>OBLT010000412.1_pt1 | contig 28249 bp, 27 predicted proteins | sample 1518721 | NCBI WGS metagenome assembly OBLT01 (sample SAMEA3539307, study PRJEB22396) | soil metagenome | biome: tundra; feature: field; material: soil | place: USA | collected 2010-05 | depth 0.15 m | reverse complement strand
ATTCCGCACGGGCTGCTTTTGCCCGTAGCGGATCGGCGTCCCCTGGTGGGGCATTGGGGCGGACTCTGAATTTTTAGAGGCTCCCATAAATCATTAGCGGTGGACGATCGGGATGGATTTGAATGAAGGCAATGTTTTCTTGGAGGTCTTGGCTATGTCGGCTAGCGTGTATTTGTCGAGTACGCCCATGAAGCTGGCTTGCGCGTTGAATATGACGGGTTTCAGGCTGCAGAAGGGGGTGATCACGCACTGATCCTTGGCAGGATTGAAACATTCGAGCAAATCGAAATCGGGTTCAGTTGACCGTACCACTTCCCCGATCTGAATTTCTTTCGCGGGACGGGCGAGTTTGAGTCCGCCGTACCTTCCCCTGGTTGTCAGGATGTAGCCGTTGAGTCCCAGATGGTGTACCACTTTTACGAGATGGTTACGCGAAATCTTGTAAAAGTCTGCCAGTTCACTGATTGTCGCGCTTTCATCTTTCCGGTTGGCAAGATAAAGCAGGACGCGCAGCGAATAATCGGTGTACCGGGTTAAACGCATTTCATACCTTTCCGGGTTAACGGAGTATTGAAAAACTACAGCGGGGCGATTGTTGCGCTGGGAAGCCAGTTCAAAATGCCCATCTGATACGCGTAGACTTCACATTTTCGCCGCTTTCCGCCTTGCCTGATCCGCTTCTCGCCACGTTTTTTTACCCCCTCGTTAAAGCATTATTCTTGACAGGGTTGTGAACGTACAATAAGATACATTCAGGATATATTTTAAAACCGTGTTTGTCTACAGCGGTTCGAATATACATCCTAAGGAGGCATTTATACAATTGCCAGAACATTCTGGCAAGAAGATCAATATAATTTGGAGAATGGATATGAGTCTATATAGCGAAATTGGTGGGGAAGGTGCTGTTAACGCCGCAGTGGACATTTTTTATCGCAAGGTTTTGAAGGATGAACGTATCAAGCGTTTCTTCGAGGGTGTCGATATGGACAAGCAGGCTGCCAAGCAAAAAGCCTTTCTGACGATGGCTTTCGGTGGACCACACAACTACACCGGCGCGGATATGAGAAAAGCCCATGCGCATCTCGTGGCACGGGGTCTTAACGATTCGCATTTTGACGCTGTGATGGAGAACCTTGGTGCCACGCTTACAGAACTTAAGGTGCCAGGGCATTTGATTGCACAAGCTGCTGCAATTGCCGAAAGTACGAGAAAAGACGTCCTGGGCAAATAAGACCAAGTACCGATGTCCAAAGTTGTTTATGGCGGGCAGTCGTATGAGTGCGGGGAAAGCTCAATTCTCGACTGTTTGACTGCCCAAGGTGTTCCTGTTCCTTCTTCTTGTCGCACCGGTGTTTGCCAGGCCTGTCTGATGCGTGTGGTCGAGGGCGAGGTGCCCGAAAAGGCCAAGGCGGGGTTGAAGCCGACCCTCGCAGCACAGAATTATTTTTTAGCTTGTTCATGTTACCCGGAAAAAGACATCGAGGTCGTCCTGCCCGAGGCGGGGATGGGCAAACTTGAGGCCAAGGTGACCAGTGTCGAATATCTCAATGCCGACATTCTCGGCATCAGGCTCAAACCTTCCCGATTCTTCGAATATAAGGCAGGGCAGTTCATCAATCTGTTCAAGGACGAAACCACTGCGCGCTGCTATTCATTGGCGAGTGTTCCCGCGCTCGACGAGGAACTCTTTGTCCACGTGAGGAAGGTCCCATGCGGCTTGGTGAGCGGCTGGGTTTTCGCGAATCTCAAGGCGGGAGACGCCATCACGATTTCAGAAGCTTCCGGCGATTGTTTTTATGTTCCAGGTAATCCCGAACAGAATATTCTCCTGATTGCGACCGGCTCCGGTCTCGCGCCATTGTATGGCATCATCCGTGACGCGCTATTAAACGGGCATCAAGGCAAGCTCAGTCTTTACCATGGAAGCTATAACACGAATGGGCTTTATCTGGCCGAGGAATTGAGGAGGATTGCGCAGACTCATCCCAATTTCAGTTATGTTCCATGCGTATCTGAAGGGGAAGCCCCGGCGGGGTATGCACCAGGGATGGTTTTGGATATTGCACTGGCTGACAATCCTGATCTTTCCGGGTGGCGCGTTTTTTTATGCGGTAATCCGGACATGGTCAATGCGGCCCAGCAGAAAGCCTTCTTTGCGGGCGCTTCTATGCGCGACATTTTCGCCGATCCGTTCTAGCTCGCCACGCATTAACCAAAATCCTCCCCGTTTGCATGGCGGCAGCGTCGATCGCACAGTTATGCGTGCCAATCCAACATTAAGCCACTTTCCATTCAGTTTGTTCTGTTTGTTTCATTGACCATTCGACTGTTCGCAGGTAGGATTGCACGCTTTGATGCTTAGCGGATTGATTACGATGCGTCGCAAATTGGTTGCCGGAAACTGGAAGATGCACGGTGCCCTGACTCAGAACGCCGAGCTGCTGGACGCGGTGCGCAGCGGGATGGTTACGATGCCGGGTGTCGATTGCGCGGTTTGTGTGCCATTTCCTTATTTGGCTCAGGCGCAGCAAAAACTCTCCGGTGGCGCAGTCAAGTGGGGCGCGCAGGATGTGCATCAGTTGGACAAAGGCGCATATACCGGAGAAGTGTCTGCCGCGATGTTGCGCGATTTCGGTTGTAGCTATGTGATCGTCGGGCACTCGGAGCGGCGCGCTTACTATGGTGAAAGCAGCCATCTGGTGGCCGAGAAATTTTTGGCCGCACAACGGGTAGGGTTAACGCCTATCCTGTGTGTCGGCGAATCGCTGGAGCAACGCGAAAGCGGAATTACCGAGGAGGTAGTTGCCGGACAATTGGATGCGTTGATCCAGTTGGATGGTGTGCAGGCATTGCGCAACGCGGTGGTGGCTTACGAGCCGGTATGGGCAATCGGTACCGGCAAAACTGCAACTTCTGCGCAGGCACAGGCGGTGCATGCGTTTATCCGGCAGCGTGTTGCATCTCACGATGGTAAAATCGCGTCCGGGTTGTGTATACTCTACGGAGGCAGTGTGAAGGCGAATAACGCGGCAGAGTTGTTTGCAATGCCGGATATTGATGGTGGCTTGATCGGCGGGGCTTCACTGGTGGCCGACGAGTTTTTGGCGATTTGTCGTGCGGGTGCCCGGACATAACCAGCCACTTGGCTGTTGTCTTTTGACAGTCTAGTGGAATGGCTAGTTGTTTCATCATAAAGTTTTTCGTCCCGGTCAAGTTTAGAGGTTACCTTTAGTTCCGTATATCGGATTTGAATTGTTATTGTGGAGTAGTGTGTGGAAACATTAGTTTGGGTAGTGCACGTTTTGACGGCAGTGGTGTTGATCGGTCTTGTGTTGATGCAACACGGCAAGGGTGCCGACATGGGCGCAGCGTTTGGCACGGGTTCGGCAGGCAGTCTGTTTGGTTCCAGCGGTTCCGCAAATTTCCTCAGTCGTAGTACGGCAGTCGCCGCGACGCTGTTTTTTATTACCAGCTTGTCGCTGACATACATTTATTCTCATCCCGCGCAGCAACAGGGAGTGATGGATAAAGTGAGTCCGGCTGCCACTCAGGCGGCTCCAGTCGCGCCTGCGGCAATCCCAACAGACGAGTCAAAATCCAATGACATTCCAAAATAGATTTATAGCGGTATTGCGGTTGTGGTGGAATTGGTAGACACGCAAGCTTGAGGTGCTTGTGCTCGCAAGGGCGTGGGAGTTCGAGTCTCCCCATCCGCACCAAAATTCAAGTCGATGCGTGCGCGTGTTGGCAAGTTAAGCGATTCAAAAGTGATTCAGAGTTAACTCACTAACCATAAACAGAGGGGGGCGTATCCCAATGTTGGAAAATTATTTCCCGGTGCTGTTGTTCATCTGTGTTGGTATCGCGATGGGCGTAGCCCCTGTAATACTGGGTAAACTGGCAGCTCCCAATCGGCCTGACAGTAAAAAATTGTCTCCTTATGAGTGCGGTTTTGAGGCTTTTGAAGACGCGCGCATGAAATTCGATGTGCGCTATTACCTCGTTGCCATTCTGTTCATTCTCTTCGATCTTGAAATTGCTTTTCTTTTTCCTTGGGCGATCGTGCTTAAGGAAATCGGCACTTTCGGCTTTGTCTCCATGATGATATTTTTGGCCATCCTGGTGGTGGGCTTTATCTACGAATGGATGAAAGGAGCCTTGGAATGGGAATAGAAGGCATTCTGGAAAAGGGTGTCGTCACCACGACGCTCGATACCATCATAAATTACACACGTACCGGCTCACTGTGGCCGATGACCTTTGGGCTGGCGTGTTGCGCGGTGGAAATGATGCATGCAGGCGCGGCACGTTACGATCTTGATCGCTTCGGTGTGGTGTTCCGTCCCAGTCCGCGTCAATCGGATGTGATGATCGTGGCCGGAACGCTGTGCAATAAAATGGCTCCCGCCTTGCGCAAGGTCTACGACCAGATGGCCGAGCCGCGCTGGGTGATCTCGATGGGTTCCTGTGCGAATGGCGGCGGCTATTATCACTATTCCTATTCGGTGGTGCGCGGCTGCGATCGCATCGTGCCGGTGGATGTGTATGTGCCGGGTTGCCCGCCAACGGCTGAGGCTTTGCTTTACGGCATCATCCAGTTGCAAAACAAAATCAAACGAACCAATACCATTGCGCGCTAGGATGAACTATGGCTGCTGATTTGGGTACTTTGCGTACTAATCTGACGAGTTTGTTTGGCGGCAAGCTGGTCAGCATGGAAGAAAGACTGGGAGAATTGACCGTCGTGGTCAAGGCGGCCGTTATGCTGGACGTGTTGACGCGTTTGCGGGATGCAACAGAGTTGCGTTTTGAGCAAATGATTGACCTGTGCGGGGTTGATTACTCCGCTTATGGCAGTGATGTTTCCGAGGGGGGCGCATATTTCGGATCTGACATCGCTCCGGTCGACACTGCCGCATACCCCCATCGTTTTGCGGTGGTCTATCACCTGCTTTCGGTGACGCATAACGCGCGCTTGCGTGTGCGCATCTTTGCCGAGGAAGATGATTTTCCGGTATTGGCATCGGTGATCGATATTTGGCCAGCCGCCAACTGGTATGAGCGCGAAGCCTTCGATCTGTATGGCATCGTGTTTACCGGACACCCCGATCTGCGCCGCATCCTGACCGATTATGGCTTTGTCGGCAACCCGTTCCGCAAGGATTTCCCGCTGTCCGGTAATGTGGAAATGCGCTATGACCCGGAGCAGCAGCGTGTGGTGTATCAGCCGGTCTCGATCGAGCCGCGCGAAGTGACGCCGCGCATCGTGCGTGAAGAAAATTACGCTAGTAACTCGGGGCGCGGTAATGTCTGAAATTAAAAACTACACAATGAATTTTGGCCCGCAGCATCCCTCTGCGCACGGGGTGTTGCGGTTGGTGCTGGAATTGGACGGCGAGGTGATCGAACGCGCCGACCCGCATATCGGATTGCTGCATCGCGCCACCGAAAAACTTGCCGAGCACAAGACCTTTTTGCAAGCACTGCCCTACATGGACAGGCTTGATTACGTCTCGATGATGAGCAACGAACATGCTTATGTGATGGCGGTCGAGAAGCTGGCCGGAATCGAAGTGCCATTGCGCGCCCAATATATCCGCGTGATGTTCGATGAAATCACCCGCATCCTGAACCACTTGCTGTGGCTGGGCGCGCATGGGCTGGATATCGGTGCGATGACCGTATTCCTGTATTGCTTCCGTGAGCGTGAAGACTTGATGGATATATACGAAGCCGCATCCGGTGCGCGTTTGCATGCATCATACTATCGTCCGGGCGGCGTGTATCGAGATCTGCCGGATACCATGCCGCAATATCAGGCATCGAAGATCCACAATGCCGCGGCGGTAAAAAAACTCAACGAAAATCGCCAAGGCTCGCTGCTCGATTTTCTCGAAGACTTTACTAGCCGTTTTCCCCACTACGTGGATGAATATGAAACCCTGCTGACGGATAACCGCATCTGGAAACAGCGTACCGTGGGTATCGGTGTGGTCACGCCGGAACGCGCGCTGGCGCTTGGTTTTACCGGCCCGATGCTGCGCGGCTCGGGAGTGGAATGGGATTTGCGCAAGAAGCAACCCTATGAAGTGTACGACCGTTTGGACTTTGATATTCCGGTGGGTACAAAGGGCGATTCGTATGATCGCTACCTGGTGCGTATCGAGGAAATGCGCCAATCCAACCGTATCATCCGGCAATGCATCGATTGGCTGCGCCACAACCCCGGCCCGGTGATGACGGGCAACCACAAGTTCGCACCGCCGTTGCGCGAATCCATGAAGGAAAACATGGAAGAACTGATCCACCACTTCAAGCTGTTCACCGAAGGGATGCATGTGCCTGCCGGTGAGGCTTATGCTGCCGTTGAACATCCCAAGGGGGAGTTCGGCATTTACCTCATCTCTGACGGGGCGAACAAGCCTTATCGCATGAAGATACGCGCGCCGGGCTTCGCCCACATAAGCGCGCTGGATGAGATGGCGCGCGGTCATATGATTGCGGATGTGGTGACCATTATCGGAACCCAAGACATCGTTTTTGGAGAGGTCGACCGCTGATGTTACCTGAACAAATTCAAAGCAAGATCAACCGCGAGTTGAAGAAGTATCCGGCGGATCAGAGGCAGTCCGCGGTGATGTCGGCATTGCGTTTCGTGCAAGATGAAAAGGGCTGGATAGCCACTGATGATATGGCGGACATCGCGTCATATCTGGGTATGCCACAGATAGCGGTGTACGAAGTGGCGACTTTTTACCACATGTATAACCTCAAACCGATGGGCAAGCACACCATCACTGTGTGCACCAATTTGTCCTGCCAGTTGGGCGGCGCCAATGAAACTGTTGAGTATCTTAAATCCAGGCTGGGCATCGGTTTCGGTGAAGCGACCGCAGATGGAAAATTTGGTTTGCGCGAGGGCGAGTGTATGGGGGCGTGTATGGATGCGCCACTGTTCACCATCAGCAATAAAAAATTGTGCGGCCGTTTGACACCGGAAAAGATCGATCAAATATTAGCGGAGCTGGACCAATCATGAAAGACACTGGCATGAGCGGCGCTGAAAAAATTATGAACGGCCCTGTCATTTTTACCACGATGGATTTCGACCAGCCATGGACGCTGGAAAATTATCTCAAGGTTGGCGGTTATCAGGCGCTGCGCAAGGTGCTGACCGAAAAGATGACGCCGGATGAGATCATTGCCGAGGTCAAGGCGTCGGCGTTGCGCGGGCGTGGCGGCGCGGGATTCCCTACCGGACTGAAGTGGAGCTTTATGCCGCGTCAATTCGAGGGCGACAAATATATCGTCTGCAATTCTGATGAGGGTGAGCCGGGCACCTGCAAAGACTGGGACATCATGCGTTACAACCCGCATCTGCTGATCGAGGGCATGGCCATCGCCGCTTACACCATGGGTGTGAAAACCGGCTATAACTATGTGCACGGCGAAATCTTTGAGGCCTATGAGCGCATGGAAGAAACCTGCGAACTGGCGCGTGCCGCCGGTTATCTCGGCGACCATATCATGGGCACGGATTTCTGCTTCGACCTGCACAACCATCTCGGCTATGGCGCGTATATCTGCGGCGAAGAAACGGCATTGCTGGAATCCATTGAAGGCAAAAAAGGCCAGCCGCGTTTCAAACCGCCGTTTCCGGCCAGCTTTGGTCTGTACGGCAAGCCGACCACCATCAACAATACCGAAACCTTTGCCAGCATTCCCTACATCATCAATCACGGCGGGCAGAAATTCATGGAACTGGGCAGGCCCAACAACGGTGGCACCAAGCTGTTTTCCGTTTCCGGCCATGTGAATAATCCGGGCAACTTCGAAGTGCCGATGGGAACGCCGTTCAAGAAACTGCTGGAAATGGCCGGCGGGATGCGCGGCGGGCGCAAACTGAAAGCCTGTATTCCGGGCGGCTCGTCCATGCCGGTGTTGCCTGGCGAGATCATGATGGATCTGGACATGGACTATGACTCCATTGCCAAGGCGGGTTCCGGTCTGGGCAGCGGTGCAGTGATCATCATGGATGACACCACCTGCATGGTGCGTGCGCTGGAACGTTTGTCTTACTTCTATTATGAGGAATCCTGCGGCCAATGTACGCCTTGCCGCGAAGGCACCGGTTGGCTGTATCGCATCGTGCATCGTATCGAGCATGGCGAAGGGCGCAAGGAAGATCTGGATTTGTTGTTAAGCGTGGGCGAGAACATTGCCGGGCGCACCATTTGCGCTTTGGGCGAGGCCGCGGTGTGGCCGGTGCAGGGCATGCTCAGGCATTTCCGCGACGAGTTTGAATATCACATCGAACACAAGCGCTGCTTGGTGTGAAGCTGACGGGTTAGGTGAGTAATGATCAACATTGAAATTGATGGCAAGTCAGTCGAGACCGAGCGCGGTTCCACCGTGATGGATGCGGCGAACAAGCTCGGCATCTATATTCCGTATTTCTGCTACCATAAGAAATTGTCCATCGCGGCCAATTGCCGTATGTGCCTGGTTGAAATCGAGAAGGCTCCCAAGCCGATGCCTGCCTGCGCGACCCCGGCTGCGGAAGGCATGAAGGTACACACCCACTCGGAGATGGCGGTCAAGGCACAGCAAGGCGTGATGGAGTTCTTGCTGATCAACCATCCGCTCGATTGCCCGATTTGCGATCAGGGCGGTGAATGTCAATTGCAGGATCTGGCGGTGGGATACGGTGGCAGCGCATCGCGTTATCAGGAACCCAAGCGCAGTGTGATGCACAAGGACATCGGGCCGCTGGTGTCCACCGAAGAGATGAACCGCTGCATCCACTGCACACGCTGTGTGCGTTTTGGACAGGAGATCGCCGGGGTAATGGAACTGGGTATGGCGTTCCGCAGCGAGCATGCCGAGATCATGAGCTTTGTGAACAGCACGGTGGATTCCGAGTTGTCCGGCAACATGATCGATCTGTGTCCGGTAGGCGCGCTGACCAGCAAGCCGTTCCGTTACACCGCACGCAACTGGGAGTTGTCGCAGCGCAAGTCGGTCAGCCCGCACGATGGCTTGGGTTCCAATCTGGCGGTGCAGGTGAAGGACAATAAAGTGCTGCGCGTTTTACCGATCGAGAACGAAGCCATCAACGAATGCTGGATTTCCGATAAGGATAGGTTTAGTTATGAAGGGCTGAACGCGCCGGAGCGTTTGACCAAGCCGATGCTCAAACAAGACGGCAAGTGGATAGAAGTCGGATGGCAAGCCGCGCTGGAGTATGTGGCAAACGGTTTGCGCCAAATCAGCACCACAGCCGGAGCAGAGCAGATCGCCGCGCTGGCTACGCCGCACAGCACGCTGGAAGAACTGTACTTGCTGCAAAAACTGATGCGCGGGTTGGGCAGCGGCAACGTGGATTTCCGTTTGCGTCAGTCCGACTTCAGTGCCGATGGCAGGCAGTCCGGTGCTCCCTGGTTGGGGATGCCGGTCGCGGACATCAATACCCGTGACCGCTTCCTGATCGTCGGCAGCTTCCTGCGCAAAGACCACCCCCTGTTGGCGCAACGTGTAAGACAGGCAGTCAAGCGCGGTGCGCAGGCCAACATCGTTCACGCAAGCGATGATGAACTGTTGATGCCGGTGATGAACAAGTCCATCGTTGCACCGAGCGAGTTAACGAGCACTTTGGCGCAAATCTTGAAAGCACTTGCGGCTGAAAAATCAGCCACACTGTCTGGCGAATCGCAGAAAGTCATCGAAGCTGTGCAACCCTCCGCGCAAGCGCTTGCCATCGCGCACAGCCTGGCGAGCGGCGAACGTGCCGCGGTGCTGCTGGGCAACTTCGCGCAACAACATCCGCAAGCTGCGCAGATCGCTTTGCTGGCCGAGCATATCGCCGCATTGTGCGCTGCGAAGTTCGGCTTCCTGGGTGAAGCGGCGAATAGTGTCGGTGGCTATCTGGCCGGGGCAATGCCGTCTGGTGCAAAAGGCATGAATGCCGCGCAGATGCTGGCATCGCCGCGCAAGGCCTACATTCTGCTGAATGTCGAGCCGGAACTTGATATGCATGATCCGCAACAGGCGATGACTGCGATGTACGCCGCCGATATGGTGGTGGCGTTATCCGCCTACAAACACCACGCGACTGATTACGCCGATGTGCTGTTGCCTATCGCGCCGTTCACGGAAACTTCCGGTACGTTTGTTAACACCGAAGGCCGCGTGCAAAGTTTCAGGGGCGCGGTCAGACCGCTCGGCGAAGCGCGTCCGGCATGGAAGGTGTTGCGCGTTTTGGGCAACCTGCTGGAGATGTCGGGTTTTGATTATGACTCCGGCGAAGCGGTGCGCGATGAAGTGCTGGCCGGACTGAGCGTGGCGGACAAGTTGAACAATCATATCCCCGGTTTGAACAATCATATCTCGGGCGTTGCACTGCAAGCTGCGGCAAGCAGTAGCAGCCAAGGTTTGCAGCGCGTCAGCGATGTGCCGATATACTTCGCCGATGCGGTGGTGCGTCGCGCAGCCTCGCTGCAAATGACGCACGACGCGGCAACTCCCTGTGTGGTGATGCATAGCAGCGAGTTGCAGAAGCTGGGTGTGCGATCCGGGGACACTGTGAGAGTGAATCAGGGCAAAGCAAGCGCGAGCCTGGTGGCGCGGGCGGATGACAGCATGCCTGTCGCTACTGCGCGCGTGGCGGCGGGGCATCCGATCACGGCGGAGTTGGGTGCGATGTTTGGGACGATTACCGTGGAACCGATTATGGGGGATCGGGCATGATGGAGCTGCTGCAAACTCTGGAACTGGCCGGGCAGAACCTGCTCGGTCCAGCGTGGCTGACGATCTGGACGCTGGTAAAAATCCTGGCGATCGTATTGCCGATCATGGGTGTGGTCGCCTATCTGACGCTGGTAGAGCGCAAGGTTATCGGCTACATGCAAATCCGTATCGGCCCGAATCGCGTCGGTTATTTCGGGCTGCTGCAACCGATCGCCGACGGCGTGAAATTGCTGCTCAAGGAAATCATCATTCCGACCGGTTCCAGCAAATTCCTGTTCGTTCTCGCTCCTATCATGGCCTTGGCCCCGTCGCTGGCGGCGTGGGCAGTCGTGCCGTTCAGTGACGGGATGGCGGTGGCCGATCTCAATGCCGGGCTGTTGTACATCCTGGCGATGACCTCGCTGGGGGTATACGGCATCATCATCGCCGGATGGGCATCCAATTCCAAATATGCATTCATCGGCGCGGTGCGTTCCACAGCACAGATCGTGTCGTATGAAATCGCCATGGGCTTCGCGCTGGTGTGCGTGCTGATGGTCTCGCAAAGCATGAATCTGGGTGACATCGTGCGCGGCCAGCAAGGCGGTCTCGGCATGCTGAACTGGTATGTATTGCCGCTGTTCCCGATGTTCCTGGTGTATCTGATTTCCGGCGTGGCGGAAACCAACCGCGCGCCGTTCGACATGGCCGAAGGCGAGTCGGAGATCGTCGCGGGTTTCCATGTGGAATATTCCGGCATAGCGTTTGCGCTGTTTTTCCTGGCCGAATATGCCAACATGATTCTAATCGCCTTCCTCACCTCGATCATGTTCCTGGGCGGATGGTTGTCGCCGCTGCCGTTCCTGCCGGACAGCTTCATCTGGCTGCTGGGCAAGGTCTCCTTCATATTGTTCTTGTTCCTGTGGTTCCGCGCGACCTTTCCGCGCTATCGCTATGACCAGCTCATGCGCCTTGGCTGGAAAGTGTTTATTCCGCTCACCATCATCTGGGTCGTGGTGATTGCGGTGTGGATGCAGACCCCGTATTGGTGGTGGTAGGGGCGCGATTAATCGCGCCCGTACAAGGATATAAAAATGGAAAAGATCAAAAATTTCTTCAAGACCTTCCTGCTCTATGAGTTGGTTAAAGGCATGGCGCTGACCGGGCGGTATTTCTTCGCGCGCAAGATCACCGTGCAGTTCCCCGAAGAAAAGACCCCGCAGAGCTATCGTTTTCGCGGCCTGCACGCGCTGCGCCGCTATGCCAATGGCGAAGAACGTTGCATCGGTTGCAAGCTGTGCGAGGCGGTCTGTCCGGCACTGGCGATCAAGATCGAAGTGGCCGAACGTGAGGACGGCACAAGGCGCACTACGCAATATGACATCGACCTGACCAAGTGCATCTTCTGCGGCTTCTGCGAAGAGTCCTGTCCGGTGGACGCGATTGTCGAAACGCGCGTGTTCGAGTATCACGGCGAGAAGCGCGGCGACTTGTATTACACCAAGCCGATGTTGCTGGCGATGGGCGATAAATATGAAGAGCAGATCGCCAAGGATAGGGCGGCGGATGCCAAGTACCGGTAAGCAGGAATAAAGGGCAAGTTAATGAGTTTTGAAACCATCGTGTTTTATGTATTCGCGGCGTTGATCGTGTTCGCGGCATTGCGTGTGATCACCGCGAGCAATCCGGTGCACGCGGTGCTGTTCCTGGTGTTGGCGTTCATCAGCTCCGCCGGCATCTGGCTGTTGCTTGAAGCCGAATTCCTCGCCATCACGCTGGTGCTGGTGTATGTTGGCGCGGTGATGGTGTTGTTCCTGTTCGTGGTGATGATGCTGGATATCAATTTGGTGCGCCTGCGCGAAGGATTCTGGCGGTGGTTGCCATTTGGTGCGGCATTGGCCGGTTTGATGGCGTTTGAGATGATCTGGGTGCTGGGCTCGCATGAGACTTCCGATGGCATGGTCGCTGTCAAACATGCTGCTGATTATAGTAATACCAAAGAGTTGGGGCGTTTGATCTATACCGACTATGTGTATCCATTTGAGATTGCCGCCGTGATCCTGCTGGTGGCGATGGTGGCCGCGATTGCACTGACCTTGCGTCGTCGCAAAGATGCCAAATCGCAGGTGGTCTCCGAACAGGTTGCGGTAAAGAAGGCGGATCGCTTGCGTATCGTTCCGATGCAGTCCGAGAAGCTTTTGGCCGGGCACCCGTCCGAAAAACTTGTGGCCGGGCACCCATCCGAGCGTAAAGACTAAACCAATCAAGGGAGCGAGAAACATATGGAAACCTCCAAAAACCGTAGCTGGGTTGCCTCGACACGGTGTTGCGAAGCATCCGGTGCGGGAGGGGCAACTGGCGGCTGTTCCCGCAATCGGCTGGCTTCGCCAGTAACGTGTCACAGCCGCCGCTTCGATAGCAAGGCGCACAGAGCTTTGCATGGCCAATCGACTAAGCTGGCAAAAGAACGCCAGCCAAGTCGCTGGTCAGCGCAGCGACAGAGGCATATCAATGAGATAGGCGACGAGCGAGCACCGTGCAACGCCGCTATCGAATCGCGCAGTAGGTTTTTGGAGGTTTCCAAGTGATAACGCTGTCGCATTATCTTGTACTGAGCGCCGTGCTGTTTGCCATCAGCGTGGTCGGCATCTTTCTGAACCGTAAAAACCTGATCGTGCTGCTGATGGCGATCGAAATGATGCTGTTGGCGGTGAATACCAACTTCCTGGCGTTTTCGCATTATTTGAACGATACCGCCGGACAAGTCTTCGTATTCTTTATTATGACCGTGGCCGCAGCCGAAGCTGCCATCGGTTTGGCGATTCTGGTGGTGCTGTTCCGTAATCTGAACACCATCAATGTCGATGATCTGGACAGTTTGAAAGGTTGATGAGTGTTAGTCGCTAGTCATTAGACGTTAGTCGTTAGTTGCTGTTTGCTTTAACTAACGACGAACGACTAGCGACTAATAACTTAAGCTTTATTAAAGGTTTCATTATGAATATGCAAAGTCTTTATTTGCTGGTTCCGCTGGCTCCGCTGGTCGGGGCGATTGCCGCCGGTTTATTCGGAAAGTGGCTTGGTCGCGCTTGGTCGCATCGCATCACTATCGCGCTGGTAGCTGTTTCCTTCTTTGCCTCTGTGGCGATTTTCGACGATGTGCAGGCAGGCCATAGGTTCAACGGCCCGGTCTATACCTGGCTGACCTCGGGTGATGCCAGGTTTCAGGTTGGTTTCCTGATCGATAGTCTCACCGTCACCATGATGCTGGTGGTCACCTTTGTGTCGCTGATGGTGCACATCTACACCATCGGCTATATGGAAGAAGATCCCGGCTACCAGCGTTTCTTCAGTTACATTTCACTGTTTACCTTCTCCATGCTGATGCTGGTGATGGCCAACAATTTCATGCAACTGTTCTTCGGATGGGAAGCGGTGGGCCTGGTTTCCTACCTGCTGATCGGTTTCTGGTACAACAAGGAAACCGCGATTTACGCCAATCTAAAAGCCTTTCTGGTGAATCGCGTCGGCGATTTCGGCTTCCTGCTGGGCATCGCTTTGGTGTTGATGGTGTTTGGTACGCTGGACTATGCCGCTGTGTTCGCCAATGCGGCCAGTCACGCTGCCGATATGGCACCAATCCCCGGCATGTCGGTGAATTTGCTTACTGCGATATGCATATTGCTGTTCATGGGTGCGATGGGTAAATCGGCACAGTTTCCGTTGCATGTCTGGCTGCCCGATTCGATGGAAGGCCCGACCCCGATCTCCGCACTGATTCACGCTGCGACCATGGTGACCGCCGGTATCTTCATGGTGGCGCGCATGTCGCCAATGTTCGAGTTGTCCGATACCGCGCTGTCGTTCGTGATGATCATCGGTGCGATCACCGCGCTGTTCATGGGTTTTCTCGGCATTATCCAGAACGATATCAAGCGCGTGATCGCATATTCCACGTTGTCGCAACTGGGCTATATGACCGTGGCACTGGGCGCTTCCGCTTACTCGGTGGCGATCTTCCACCTGATGACCCACGCCTTCTTCAAGGCGCTGCTGTTCCTTGCGGCCGGTAGCGTGATCATCGCCATGCACCACGATCAGGACATCCGCAACATGGGCGGCCTGCGCAAGTACATGAAGATTACCCATTGGACCTTTCTGATCGGTTCATTGGCGCTGATTGGCACACCGTTCTTCTCCGGTTTCTATTCCAAGGACAGCATCATTGAGGTAGTTGAGCTATCGACCTTGCCGGGTGCCGAGTTTGCCTATTTCGCTGTGGTGGCAGGGGTGTTCGTCACCGCATTTTATTCGTTCCGTATGTACTTCCTGGTGTTTCATGGCGAGGAGCGTTTTGGCATAACACCCTCCGGGCGCGAGAACCTCCACGAGGCAAAGTCAGGCAATCCGCTATCCGCTGAAGCGAATGCGGAATTGACACAAGTGCATCCTTCGCCCTTCGATACCTCAGGAGGCTCAGGACAGACGGATGCTCATGCGCATGGCGACCATGACGAGGAGAAAGCATCGGGCGACGACCCTCACCACGGTCTCGCACCAGGACAGAAGCCGCACGAATCGCCATGGGTGGTGACGTTCCCGCTCATCATGCTGGCGATCCCATCAGTTTTCATCGGTTATTTCACCATGGAGCCTTTACTGTTTGGCGACTTTTTTAAAGATGCCATCTACATTTCGCTTGATCATGCTGGCATGGCGGTGCTGGCCATCGAGCATTTCGACCCGGTGGCAAAGGTCTTGCATGCAGTGGGTGAACTCCCGTTTTGGCTCGCTTTGTCGGGTGTCGTGACCGCATGGTTCTTCTATATGAAGCGCCCGGACATTCCTGCTGCGATTCAAAAGCGTTTTCATTCCATCTACACCCTGCTGGACAACAAATATTACTTCGACCGCTTTAACGACTGGTTCTTTGCCGGCGGGGCGCGCGGTACGAGTCGCTTGCTGTGGAAATTCGGCGATGTGAAGCTGATCGACGGAATGATAGTGAATGGTTCGGCGAAGCTGGTAGGCATGTTTTCCGGAGTGCTCCGGCATCTCCAGTCCGGCTATATCTATCACTATGCGTTTTCCATGATCATCGGCGTGTTCGTGCTGCTGACGGTGCGGAACTGGTTTGAGTGATGTGTGGTTTGAACAGCGTGATAGCAGCGAGAAAGTGAAGGAACAACAGCATGTTTTTTGGATTACCCATAATTAGCGTTGCGATCTGGTTGCCGATCATCTTCGGCATTCTGGTGTTGGCCACCGGCGACGACAAGAATGCGCCGCTGGCGCGCATCCTGGCCATGGTCGGCTCGGTGCTCGGCTTTCTGGTGACGATTCCTCTATATACCAGTTTTGTGCGCGATACCTCGGAGATGCAGTTCGTCGAGATGCACAACTGGATCGCACGCTTCAACATTCACTATCACCTCGGCGTGGATGGCATCTCGGTGCTGTTCATTCTGCTCACTTCTTTCTTCACCCCCATCGTGGTGCTGGCCGGATGGCAGGTGATCGAGAAGCGCGTTGCGCAATACATGGCATCCTTCCTGATTATGTCCGGCATCATGATCGGCGTGTTCGCCGCGCTGGATGCCATACTGTTCTATGTGCTCTGGGAAGCCATGCTGATCCCGATGTTTCTCATCATCGGCGTGTGGGGCGGTGCAAATCGTGTGTATGCGGCAGTCAAGTTTTTCCTCTACACCTTGCTCGGTTCGCTGCTGATGCTGGTGGCGTTGATCTATCTTTATAACCAATCCGGCGGCAGCTTCGAGATACTTGACTTCCATCAGGTCGCGATCCCGATGACTGCGCAAATTCTGATCTTCATTGCTTTTTTCTTCGCCTTCGCGGTGAAAGTGCCGATGTTCCCGGTGCATACCTGGTTGCCGGATGCCCACGTCGAAGCGCCTACCGGCGGTTCGGTGATTCTGGCGGCGATCATGCTGAAGGTGGGCGCTTATGGTTTTCTGCGTTTCTCCATACCTATCGTGCCGGATGCCAGCCATCATTTGGCCGGAGTGATGATCGCTTTGTCGCTGATTGCGGTGGTGTACATCGGTCTGGTGGCATTAACCCAGACCGACATGAAAAAACTGGTGGCGTACTCATCGATTTCTCACATGGGCTTCGTCACGCTGGGCTTGTTCATCTTTAACGATTACGGTATGGAAGGCGCGCTGCTGCAAATGATTTCACACGGCTTTGTGTCCGGTGCATTGTTCCTTTGTATCGGCGTGCTATATGACCGGATGCACTCACGCAACATTGCCAATTACGGCGGTGTAGCCAACACCATGCCGGTGTTCGCCGCATTCTTTATGCTGTTCGCCATGGCCAATGTCGGCCTGCCGGGCACCAGCGGCTTCGTCGGTGAATTCATGGTGATTCTCGGCGCGGTGAAAGCGAATTTCTGGTACGCTTTTGCCGCGGCATCCACGCTGATCTTCGGCGCGGCCTACACGCTGTGGATGTACAAGCGCGTGATCTTCGGCGCAGTGGCCAACTCGCATGTTGCCAAACTGACCGACATCACCCTGCGCGACAAAGTGATTTTCGCGATCCTGGCGCTTACCGTGCTGGGCATGGGGCTGTACCCGCTACCGTTCAGCGAAATCATGCATGTGTCAGTGAATGATTTACTAGTACACGCAGCTCGTTCCAAACTGCCGTGATCAGAGGACAGAGGACAGCTAGTAGCTCGTAGCTACCAGCTACAAGCTACTAGCCACCAGCTAATAACTAACGACTGATTTTGAGATGAATATGGATTTGATGACTAATTTGATGCCAGCCAGCGCGGAGATATTCCTGCTGATCATGACGTGTGTGATTCTGATTGCGGATTCGTTGATCAAGCAAAGCGGCAGGCTGGCCACTTACATGCTGGTGCAACTCACCTTGATGGGTTGTGCGCTGATCACCGTGGGCACGCATGAAAACGGTGTGGCGTACCTCTTCCACAACATGTTCGTGGACGATTTGATGTCCGATGTGTTGAAGCTGCTGACCTATCTGGCAGTTTCCATGATGCTGATATATTCAAGGCTATATCTCACCGTGCGCGGTCTGTTTAGCGGTGAATTCATGGTGCTGACCCTGTTTGCTACGCTCGGCATGATGGTGATGATTTCCGCCAACCACTTCCTGGCGCTGTATCTCGGCTTGGAGTTGCTTTCCCTGAGTCTGTATGCAATGGTCGCATTGCAACGCGATTCAGCCATCGCCACCGAAGCTGCGATGAAATACTTCATCCTTGGAGCGCTGGCTTCCGGCTTGCTGTTGTATGGCATGTCCATGCTGTATGGGGCGACCGGCTCGCTGGAGCTGGGGGAGGTATCAAACGCGATTCAATCCGGTGATGCGAATAAAACTTTGCTGGTGTTCGGGCTGGTGTTCGTGGTTTCCGGTCTGGCCTTCAAGCTTGGCGTGGTGCCATTCCATATGTGGTTGCCGGACGTGTATCACGGCGCACCGACAGCGATGACCATGCTGATCGGATCGGCACCCAAACTCGCCGCCTTTGCTTTTGTTTCGCGCATCCTGGTCGAAGGGCTGCAACCGCTGGTGCAACACTGGTCGGGCATGTTGATCATTCTAGCGATTGCCTCAATGGCGCTCGGTAACATCACCGCGATTGCGCAAACCAACCTCAAACGTATGTTCGCCTACTCAACCATCGCGCACATGGGCTTCCTGCTGCTGGGTTTTATCAGCGGTGACATAGAGGGCTATGGCTCATCAATGTTCTACGCCGTGATTTATGTGCTGATGTCGCTGGGTGCGTTCGGTATGATCATGTTGCTGTCAAGGGTAGGCTTCGAGGCTGATACCCTCAACGACTTCAAAGGCCTCAACCAGCGCAGTCCATGGCTCGCCTTCCTGATGTTGATACTGATGTTCTCCTTGGCCGGGGTGCCTCCCACCGTGGGTTTTTACGCAAAATTTTCGGTGCTGAATGCCGTCGTGCAATCGGGGCATATCTGGCTGGCTGTCCTGGCGGTACTGTTTTCGCTGATCGGCGCGTTCTACTACCTGCGCATCGTTAAGTTAATGTATTTCGACGCGCCGGAAAGTCACGAGCCGATTATCTTCGGACAAGATACCACGCTGCTGATCAGCGTGAACGGCTTGGGAGTGTTGTTGCTGGGTTTGCTGCCCGGCACTCTGATGTCGGTTTGCGCCGTGTCTGTCCAGCAATCCTTGTTGCTGCATTAGGGAGCCTCTAAAAATTCAGATTTGCGAGCATCCGCTACGCGGCTTGCCTGCTTACCCCACTTCATCCCAACTGATGGAACTACTGATATGACTACTAGCCATCTGACTAACCCAGCAAAAGACGCTGGGCAAGTCATTGGTTATAGCCATTCCACTAAGTCGCCAAAAGCTTTGCATAGCCATCTGACTAAGTTGGCAAACTACGCCAACCAAGTCATTGGTTAACGGCAACCAAGTGGCTGGTTATGCTGCGTTGCGTAAAAAATTTCTTGCTTACATATAACCCATATGCGGCGCAGCGAAATTTTTTACGCGCCTTGCATTTGGACGAACTCTGAATTTTTAGAGGCTCCCATTAGATATTCGATGTCCGGGTTTGGATTCGGCAATTTTTCGCAAGCCGTGATTGGGTCTCCATAGGGGCACGGCGCAACAAAGTCAGGCAATCCACTATCCAGCAAGCTGGATGTGGAATTGACACCGCCGTGCCCCTACTGAATTTTGATAGCAGGGCGTTTTACGGTATCATCGCGCCCTACGAAAAACTTTTGTCCGGGCACCCGCATGACCAAGTACATCTTTATCACTGGCGGCGTTGTTTCTTCCCTGGGAAAAGGCATCGCTGCCGCTTCACTCGCAGCCATTCTGGAATCGCGCGGACTGAAGGTGACGATGCTCAAGCTCGACCCTTATATCAACGTCGATCCCGGCACCATGAGTCCGTTCCAGCATGGCGAAGTTTTTGTGACCGAAGACGGTGCGGAAACCGATCTGGATCTGGGACATTACGAGCGGTTCATTTCCGCCAAGATGCGCAAGGCCAACAACTTCACCACCGGGCAGATCTATGACAGCGTGATCCGCAAGGAGCGGCGCGGCGAATATCTGGGCAAGACGGTGCAGGTGATTCCGCATATCACCAACGAAATCCAAGCCTTCGTCGAGCGCGGTGCGGCCGCTTCGCATGATGGCAAGGCCGATGTGGCAATCGTAGAAATCGGCGGCACGGTCGGCGATATCGAGTCGCTGCCGTTCCTCGAAGCCGCTCGACAAATGGGTTTGCGTATGGGGCGCAATCAAGTCGCTTATGTGCATCTCACTCTGGTTCCTTACATCGCCACCGCGGGTGAGTTGAAGACCAAGCCGACGCAACACAGCGTGCAGAAGTTGCGCGAGATTGGTATTTTCCCGACCGCCTTGATCTGCCGCGCCGACAGGCCGATTCCAGATGACGAGCGCGCCAAGATTTCGCTATTCGCCAATGTGCGCGAAGAAGCAGTGATTTCGATGTGGGATGTGGACAGCATTTACAAAGTGCCGCAAATGCTGAACCAGCAAGGCCTGGATCGTATCGTCTGTGAAGAGCTGGGGCTGAGTCTGCCGCCCGCTAATTTGTCGGTATGGGCGAAACTGGTGACTGCGCTGGAAAATCCCCAGCATAAAATCACCATCGGCATGGTCGGCAAATATGTCGATCTGACCGAATCCTACAAGTCGCTGATCGAGGCATTGCGTCACGCCGGGATACACACCGCAACGCAGGTGAATATAGAATACATTGATTCTGAGGTGCTTGAAAGCACCAATATGCAAGGACTGGAGCATTTCGATGCGATACTGGTTCCGGGTGGATTCGGCAAGCGCGGCACGGAAGGCAAAATTGCCGCAATTCGTTTTGCACGCGAAAATAAAGTGCCGTATCTCGGTATCTGTCTGGGTATGCAGTTGGCCGTGATCGAATATGCACGCCATGTGGCGGGCATGACCGATGCGAACAGCACGGAATTTGATTTGGACAGCGAACATCCTGTCGTCGCGCTGATTACCGAATGGCGAGACCGCGATGGCAAAGTCGAGATACGCAATAACGACTCCGATTTGGGCGGTACCATGCGCCTCGGTTCGCAACGTTGCCCGATCAAGCCCGGCACCATGGCACAACGCATTTACGGCGATGAAGTAAACGAACGCCATCGCCATCGCTATGAAGTCAACAACCATTACGTGCCTGCGCTGGAAAAATTCGGGCTGATCATTTCCGCACGAACGCCCAGTGAAAATTTGCCGGAGATGATGGAATTGCCGCAGTCCGTGCACCCGTGGTTCATTGGGGTGCAATTCCATCCCGAATTCACCTCCACGCCGCGCACCGGGCATCCGTTGTTCAAGGCTTTTGTGGAAGCGGCTTTGCAACGCCAGGCAATATTTAAACAAGATAAGGTGGCGGCATGAAATTGTGTGGTTTTGATGTCGCGCCCGGACACGGTGGCGCGAAGCGCGCGGTAACAAAGTCAGGCAATCCACTACCTCGAAGAGGTTCTTGCACCTTGTGGGTGTGCGACAAGTCGCACGTGGAATTGACATTGCGGGCAGGGCGCATCCGACATCATCATGAGGGTTGTGAATTATGAAACTGTGCGGATTTGATGTCGGGCTAAGCCGACCGTTATTTTTGATTGCGGGGCCTTGTGTGATCGAATCGCAGCAAATGGCGATGGATACCGCCGGTAAGCTGAAAGAAATCTGCCGCGAGTTGAATATCCCGTTCATCTACAAATCTTCTTACGACAAAGCCAATCGCAGTTCGGGCAAATCGTTTCGCGGCTTTGGTCTGGATGCCGGATTGAAAATCCTCAGCGAAGTGAAAGTGCAATTGGGTGTGCCGGTGTTGACCGACGTGCACAGCGTCGAAGAGATCGCGCCGGTCGCGGCAGTGGTCGATGTGCTGCAAACCCCGGCGTTCCTTTGCCGGCAGACCGACTTCATATACGCCGTGGCACGCAGTGGCCGCCCGGTGAATATCAAGAAGGGGCAATTTTTGTCGCCGTGGGATATGCAGAACGTGGTGGAGAAGGCGCGTGAAGCCAGCGGTCAAGACAACATCATGGTGTGCGAACGCGGTGCGTCATTCGGTTACAACAATCTGGTGTCGGATATGCGCTCGCTGGCAGTGATGCGCAACACCGGTTGTCCGGTGGTGTTCGATGCCACGCACTCGGTGCAGTTGCCGGGCGGGCAGGGCACGGTCAGCGGCGGCCAGCGCGAGTTTGTGCCGGTGCTGGCGCGTGCCGCAGTAGCGGCGGGGATTTCCGGTTTGTTCATGGAAACGCACCCGAACCCGTCGCAAGCCTTGTCGGATGGGCCGAACGCCTTTCCGCTTGGGCATCTCAAGGCGTTGTTGCAAACGTTGAAAGTGTTGGACGAAACGGTCAAGCAACAGGGGCTGATCGAAGAAAATATTGATTTGAAGAACGTTTAGAAAAAAGAAGAAGGAAAAAAGTATGAGCGCAATTGTTGATGTGATCGCCCGTGAAATTCTGGATTCGCGCGGCAACCCTACCGTAGAAGCGGACGTATTGTTGGAGTCAGGTGTGATGGGGCGTGCCGCCGTGCCATCCGGTGCATCCACTGGCGAAAAGGAAGCGATTGAATTGCGCGATGGCGACAAGCAACGCTATCTGGGCAAGGGCGTGCTGAAGGCGGTGGAGTATGTGAATACCGAAATCGCCGAAGCGATCATCGGCCTGGATGCCGCCGAACAAGCTTTCATCGACCAAACCATGATCGAACTGGATGGCACGGAAAACAAATCGCGCCTCGGCGCGAATGCGATTCTGGCGGTGTCGATGGCAGTAGCGCGTGCCGCAGCCGAGGAAAGCGGTTTGCCGTTGTACCGTTATTTGGGTGGTTCCGGCAAGATGTCTATGCCGGTGCCACAGATGAACATCATCAACGGCGGGGTACATGCCAACAACAACATCGACATGCAGGAATTCATGATCATTCCGGTCGGCGCGCCGAGCTTCCGTGAAGCCTTGCGTTATGGTGCGGAAGTGTTCCACGCCCTGAAGAAATTGATCGATAAAAAAGGGATGCCAACCACCGTGGGCGATGAGGGAGGCTTCGCACCCAACTTGCCGAGCAATGAAGCCGCGCTGCAACTGATCGTCGCAGGCATCGAGGCCGCCGGTTATGTGCCGGGGCAGGACGTGGCGATCGGCGTGGATTGCGCCAGTTCGGAGTTTTACAAGGATGGTCTGTATCACCTCGATTCCGAAGGTTTGAAACTGACCTCGGCACAGTTCGTCGATTATCTCGCCAACTGGACGGACAAGTATCCGCTGATCAACATCGAAGACGGCATGAGCGAACACGACTGGGGCGGCTGGAAGTTGTTGACCGACCGTCTCGGCAAATCGGTTCAGATCGTGGGCGATGATGTGTTCGTCACCAACACCAGAATCTTCCGCGAAGGCATCCGTCAGGGTTTGGCGAATTCGATTCTGATCAAGGTCAACCAGATCGGCACCTTGACCGAAACCTTTGCGGCGATCGAGATGGCCAAGCGTGCGGGCTATACCTCCGTGATTTCCCATCGTTCCGGCGAGACTGAGGACTCCTTCATCGCTGACCTTGCGGTAGCAACCAACGTGATGCAAATCAAGACCGGTTCGATGTCGCGCTCTGATCGCATGGCGAAGTACAACCAACTGTTGCGCATCGAAGAAGACTTGGGTGACACCGCCTCTTATCCGGGACGCGACGCGTATTATCAGCTGGGCTGATGCGTGCAGTCACACTGATACTGGTCGTTCTGCTGCTGCTGTTGCAGTACCCGCTGTGGCTGGGCAAAGGCAGCTGGTTGAAAGTTTGGGACTTGCATCGCCAAGTTGAAGCACAACAGCAAGTCAATCAGCAGACTCAAACGCGCAATGCAGTGCTGGATGCTGAAGTGCGCGATCTCAAGCAAGGGACGGCGGCTATCGAAGAACGTGCACGCAGCGAGTTGGGCATGATCAAACGCGACGAAGTGTTCTACCAGATTCTGGAAGATCCATCTGCTCAGATAACAGAGAAGCAGGCGATGTCACTGCCTGCTTCTGCTGTTTCCGGTGCTCCCAAATAATGCGCATCCAATTCTGTGATTGATTACTGGATGATGTTCTTCCAGAGCTAAATTGTATTTTGTGTGACGAGCCGCTATCGGGAGAGATTCAATGGCAGCTTCCGACCCATTACGGTCACACGAGCTTATGAAAAGCGGACACTCAACGAGTGATACTGAAGGCGACCTATTCTAATTGAATGGATGCCCACTTCCTAAAACGGCATCTGAGTGCCAAAGTAGCGGTGACATTACTACCACTAAAATAGAAAGGGGCATCTCATCCTGCATAAGCCTGCCTCATGGTATGGTGATGATGGAGATTGAGCCCACGCCTGCCGCGACCCATCGCCGTGGTCATGGGTGTCAACGCGCCCCCGCGCCTATGGTGAATTGCGAGACGTTATTGCTGACCTCGTTTTGGTTCATCAGGCCGGCTCAATAAACATGCGGCTTGCGGCGATGCGGGTGGCTTTGATTGCCGCAAACACTCAATCGAAAATTACCAGCTGAAACGGTAGGCCAAACCGAGACCATAAGATTCAAGCGAGGTGTGATTGCCATCCTGTGGCAGCAGCCACTTTCCCATGATGTCGAAATACCAGTGGTCTACCTGCAATTGCCAGCTTGCGGCATTGTAGAGTGCGAATACCGCAGATGAGGAGCCCACTTTGTTAATCACTAGGCCTTGCGGGGTGTTGAATTGCGCCGTGCCGGAACCCTGGAATAATCCGGGGCCGATGCCGTATCCAACTTTCCAGTAAATATCTCTTCCCGGATATAGCGGCCCCATTTTCAGGAACAGGGTCGGCGCCACTCCAATATACTCACCGCTGACATTTGTCCCGATATCCTGCCCGCGAAAAGCGGAATTGACCAGTTGATCATGTGTGTCGAAATAACTCGCAGAAGCATTGATGTCCCAGCCGATGATGGCGCTTCCGGTATGCAACGGCCAGGACTTCAGGATTTTCTCGCTGCTGGTCAGCTCGATTATCGGGCTTGGCGCGCCATTGTCGGTGATCTGCGTATTGCCGATCGCATTGGCATGATGTGTTTTGTACGTCACTTGGGCATATGCCAGCCCCAAGGTAAAGGATTTCTTCTCGAGCTTGAAAATCGCCAGATCGGTTATGCCCACCGATGCGGACTCCGGCGCCTGTGCGGTATCGCCCGCCGCTTGCGCCACGGACGAAAATGCAGCCATAGCTATCCACGCTATCGCTGCCGTACCAGATTTTATTACCGCACCGAAATCCATTATGCCATCCCTTAGTGCCAGCGATAAGTCAGGTGCAGCCGAACTGCATTTCGTCGTATGCCCGAGGTGTTGGTTGATTCGAACGAATCCGTCTGCACCTCAGTGCCCCATCCGCTGGCGTACTCAAAGCCGGCCAGCACTCCCGCGGCAAGGCCGTATGCGCTGCTTTGAACATTGCCGTTGCCGGAAACAATCCTATCGTGGTCGAAAACATGCCCTCCCACAAACCAGTCCCCGAACCAGCGCCGGACTTGTAGGCCGACGAGTCCATCGGCCACGGTTCTTGAAGCGGAATCCCGCTCCTCCGATACCATCAGGTAAGGAACCAGCGACCAATTGTCATTGATTGCGAACTGGGCATCCATGCCTAAACTCAAACCCTTGCTCCCCGATCCCCCTTCCGTCGCACTGATCAACCCGACATAGGTGCCGATGCCGTTTTGCGGAACCGCCGCCGCAATTCCGGAACAAATCGCCGAGGCTGCGATGAAGCCGGTGCACAAGTGTTTTCGCCACTTACCCATCATCATCGCTTTCCGTAGCAGCATCTCTCCAATCCTTAGGTGTTGTTACCGACATCCTTCATCCGGTCAACTTGCAGTCATGGCTTGCGCCAGCGGCAACGACTCAAATATCAGAACCAGAAAATTTATTGTGTATTTCATGCAACCACCCATTCCGTAAAGTTATGATGAGTTCTGACGTTCAGTGCATGAGCAGCCAGCAGTGAGTTTTGTATTAAATACCCACAACCATAAAAGCGCAATCTAAGCATGCATTCTGGTAAGCCGTACGCACCTACACGCGTTATTGAGTATCCATGGCACGGTTATCTGGCCAAACCCTGATGTCTACCAGTGCTCTCTTTCAGCGATAAAGTGATCGAATGACTGCTATGGAGGAAATACTCGACCGTCCGCTCATGGCACAGAGCTGACTACCGCGACCGGCAGCAGCCGACCCAAGTAAACGGTCAAAGGTGTCTAGAGAAGATGGGACGATTCAGGCATCACCATTGCCTGCTCTCTTTCGTCGAATGGAAGGATAAATCCTCTCTTAATTTTCGGAACAAAAATGACCGCAATTTATCCTACATCTTCCTTTCCAAAAGTAACGTTAATTCTACGTCAAAAGGAAATATAAGATAAGTAGAAGCACGGCAGCAAGTAATGTAACCACTATTTTCATAGTTCGTTCAGTCTGTTTTTTTTGCTGAGCAAAAAGTTCTTCAGCGAATTTGTCGTCCAAGATAAACCCCTTCCATAAATTTTAGCTTTGTCCTAAAGATTGTTCCAGAAAGCGGACGTAATTGGATGGTCTGTCGCCCATATTGGCGAACAATTAGCCAATCGATGATCGCTTAACCCAGATTGAGAAGATGCTCCAGTATCTTCCTCTTCGCCGCACAGCGTTCCTCGGTCCAGCAAGACTTGTAAACTTTCGAAATCTTTCCACCAGTATATATTGTGATCTCAAATGGCTTACCCATCAGCACTGTATGAACGTAACTCACGAAAGCCTCGGCAAAGTCATCATTGGGATTCGTGACAGCATAAAGCGTGGAGAAATTTGTACGCTCAAGTGCTTCGTAGGTATCGCCCATCTCCGCCGCCGGGAGTCTCGCTCCGAAATAGTAAACAACGTCCTTCCGCTGTGGAAAGCTCTGGTCAAAGACGGTTACGTATCGATTGGTGTCTTTCGAAATTACCCACGATAGCTGAAAATATGGGTAGCCTGTTGGCGTCGTGAGTTCATTTGGAGGAGTGTCCCAATTGGGGTTAAAGCCCCCACCAATGGAAAGAACGTGTCCCAGCTCGTGGAGCAGGATGTATTGGATTGCCTGTTTCCGATTGTCCTGCGACGCTTCCTCGATAGTTGCATTTAGCTTGAAATCGGGGCTTCCTCTGAATGGGGTATTTTCTTTCCAGGTTGCCCAGCTATTGGCTATTCTGCTCTGCAAGACTGACGCATCGAGGACGATAAAGCCAGCGACGGGTTTCGAACCCTCATAGATTTGCTCAGTGAACCCGCTCCCTCCTAGGTCCTCGACAAAATAAATGCCCGCCAGTTTCTGTGCGAGGAGGCGCCTCACCGGGGCGGGGATATCCGCAAACGCATCGCGCACGTCGGAGAAAAAATCGGGAGCTAGGATGACGGATCGCGGCTTGTTGGGAAGGCCTTCCTTGATGTTGTCCAACTCGAGGTAGTTCACCAGCTCAGGAGGTGCGGAGCCAATGCGTTCCTCAACCGGTTTGGCGAATGCCTGCTGCCAGAATGCAAGTTTCCTGGTTATGTGATTGCGTTGAGCCCAGACTACATATTCTGTGTCAGCGTATCGAGTGACTACTGCGCCAGCGATCGCGGCCAAGATGCAAAGAGCGGTGAAGCCAAGACATACGAGCAGTGACCTGGCCCTTTGCAACCGGTCTCGACTCAGGACCAAGTAGTAAGGCAAGGCTATGAATGGCACAGCAACAACCGCGATATTTAGCCACTTTGGGCGTACGAAAGAGCGTGCTTTGCTGTCAAGGTAGTACCAATCGAACAGCAGAAACCCTTCTACGACCATAAATAAGGCGTACCACCATGATGGTTCGAAAATCCTGTGGGATCTGAGGTATGCAGCAACCGCCCCAAAAACGATGGAGAAAATCAGAAATGCGATAAGCGGTCGTTTCCCGGCCATATGAGGTCAGAACCGGTTAGTCCCTTGCGATGCATGGAACTGGGTCATAGTGTGACATAGGAAATGTTTCGTAGAAGTGTTGCAATACCTTCCGTAGCCGCTGAGATTAGATTCCTGCACAACGTGCGAGCCAAAGTCGTTGTACGGCCAGACTTGGCCTTCCAATTTTTCTAGTGATTTCGTTTGATCAAACATAAGCGGTTGCTAATGTGCTTTTACGAAGTTGTAGAAAATCTCTTTTCATCGTCGCATCGTGCCTTAACCCAAAAAGGATAGCAACCCTGGGGGTCTGCTTTTGGCACGCTGCTGCCGTTCGCGTTAGTCAGCTCCCGTGAATCGGCTGACGCTGTATATTCTTGCTTATTCCCCCGCCCACATAGCTGATAGTAGCTCCGCCTGCACCAGCACCTGGACGTTTAGCTTCAGCTACAGGTGGCAACTGGCGGTCTTGACCTTGGCTTCCCTG
>OBLT010000409.1_pt1 | contig 28341 bp, 26 predicted proteins | sample 1518721 | NCBI WGS metagenome assembly OBLT01 (sample SAMEA3539307, study PRJEB22396) | soil metagenome | biome: tundra; feature: field; material: soil | place: USA | collected 2010-05 | depth 0.15 m | reverse complement strand
CGAACCTGCGCCAGCACTACTGGCAATCCGTGCTGATCCTGCTGGTGGGCGGCCTAATCGGCGTGTGCTTCATCGTTGTGCTGCTCTAACAGCGCTGGATTCGGAGAAGCTCAACCAATATGCTCGGAAGTGGGTATCCCTTTCACTCAGCCATTGGCGCTGAGTCCGGCTTGGTGGGGCGGTCCCCAGGGACCGCGCGGGACGCCCTCGTCCCGCTGCCGGATGCGGAGGCAGGGGCCTCCGCGCGGGCGGGGGCGCCCGCCCCACACGACCGGGGACACCCACTTGTGGGGCCATGAAGCCAATGCGCCTACTCCGCGCCGCCGCCGCTGCCGCCGCCTTGATTGCGCTGTGGGCCTCGTGCCGGACGGCCGGGCCGCGCCAGGCGGTGGACGCCGCATTGACAGCGTGCGTCCCGCCGGACACTCTCGCGCTGGCGGGTGTGAACCTGGAACAATTGCGCGCGTCGGCGCTCTACCAGAAACTTCCGCCGGGCGCGGCCGCGTTCCTGGAGCCGCTCCGCAACGCTTCCTATCTGCTGCTGGCGTACAACGGGAAGGACGTTCTCGCGATCGCGCGCGGCGCGTTCCACGAGGCGCCCCCGGGAACGGTGCTCCTTACGAAAGATCTTGCCGTTTCGGGGTCGCCCCAAGCCATTCGCGCGGCTACGGCGCAGCGCAAGACCGGCCGGACCGGGGCGCCCTGGCTTCTCGATCGCGCGGCCGGCGCCGCCGGCGCGAGCCAGATCTGGGCGATCGCTCAAGGGGGCGTCGCGTTCCCGCTCAGCGGGGATGCCGCCAACCTGAACCGGTTTCTGCGCCTCGTCGAGTACGGTTCCATCGCAGTCAGGCTCGATTCCGCCGTTCGGATCGATGCCGTAGGCGCCGGCCGCACGGCGGAGTCCTCCCAACAACTCGAAGAAACGTTGCGCGCGTTCTTCTCGGTAGCCGCCGTGGGTGCGTCGCGCGACCGGGCTATGGCGGACCTGCTCCGTTCGGTTCAGGTCCAGCGCGACGGCCTTACGGTTCACGCCGCAATCGCGGTCCTTCCGGAGCAGGTCGGGAGACTGGCCGGCCTTCTCGCGCCGTAGCGGCCTTAAGAGCACAGCCGGCCTTCCGGCCGGCTGGACCCGCTGGAGAGCGGGTCCGCAGGCCAAAAGGCCTGCCCCACTCGGACCCCTCTTGCCATGACGGCGGTCCGCTTAAGGTGCGAGACTCGTAAGAGTGAGAAAGCTCTACTTTTGGAAGCTGAAACAGCGCGAAGTCAGGCTGGGCGAGCGGACCGCTCTGATGGCCGTGCTGAACGTGACGCCCGATTCGTTCTCGGACGGCGGAAAGTATTCCGACCCCGACCGCGCTTTCGCGCATGCCCTGGAGATGGAAGAACAGGGCGCGGACATCATCGATATCGGCGCGGAATCCACGCGCCCCGGCTCGGCGCGCATTTTGGCCGCCGAGGAGCTGCGGCGGCTGATTCCGGTGCTGAAACGCCTGAAAGACCGCCTGAGCATCCCCATTTCGGTGGACACATACAAGGCCGAAGTGGCGGAACGCGCGCTGGAACTCGGGGCCGAGATCATCAACGACCCTTCCGGCCTTACCTTCGAACCGCACCTGGCGCGGGTGGTCTCGAATTACGATGCCGGCCTCGTGCTGAACCACATGCGTGGGCGGCCGGAGACGTGGGCGAAACTGGGGCCCCTGCCCGACGCCATGGCAGCCATTACTCGCGACCTGGATGCGGCCGTCAGCCGCGCCCGCCACGTGGGCGTCGAGAGGGGGCGGATCGCGATTGACCCCGGCATCGGCTTTGGCAAGCGGAAGGAGCAGAATTCCCTGATTCTAGGCCACCTCGCCGAGCTGGCGGGGCTGGATCTGCCTATCCTGGTGGGCCCGTCCCGTAAAGAATTCCTGGCGCACGCCACCGCCGAGGAGACCCGGTTCGCCACCGCCGCGGCCGTCGCAGCGAGCATTCTGGGGGGCGCGCATATCGTTCGCGTGCACGACGTGCGGGAGATGCGGGCCGCCGCGGATGTGGCCGACGACATTATTCGAAGCTAAAGGGGCAAGACTGTTGGATTATAGTAATGGAAACGCGAAAATCAGTTGTACGTCTAGGAGGAATGTTATGAGGCGAATGTTCGTAATCCTTACCATGCTGGGATCTGCAGCCTACGGCCAGACGCGCAGCCGCCTGGCGGATTATGCGCTTGTCCTGGCAGACCCGCCGGTAGCCCAGGAGTTCCAGTCTCGCACCGACCTTTTCAGCGCAAAGGCGCAACCCCACCTCCAGAGGATCCAAGCCGCTCAGCGCGGCGTCCTCGATGAACTGGCCCGCCGCAACGTGGCCGTGGCCGGCACGTCGCAGATTCTCTTGAACGCCATCTTCGTGACCACGGACCACGCGACTGCCGTGCAGTTGCGCTCCATTCCGGGCGTCACGCGCGTGGTCTACATGCCGCCCCTGAAGCCCGATCTCGACACCGCCACGGCCCTGGTCAACGCCTCGGCGGCATGGACCGCGGTGGGCGGGGTCTCGACGGCCGGCGCCGGGATCAAAATCGGAATCATCGATTCGGGGATCGACCAGGCCCACGCCGCGTTTCAGGATTCGTCGCTGGTAGTACCATCGGGTTTCCCGCTGGGGAACACGAGTTTCACCAACAATAAGGTGATTGTGGCGCGCAGCTTTGTGGCGCTGGCCCCGTATGCCGATCCCGACTCGCGCAACAACGTACCGGACGATGTTACGCCCAGCGACCACGTCGGTCACGGAACGGCGATTGCGATGATCGCTGCGGGCGTGCAGAACGCGGGACCCAGGGCCACCATCCAGGGCGTGGCGCCCAAGGCGTTTCTGGGTAATTACAAGGTGCAGGGATCGCCGGGCGTCAACAGCTACGCCAGGACTGTGAACGTGATCGCGGCGCTTACGCAGGCGTTAGCGGACAAGATGGACATCGTCACCATGGCATACGGCGAGGGCGACGCTCCGCTCTACGGGCCTCTGGACGTCGATTCCGTCAATTGCAGCCAAAATTCGGGCAACGCCTGCGATCCGATCGCCCAGGCTGTCCAAAATGCCGTGGCCAGTGGTCTCGTCGTGGTTTCGTCGGCGGGCAACGACGGCAATCTCGGTCCGAACGTTCCCACGCTAAACACGATTCACACCCCGGGCGACGCGCCTTCGGCCATCACTGTTGGCGCCTCGACCAACTCGCACGCGCTCTACCAGGCGGTTCACGCGACCGGATTGGCTGTGCCCATCGGCCTGGTCACCGTGAAAGCGCTGTTCGGCGATGGGCCGCAGGTGCAGGCGGCTCTGAGCGCACCCATCAAGGATGTGACGCAACTGGGCAATGATGGCCTGGCTTGCTCGGTGCTTTCCGCTGGATCGCTCACGGGCAAGATCGTGCTGGTGCAACGCGGAACCTGCGACTTCAGCACCAAGATCGCGATCGCGCAGAACGCAGGCGCCGTGGGCGTCGTAGTCTATCAATCCGCGGGCAACGACACTCCCTACAGCAGTTGGGGGGCCACGGATACCGGCATTCCCGCCATGATGGTGGGGTACACCGACGGCGTGGCGTTGAAAAACTGGGTCGATGCGAATTCGGGCGCCACCGTCACGCTTGACCCCACGTTCACGGCCTACGCCACCACGGCGGATGTGGTCGCCGGTTTCTCCTCCCGCGGGCCGGCCGTCGGGACGAATGGCATCAAGCCGGAACTGGTCGCTCCCGGCGCCGACCTTTACACCGCCACGCAGAAGGCCGATCCCAACAGCCCGATGTATAACGCGGCGGGCTACACCGGCGTGACCGGAACGAGTTTCGCCGTAGGCATGGTGGCCGGGACGGTGGCGCTGGTGAAGCAGAAGAACCCGGCTTTCACGCCGGCGCAGTTGAAATCCGCGGTAGTGAATACGGCTAACCCCAACGTCACCGATGGCGGGGCGCAAGCGCGCGTCACCGCGATCGGCGCCGGCAAGCTGGACGCGGGAGCCTCGGTAGCCGCAACCGCCACGTTCGCTCCTGCTACGCTCTCCTTCGGCGTGGTGACCGGGGCATCGTCCTTGCCCATGAACCTTACTCTGGCGGCCACCAACGTTGCCACATCGTCGCAAACCATGGCTTTCACCGTGCATCAGCGCGATACGGACTCCAAGGCGAGCGTGACGGTCACTCCTTCGAGCTTGACCCTGACGGCTGGGCAAACGAACAGCGTCACGGTAGCTCTCGGGGGGGCCCTTCCGAATCCGGGTAATTACGAGGGCTACATCCAGGTCACCGCTGGAACCACCAGTTACCGCGTCCCCTATCTCTACATGGTGAGCGATGGGGCGGTGTACAACCTTTCGGCTGGTTACGACGGGTCGTTCGTCGGCGCCACCGGCGATACAGGTTGGCTGATCCTTGCCAGGGCGATCGATCAATACGGAGTTCCGCTTGCCGGCTTACCGGCCACGTTTGCCGCAGGCTCCGGGGGCGGCGTCATCACGGCTGGAGACGCGGCCACCGACAAGCTGGGAATGGCCGGGGCGATCGTCAACCTCGGAACTCAGGTGGGCGACAACATCTTTACCGCCACGGTAGGCGGCAAGACCGTAACTTTCGACGGTTACGCGCGGGGTTATCAGACACCCATAGCGGCCGTGGACGCCGCGGCGTTCCAGACGCTCCCCAAGGGCTATGCGCCCGGATCGTACCTTTCTATTTTCGGCAACTTCCTGGCGCCGGCCACGCAGGCCTTCTCCACGGCCGCTTTGCCCTACGCGCTTTCCGACGTGAGCGTGAGCTTCTATACTTCCGCGACGGGCTTGCGTTATCCCGGGCTAATTCCCTATGTCAGCCCTGGCCAAATCAATGTCCAGATTCCGTGGGAGCTGCTTCCGCTGGTGCAGCAGGGCCTGACCACCGTATTAGTGCAGGTCAACGTCGGAGACGAGCCAGGCGTGCTTTATCAACTCCCGCTCGCCCAGTATTCGCCGGGTATTTTTCAGTACTACGATTCCACCCAGGCCAAGTATTTCGCCGATGCCTGGGATACCGCTGGCGACGGCTACTGGGTCACCACGGCCCATCCGGCCAGGATCAACGACACGATCCAGGTTTACGCCAACGGGTTGGGGCCGGTGAACAACCAGCCGGCTTCCGGCGCGGTGACGGGGGCGTCGGTAACCACCATCGCCATACCCACGGTCACGATCGGCGGGGTCAGCCTCGGAGCGGTATCCAGCGGAATGACGCAGGGCTACGTCGGGGTTTACGAAGTCGACGTGAAGATTACGGCGGCCAGCCCCACCAGCCCGTCGATACAGCCGCTGGTGATTAACATCGGAGGCTTCGCTTCGCCGGCGGCCAATATAGCCGTCGCGCCGTAAGTGTTGAGTCGGCAGGCGAAAGCGCCTGCCCCACCTGTCTCGACGTTCGCCGGCCGCTTCTCGGCTATAATGTGACGGAGGCTGTCCCCGGTTCATGGAGATCAAGAAGAAGCTACAGGACGAGATTGCCGCGCTCGAATATGAATTGCGCAACGAGCTTCCGAAAGAGATTCTGAAGGCTCGGGCGCACGGGGACCTCAGTGAGAACGCCGAGTTCCACGCCGCCAAGGAGCGGCAGGGCTTCGTCAATGCCCGCCTGAACCAGTTGACGCAGCGGCTGGCGGAGATGTCGATGATCGATTTCTCCAAGATTCCGCACGATCGGGCCGGACTCGGCTCCACCGTCGTCGTGCTTGACGTGAAGCGCGACGAAGAGATCACGTACAACCTGGTTACCACCGAAGAGGCCGACGCGGCGAATGGGAAAGTCTCCACCACCAGTCCCATCGGCCGGGCGCTGCTGGGTAAACAAGCGGGTGACGCAGTTCGGGTACAGAGCCCCGGAGGGATCAAGGAGCTCGAAATCCTCAAACTGACTACCATCCACGACGCCATCGAGTAACGTATGACTGCCAGCCGCGGGATCGGACTGTTCTTCGGCGCGATTATCGACCGTATCGTCCGCTGGCTGGCCCTGTCTCGCATCCACCCCAATGTCCTCACCTTCATCGGGCTGCTGATCAACATCGGCGCGGCATGGCTCTTCGCCATAGGGTCTTTCCGGTGGGCTGGCGTGGTCGTGATCTGCGCGAGTCTGTTCGATATGGTGGACGGGCGCGTGGCGCGGGCCACCAGCCAGGTGACCCGTTTCGGCGGCTTCTTCGATTCGGTGATCGATCGCTATTCGGACCTGGGGTTGTACATGGGTCTGCTGGTCTACTACGCTTCTATCAACCGCTTCTTCTACATCGTTCTCACGGCCATCGTGATGACCGGCTCGGTGATGGTGAGTTACTCGCGGGCGCGCGCCGAAAACACCATTCCCAAGTGTAAAGTCGGTTTCCTGGAGCGTCCCGAGCGGATTGTTCTGATCATCCTGGGCGCGCTGACGGGCCGCATGGCCGCCGTACTGTGGGTCATCGCGGTGTTATCCAACCTCACCGTGATTCACCGCATGATCTACACCTGGCAGGAATGCAAACGCCTGGAAGACGCGCAGTTGCGCGGCGTCCGCGAAGCGGCGCACAAGAGCGTGGTCTGAGTGTGCAATCCAATGGACGCCACGCGCGTTTGAAGGCCGCGCTGTGGGCCCTCACGGTCGCGCTAGTAGCGGCGCTCGTTTTCGGTGGCGGAGAAGCGATCGCCCGGCTGGCGCGCGCGCGCGCGTTCTCCGTGCGTAGCGCGGACCATATCGGCTGGGCCAAGCCGGACCCGGTCTTGGGCTGGCGCAACAATCCCGGCGTGCACCCCGCCGATGAAGGCCCCCACGAACCCATGACCATCCTTCCGGACGGCTCGCGCGCCACCGGAACCCCGCCCGGAGCGGGGCCCACTGTGTTGATCGTTGGCTGTTCGTACGCGGAGGGATACGGCGTTCGCGACGACGAGACGTTCGCCTGGAAGCTCCAGCAGCGGTTCCCACAGTTGTGCATCCGCGATTTCGGCGTACCGGGATATGGAACCTATCAATCCCTCGTTTTGCTCCGGGAGCTGATCGAGCGGCAGGGTGTGCAGCCGGCGCTGGTGATCTACGGGTTCCTCCCGTTCCACGCCGATCGCAACGTTCTGACCTACTCCATGCTGGAAGCGTTTCGGGCATTCGGCGGAGAGCGGTTTTCGCCGCCTCACGCGGAATCGCGCAACGGCGAGTTGACCGCGTTTCCGCCCTTCGCGGTTCCCGACTGGCCGCTCGAAGAACATTCGGCCCTGATTACTCTCCTGCATCAAGCGGAGTTGCGCGTAAGATTGGCGAACCGGGAAAAGCAGCGGGCGCAGGTCACGTCGCTCTTGCTCGCGCAAATGGAAAAGTTAGTCGAAGGGGCGCACGGCCGCCTGCTGGTCGCGACGTTGTGGAACGGCGGCCCCGACCCTGAAACCTACCGCCGCATCACGATGGACATGCGCCAGGCGGGCATCGGCCAACTGGACGTCACTTATGCGGGCGCCGAGACGAGGCCGGAGAAGATCCTCGTCGGCGGCACTGGCCACCCCGGCGCGATCATCCATTCCTGGTGGGCCGATAAGATAGGCCAGTGGATGATCGAACAGGGGATTGGGAAGTAAGCGTGCCTTAAAACGGGACGTCGTGATCCGAGTCTTCCAGAATGACGTGCGCCATTCCCAGATCCTTCGTGTGCGTGAGCGATAACGCGATGTGGCGGACGCCGATCTTTTCCGCAACGCGGGCGGCCACTCCGTGCAGGCGCAGGGTGGGCTTGCCGGAGCGCAGGTTGGCGACCTCGAAATCCTGCCAACGTACGCCGTGACGCCAGCCCGTGCCGATGGCCTTCATGCCAGCTTCCTTGGCGGCGAAGCGCGCGGCGTAGCGCTCGTACTTGTTGGCCTTGCGCTCCACGTAGGCGATTTCGGCGGGCGTGTAAATGCGGTCGATGAACTTGGCCCCAAAGCGCTCGATGGAGGCGCGGATGCGTGGAACCTCGGCCAGATCCACTCCGGTTCCGACGATCATTTCAGATCCGCCCCAGAGCTTGTAATCGTCAAACGCCCGTGCTTCACGCCCTTGGTGCTGATCAGGGCGTCCGCTACCCCGCGCACGTCCGCGGCCCTGCCCCGCACCACCAGCACCTCCAGGCAATGATCGTGATCCAGATGCACGTGCAGCGTGGAAAGAATCGAGCGGTGAAAGTCGTGCTGGATATCCGTCAGCTTCTCGCTCAACAGGCGCACGTGGTGATCGTAAACCAGCGTGACCGTGCCCACCACCTGACTTTCGGGCGATTCCCAGGCCTTCTCCACCAGTTCGTCGCGGATCATGTCGCGGAACGCCTCGGAGCGATTGGTGTACCCGCGTTGCGCAATCAGGCGATCGAACTTATCCAGGAGGTCGGAATCGATCGCTACCCCAATCCGGCTGAGCCCGCCCATGCGTATACATATTATCACCGAGGGGTGACACGATTATCTCAATCGTGATACCGTGAGGACGACCGTGCATATACCCGACGGATTTCTTTCGACGCCGGTTTGGGCGACGCTGGACTTGGCCGCGGTTCCAGCCATTGGCTACATGGTGCGGCGCGCGCAGCGCGGGTTCGACGACGCCAAGATCCCGCTGCTCGGCGTGATGGGCGCGTTCGTCTTCGCGGCCCAAATGATCAATTTCCCAGTGGGGATAGGAACCACGGCCCACCTGCTGGGCGGCGCTCTGCTGGCATACACGCTCGGGCCGGCGGCGGCGAGCGTGACGATGGCTTCGATTCTGGCGATCCAGGCGCTGGTGTTTCAGGACGGCGGCATCCTGGCGCTCGGCCCGAACATGGTCAATATGGCGCTCGCGGGAGTGCTGGCGGGCTATCTGCCGTTCTATTTGTGGGGCGGAGGCCGGTGGCGGAGGGCCTCGATCTTCGCCGGCGGAGTTCTCTCCGCGCTGGTGAGCGCGGTGTTGGCGCTGTCGGAGTTGTCGATCTCCGGCGTCCGTATGCCGGTCCCGATTCTCGGCGTTTCCCTGGCGCTGTTCCTGGTGGCGGCCGTTCTGGAGGGCGCCATCACTGTGGCGGTGATCGGGGCGCTGGAAAAGATCCAGCCGAATTTCGTGCGGCAGCCGCGCGAGGGCCGGCCGGTCGCTCTGGGCGCCGCCGCGCTGGCCGGGCTGCTGCTGGCGACGGCAGGCGTGCTACTCGCTTCGGCCGCGCCGGACGGCATTCAGAAGCTCGGGCTCCAAACCGGCATCGCTTCGCGCGCCCAAGCGCTGTTCTCGACCCCGTTCACGGATTACCAGGCGGCGTTCGTTTCGGCGGGCTGGGAGCGCAAGACCCTCGGCGGACTGGCGGGGCTGGCCCTGGTTTATGGGGCATGCATGATCTTCGGCCGGGTCGTGGCGCGGAGAAGGAGCGCCTGAGTGCATCACATCGTTTTGGAGCGATGGAGCCGCGGCGCCAGCGGACTGCACCGCCTCGATCCGCGCGCCAAGATCGTTCCTCTGTTGGCGCTGCTCGCGGCGCTGGCCACCGCGCGCCGGGCGCTGCCGGAGTTTTCCGCGGCCGTGTTTCTGATGCTCTGCGCGGCCCTGCTGGCCGCGCGGATTCCACTGTTCGCGGCGCTGGCCCGTGCGGCCCTGGTGCTTCCGTTCGCCGCGGTTTTCGCAGCAGTCTGCTGGCTTTCAGGCGATCCGGCGCGCGGTGTGGCCCTGGCGCTGAAGAGTTATCTTTCCGCCTTGGCCGTGTTGACGGTGGTAGCCACCACGCCGCTGCCGGCTCTGCTGCGCGGCCTGGAGTTACTGCGCGTCCCGCTGTTTCTTCTGACTGTGGCGCAGTTTCTCTACCGGTACCTGTTCGTGATTTCCGAAGAGGCCCAGCACATGAGCAAGGCGGCCGCCGCGCGAGGGACGCCCGCTCGTCCGCTGGCATCCGGCGGCGCCCGTTTCCGCGCGGCGGCGGGCGCGCTTGCCGTGCTCTTTGCGCGTTCCTACGGGCGGGCGCAGGACGTGCATCGCGCCATGCTGGCTCGCGGCTTCACAGGCCGCCTGCACCCTCTGTTCGATCTCCACTTCCGGCCGGCCGACGCGGTATTCGCGGCGCTGGCCTCTCTGGCGCCGGTGGCGGCGCGCCTCGCCATGGAGAGAATTGTGTGAAGCGTCCCGTGATCGAGGCGCGCAACCTGCGGTTCCGCTATGGCGACGGAGCGCCCGCTCTCAACGGCGTGAATTTCCGGCTCGACGAGGGAGAGTGTGTGGCGTTGCTCGGTCCCAACGGGAGCGGCAAGACCACGTTTGTGCTCCACCTGAACGGATTGTTGGAGGGCCAAGGCAGCATCGAAGTCTGCGGACTGCCCGTGGAGCGGCGCAACCTGCCCGCCATCCGCCGCAAGATCGGTTTGGTGTTCCAGGATTCCGAGAGCCAACTCTTCATGCCGACCGTGCTCGAAGATGCGGCCTTCGGGCCGATCAACCGGGGACTGAGCCGCCCCGAGGCGCTCGAACGCGCCATGGCGGCCCTGAAGACCGTGGGCATGGAGGGAGCCGCGGCGCGCGCCCCCTACCACCTGAGCGCCGGGGAGCAGAAGAAGGTAGCCATCGCCGGGATACTCGCTACCGATCCCGAGATCCTGGCCCTCGACGAACCCACGACGTTTCTCGACCCGCCGGGCCAGCGGGCGCTGGCCGAACTGTTGGGCGCGCTGCCGCAGGCGAAAATCATCGTCACGCACAACATCCCTTTCGCGCTGGCGTTGTGCCGGCGCGCGGTGTTCTTTCAGGGAGGCGTAATTGTGGCGGATGGCCCGGTCGACGAAGTGGTGGCTCGCTTCGGGTGGGACTTTGTTACGGCCACTCTGCAGCCACGCCGGTAGTTGAACCTTAAACGGTTGGCAGGCGGAAGCGCCTGCCCCACGCTCATTCCTACTTTCTTGCTGCCGCTGCCTGGCGTCTGCGGTGTTCGGCCCAGCGCTTTTTTTGAGCTGCGGAGATGCGCGCGCGGGCGGACGCGCTGAGCACCCGCTTGGGACGTTTGGCGTTTTTCGCGGCCTTAGCCGAAGGCGCCGGCGCGCGTTTGCCTCCGAGTTGCGCTTGAATCTGACCGATCTTATCGTCGATCTTCTGTCTCTCGACTTGATAGCCGATTAAGGCCATCTGTAATATCGTAAGGTCTTCTGTTTTCTTTCCTCGTGCCATAGCTTCACCACGGACAATATAACATACGGGGCGCCGGTTGTGTAAAAATAATCAAAGGTGCAAGCCCGAATTTACAGAGCGGCATGAGAATCGTCATCCAGCGTGTAAGAGAAGCCCGTGTAATTGTGAGTGAAAGTACCGTCGGGACTATACGTACGGGCTTGCTTGTCTTTCTGGGCGTCGCCAAGTCCGATGTCGCCGCCGACGCGAACTATCTTGTCGATAAACTTCTCGGACTCCGGATTTTTCCGGACGAGGCGGGAAAGTTGAATCGCAATGTGCGCGAGGCCGGCGGCGCCCTGCTGATCGTCTCGCAGTTCACGCTGTATGCGGATTGCCGCAAAGGCAGACGGCCGAGTTTCGACCAGGCCGCGCCGCCGGAGGCCGCGCTGTCTCTTTATAATTACTTTGTGGAGTCGGCGAAAAAAGGACCCGTTCCGGTGGAGACTGGCGTTTTCCAGGCTAGCATGGAGGTCCATCTGGTAAACGACGGCCCAGTCACTATCCAGATCGACTCCCACGGCGGAAACCCCCGATGATCGAAACTTACGGCTACGCCCGCGCCGGTTTGTTGGGGAATCCGAGCGACGGTTACTTTGGCAAGACGATCTCGTTCGCCATGTCGAATTTCCGGGCGCGCGTCCTGGTTTATCCCAGCGGACGCTTGGAAATCAAGCCCTCCAAGGCGGATATTCCCACGTTCGAAAACCTGGAGGACCTTCATCGAGTCACGCGCTGGCGAGGTTACTACGGCGGCGTGCGGATCGTGCAGGCGCTGATCGTCAGGCTGGCAGACTATTGCCGCGAGCGGGGCATCGAACTGGAAGACCGTAACTTCACGCTGGAGTACGACTCCAGCATTCCGCAGCGGCTCGGACTGGGCGGCTCCAGCGCGATCATTACGGCCGCTCTGCGCGCGCTCTGCCAGTATTACGCGCTCGATATTCCGCTGCCGGTTCAGGCCAACCTCGTGCTGGAGGCCGAAACGCGCGAGCTCGGCGTCCCGGCGGGTTTGCAGGACCGCGTGGCTCAGACCTACCAGGGCCTGGTCTACATGGATTTCTCGCGCGACCTGATGGAGTCGCGCGGATACGGCGAGTACGAGCGTCTGGACCCGGGCCTTGCGCGGAACGTCTATGTAGCGTATCGGACTTCGTTGAGCGAGGGAACCGAAGTATTCCACAACAACATTCGGGAACGCTGGGGCCGCGGCGATTCGGGAGTGGTGGAAGCTATGAAGACTTGGGCGCGCTACGCCGAGCAAGGGAGAGAGTGCTTACTGCGCGGCGATTCCGGCAAGCTGAGCGAATTGATCGACGCTAACTTCGACTTGCGGGCGCGCATTTACAAGATCAGCGGAGGCAACCAGGAGATGATACAAGCCGCGAGGGGCGCCGGCGCTTCGGCGAATTTCGCCGGATCCGGAGGAGCGATCGTGGGCCTATATCGCGACGAAGACACGTTCACCCGGTTGATGGAGGCTATGCAAGCCATCGGCGTGGCCGTCATCAAGCCCAAGATCGCCCCGTAGCAGGTTGCTGGAAAAGACTTCATGGCCGCGGATGAACACAGATGAACGCGGATTCGAAGAATATAAGTGTTTTGTTTTCGATCCGCGTTCATCCGCGTTCATCTGCGGCCATTAATCCTGAGAGAATCGCACCAGGTAATAGCTCTTCTTGCCGGTTCGCAGGACCAACATCGACTTGGATGCAAGATCGGCCTCGGAAAGCGCGTGGTCGGCGGCCGTCCGGCGATTGTTGAGATAGACTCCACCGCCTTGGATCAGCCGGTTGGCTTCTCCCCGGGAACCGCAGGCGCCGGCCTGGACCAGGATCTGCGAGAGCCGCGGACCGGCCGCGAGCGCGCTTCGCTCCAGGGTGACGGAGGGCACGTCGCAAAAAACGGCCGCCAGTTCTTCGTCGGAGAGGGCGGAAAGTTCCTTGCTGAAGAGCGCCTCGGAGGCGCGCACGGCGTCCTCCAGCGTACCCTGCCCGTGAACCATGGCGGTCATGCGCGCTGCCAGAAGCTTTTGCGCCTCGCGCCGCTCGGGGTGTCCCGCGTGGGCCTCGATGGCTTCCGCGATGGTTTCCAGGCTCTCGAAGCTAAAGAGCTTGAGATAGCGCTCGACGTCGCGGTCGTCCGTCTGCATCCAGAACTGGTAGAACTGATACGGCGTGGTGCGGCGCGGATCGAGCCAGATGGCGTTGCCGGCCGATTTTCCGAACTTCTCCCCGCCAGAGGTGGTCAGGAGCGGCAAGGTCATTCCGTAGACTTCGGCCCCCCTGGCTTTCCGCACCAGATCGATGCCCGCCGTGATGTTTCCCCATTGATCGCTGCCGCCGGCCTGGATGGTGCAGCCGTGGTGGTCGAACAGGTGGAGGAAATCGTTCGCCTGGATCAGCATATAGCTGAATTCCGTGTACGAGATGCCCTGTTCGCGGTCTTCGAGGCGCCGCCGCACCGACTCCTTGGCGGCCATGTAGTTCACGGTGAAGTGCTTGCCCACCGTGCGCAGCCACTCCAGGTAGCCCATGGGCCGAGTCCAATCGCCGTTATCCACCACGATGGCGGCGTTGGGGCCTTCGAACGATACGAACTTGCTCAGTTGCGGCCGGATGGCTTCCACATTGGCGGCCACCATATCGGGCGTGAGCAACTGCCGTTCTGAGGACCGGCCGCTGGGATCGCCGATCATCCCGGTGGCGCCCCCGACCAGCACGATCGGCGTATGCCCGCACCTCTGCAAGCGCGCTAACAGGAGAATGGGCAGCATGTGTCCCACGTGCAGACTGTCCGCCGTGGGATCGAAGCCGACGTAGATCGTGGCGCCGCCTGCATTGAGCAGGCCTTCGAGAGCCTCTTCGCTGGTGACCTGTTCGATCATGCCGCGGGCGCGCAGTTCGGAAAGCGTGGAGGTGGAATTCATATGAAAAATCGGTTGGCAGGCGAAAGCGCCTGCCCCACTCGCCTGCGAGTCCTTCGGCGGCAAGGTGGGGCAGACGCTTTCGTCTGCCACTTCGGCCATTTCCGAGTTGCGAGGGGCAACCGGACTCACATCTTATAGCGGCCGAGGTCCTCGTCGTTGAGGCCCTCCAGCCAGCGGCGCAGCTCTTCGTTGTTGACCTTATCGGACACCGTGGAAGCCAGCTTGGAGGATTTCAGCACGGTCTCTTCCACGTAAATCGGGCAGTCCAGGCGGAGCGCCAGCGCCAGCGCGTCGCTCGGACGGGAATCCACGCTGATCAACTCGCCTTCGCGGTCCAGCCAGATCACTGCGAAAAAGGTGTCGTCCTTCAGCTCGCTGACCACCACTTTGCGCAGGCCGGTGTTCAAACCGAGCAGCAGGCTCTTGATCAGGTCGTGAGTCATGGGCCGCGGCGTGGAGACCTTCTCGATTTCGAGGGCGATGGCGTTGGCTTCGTAGACCCCGACCCAGATGGGGAGCACCGTATTGCCATTCACGTCCTTGAGAATGACGATGGGCATATTGGTCACGGGGTCCATCATGAGCCCGCGAATTTTCATTTCGACTTCCATTACGCCCTCCAAGCCCTTATTACACCATACTTGCGCTTTCACCCACCAAGGAGTTGGGGCCGGAGCGGGTCACGCGCACCGGTAAATACCGCCCCGCCAGCGAATCTCCGTTGCCGCCGGGATGCGTGAAATTCAGGGTGCGGTTATCGGAGGTGCGCCCGATCCATTGCCCCAGCGCCTGGTTGCGGCCCTCCACCAGGACTTCGGCTGTGCGGCCGATCCACTCCGCGTTGCGCCGGATCTGAATGGCGCGCTGTTTCTCCTGGAGGATGGCCAGCCGCCGCTGCTTTTCCTCCTCGGGGATACGGTCCTCCATGGCGAGCGCTGCCGTGTTGGGGCGCGGCGAGTATTTGAAGCTGAACAGCGAATCGTATTCCACCTCGTCCAGCAGACGGAGCGTTTCTTCGAAATCCCGCTCGGTCTCGCCCGGGAAGCCGACGATGATGTCCGTGGTGATGGCGTACTGGCGCTTGGCCGTCTTGATCCACTCGATGCGCCGCATGTACTCGTCGCGCGTGTAGAGGCGATCCATGGCGGCCAGCACTTTGGTGGATCCCGACTGCGCCGGCAGGTGTACGTGGTCGCAGATAGCGGGGTTGGAATCCATGGCATCCACGATGCTCTTGACGAAGTCGCGGGGGTGGGAGGTGGTGTAGCGTACGCGGCGAATGCCGGGGATTTCGGCGACCCGCGCCAGCAGCGCGGCGAAATCCCAGCCGGCGGGCGACGGGTCGCGGTAGCTGTTCACGTTTTGCCCCAACAACTGGATTTCGGTATATCCCCGCTCCGCCAGGTCCCGCGCCTCCGCCATGACGCTCTCGCCGGCGCGGCTGCGCTCCGGCCCCCGCGTGAACGGCACCACGCAATAGGCGCACGATTTGTCGCAGCCTTCGATAATCGTGATGTAGGCCCGGTGCGGGTTATCGCGCCGCGTGAATGGCGTCTCGAAAGCCTCGTCGATATCCAGGCTCAGCCCCGTGACGCGCCGGTTGCCGGCCTCAAGTTGCGTCAGCATCTCGCCCAGCCGCGTATAGCTGGCCGATCCAGCCACCAGGCTGACGTGCGGCGCGCGCTCGAAGATCTTCTCGCCTTCCTGCTGCGCCACGCATCCCAGTACGCCGAAAATCTTGCCCTTTCCCGCTTCGCGCTTGAACTGCTGGAGGCGGTTGAACACCTTTTGCTCCGCCTTGTCGCGGATGCTGCACGTGTTATACAGCACTAACCCGGCATCCGCTGGCGTTTCGACCGGCTCGTATCCCCTCGCCATGAGCGTACCGATCACCTTTTCGGAATCGTGCGCGTTCATCTGGCAGCCGAACGTTTCGAGGTAGAAGGTTTTCCCAGACACTGTACTCTTATTGTAGTCGAGGCTGGGAACCAGGCCGCGGGTGGTAAACTGTGGATTATTCCGGGGGGTAAGAGAACGTGAAGTTTTTCCTCGACACGGCGAATCTGGACGAACTCAAGCGGGGCGCGGTCTGGGGAATCGTCGACGGTGTCACCACCAATCCGACGCTCATCGCCAAGGAGGGCCGGCCCATCGAGGAACAGATCCGCCTGATTTGCGGCATCGTGGACGGCGATATCAGCGCCGAAGTGGTATCCACCGAAGCCGCCGGCATGGTGCAGGAAGGCCGCAAGCTGGCCGCCATCCATAAGAACGTGGTGGTGAAGTGCCCGCTCACGCGCGACGGCATTCAGGCCACCTCGGAGCTGAGCAAGGAAGGCTTCCGCGTAAACGTGACGCTCTGCTTCAGCGCCGGCCAGGCGCTGCTGGCTGCCAAGGCGGGCGCTTACATCGTGAGCCCATTCGTGGGCCGTCTGGACGACGTGGGCGCCGTGGGCATGGATTTGGTCCATGACATCGTGCAAATCTACGGAACTTACGGATACAAGACCCAGGTTCTGGCGGCCTCGCTGCGCTCGCCCTTGCACGTCATTGACGCCGCGCTGGCCGGCGCCCAAATCGCCACCATGCCTTTCAAGGTGCTGGACATGCTTTTCAACCATCCGCTCACGGATAAGGGCTTGGAGCAGTTCCTGAAGGACTGGGGCAAAGCGTTTCAAGAGCCCCCCGCCGGACGGTGATCGAACCCATAATGCCCGCTCTGGCGTTCATGGCCATGAAAGCCGTCGCGCTTACCGTGGCTGGAGTGGTGGTTACGCTGGGCGCCATCCTGGGTTATCGCGCGTGGAAGCGCGGGCGTGTCACGCCGGAGGAACGCGAACGCCGGCGCCGCGCCGCGCTGGTGGGGCACGGGAAGCTCACCGATGCCACCCTGGTGGAAATCCGCGAGGACATTCTGTTCTATTCGTACGTGGTGCGAGGCGTGGAGTACACCGCCTCGCAGGACATCTCCGGACTGAGAGTGCACATGCCCAGCGAACTCGGCTTGGGCGTCGGCTCCGTCTCGGTGAAATTCGACGCCAAGATCCCCGCCAATTCCATCGTTCTCGCCGAAGATTGGAGCGGCCTGCACGCCGCCAGAGTAGGTTAGGCCTCGCCCGACGCGCGCCACCGCCCAGCCCGGCTGTGAAAGGCTGCACGTTCACTTGCCCAACCGCGTCTATAGATCATGGAGACGATAGGAAAATGAGGCTGGCAGTCGCAATGTGGTTCGCGTGCGGTTACATCTCGGCGCAGCCTGCCGGAATTGCGCCGACCTTCGAGGTGGCGTCCGTCAAAAGGCTTCCCGCCGACGCCCCGCGTAGGGCATCGGTTCGCGAGATCACACCGGCGAGCGTTACCCTCCACGCAACCCTCGGCAACTGCATCGAGTGGGCCTGGGGATACCAAAACTCCCAGGTCGTCGGCCCGAAGTGGCGCGACTATCCCACCGATGTCGTCTACGACATTGTCGCGAAAAGCGCCAGTCCCATTCCCGAGTCGCAGCTCAAGCTGATGCTTCAGGCGCTGCTGAAAGAACGTCTCGGACTCGCCTTCCATCGCGAAACAAGAGATCTCCCCGTCTACGCATTAGTGGTGGCGCGGAATGGGACCAAGCTCCACAAGTCCGAAACCGAGGGAGATGCCTCCATGAAGTCCGCTCCCGGAGGAGCACGGGCCGTCAGGTTTGAAAGGTTTTCGATGGCGCGGTTCGCCCAGATCATGGACCCTCCCTACACATCACGTCACGTCGTGGACGAAACCGGACTCGCCGACGCTTTCGATTTCACCTTCAACCTCTCACCCTACCTCCTCGACCCAGAAACCGGCTTGCCGATCCTCGATAGCACCGGCAGGATCGACGAAGAGAGCGCATACATCCGGGCCCTTCCCGGACAACTCGGACTTAGATTGGAACCGAAGATGGCGCCGCTAGACGTGATGGTCATCGACCACATCGAAAAAGATCCCACTGCCAACTAGCGCCCGGAGAAGCCAGCCTGCTGCGAGGCGCCCCCGCATTTTCGATAGAATCGAATTAGCCGGAATCTGGCCCCATTTGATGGTTCGTCCCCTAGCATCCCTGTTCGCCCTGCTCCTTTGCGCCTCCGCCTTGCCGGCGGCCGACGACCTTGAAGCGCAAATGAAGGCGGTGATTGACGCGTACGCCCTCATTGAGGGGAACGCGGCCGATCCCATCACTTCCGATCAAGCCCTATACCAGGGCGCCATCCCCGGGCTGTTGCGCAATCTCGATCCGCATTCGGTGTTCTTCAACCCCGATCAGTTCAGGCAAGTCAAGCAGATGGAGCGATCCACGCAGAAGGGTTTCGGCACCGTCGTCTCCCTCTTGCCCGGGCGCGTGATCGTGCTCCAGACGCTGGCCGGCACGCCGTCGGCCAAAGCCGGACTTGCGCCTGGAGACGAGATTATCGCCGTGAACGGCTACGAGGTCGCCCGGCTCGATCAAGAACAACTCACCGAACTGCTTAGCGAGTCGCGTCAGGGCCCGGCGCGGCTCGTGGTGAGGCGGCCGGGCACGGCGCGCATCATGCAGCTCACCCTCACGCCCGAGGATGTGGCATCTCCCAGCGTGGACCGCGCGTTCTTCGCCGGCGCCGGCATCGGTTACGTTCGCGTCGCGAGCTTCGAAGAGAACACCGCGCAGTTGCTTAAGGAGGCCATCGAGAAGCTGGGCGGACGCAGGCTCGCCGGTCTGGTCCTGGACCTTCGGGACAATCCCGGAGGACTGTTGACGGCGGCCGTCCAGACCAGTTCTCTGTTCCTCCAGCCCGGGTTGAAGGTCGTTACGCTACGCGGCCGCAACGTGCCCGAGAAGACCGAGGTGGTCCCCTCGATCGCCGAGCCGTACGATTTCAAGCTGGCCATACTGGTTAATGCCAAGTCGGCCAGCGCCTCGGAGATCGTCTCCGGGGCAATGCAGGATCACGACCGCGCCACCATCCTCGGTGAGGCCAGCTTTGGCAAGGGGCTGGTGCAGAGCGTTTTTCCGCTGAGCGAAAACACGGGCCTGGCGCTGACTACGGCCCTCTACTACACGCCCAGCGGCCGCTCGATCCAGAAGCCGCTGGACGTCGCGAAGTTCGAACTCGCGGGCGCCACCGCCAACCCCAAGTTGTCGTTCCAAACGGACAAAGGCCGGACGGTCGCCGGCGGCGGGGGCATTCAGCCGGATTTCACCGTGTATCCCGCACCCATGAACCGTTTTCGGGCGGTGCTCGACGCCAGCGGATCCTTCACCAATTTCGCCACCGAGTACCTCCGCGACAACAAGGTTACGCAGGACTTCGAGCTCACGCCGGGAATCCTGGACCGGTTCCGGGTTTTTCTGGCGGAGCGCCGCATTCAGCCCTCCGTCGCCCAGTGGACCGCGGAGAGCGATTTCATTTCCACCCGCCTGCTGACCGAGATTTTCAACCAGGCCTTTGGAGTGGAAAAGGGCGACGAGGTGGAAGCCCGCCGCGACCCGGTGATTCAGAAGGCCGTGGAGATCTTGGGGTCGTGAGAAGCTGTCAGCTATCAGCTTTCAGCTTTTGGCTTCGCCTTTCGGCGAAGCCGCGGTCTTAGCTGATAGCTGACGGCTGATCGCTGACAGCTTCTTACTGGCATAATGAAACCGGAGGCACGAAATAGTGGCTACCCTCACCTCGCCGGCGTCCATATCGCTCGCAAACGAGAAGAACCCGTGGCTGGCCGCAGCCGCACGCTTCGACGAGGCCGCCATGCGTCTCAAGCTGGACGACGGCATGCAGAAGGTCTTGCGCGCGCCGGCCCGGGAGATCTCCGTAAACATCCCGGTGCTGCTCGACGACGGCCGCCTGGAGGTCTTCACGGGCTACCGCGTGCAGCATTCGGTGGCCCGCGGACCGGCCAAGGGCGGCATCCGCTTCGCTCCCGACGTCACCCTGGACGAAGTGCGCGCCCTGGCCTCCTGGATGACCTGGAAGTGTGCGGTGGTGAACATCCCCTTCGGAGGCGCAAAAGGCGGCGTCATCTGCGATCCCAACGTGCTTTCCGACTCCGAATTGGAGAGACTCACCCGCCGCTACACCGCCGAGATCATCGACTTCATCGGGCCGGAGCGCGACGTGCCCGCGCCCGACGTCAATACCAACGAGAAAGTTATGGCGTGGATTATGGATACCTATTCCATGCATGCGCGCCACACCGTCACTGCCGTAGTTACCGGTAAGCCTATGGCCCTGGGAGGATCGCGCGGCCGCCCGGAAGCCACCGGCCGCGGTTGCATGATCGTGACCCTGAAGGCGCTGGAACGGTTCGGGCTCCAGCCGGAGAGTACCAGCATCGTGATTCAGGGCTTCGGAAACGTCGGTGGGATGGCCGCCAAGCTGATGGCCGCCAGGGGGTTCAAAATCGTCGCCATTGTGGAATACGACGGCGCGGTCTACAACCCCAAAGGGCTCGACATCGCCGCGCTCCAGAAGCATCGCAAGGAAACCGGCTCCGTCACCGGATTTTCCGAAGCCGAAGACATGGACCGCCAGGAGGCCATGTTCCTGCCGTGCGACGTTCTGCTGCCCGGCGCCACTGAGAACGTCATCACTTCGCAAAACGCCGGCCGGTTACGCTGCAAGATCCTGTGCGAAGGCGCCAATGGTCCCACCACGCCGCTAGCCGACATCGTTCTTGAGGACAAGAAGGTCTTCGTGATCCCGGACATCCTCGCCAACGCGGGTGGCGTGACGGTCTCCTACTTCGAGTGGGTACAGGACCGCCAGGGTTTCTTCTGGAACGAGCAACTGGTGAACCAGCGCCTCGAAGAGATCATGGTGGAAAGCTTCGACGCCGTGGTCGCATACGCCGACAAGCACGGCGTCAACAATCGCATCGCAGCCTATATGGTGGCCCTGGACCGCGTCGCCGTAGCGATCAGGCTGAGAGGGATCTACGCGTGATGCCCGGCGGCGGCGATGTCCTCTGACGCCTCCACGCCGCTGATGCGGCAGTACAACAGCATCAAGCAACAGGCGCCCAACGCCTTGCTGATGTTCCGCTTGGGCGATTTCTACGAGCTGTTCTTCGAGGACGCCATCACGGCCGCCCGCGAACTCGAAATCACGCTCACCTCGCGCAACAAGGAAAAAGGCGCGGCGATCCCGATGTGCGGGGTGCCTTACCACGCGGCGGAGGGCTACATCGCGCGCCTGATTCAGAAGGGCTATCGCGTCGCCATCTGCGACCAGATGGAAGACCCCAGGTTGGCCAAGACGCTGGTAAAGCGCGAGCTCACCCGCATCGTGACGCCCGGTACCGCCATGGACGCCAACCTGGTTCGTTCGCGCGAGAACAACTACCTTGCCGCAGTGGCGCGCGTGGGCGCCCGTTCCGCGGTGGCGCACGTCGATCTCTCCACGGGCGAGTTTCGCGTAACGGACATGGACCCCGGAGAAGTTGCCGGAGCGCTGGAGCAGCTCGGCGCGCGCGAGGCCTTGTTCCCGGGCGACCTCCCGCTGCCCGCCGCGGAGGAACGCTCTGGCCCACGCTTCGTGCGCACGGAACTCGAAGAGTGGGTTTTCACGCCGGACTACGGGAGCCGCACGCTGCGCGACCACTTCAAGCTCCTCTCGCTCGATGGCTGCGGTCTGGCGAACCGTCCCGCCGCGGTGGGCGCCGCCGGCGCCATCCTGCACTACCTGCGCGAAACGCAGCGCACCGCGCTCGACCACCTGGACCGCCCCGCCTTCTACGATCGTGCCGATTTCATGCTTCTCGACGCCGTCACGGTCCGGAATCTGGAACTGGTGGAGCCCCTGTTCGCCGCCGATGCCGGCGATCGCGCGCAGCCCACCGTGCTCGGCGCGCTCGACCAGACCCAGACCGGTATGGGCGGCCGCCTCCTCCGCCAGCGCCTGCTGCGCCCTTCCATGGACTTGGCGGAGATCGAACGCCGCCTGGACGCGGTGGCCGAACTGCTCAAGGGCGCCATCCTGCGCGCGGAGCTTCGCAAGCAGCTTGGGGGAATTCTGGATATCGAGCGCCTGCTCGCCAAGGTGACGCTGGGGTCCGCCGCCCCGCGCGACTTATTGGCGCTCGGCCGCTCGCTGGAGAAAATCCCGGGCCTCAAGCGTCTCGTGGCGCCTGGCGAAGAAGCGTCCCAAAGTCTGCGAGCCCTTCATGACCGCCTGGACGAGCTTCCCGAGGTGACGAACCTCATCCTCGAAGCCATCGCCGACGAACCGCCGCTCTCCATCGCCGACGGAGGGACCATGCGCGCCGGCTACAACGCCGAGCTCGACGATCTGCGCGACCTCAGCCGCAACGGCCGCCAATACATCGCGCGGATCGAAGAGCGCGAGCGCCAGCGCACCGGCATCCAGTCGCTCAAGGTCCGCTTCAATAATGTCTTCGGTTACTACATCGAGATTACGCGCGCGAACCAGCACCTGGCGCCGGCCGATTACGAACGCAAGCAGACGCTGGCCAACGCGGAGCGCTTCACCACGCCCGAGTTGAAGGATTACGAGCGCAAAGTACTGGACGCCGAAGACAAAATCCTGACGCTCGAAAAGGATCTTTTCGCCGGCGTTCGCAAACGCGCCGCCGCCCACGCCCAGCCCATCCGCGCCACCGCCGCGGCCGTCGCCGAGCTGGACGTGGCCGCCTCGCTGGCTCAGGTGGCGGCCGAGAACCGGTACTGCCGGCCGTCGTTCCCGCAAACCGGCGAGATGCGCATCATGGCTGGCCGTCACCCCGTGATCGAGCGCCTGCAGGATCAGGACGCGGGCCGCTTCATTCCCAACGACCTGTACCTCAACGACTCCACGGACCTCATCGCTATCATCACCGGCCCCAACATGGGCGGCAAGTCCACGTATCTGCGGCAGGCCGCGCTGATCGCCATCCTGGCGCAGATGGGATCGTTCGTCCCGGCCGATTCCGCTAGCCTGCCGGTGCTCGACCGCGTCTTCACGCGCATCGGCGCTTCCGATAACCTCTCGCGCGGGCGCTCCACGTTCATGGTGGAAATGACGGAAACGGCGGTGATCCTGAACACTGCCACGCCGCGCAGTCTCATCGTGCTGGACGAGATCGGCCGGGGCACCGCCACCTTCGACGGCCTGGCGCTGGCCTGGTCTGTGGTGGAGCACATTCACGCGCGCACGCAGGCCAAAACGCTGTTCGCCACGCACTATCACGAGCTGACCGAGCTGGCCGAACTCCTCGCGGGCGTGCGCAACTTGCGGGTCTCGGTGAAAGAGGCGGGCGACCACATCATCTTTCTGCGCAAAGTGGAGCCGGGCCGGGCCGACCGCAGCTACGGCATCGAGGTGGCGCGCCTGGCCGGCTTGCCGCTCGGCGTCATCGAGCGCGCGCGCGAAGTCCTGAAGTTGCACGAGCGGACCGAACACGCCGTGAGCGGCGAGCTGACCCATTCGGAGAAGCAGGGGCCGGTGCAGATCCAGCTTTTCGAGCCGGTGGGCTACGGCATCGCCGAACGAATCCGCGGGCTCCGCCTGGACGAGCTGCGGCCCATCGAAGCGCTGCAACTGTTGAGCGACTTACAGAAGGAGCTGAAGCGTTCGTGAGAGTAGCCGGCGTGATGAGTGGCACGTCACTCGACGGAATCGACGTGGCCGTCGTGGAAATCCAGGGGCGCCGGGTGGAGAGCGTCGGATTCCAATCTACGCCCTACCCCGAATCCGTGCGCGCCGCCATCCTCGCGGTGTCCGGTGGGGCGGGCCTCCAGGCCTGCCCGGCCGCCACCAGGGAAATATCCCGCCTGAACTTTCAGCTCGGCGAACTCTACGCACGCGCCGTGCTGCGCACCATCCGCCGATTCGGCGCGGTGGAGCTGATCGGCTGCCACGGCCAGACCATCTACCACGAAGGCGGCGCGAACACTTTGCAGATCGGCGAAGCCGCCGTCCTTGCCGAGCGCACTGGCGTCCCGGTGGTCTCCAATTTTCGCGCGCGCGACATCGCCGCCGGCGGCCAGGGCGCGCCGCTCGTGCCCTATGTCGATACCGTGCTGTTCCGGCATCCCAGACGCATGCGCATCGCGCTCAACGTCGGCGGCATCGCCAACATCACCGTGATCCCGCCTAACGCGCGGCCTGCAGACGTAACGGCGTTCGATACCGGCCCCGGCAACATGGTGATCGACGCCCTTGCCCGTGAGTTTTCGAAAGGCAGGCTGAATTACGACCGCGGCGGCAGGATCGCGGAATCGGGCAGGGTCGATATGCGGTTGCTCGACAGCTTGCTGGCGGATCGCTACTACCGCCGCAAGCCGCCCAAGAGCGCGGGCCGCGAACAATACGGCGCCGAATTCGTGGCGCGCATGAAGGAATCCGGACTGCCGATACGGGACCTGATCGCCACGGCGACCGTTCTCACGGCTGCGACGATCACGATGGCCGTCATCGGGCGGATGCCCCAGGGGATCCCCACGAAAACCGACCTCATCGTCTCCGGTGGAGGCGCGCACAACCCCCAGATCATGGCGCATCTCGCCGCATTCCTGCCGGGAGTCGCGATTTCCACATCCGCCGACCACGGCATCGATATCGACGCTAAGGAGGCCATCGCCTTCGCCGTGCTGGCGCACGAGACCTGGCGCGGAAGGCCCTCCAATCTGCCTTCCGCCACTGGCGCAAAGCGCGCCGTCGTGCTGGGAGACATCACCGCCTGACGGCGGGTCTCGCGCATTTCCAGAGAAACCAGGCCACGGCGGCCATCACGGTCAGCAGAGACAGACACCGCATGACGCGCATCTCGGCGCCGCCGTCATAGGAGAGATGCACCACACAGTCCCCGGAGCACTGCGGAGAAATCGCCAGGAAGCCCAGCCCGTCGGAACCGACGGCCCGGCTGGAGCCGTTGACCGATGCGTGCCAGCCGGGGTGATAGGCCGTCTGAACGCTGATCGCGTCTTGTGGGCCAAGCGCGCCGCGGATGACCGCTTCCGAGGGGTTCGTCCAACGTTCTTCCAGCTTCGGTCTCGCCCCGTCCTCAATCGCCGCGACATAGGGCATGAGCGGCGCGGTGTCTATGCCATTTTCGGGAAACCGCGGGACCAAGTCCTTGGCTTCCACCACGTGAGCAAGCGTTGGAGAGCGCTGGGGAACCTCGTAGATCACGTCGTCGCCGTCCCGCCACAACTCCTTCAGGTATCCATCGAATTTCCCGGGGTGATGGTAGTCTTTGTACTCGTCCGTGCTGCGCGGGCCGGTGACGGCGATCGTCGTGGCCCCCAGCGCCTGCAGCCAGGCCAGCGAGACTGCGACTTCGCGGCCGCCGGCGCCATCATCGCTGCCCACCTCATAGTGGGCCAGCACGCCTCCGTTCGGGAGTATCCCCTGCAAGCAGCAACCCGCCACCTGCGGCGTATCGGTAAAGGCGTTCAGCCAGAAGGCGCTGGAGCCCAGCAGGAACGCTCGCCCGCCGGGGCTGTTGCCGTCCAGCCAGCGCGCGATCTTGTACTCGCTCCGCCGGGTGATGTCGATGGGCTGGAGCAGGCCGCGCGCATACGCGCGATAGTTGTGCGCCTGAAACGCGCAGAACACGGCGAAGGCGGCCATCGCCAAATACTGTACGCGCCGCCATCGCCTGAGAAGCCACTGGGCGCCGAGCATGGCGGCGCCGGCCAGCCCCATCTCCAAGGCGAGCTGGAAACGGGTTGGCTGAGCGATCAGGGTAAGACCGAACCAGTAGTTGCCGAGCGCGATGGATCCCGTGAAGAAAAAAAACAGCAGAAAAAACTGGAGTCCGCGGGGAAGCGCGAATCGCGCGAATAGCCGCACCAAAGCGGCCGTCATCCCGGCGATCACCAGAAGGGCGACCAGGTGGCGGCCGCCGAACTCGTTCTCCGGCTGCATCCCCTGGGTGTTCGCGAACAGGGTAGCGATGGTGGATGGCGGCATCGCCGGGCCGATCATGAGATATCCGAAGACCGCGAAGCACGCTGCCGTGATCCAGCGGCGGGCCCATTCCGACGCCCCGCAAGCCAACCCGTAAGAGATCACCGCGAGGGCCAGAACCGTCGCGGCTGGAATGTTGGTCAACGGCACGGCCGCGAGCGCGCAGGCGGCCAGCGCGTAGGCCGGTATGGTGCGCCGTTCCAAAGCGAAATCGAGAGCGAGAATCGCCAGCGGCACGAGCGTCAGCCCGGCCATGTGAGGCGAGTCGGCGTAATGTACGGCGGTATGCAGCCTGCGCGCGTGAAACGCCCCGCCGATATCCTGGCGGATGGCGCCCACGAGCCAGGCCGAGGGCGACGCCAGAGAATACAGCAAGCCCGTCGCGAAGCTCGCCCACGCATTTCGGCTCAGACGCAACGCGAGCCAGAAGAGCGTAACGGGTCCGAGGCAATAGAAGCAGCCGACCACGATGTGGTACGACCGCGCGGCTCCCAGGCCGCCGAGCCTTGTCAGGAGGGCCGCGGACAGGGGCAGCGAGGGCTCATACACGTTGGCCAACGGCATTCCGCAAAACCAGAGCGGCCACCAGCCGAGGTGCCGCCAGTGCGCGGCCGCGTAGCGGGCCATGCCGATGTAGATACCCGCCAGAGAACTCATCTGGTCCAGATATTCCGTGGTGAAGAGGCGCCAGGCGATCCAGACATTGAGCGCCAGCAAAACTGCGCTCAGGGCCGCCACGCGCTTGGTAGAAAGCATCACCGTCGATTATAACCGCCAGGATGCTGAAGACTACTCAAGATTAATGGCCACGGATGAACGCCGATAAACGCGGATCAAGAGCAAGAACACTTACATTCTTCGAATCCGTGTTAATCGGCGTTCATCTGTGGCCAAGAACTCGTTAGCGGAACATCGGTTGGGCTACCGTGGTGGGCAGGCGCGGCGTGACCGGTTCGCCGACGCGCATCGCGGCCCAGTCGTACGCAAATTCCTTCCCGCAATCCAGGCAGACAACATAAGTGCGCGCGCTGCCGGCAACCGCAAGCGCGGCGTCCCTCCGCCCGGGAGTCAGCGGAAATGTGGTGCGCCGATGGGAACAACTAAACAGCGCATTGAGAACGGATTGAAACATTGTCGGACCCCCTTTCATGCTCTGTTAGATGGGCCATTGGCGAACTTAGTTTCAGCCCGCGCGCGACCGCGGAACGTGCCGTACGGTTACTTACAGATTCACAAGGACTTCTTCGGCGGGAAACCGGCGTAACTTTAGGGATGCTGCAGTTTGGAAGCGATCGACTCCGCGATCAGACGGCCATGGAAACGGCCGTTTTCGATGAATATCTCGTTGGTGTGCATGCCCGCGACAATCACGCCGGCAAGGTAGATACCTGGCCTTTCACTTTCCAGCGTCTCGGGATTGCTGCGCGGCCTCAGTGTATCCGGCTCTAATGTAATCCCTGTGGAATTTAGGAAAGCCAAGTCCGGACGGTAACCGGTCAGGGCGAAAACAAAGTCATTCCTTAACGAAATTTCACCTTCCGGGGTAGACACCCGAATGGAATCCCTCTGTATCTCGACCACACGGGAAAGAAAGTATCCCGGAATCTCCCCGCTCTTGATCCGGTTTTCGATATTCGGCTTGATCCAGTACTTCACCGAATCCGAAATCCCCGGCCCCCGATGGATCAAGGTCACGCGGGCGCCGGTCCAGAACAGTTCCAGCGCGGCAATGGCAGCCGAGTTCTTGCCCCCAATCACCGCAACGTCATGGTTGTAATAGGGATGCGCTTCCTTGTAATAATGCAGAACCTTATCGAGCTCCTCGCCGGGAACATTCAGCGGATTCGGTACATCGTAGTAACCGGTGGCCAGCACGATCTTCCGAGCCCGGTAAACACGGTGGCATCCCAGGCGGTCGGTGGTATCCGCCTGAAACGCATTGTCTTCGCCTTCGATCCGGTCCACGCGTTCGTACTGCCGGACGTCCAGTTGAAAATGGTCCGCCACGCGCCGGTAGTACTTCAGCGCTTCGGTGCGGTTGGGCTTGTCGTTGAGGCTCGTCATCGGAATATTCCCGATTTCGAGCAGTTCGGGCGTGGTGAAGAACGTCATGTGAGTGGGGTAGTGATAAATCGAATTGACCACGCAGCCCTTTTCCACCAGCACGGTCTTAACCCCGCGCTGCTGGAGTTCGATGCCGCAAGCCAACCCCGTCGGCCCGGCGCCCACCACGATAGCGTCAAAGGATTCCGTCACGGAGCTACAACTTGCCTTCCACTTCGCGATACACGTTTTCCATCGCGGCGGCGATGGCGGAAGCATCCTTGCCGCCGCCTTCCGCC
>OBLT010000407.1_pt1 | contig 28413 bp, 30 predicted proteins | sample 1518721 | NCBI WGS metagenome assembly OBLT01 (sample SAMEA3539307, study PRJEB22396) | soil metagenome | biome: tundra; feature: field; material: soil | place: USA | collected 2010-05 | depth 0.15 m | reverse complement strand
GACCGCTCGCCTTCAGGCCGAACTGGTCCGAGCTACCGCTGTTTCCGAGGAAGTCAGCCGCATGCTCGACCGCCGGCTGTATCGCACGAGGGTTCTGGTTTGGGCGCTCAAGGACAAGAAGCAAGACGCCGAAATTCAGGTGGCGCGCGTGGAATACCGGAAGGCACTGGCGGACTGGAACGAAAACCTCAACCGGCTCTACTCATCGACCGAGTATTCGTTCGGAACCGAACTGCGGCAGAAGCTTGAGTCGGGACTGGCGGACCGATTCCGATCCATTCATGGGGCTATCGACAACTGTGTGAGCGGTGGCGACGGTTGCGACCCTGGCAAGATCGACGATGGCATCAATGCCTTCAACCCAGAGATCTACTTCTTTGACGCCCAGCTACTGGAGAGGATCAACCGTGGGGCGGTCGGTGCTTTCCGCAGAGACTAGCAACGGGGCTCAGTGGCCCGAGCGCACAAGCCCTTGTCGTCTTGAACTCGCGGCGGCGACGTAGCTCGACTCCGAGGGCAAGAGCCTATGAATCCACGGGCAGGTAGAGCTGCCTCCTTGAATCATCGTAACCCATATGTTACGCTGTCTTCATGAAGAGCAAGACGGCCGAGAGTGGTTTTGATCGCTACTTCGCCGTGCGAATGAAGGATCGCGCATTCGCCGCGGCCTACAAGGAAGCACGAACAGGGATCGATTCGGTCGACGCCTTCATGCGCTCGCTGGAGGATGCGCGGGCGACGGCTGGAGTATCTAAGGCCAAGCTGGCGCAGCTCACGGGCACGCAGCCGGCTGCCATTCGGCGGTTGCTCACCATGGACGCGCCGAACCCGACCTTGAGCACGGTCATGAGCATCCTGAAGTCTTTGGGCTATGGCCTGGCCCTGGTGCCCAAGCGGCCCCAAGCCAAGGCGGGGCGCACGCGTAAGGCCGGGCCGGTCGCCGCTACGGCATGACGCTTCTGGGGCTGCGCTTTCGGTATTCTGCGCCAAGGGCTCTAACCTCGGCGTAGTCCTTCGCGGACAGCACGGTCATGAAGGGCTTCTCCTTGCCCGCGAGTAATACGACGCTCGGGCCGCCAAGTCCGACGGTCGCGCCCTCGCGTTCGAGGATGCAGAACAGGCGATAGTGACGGCGCTTGGGTCCATCGACGCGGACCTCGTACAAGCCGGACATCTCGCCGTGCATGGCCTCCCACTTGCCTCCACCGCTGAAGGCGGGCGGGGGCGCGTCGGCTACCGCCTTCACCACGGCCACGATCATGGCCTCGACCTTGGTGGGGCATGCGCGCAGAAACTCAAGAGCAGGCACGGCGCGCGCGGGATCGTCGCTGGGGTGGCGCTGGAAGAAATGCACGCGCCAAGGGGCAGGCCGCGCGTGTGCTTGGTTGGGCGCGGGCCCCTCTGAAAGTGCGGACGCTGTCTGCACTTTCTTTGCGGGCACGGTAGCCTTGTCTCCCGACGGCAGGGCTGGCCTCGGTTTCTTCGTCACGCGCTTTCCGGTTGTTTGAACGGAAGCACCTTTACGTCAGCCTTGAGCTTGTCCAGGTAGTCCGCCCAGCCCTGCATCATCTTTCGGCGCTCGGGCAGGAAGGCGGTGCGGTTGTAGGCGCGGCCGTTGGGATCGCGGACGGCGTGGGCAAGTTGGTGCTCGATGTACTCGGGGCGGAATCCAAGGACTTCGTCGAGGATGGTGCGAGCCATGGCGCGGAAGCCGTGGCCGCTCATTTCGTTTGTTTGAATTTCCAGGCTGCGCATGGCTGCCAGGATCGCGTTGTCAGACATCGGCCGGGCGCGAGAACGCGCACTCGGGAAGACGAAACGCTCATTTCCCGTGACCGGCTGCAAATCTCGAAGAATGGCCACCGCCTGAGTGGAGAGGGGGACGATGTGCGGCGTTTTGGTCTTGCTGGTGGTGAAGCGCCATTCCGCCGCATCCAGGTCGATGCTGGCCCATTCGGCCGAGCGCAGTTCACCAGGACGCACGAAAACCAGAGGCGCCAGTCGGATGGCGGCCATGACAACCGGCGTGCCTTTGTAGCCGTCGAGGATGCGCAAGAGTTCGGCGACTCGCGCGGGTTCGGTAACGGCGGCAAAGTGACTCCCGGTCACGGGCGCCAGCGCGCCACGCAGGTCAGCAGAAGGATCGCGCTCGGCGCGGCCTGTGGCGATGGCGTAGCGAAACACCTGCCCGCAGTAGCCACGCGCGCGGTGGGCCGTGTCCACGGCTTCCCGGCTCTCAATCCTGCGCAGGACGCTCAGCAGTCCGGGCGCGGTCACGGCCGCGATGGGCTCGTTGCCGATGCGCGGAAAGAGATCCCGCTCGAAGAGCTGGAGGACGCGCTTGCTGTGGTTCGGTGCCCAGCCGTCGCAATGCTTCTCGTACCATTCGCGCGCCACGACCTCGAAGCTGTTGGTTGCGCGATCTGCGCGTGCGGCCTTCGAGGCTTTGCGGTTCTCGCTCGGGTCCACCCCGCCAGCCAACAGCTTGCGGGCGTCTTCCCGTTTTTCGCGTGCGGCCTTCAGGCTCACCTCGGGGTAGGTCCCAAGGGAAAGGCGCTTCTCCTTCCCGTCGAAGCGATACTTCAGCCGCCACCACTTGCCGCCCGCGGGCGAGACTTCCAGGTACATGCCTCCGCCATCGAAAACCCTGGAGGTTGCGGTTTTGGGCTTCAGTTTCCGGATGCTGGTGTCGGTGAGCATTCTGGGGGCAACTCCTTTTCGAGATGCCTAGGTTGCCCCCAAACTTGCCCCCAGTTGCCCCCGGATGTCAAGGGACGGTCCTGGACGGTCCTGGACCATGAATCATGCTAACTTACTGAAATCACGTGGTCTCTTGGACTTCCTTTGAACTCGCTGGAATCTATAACTGTAGGCGGGACAGGGATTGAACCTGCGACCCGGCGCGTGTAAGGCGCCTGCTCTACCACTGAGCTACCCGCCTGAACTGGGTTTCATTTCATCGACTTAGGCTAGTTTTCGTTGTTCCGTGCCATCCTGCGCTGATCCTAAAGTGGACACAACCGGAACCGATTCGGACGAAACGACGGGCAGGGATACCACGTTTCCCGTGGGCTGGGAAAGGTCCACCGAGATAGCGTCAACATCCGGTTTCTCGTGCGGTCAGGCACGTTCCTTTGGAGGCACAGCCGGTCGCTTCCCCCCGGCGCCCTTCCGCCCTGGGTGCCGGAGAGATGGGTGCATGAGACACCCTGATCTAGTCTGGGCCGAGCCCTTGCCACAGCTATGATGCCGGGCAAAGATGAACTGGAGGTCGCAATGCCCAATCCCGTAAATCGCCAGGGTCCACCGGTCACCAGTGCGGAGGATTTCCTTCAACTCCTCTACCCTGGGCACGCGGACTGGATGGGGAAGCCGGAGGATTGGATCTTTCGCGGCGTGGGGGACGCCGACAGTTGGCATCTTGTTCCGAGCGCCTTGCGCGATGGCCCACAGAGACCTCGGCTAAGTTATACAGAAAAGACCCCGCCAATTCTCCGAAACCACTCTAAACAAGTCGAGGCGGAATATGCCCTCTTGTGGGAGTTCTTTCGCGTTGCCGACGGACAAGGGTTGCTGATTCCGGAGGACAGCCAGATCTACCGCTCGCCGTGGGCTAGCAAGCAGATCTCCAAGAAGCTCAGGCAAGCGAAGCGCGGAAAAGGTCTGTGGCCCTTCGACGAAATCGTGTCCCTGGCGGCATTGGCCCAACACTACGGAGTGCCAACAAGGCTGCTTGACTGGTCGAGTGACCCTTTTGTGGCGTGCTACTTTGCTGCGAGTGCCGCCTCAGAGCGCCTTGATCGGTGGAACGCGGGAAAGTGTTCCTTCTGTGGCGTACCACGTGCCACAGCTGTCACGTGTGTCGGCTGCAACGGGAATCTGGCAGCCGGGGATCCTACCAGACTGCGTCTTGGCGTTTGGTGCCTGAACTGGCGCTATGTCTGGGAACGATGGCCGGGGGCAGATGCAAACAACATCGAGGTTCTCCTCGTCATGGCACCTCGGGCAACCAATCCCAACCTACACGCGCAAAGGGGGGTCTTCACGTCTCACCTCGTAAGGCCCGGTTCTGGCGGGTCCAGGATCGTCAGGGACCACCTAGACGACGTCATTGAACGAACTTACCGGCGGAAAAAGGGCATCGATGTGCCCGTCATGAGGTTGTTGACTCTATCCGTTGGTGAATCGTGTAGGCTTCTCAGGCTACTTGCGGGGCAGAACATTCACGGGGCCAGCGTCCACCCCGGATTCCACGGCGTGGTTCGGCACTTGAAGGAGTGGTGCAACTGGGATCGTCCACCACCCGCGCAAGATCTTCCGATCCGCTAACCGCTGGGCCGCCTCGCGAATGTGTCGGTCCACGCCAATGTGCTCCCAGGTTCGCCTACAAGAACGCCGCTAGGCTGTCTTTTCGGTCGGTTCCATCTGGGGGCCATCCGGAACCGAATTCGCCGAGGGAAGGGCAAGCGCTACGACGTTCCCGGTGGGTTGGGAAAGGTCCACGGCGATGGCGTCGAACACCTTTTCGCTGAAGAGGTCGGGCTTCAAGTGGGCGTAGCGCTCGGTCACGACCACCGAGCTGTGCCCCATGACCTTGGACAACACCTCGATCGGGTTGCCGGCCAGCACCCATTGGCTGGCGAACGTGTGGCGGGTGGCGTTGTACCAGGTGATGACGGGCAGGCCGAGTTCCACGAGCGCCTTGCGCAAGTGCTTGTGCGGGGTGTGCGGGCGAACAAACGTCGGGGCCGTACCAAGGTCGGGGCGTCCGCCTCGCGTGGCCACCGCGGGCTTGAAGAGCAACCCCTCGCCGCCGCTCTTGAGCTTCCACGCCGCGAGGATGGGCGCCAGCGAATTTTGGAGCGGCACAAGGCGCGGCTCGTCGTCTTTCAGGCGACACAGACGGCCTTCCTGCATTTGCTGCCTGACGTGGATGCGCCGCCCTTCCAGGTCGATGTCACGCCAGTGGAGCCCCAGCACTTCGCCGGTGCGGAGCCCTGCCAAGGCACCCACTGCAAACATGACGTTGTATGGCTCGGGCATCGCCAGGAACACGCGACGGATCGCCGCTGCCGTCTCAAGGAATGGCGTTGATGCCGTGTCGTAGATCGAACGGTACAGGCGCCGGGTAGAGCGGGGCAGGCTGGCCACCGGGTTGGCCGGTGCTTGGTGGTTCTCGATCAGGTCCGCGTAGAAGGTCGACAAATGCCGGACGAAGTGCCCCACCGAAGTGGGCGATTGTCCTTCGCCTAGTTTCTGCTCGATGAAAGCGCGGAGCTTGGCCGCGTCCACCTGATACGGTCGCAGATGCCCGAAGGCCGGCCCAAGGTGCAGCTTCCAGCGGCAGCGACAGGCGCGGGCGTCGCGGTGGCTATTCGCCCGCCGCTCAAGCCACGGCTTCGCCAGCTCGTCGAGCGTTGGAGCCTGCTTGTAGTCCCGGCGCAAGCCCTCGGCATCGCCCGCAGCTTCGTTGACGTTCTTGGCCAGCGCCTGCTCTGCGACTTCCTTCGATGCGAACGACTTGCCCTTGCGCTTGCCGTTCTCGCTCCAGCGAATCCACCATCGGCCGTTGCGCTCGGTGATTGAGCCGCTGCCCCACGTTCGGCGCTTTGGCTTACGAGGCATGGGCCACCTCGCGGCTGTTGTCGTTCGCCGTGGAGAACAGCGCCCGCAGGTGCAGCGCCGCACGCATGGGCAGCGAGGGGCGCAGGCTCTCGGCAAGGTCTTCGCGGGTCCGCTGGCAAAGCCCACACTCGAAGTCGCCTTCTGTCCGGGCCTGCGAGTTCACGAACAGGGTTTCGCTCCCGCATACACAACACTTGCGCCAGCGTGCGAACGTCACCAGGCACTTGACCAAGTTGCTTTCCGGTTCGGGCTCGGCCACCTGGCGCGCTTTTTCTCGCGCGTGTCGGCACCGTTCGGCATCGTCGCGCAGCTCTTCGGGCGTCGCGGTTCGTTCGCGGACACGTGGTATCTTGGCCATGTCGGATCTCCTTTCACGGGGCGTGAAGACCACGGGGCAGGCCATTGCAGTGGCGCTGCCCCATTTCGTTACGGGGCGAGTCTTGGGCCAGTCGCGCGGATGGGCGCGACTACTGGCGGGGAGCTACTGGCGCTTCGTGCGGTCAGCCAGCCACTTGGCCAGGATGACTTTGATCGCTTCGGTCCTGCTGACCTTGGAAGCACCCGGCCCGCGTTCTGCGGTCAATCGGGTGGCTTCCTCGTCAAGCGCGCGCACGAGTTCGGGATCGGCCTTGAAGCCGATGTTGATTGTCTCGGTAAGCGCTCGCACACGTGGTCGGCCCACGTCCGTGAGTCTCGCCGATTTATGAGAACGCTGCGAATTTTCGGCCATTTGCATACATATAAGTAAGAACCGTGTTCTTATCTACGTCAAGAAAAGAATCGTGTTCACCATCGAAGCGCCCGAATACACATCGCTTTGTGTCCAGAATAGGTTCAGCACACCGGGGCTTTTCGCGCCGTTCCCGTCGCTGGCTGTGTCGGTAGAGCATTGGATAGGTGGGCGCCACGGGGTGGAGTCGCAAGGCCCGCCGGCCAGGGTTGCAACGTCGGCTTGCTCGGCTTCAGCACGGCGCCCCATGCCCCATGCCCTACGCTATGGTGCTGTTGGAGGCCGTCATGACACCGCGACCAGAGCCGCCCACGCTTGATCGCGGGCCGTCGTTTTCGCCGCCAAATCGGCGTCAGCGGTGGCGGCGGCGGCCGTCGCCCTGGTGACGTCACCTTGGAATTTGGCCGCCTTTTCGATGGCAGCCACAGGCGCGCAGCTCGACGGGGGCTTGCCCTGCTTCTGCGCGGCAATCGTGGCCTGCAGCGCCGCTGCTCCGGCGTCGCGCTGGGCCTTGACGGCTTGGTCGTACGCCTGTTGGGCCGTCTGGTACGCGGCGGCCAAATCGTCGAGACTCACGATTGCACCTTGTACGAGGTTGCGGTCGCGGCGTCCATCTCGCGGTCATTCTGCTCTTGCGCGCGCCGCGCGCGGGCTCGGGCTTCTGCTTGCTGGCCCGTCGACGGTGAAGTCTGCGCGGCGGCGCGGCCGGCCTCTTTCGCCGCACGTTCGTCGGCTTTGGCGTTGCTCTCGCACATCAAAACCCACTGGCGTGCGATTGCGCCGTCATTGTCCCCATGCATGAGGCGAAGGTTGTGGAGCGCATCGGGCGGAATCCGCGCCAGGACCTTCTCGCAGCTGCCCCACGATCCCCAACTCGGAAATTTGGGGTAGCCCTTGGGTTTCGGGAACTCGATGCCATCGAACCACGGCCCGCGCGGGAAGTCCAAGCCGCCGGCAATGAGAGAGTCATTCACCGCACCGCGAATTGCCGCCGCCAGGTGTTTATCGCGGGGAGAAACCGCCAGGGCTACCCTGACCAGCAGCCGCTGCACATCGTCCAGGCGATCGCGGAAGTCGTCGCCGTGGAATTCCGCGTTCTCCTTTTCGAGCCGCGCAATCTCGGCAGCGACCGCCGCAGCCTTCGCCGCCTTTGCATCGGCCACGGCCTTCGCCTCGTCCGCTCGCTTTTTCGCGCGTGCATGGCGTGCGGCCAGGTTTTTCTCTGGCGACCATTCCGACTCAAGGAGCTGGCACGCATCGGCCATCAGCAACACTACTGTAGTGCTGGCGAGGTTGATTGGCGAGCGGGCCGGGTCTATGAAATCGTCGCAGAACTCGCTCAACCGCGGGATGACCGGAGCTTCGATCGACAACAGCGGCGCGCCATCGGTAACGCCGACCATGAGACGACGTTGCCAAGAAGGCTGGCGGGCTTGCCTACCCACATGTTTGGAGAGCGCGTCGACAAGCCCCGGCATCTCCTCGTCGGTGGGAATTCTATACAGGCCTGGGCGCACGGCCAACCGGGCAGGCAATTCAGGATCTGCCCATCGGTCTCGGGCGGGTTTCGTTTCAGTTGCTACGTTTGACATGAAGGCTCCAATTGGAAGGGTTCGCGAACTGTCGCCATCGGCCGACGACGACAGTGCAGTTGATTGACTTACTTATTTTCCGCTGTTGATGCGATCGAGCATGCCCTGGCGTCCACCGGGCAGAGGTGCAGCGGGCGCGGCGGGCGCGGCGGGGTGGTTCAGCTTCTCGATCATGGCGTCGCGTCCTACGTACTTGGTGCCATGGACGACGACGGGGCCGTCCGCAATATCGAGAACTGGCGCGGACGGTCCCGACATGTCGCCGCTGCACAAGCGTTCTGCAAACCGGTCGCGCGCCGACATGGGGGAGTCTGCGCCACTGGCGATGATGGTTTCGAGCCCAGCGCCCGCGTCTTGCGCGCCCGTGGCCGAGTCGACAGTGCGCTTGCCAGCGAGGCGCTCGGCGGTGGCGGCGTGTGCGGTGGCACAGGCCGCATGGGCTGCGGCCAACTCGACATTCCCCAGGTGCAACTGGAAGCCGCTCGCCGTCTTGTGCTCGTTGGCCGCATCTTCGTGATCGGCCTCGGTGAAGCCCGCCTGCTCGGGCGCGGCGAGATGCGCTTTACCGTATTCGAGGGCATCGGTGCCCGCCGGAAAAGGGGCGGTCGGTGTAACCACGATCTTGCCCGACTTGGTGAGAGAGATGCCCTTGCCCGGCGATGCGTCGCCAGTACCGATCGGGGTGACGTAGCCGATCATGCGGTTCTTCGGAGTACCTTCAGGGCAGACCTCGGGGGCTGTTCTGACGAAGTTTCCAATCGCGCGGTTCGTTTCGGTGCTCATGATTCGTTTCTCCTTCGGTGTGTTGTTCGTTGTTCGTTGTTCGTTGTTTCAGAGGTCAGGTTTCAGAGTTCCAGGGCCGCCGCGCGGGCTTGGCGGACGCTTGCAAGCGCCTACGCGTATAGATGGCGTTCGTGATCGTGATGTTGTCGTGGCCAAGCCGCGCGAGCTGGACAGCGATTTGGTTTTCGACGGGTGCGGCACCCGCGCCGACATTCAGCTTGCACCGCACCGTTTCGGAAATCCGGCAAGGGAAGTCGGCGGACTCGGGCTCGGGCGACGCGAAGCGCATGATGACATCGACGAAGGTGCGCATGGTTCAAAGGTCCTTTCGATGCATTGAAGAGAGATCACTCCCGGCGCGCTTGGTCCGCTGGCGAATGGCAGCACCGCGCGGACTCGACGAAAGGATCAACGCCGGCCCCGGCACACAACCGAGGCGACACGCCGGGAATGAAGGAAAAGAGGTCCCTGCCCGGCTCGTCTCGGCGTCCGGCATTCGCCGTCGTATCAAGTCGGCGAGACCCAACGGGGAGGAACCCGCGCCAGACGCCGAGCGGGCAGGGACCAAAAAAGAAATTTCCCTCGACGTGCAGATCGCTGTGGCCGGGCACATGTTCCGGCGGCGGCACGACGGAACCCAAACCGTCGCCGACACATCGAGGGAAATTTTGAAAACTCATGTCGCGTCCTCGTCTGGCTCGAAGGCCGTGATCGAGTGGCCCTCGGGCGATGCTGATTCGCGGTCCACGATGATCACGCGGATGCCGGCCAGACTTCGCTCGCCTACAGGACGTCGACCACGCACGCCGAGCATGGGCGGACGTAAGGCTTGCGTCTCGGCATGCAGAGGCCAGTCAGGTAGTCTCACCGGCGCGCGGCCACCGATCTTTTCCCAGATCGTCAACACCAGGGGGCGCACCTTGGCTGCGCATTCCAAGCGCGCGGCCAATAGACCGATGCGGGCTTTCAACGCGCGAAAATCCATCACACGTTTCCTTGTGCATCGAGCCGCGCTTCGAGTTCGAGCAGCTTCGCTTGCAGCTCGTCGATTTCCAGACTCTTGAGCCCGAGGTCGATCACGCTTCGTGCTGCCGATACGCGCGCGGCCTTAGCGACGGGGCGGCCCTTCGCCATGCCCACCAAGGCCCGCGCCGCGGCTGCACTGCCTTGAGCGAGAAGCGCGCGGCACGTGGACAAACCTTCGTTCAATCTCGCGCGGATCGCTTGCTGCATCTCGGGGATGCAGCGCCACCTTCGCAAGGTCCTGTCACTGATACGTGCACCCCTGCACGTATCACCAACACTTGCACCGCTTGCCAAAAGCTCGACCGCCTTGAGCTGCCTGGGGTTAAGCGTCTCGACGACAGAATCAGCTTCGTCCGAAGAGGTCTGATTCTGGCCGCTTTCGAGCTTGCGTGGAGGCTTGGATTTCTTCGTCGGTTTCTTCGGCGGTTTCTGCGTGCGGGTCTTCATAGTTGACCTCTCTGTTTCAGTGCGACGACGTAAGCCCCGAACGCGGCCACGCAAGCGGCAACCATCTGCTCATAGGGTCGCCACGGGTGGTCGAGTTCTTCGACAGCCTCGCGCTGCACGTGCAAAACCTCGCAGCCAAGAAGCGTCGCGAATAGGCGATCGCGCAGGCGCGACCGAATGCTGAAAAACTGCAAGCGGTTCACGCCGGGGACGCCGCGCAAGTCGCGCAACCACTTACGCTCGAACTCGGCGACGAACGCACGTTCTGCGCGCGTCGGTTGGCGCTGGCAGTGGTGAATTTCGTCGCGAGCGGGTTCACAGGGCATGGGACACCTCGTGTGTTGAAAGCGCGGGCTGCACCTGCGATGCCCGATCGCCTGCTCTACGGAATGGGTTACCGTCGCTGGCGAAAGCGCCGCGAGCTGCGATGATCCTGTTCTGAACACAAGCGGGCGCGTCTTTGCACCGGAGTTGCTGACGTCGCGCCTTGGACCGCTCCGGGCCGGCCGCTTTTCGCGAGGATGAAAAGTCGCGCGACCCCTGCAAAACAAGTGCTTCCAACACCGAGTTACACCGTGGTGAAGCACCGTGAAGCAGCTCTTCCGGCAATTTCTCACGTAGAGAGTGCAGTCTGAAAATTACTGGATAGCTTGCTTCACGGTGCTTCACTTCCCCCGGTGTGGTGCGAAACACCCTTGTTTTGCCGACTAAAACTTGCATTTCTTGCCTCCGGGTATCACCGAAAAACCGCTTGTTTCTGAAGCACTCTTTGACGCTCCGAGCTTAAGGGGCTGTATGCCGTTCCACATGCGCTCCATCGCCCCCTTTATGCGGCGTTTGCCGCCGTCTCGGATGCCGTGCTCGGCGACTTGGGCTGTGAAGTTGGGTTGAGACAGCGGGTAGGCCACGTTGTTGGCCGCGCAAAACTCGCGGTAGTGCTGGAACAGCTCGCGTCGCGTGCATAGCGCTTTGTCGTCCAGGTCACACGCCCGCTCGAAAAAGTCGGCGAGCGGATCATTTTCGCGCGCGAACTCTTCACCCGCCGCGCGTACGCTCTCGGGTACGTCAAGCCCGGTCTTCTGCCATTGCTGGAAGCCTTCGATCGCCCAAACGGCAATCCCTGGCAGCTCCTTCATGAGTTTGTCGTAGAGATGCGGATCGCAGCTCGCGCCCGTGAAGTGTTGGCCGCAGTCGACGAGGCACAGCCGACGCCGAATCGCCTCGGACACGCCTCGTGTCCGCAGCTTGTGGTTTCCGAGTACGAGAAACTTGTGTGTCGGTTGCCAGCTCTGGATATGTTGGTAGAGCTTGCGCGCGGCTATGGCGTCTTCGCCGGTCGCCGCGCAGATGACACTCGCGTTGATGTACGCGCCTGGTGGGGGCTCGGAACAGATCGAGAGACGCGCCCCGCGCAAATCTACAAGCTCGGGCGCTGCTGCGGATCGGTTATCCCGGCTTTCCAATAGCATCGAAATGGGACTCTGCACGCAGTAGGCGCCGAGCAACGCTTTGAGGATTCGCGCGAAGACCCCTTTGCCGTTCGAGCCCGTCCCGAAGAGAAAAACGAACTTTTGCTCGGTCGTTAAGCCGCTCAAACAGTAGCCAGCAAAGCGCTGCATGAGCAACTGCACCAGGCGTTCTGGCCAGACCTGCGCGAGGAAGCGTTCGAAGCGCGGGCACGCTGTTCCGGGCCGATAGTCGTAATCGAGGACCTTGGTTAGTCGGTCTATCGGCCTGTGCGGCCGAAACTCGCGTGTGCCGAGATGCAGAGTCCCGTTTTTGAAATTCAGCAGTAGCGGATCGGCGTCGAGTGCGGAAGCGTCGACCGACACGCCAGACTGTGCGCACAGCAATTCGATCATCGCCTTTTTCCCGCGGCATGAGTCCGCGATCTTGGCTTCGTCGCGCAGGCTCTTTCGTTCATCGGCGTCCGCACTGGTTGCGGCGTGACCGAGTAGCTCACGGGGGACGGCTTCCGTCTCGGTCAGGAGGCGGTCACCTGCGATGTCCGGGACATACCGCCCGGCGGTGTACAAGAGATACTGCTGAGCCTCGCGGCAGTAGAGGACGCGGTCGCCGAGAAGCCGAGCCAAGCGCTTTGCACGTCCGTCGTCACCGGGGCGGATTGGGACCGTCGAGGCCTGCACATCGCCCGGCGTTGCCGCCGGTGTGTCGTCGAGCAGGCTCTTAGGCGGTGCGGGCTTCTTCGCTTTCGCCACGCATGCTTTGACAGTCTTTGGGCCGGACAGCTTGTGCTGATCGTTGAGGTCCGTCGCCCCGTCGGGCCGCTTGTCGCCGAAGTCCGGCACAGCGACGAAACCATCGACGGCACGTGCGGCCTCGGTTGCCTTCGTCAAGCCAGGGTTCCCGTCGGTGTGCGCGTCGTCGTCCGCGCAGAGGATGATCTTGGCCTTCGGGTGCTTCGCTCGAATCGCCTCGGCGACGTGGCGCAAATTCCCGCAATCAAAAGCGACGGCGGTCGGGAGGCCCGTTGACTCGAAGACGCTCGCGCCAGTGGCGAAACCCTCGGCGATGCAGATCGCCTTCGTTGCCTTGGCCAGCTTGCCGATCAGGTAGAAGCAGCCGCGCTTGCGGGAGGCCTTCGAGAATCGCTTGGAGCCGTCAGGGGCGATGAACTGTAAACCGTGCAGGCTCCCGTCGATGTCGTGCATCGGCACTACGAGATCCTTCCCGTGCAATCGCAGGCCGTGGGCTTGGATGCCTTTGTCTTCGAGGTACTTGTGCACTACTTGCACGGTTTCGCCCTTTCCCAAATTCGCGCGGCTTCGTTCGCTGCCTGGGCGGCTGCGGAGTCTCGCGCAGCCTGGGCTTTCGCGCTCGTTGCTTTCGCGGCCTTCTTCTGCGCGGGGGTTTTCTTTTCCGTTGAGAAGAAGTCGCGCACGCGCAGGCCCAAACCCGCCGCGACGGACTCGATCGAGCAACCGTGCGAGCGACAGCAAGAGAGCACGTTTCCGTTTTCGTCTTCGCGGAATACCCAACTTGGGTTCGCGTCTTTGTGCCCCGGACAGCGCGCCTTGTATTCCGCACCCTCGGTTTCGACCTCGAAGCCTCGCGCTTCGAGTTTCTCGAATACCTTTTCGAGCGGTGGGCGTGTGTCCGTCGGCCGGCTAGAAAAGCTCGGGCCGACGAGCTGCGCACGCGTTGCTTCCGCCGCTTCGGCAAGCTCGTCAGCCCATGGCGACGGCGCGGTGCTGGTGCGGCTCGCGCGCGTGGTGCGTGGGCTCATGACTGGCCTTCCGCAGCCGGCGCTGTCAGGGCGGCGAGGTCGACGCGCACAGAACGCCCGACTTTTCGAGCCCCGGGAATTTTCCCAGCATGAAACTGCCGCCAAAACGTGGGTCTCGATATTCCAAGAAGCCTCATCGCATCTTCCGGCCGACCGAGTTGTGCAGCCTGCCCCGCGCGCATCTGCGACACCTCGGCGGTCAGTCTCGCGACCTGCGCACCCAGGGCGGCCACCGAACGCGCGAGCGCGCGAGCCTCGCTCGCGAATTTCGTCGGGCGGCTCACGGCGCTCGCCCCTTCTGCGCGGCGAGGGCCAGTCGGATGAGCGCCGCGGTCCCGCGCTGTATGGTCAGGCCACCGGCCGCGCGCTCCATGGCGTGCCGTGCAACACCTAGATCGAGATGGGCCCGGCGGATGCCACGTGCCCGCATGACGGCCCGCACGGCGGCCTGCTCGTCATGGGTCAGGACCACTGACGGGAGTGTCTGCTTAGGGCGTGTCGCCTCGGACTGCATACCCCACGGATACACCTGGCCGGGCCGTTGCTCGCCGAGTGGAACAAATGGCGGACGGCGATTTACTTCGGGGGCACCACGAAGGCTTTTCGGAGCGCTTCAGCAAACTCCGCCTCGGTGCGAATGGCTTTGTCTCCGGCGGGTTCAGCGCTTGGTGGAAGGATGCGAACGCCCTTCCAGCAGCGAGGATCGCGCTTCTCACCCTTCTCTGCGGGCCGCACGTCGGAAACCGCCAGCGACAAATTCATTTCGCGGGTGAATGCATTCAGCGTGAGGGGTTCGGCGGTGTCGTAGCGCTCGGGGTGCGCTTCCTTGGCCGCTGCCAGCCACATCTCGTATTCGTGGTGTAGCGCGACTTTCGATGTCTCGGCCGTTGCATCCCAACAGGCTCGCTCGACCCTGAAGTCGGCCAACACTGAACGCTGTTCCCCATGGCCCACCGGAAGCCCCTTGATCCAGTCGAAAGACGCGGGCCGATGAATGCCCACGATGTCTAGGGCATCGGCCAGGAGGGCGCGCACGAGTTTCGGATCTTCTGCAGGCTTCGTCGCGTGGCGCGGCGGTTCGCGCACGGGGCCGATTTGCGTTTCAACTCGGCGAAGGTCGCGGGCCGCCTCGCCTTCGTATTCGCGCCACGCTTCGCGGATGCGCTCGGACCACTTCACTACGAATGCTTCTCGGTTCGGCGCGAGGCTCGGCGTGCACCACACCTTCGCCAGGGCCGCCGTGAGCGCGTTCGCGTTGTCCGGTGTTTCTGCCGCTTCCAACTCGGCGACAACCTCGACCAACTTGTCGAGGACATAGCCAAGAAGATCCGACGTTCCCGCGCCGCGGTTCTCGACGGCGTAGACGACACTGCCCCGCACTTCTTCCATACGCTTGGCGCGGGCTGTTCGTGCCTCCGGTAAGTCCTTCGCTTGCTCCTCGCCTTTGCCAGCCCGCCTAGCCGCGCCCATCGCCCGCGCGAATGCGCTTTGTGGTTTTTTTGCAGCAGCCCCGTCCTGTTCTTCCGTCGGCGACGTCTTCGCCGTGCGCTTCCCGCGGCTTCGTTTCGGGCTGCTTCGTGCAGGGGCCAATGTGCATTCCTTCGTGCACCCCTCGGCCGAAAACTTGCTGGGCGGCACCGGAGGAATGCGGCCCGCTGCCATCGCCGAAGTAGCTAGCTTCAGCGACTCCCAGCGCTTTCAGGATGCGCCGGCAACAGCGCGGAAAGCAAGCTCAGTGCTGACCGCGCGGCACTGTATTTCAGGCAGGCGCGAGCACACTGGCGTGGCCTTGGCGCCTGCTCTTTCGGTGCGCTCTCCGTCGCTGCCGGTGCGTCGTGCGGCCGAGTGCTGAACCTAAAGTCCGCACAAAATCGCGCGATCTTGTTCGCCGGTGCTCCGCTACGGAAGCGCGAGGGCGCGAGGCCCGCCTGTCGCAGGGAAACGGGGGACCTGTCTTTGATGCACGCCCTGTCACCAAGCCGGTGCACGATGTCGCGCGCCTTTCTGCCGAGCCCAAAGGCAACCTAAGTCGTTCCAGAACGCTCGGGCGCTACTTAATTTCGCTGAAACCAAACCGGTTCTTTTCGTACATCGGCGTCTTCAGGATCAAGGCGCCAAAGAGGTTCTTGCCGCGCACCTTGCATCGAAATGTCCAGCAATGCTTATCCGACATGACCGGCTCCGAGCAGGCCGAAACGTCGATGGAGCTTGGGTCGTGAGCATTCTCTTTCAGTTCACTCTCAAGGCCAATGATGGCCCCGTCCCACGCGCTACGTTCAGGCTTGTCGCCACAGGCGTAGGCTAGAGCCTCCCTTTCAATTCGCGCCTTCTGAAGAGCGGCTTCCTCCCTTTCCGCGGGCTTTTTGAGGAGCTTGAGCTTCGACTCGACCGCTCCGGCGGTGCGCGAGAGATTGAGCCCCAGCGTCTTTGCTGCTGGATCCCCAATTCCTTTGAGTAGATCCCGTGCTGTGACGAAGAATGTTTGCGCCTCTATGAACTTGCGCTCCTTTAGCGAGTCATCGCCCGCGACGATTACATCCTGCAATTCCTTCCAGGCTGTCTGTGCCTTCGTTATCGGCGTCACCTCGGCGGTCAGACGCTCGTAGGTTTCGCGCACGGATACGATCTCGGGCGGCACAGGCGACAACATGAGATATGGGCCCATCCGCCGTGACACCTGAACAAGGTTCTCTTCGGCTTGGGCGTAGCTGCCTTTTTCAAGGGCCGTCTTAGCAGACTCGATTCTTGCCCGGCAGTTGAGAACAACCGTACTCAGATTCTGCTGGAGGCTCAGAATCCTCGCCTCGCTATCCCTCTTTGCTGTATCCGCCTGCCCCTGTATGTCGGCGGCCATTTGGCGTTGCGCCTTTCTGGAACTTGCTGTGCTTGCGGTGACAACGAGGACAATCCCGACAAGTATTTCAAGCATACGGAGGCCGGTGCCGGGTTGCCGCCCTGGTGTCAGCAGGCCAACGACTGAATTCTTGAGCTTCCCAGTGAGCGCAAGGATTGGGAGAAGAATCAGGATGACGCCGAGGAGAGAGGCGAGCCCTGGGTACATAAAGGGAAGCGCACATAATGGGAGAACAACAAGACAGACGACAACGGCCACCTGGATCAGCTTCTTCTTCTCCACTTGCCCTCCTGTTTGCCGCGCAAAGTTCGCGCCCGGGCCATGGTGCCACGGAATCGCAACGCTTGCTGAGCGATCCGGATCGACGATTCCAAGTCCGCGGGTTGAACGCGATGGCCACGGTTTGACGGCGCGCGACTTTAGCGCGACAATGGAGCAGACCAAACGCGGGTTCCACCTATAGGCCGCGCCAACGTTCGCAAGCGAAAGGAAGCCGGAAGCCGATGACAGAAAACGTGAAGGCGTGTCCGTACTGCGGCGAAGAGATCCTCGCGGTTGCCGTGAAGTGCAAGCACTGCGGAAGCATGCTCTCGGCCGCTCCTTCGGCGGTCGCAGCAGGCAGCTCACCTGCGGCCGTCTCCCCTATGAGCTATGCGCAGGTTCCTTGGTACCGGAAGAATTGGCTCGCGATCGTGTGCGCCTTCTTCTTCCAGCCCGGACTCCTCGCGATGGCTGCGACCGGGAACATCTACTATCAGCGAGGCGGGCAGCTTCGCACCTATGGCAAATTCGCGCGCGCGTTCGTGCTTATCTGGGGGATCGTCGGTACCATTTGGCTGATCGTCAGAGTCGCAAGCAGTGAGCCGCGCCGGGAGCTAACCAGTACCCCCGTGCATGAATCGGTTTCGGTAGATCCAGCCCCGTCCGCTGCGGCCGTCGTTCCTATCGCTGTCAGCGCGACTCCCGACGATCTCCAGTTTGGCAAGCCCACCGTCACGAAGAACTACGGGATGACTGAGGTGAAGGTGATGGTCAAAAATGTCTCTGGCAAGCAAGTCACGTGCACGTTGACCGCGACGTTCTTGCGGGGTGACACGATTCTCGGAACTGCGGGGGGAGTGGTCAACGACCTTGCGCCGGGGGCCACCAAGACATCTGAGCTGATGACCAACGACACGGTGAAGGGCTACGATACCCTAAAGCTGGAACCCTCGGCCTGTTTCTGACGAGCCTGTCGGGTTTCCAATCAGTGGTTTTCGCACGCGAAAAGGGATGACGGAATGCTGTGGATCGACCGCTTCGAGAAACTTGGAAGGCTTCTTCTGTGGCTCGCGATGGCATCGGCCATGGTGATCCTACCGGTCGCATTCACCAGACACGGCAGGGAACAAGAAAAGCTGCGTGAGGCTCTGCAAAAGGCAGAAGCGCAGCTCGCTGATGCGCTGAAGCCAAAGAAGCCCACCAGGCTCCTGTCCAGTTCGATGGGGTCGGTTCTGTACGGGCTCAACCAAGCAACCGCAACGGGGTACCTGAGTTTCACGAACGTATCGACTCGTGCGGGTGTGGTCTGCGTCTTTGGCGTGGCCAAGAATCCGGAAACGCAGAAGACATCGGAATCCTTGCCGGCTTGCCGTGAGGTGGGAGCCTATGCGTCCGGGATCAAGATTTCGATGGATTTCGCGGGTGGAGACTTGGGCAATATCTGCGGCAAGACCAAGTGCGAATTGGAAATCAGGGACGTACCGCGGACACCATCCGAAAATGCCGCTGGAGAACCAACTAGCCCGCAGACGTCTCCACCTTGACCACCCGGCTGCGGGAGGATGCTGGGGCGACGCGCCAGGCGGTCAAACCCCATCGGTTGCATTCTCTGCGCGTCCGATGCGCCAGGCTGTGAACTCCTCGCCTATGGCACTTGCGGCGCGCTGGCGTGAGCTGGCTTCGCTTGGCGGGGCTTTTGGTTTCGGTCGCGGTCCGCGTTCGCTCGATGGGACTTGGGCGGGGCACCCCGGCTGCCAGGCGCCCCACCGGAAGGCGATCAAGCCCTCCAGCTGCCCGCGCGGATTCGGTCGCACGACTCGGTGCCAGTTCTGAACACAACTGTACCGAAATTGTACTTCGGCGACGGTCCGGCCCCGAACGCCGCGCCGTATAATCGTCGAAAACCCCGGCGTTTTGCGTGTGTTTGAAACGGACCGTTTCGTTCAGAACGCCAGGCCCGCGTGTAAGGCGCCTGCTCTACCACTGAGCTACCCGCCTAGAGGGCGGCAAGTGTATACACGCCGGCTTCAGAAGGTAAACCCAAGACCGCCGCCGGGCGAGAAAAACAACGACACGGGTGGCTTGCTTTCATCGAGAGGCTTGCCATATCCGATCAGTCCGTCGACGACGCCGTAGATATAGGTTGCGGCGAGAACGCCGCAGCTTACGAAGTTCACGGTTTTCAGGGTAACGGCTGCATCGTGGTGGGGATCGTAGAGGTCACCTTGATGTTTCCATGTCATCGGCAGGATTCTTGAGGTGGCGGCGGTCGCCAGCGCCGCCACGCCGACGCCCAAGATCAGCCAGCCCTTGACGTGGTCGTCGTTTTGGAATTGCCCGACCGGCGGGATGAAGTTCCAGTACATCTTGCGCGTCGAACGCTGGCGCGCGATCTGTTGGTGGCGCAGGCTTTCGAAAAACGCCACCAACTCGGGCCGGGTCGAGGTGGGATCGAGGCGAGCGCGCGGATCCTTGCGCAGAAGCTCGGTGAACGCGGTTTCAGCCCCCAGCGGTCGGTTGGTCAGGTAAAGCCCAATGCCGAGCAGTCGGAAGGCCTGGATTTGCTCCTCGCTCGTCGCGGGCAGAAGACCCTCGGCCACTGGTCGGGAGGACTCGACCACCTGATTCATGTCGCCGTATTCGTAGGCTGCGGATGCGCGTATCAAGGCGGCAGCGGCGTCTTGTGGCAGCTTGCTCGACGGTGGGGATTCCTGTCGTTTCCCGGCGGGCGGTGCGGCGCCCTCGCCGGGTGGCTTGGCAGACCCGTTGGCCATTTCCGGCTCGCTCTCTTGGGCGGCGAGAGGGGAAGGCAAGGCCACCCCTAGCAGGGCAGCTACAACCGCAAGCGTGAGCGAAGCGCCTCTCATCCGTTTAGCACCACAATTGGTGCAGACCTTGCGTCGCTAGTCAATCGCTGGATTCGACTATTCGCTAGTCGCCGGGTCGGGTAGGTAGATGGCGTAGTCGCCATTGGCGTTGCTGACCGCCGAGGCGAAGGCGGGCGGGGATCCGGCGGCCAGGTTGTTACGGTCCACGCCGTCCGGCGGCAGGCCCTGACAGAATGCCTGCACGATGGCTCCGGGCACCGAAGAGCCGGCGTAGGTCACGTGGCCGTGGATCAGGACGCCCTTGGGCATGCGCTGGTCGTCGAGCTGCATAGCGGTGGCGCCCGTCGAGAAACCGTAGAGGGGCACGTAGGATGGCAGTCCTCGGCCCGCCACGGGTTGGGCCACCAGGCGGTAGGTACGCCCTGGATCGAGGATGAGCAGGTAGGTTCCATCCGACCCGACGATGGCGGTGGCGACGTTCGGGATCAGGTCGTGGTTCAGATCGGTGGCGACCACGGTGGTTCCCGCGCTATCCGTGGCGTCGTCGTCCTGGGCGTCGAGAAGGCGCCCCATGACCGCGATCTTGGACGCAAGCGGAATGGTCATCTGCACGCTGTCGCCAGCCTTCGAGGTGTCGATCATCAACGTCGTGATCGCACTGCCCGACAGCGACGATGCTGGTGCCAGGGTGAGCCGGTACGGACCCTTGGGCAGTGCAGAGAAGGTCAGTTGGCCCTTGACGTCGGTGTCGCCGTCGCGGCGGACCACACCCGTGGCCACCGTGGACCACGCATTTCCGCCATCGCTGCCCGGGCTGGCGGCCACCGACAGAATGCCCACCGCAGGGAAACTGCCTGTCGTGGATTCGATGTGAACCGCGACGGGATCCATGGGCGCCGGATTGCCGGGCACCTTCACCATCAACTGGAGATCCGTCGCAGGAAGGGGCAACCACTGAAAATCCACGTCAGGCACCGTCGTCGCGGAAGCCACGAGGTTGATGCCTTGGTCGATATTGGCCGTGGCCAAGGTCGAACCACCCGGCGGCGTGACCACGATGGAAAGCATGCCGCCCGGATTCACGCTGAGGCTGTACGCACCATCGGCGTCGGCCTGACCCACGGTCGAGAAGAGCAGGTCGGTCTGGCCGACCGTCGTGGACGGCTGGTAGGAATGCAGGCTGATGGTGGCGCCGGTCGCCGGGCCGTCAGGCGACAGCAGGTGCCCGGCGATGGGGATGCCAGGTGGAAGGGGCAAGGGATTGGCATTGCTCTTGATGAATGGAGCGTCGACCCTGACATTGTTGCTGGTGGTTCGGCTGAGCAGGTAGGGGGGCAACGGCGCAGTGGTTGCATTCGGTGGGTCGGGCACGACCAGAACCTGGTATTCGAGCAGGGTATCGAGCACGGTTCGGAACGGCGACTGGGTGGTGCTGCGGCCGTAGAGGACCCAGGTCGATGCGCTCGATTGGATGCGAATGGTTGACGGGATGGCAAGGGTCAGCGGATCGGCTGGACCCGTGCTTGGATCGATGGCCAAGGCTAGGCCGGTAGCGAAGTCCACGTCCTTGGCGGGTTGGGGGCTGCCGGCCGTGATCTTCAGGTCGACCTCGTAGGGAACGGCGCCAGCGACGGAATCGCTCGGCGGCAGCACGCGCAGGCGATAGAGTCCGTACTGGTTTTGCCCATTCTGGACCAGGGCGCGCGCACTTCCCGAGCAATTGTCGCCGATGCTGACCGCGATGTCGTAGCGAGCCGCGATGGAAATCGGGAATTGCACGATGCTTGGATCCACGCCAGCGGCGGTGGGCTCGATGGCCTGTCCGTCGGAACGGCTCACCGACCAGGTCCAATAGGGCGGATAGGGCGTGGTTTGTCCCCAGGTGATGGCACCCTGGACGCGCAGGAACGCCGTCGGGCCCGCGATCAGGTTGACCAAGCTCGCGGGCGAAAGCGGCGTGATGTCGAGGTGGCAAGAACCGGCGAGGTCGGGAATGTTCCAGGTCACCTCGGGGTGGCCCGAGGCATCGCCTCGAGCCGGCGCATCGAAGGCCAGGCCGCCGTCGATGGCGAGACCCGCGTCCTTCGCCCCGGCGTCGAGGTTCGCCGGAAGGCCCGTGTCCAAACCACCTCGAGCATCTGCGCCGGCGGCGGCGTCGGCAGCCCTCTTGCCGGAGGAGGAACCTCCGCAGGCGTAGGGCGCCAGGGTGGAGAGCGCGAGTCCGACGATGAGCGGCGCGTGTCTCATCGGAATTCCACCGTCCAGGTCACCCACTCGACGCGGAAATCGGGCGAGTAGCAAATCGTGGCGTTCGGGTCGCAGGCCGCAAAGACTGCATCGCAGCCCGGGGTCCGGGGCTGACAGGCGGTCACTCGGTCGTGGTACTCGACCCTGACCTGGACGATATCTTGGGGGTTGAATTTTGGGGGAATGGTGAAGGTAGGGCCGCTGCCGATCCAGCGCTCGAAGATAGTCGAGGTTGGGCCTGGGCCACGGATGTACCAGATAAAACCCGCAGAGCTCGCCAAGGTAGAGTCCGACGAATCGGATGGCGGATAGGGATCGCCGTCATCTTCGACGTGGATGACGGTGAAGGTGTTGGGGAGGTTGGCGAACAGCAGCAGCGGCGATGTGCTGGACGAGGTGGGCGGTAACGGCAGGGCGCTCTTGATATCGATGTTCGGGAGTTGATCGCCCGCGACTTGAATGAGTTGCTCGGCAACGCTCTGCTTGTTGCTGGGGTCATTGACCACCAGTTGCACGCGGTAGCTTCCCGGCGCCGCGGCGGAGAACGTGCACACGAAGGCACCCTTGGAATTGTCAGGACAGCCCGGCACGGTTATCTCGGTGCTATCCGCGGCGAATACGTGCCAGATGGGGGTCAGGAGCTTGAGGCTGTTGTCGTCAGGATCGGTCGAACTCGCACCCGACAGTGTGATCTCGGAGTAGAGCGCCAGTGGATAAATCTGGCCGTCGACGGGCGCGGGCTGGCCGGCGGTGTTCTGGATTTCGATGCTCGCGGTTGGTGCCTGGTCCACGACTTCGTAGCTCTGCTCCGCCGATGCCGTGGCACCGCGGTTGTCCGTTACGACGACCACGATGCATCCGGAGCCGAGCTCGGTGAGCTGGAACGGGAACGTGGCGAAGCCCAGACTCGAGGGAGCAGGCGGTCCACCGCGTGCCTTGCCGCAGGTCTTGCCTTGGTACCAGTCGAATTTCAGCGAGTCGGTGCTTTGGTCGGGATCGGACGCATTGGCCGTGATCGAGGTCTTGCCGCGGACGAGCGTGAGGGGGTCTTGCTGGGGCGGAAAGGAAACGGTGGGCGCGGTATTGATGGGGTCGGTGAAGAGCAGGCAGCCACCCGTCCCGCTTGCAAGCAAGCAAAGCAAGAGCAACCTGCAACCGCGCGTGGCCACGGTGTGACGCTAGCATACTTGGGGCTCGCACATCGACCGAGCCGGTCGGTGATTGAGACTGTTGCCACCGCGCCTTTTCGACCGTGGCGGGCGCTAGACGTGTCCATAAATGGACCCGTCTAGAAGGTTTTTGAGGGGAGGGCCGCTGCCCTCCCCTCGTCCGCGAAGTGAATTCGCGGACTTCACCCCACCTGCGGCTCGGCCTGTGATGAAGCTCACCTTGGCCGAGCAAGGATGAACCGGCCGTCTTGTTCGGTCACGGTTCGCTCGATTCTGGTGCCTGGGACAAGGTCGACTTCTCCGACCAGCTCTCGCGGGCTTTGCTTGGTGCGGGAGCAGTAAATCCTGTGCTTGCCTGGCGCGATATCGCGAAACACGGGCATCAGATCGCCCGCCGGATGGTCGTCGAGGCTGGGGTAGCAGAAGCCGCCCTTGGCGAAAAGGGCGATGGTCCCAGCGCGCGTCTGCTCGGCCTCGCGCTTGGGCGAAGGTGCAAATGCGACGGCTGGCGCGATGGCGGGCGCAGCTGGCTGTGGCGGCAGCGCAGAGACTGGCGTGGATTCCGCCACGCTGGTCGCTGGCGCATTGACGGCCGCGTGGGTTCGTCGCGACGCTCGCGACTTGGCCGAAGCCGCGCTGGTCGTCGGGGCTGGCGCCGTCGGTGGAGCCACGGCCTGCGCCTTCCTGACTGGCGCGGGCGTTGTCCCAGCTGGGGATGCTATAGGCGACGCTACTGGCGAGGCAATGGGCGCCACGGGCGCAGGCACATTGGGTGTGAGTAGCGGCTTGGCTGCGAGAACGATGCCGAGCGCGGCCAGAAGGCCGGCCGCCACCACGGCGATCTTGATGGCGATGCGGCTGGCGGAGAGCCGCCGCAGAAGTTTGTCGGCGCCAGCATGGCTCGGGACATAGGCCGTCGCATGCCCGATCTCGGCTAGGGCCCGTGCCAGTTGTCCACGCCGTGCGAACTGGCGAGCCCGCTCTACGGCCATGTCGGCCACCCGAGGTCGCAGATCCGCCAGCATCGCGTCTGGCTCGTCTAGAAAGCGCCGCAGGGCCTTGGCTTCGGGCACCAGCCCCGCCGTGCGCGTGAACTCGCGCAGGTCGGTTGCCAGCGCCGAGGCGCTCGGGTAGCGCTCGGCCGGGGACGCCTTGAGACAGCGCATGATCATGGCTTCGAAATCGGGCCCCACGGTGGCGACGACCTGCGATGGCCTGCGGAAGGTACCGCGCACGATGGCCGCGATCATGGTGAAGGGATCCTTGCCCGAGAACGGCACCACGCCCGTGACCAATTCGTACAGCATGGCGCCGAAAGACCACAAATCGGCCGCCGCGGTCACCTCGTGCCCGCGCGACTGCTCGGGCGACATATAGGCGGGCGAGCCAACCAGCGCGCCCGTCGCGGTCATGGTTTCCATGCCCGTGATGTGGGCGACGCCAAAATCGGTCAGCACCACGCGGCTCGATTCGCCGCTGGTTTCGATCATGACGTTGTCGGGTTTCACGTCGCGATGGATGACCCCGTGCTCGTGCGCCGCCCCTAAGGCTTCGGCCAGGGGAAGTGCGATGAGCGCGGCGATCTCGGGCAAGAAACGCCCACCGCGTTCTTCGAGCAGCGTGCGCAGGGTTGGCCCCGAAATGAGCTCGACCACGATGTAGCTGGGCTCGCTGTCGGTTGCACTGACGAAGTCGTAGATCTCGACGATGGCGGGGTGCTTAAGCGCGGCCACGGCGTGCGCCTCGCGCCGAAAACGCTCGCCCGCGCCGCCGCGGGCGGCGTGGACCATGCTCATCACCTTGAGGGCAACGTCACGGCCAAGTTGGGTGTCGCGCGCGCGAAAGACCGTGGCCATAGCGCCGTGCCCAAGGGTGCCGACGATTTCGTAGCGGCCCAGGGTGGCGCCGATCTTGGGCGCTGCGAAGGCATTGCCGGGCGAGCTCGACGAAACGGCCGAGCCCTCCTGGCCTGCCTGGCCTGGTCCCTGGGATGCCGCCACCATGCTACTTCGCTCCCGGTCCACCGGGCTTGCCTAGCGCCGCCTGGGCCTCGCCGAGCTTCTGGTTGATCACGGCCGCGTTGGGTTCGAACGACCGTGCGAAGTTGAAGTTCATGGCCGCACCCTTGAAGTCCTTCCTGGCGAGCGAAAGCATACCAAGCCGGAAAAATTTCTTGGCCTCTTCGTGCTTGATGCTGTCCTCGGGGTTTTGCGGTGCGCGTGATTCTCGATCCGTGCTGGTCAGGCGTTTCTTGCCTTCGTTCAGGAGACGGGCGTAGGCGGCGCGCTTTTCCGGCGTGGTCAGCACGCGATAGGCTTCGCTGATGCGGGCATAGATGGTTTCCAGGCGCTCCTTGAGCTCGCGGTCGGCCATCGTGTGGTAGCGATCCGGGTGCAGGTCATCCGACATGCGAAAGAACGCCGTGCGGATGTCGGCCGCGGGCGTAACGGACGAGACGCCGAGCAGTTCGTAGTAGGTGAGCTGATCGAGCTTTCCGTAGATCTGCTTGGCGAAGATGGCGAGTTGTTCGGGGGTCTGGCGGGGCATGCGCGACTCTCTAGTCCTTCAGTTCCTCTAGCTCGGCCAGCTCAGGCAACATCGAGTAGTCGAGGGGACTCTCCTGTGACTTTTGGCGCTCTACTGCTTCTGCCACTTCCACGTCGGTCATGCCACCGCGGACGTTGACGGCGGCCTCGCGCGCAGCACCGGTGGCGGCGTCGCGCGCACGCACGCGAAGGATGCCGTTGGTGTCCACGCGGAAGGTGACTTCGATGGCAATCTCGCCGCGCCGGGCGGGCGGTATGCCGCTCAATTCCAGCTCGCCCAAGGGGACGTTTTCGTCGAAGCGGCGGGACTCACCCTGGCAGACCTGGATGCGCACCGTGCTTTGATTGTCCGCCGAGGTGGTGAAGATGCGCGTCTGCTCGACGGGAACCGGCACGTTGCGGTCAAGGATGCGTTCGGCGAAGCCGCCAGCGACGGCGATGCCGAGGGCGCGCGGGGTGACGTCGAGCAGAACGGCGTGGTTGGCCAGATTCTCGCCGGCGTGGGCCAGGTTCTCGGCCTGGATGGCGGCACCCCAGGCCACGACCTCGTCGGGATTGAGGTCGGTCCGCGGCGTCCGCCCGAAATAGCGTTCGACCTCGGCCCGCACGAGAGGCACGCGCGTTGTGCCGCCGACCATGATGACCTCGTCGATCTGCGAGGCGGCCAGCCCCACAGACGCCAGCACTTCCTGCGTGGTTTGGATGGTGCGTCCGACCAGTCCGCGAATGGCGGTCTCGAAAACATTGCGTGCAATGTGAAAGCGCAGGGCGAGTTGTTCTCCGAGCTCGCTGACGGCGATATTCTTGAGCTCGCCGCGCGCCTCGGAAAACTCCGACAGGTGGCACTTGACCTGCTCGGCCGCAATCAGCAGGCGCGCGCGAGCCTCCTGATCGTCGCGCGGATCGATGCCGTGCTCGGCGCGGAACAGCTCGGCCAGGATGTTGAGCAGGGCGGTGTCCATGTCGTCGCCACCGAGGAAGGTGTCGCCGCCGGTGGCGAGCACCTCGAAGACATCGCCTTCCACTTGCAGGATGGTGATGTCGAAGGTGCCGCCGCCAAAATCGTAGACGGCGATCCGCTGCGACATGTTCTGCCCGAGACCGTAGGCCAGCGCCGCGGCGGTGGGCTCGTTGAGCACGCGGAGGACGTCGAGCCCGGCGATGCGGCCGGCGTCGATGGTGGCGCGCCTTTGGGCATCGTTGAAATTCGCGGGCACCGTGATCACGGCGCCGGTTACGCTATCGCCGAGAAACAGCTCGCAGCACTGGCGCAAGTAGCCCAGCAGAAGGCCGGACACCTCGGGAATCGTGTAGGTGCGATCAGGGCCGACGAAGACGGCCTGCTCGTTGTTGCCCTCGCGCAATTCGTAGGGCAGGCGGGCGATGGCTTTCTGGACTTCCTTGGATCGGAACGAAAGTCCGATGAGGCGTTTGCCGGAATAGACCGTGTACTTGGGGTCGACGATGCGGCGGGCCACACCCTCGCGCGAGAAATACTTCAGCCCGTCGGCGGAAAACGAAACCACCGAGGGGTGCAGATAGCCGCCATGGGCAGCGGGCACCACCACCACCTGACCGTCTCGCACAGTGGCGATGACGGAGTTCGTGGTTCCGAGATCGATTCCAACTACCGACATGATCGAGTTCGCCAGCCTGCTTCCGAAGGAAAAGTGCTAACGCGGATGATACCTCATCAGGCGTCGGGATCGCGAAGCTGAATCGTGGACTAGCGGTTGTCCTTGCCCACCACGATACCGAGGACCAGCGCGGCTCCGGCGGCTACGGCGATGGCGGTGACCAGCGGCCAGCGTTGTTGAAACCAGCCTCCGGTGCGCGGGGCGTCTCCGGGCTCGCTGCCGCCGGGGATGCGGGGGGGCGGAACCGCGACCATCAGCGGCGCGTTGGGCTGGGCGCCGCCAGCTTCGGCTCTTTGCGTTAGGTTTGTCCGGCTGGCCAGCTCGTCAAGTCGCAGCACGGTTGCCACCAGATCGGGCGACTCGCTGTCTGCGCTGACCGTCACGGCTGCGGCGTCGCGCAGTTCGCCGGTCCTGGCGTCGATGAGGCGCAAATCGATCTCGACCTTGTCGCCCAGGTGCAGTTGCCCAAGCAAGGCGAATTCCGCGCCACGCGTCTTGGCCAGTCCGGCTGCTGCTGCCGCATCGAAGGTCAGGAACTGCGTGGCCGGCACGTCGAGCACCACGCTCGGCTGTTGGATGACGACGGTTGTAGACCACGGGGCATGGCCAGCTTCCTCGACGCGAACGAAGTGCTCGCCGTAGGGCAGGGCTTTGCTGTTGGCTGGCGAGGCCTGCGGCGCGCCTCCGTCGAGGGAAACCAGGGCGCGGGGGTGCGCGCGCACGGTCAGCGTACCTCTTGGCCGCTGCGCAACCGTGGCCATCGCCAGGCGCCAGCTTGCCTCGACCAGGGGTTGCGCAGCCGCTTCGTCGAAGGTCTGTCCCGCGCCCAGGACCGCGGCGCGCAGGTAGGCGGTCTTGGCTTCTTGCGGAGTGATCGATGTGAACGGCTCCGAGTAGGTCGCGCCGCTGGCGAGCTGAAGCGCCATGGCCTGATGGAAAAACAGACTGGCGAAGTCCTTTGCAGAGAGTCCCGCGCCTCCGTTGCCCAGCGCTTGCGTCGCGGCCTCGCCCAAGAGCGCCGCCGATAGCACGAAGTTGGAGGCGTGCAAGGCGGTCATGCCCTCGCCGAAGAGTCCGGCACTCCGCGCTTCCTGTGGCGCCTGCATGGCCACGGTTTCAACTGGGCCGAGCCCACGTTTCTTCACCGCGCCCTCGAATTGCGCGCGGGCGGCGTCGTTCGCCGAGGCGTCGGGCGTGGTGGCCCAGATGGGATGCGTGATGGGTTGCGCTTGCGCGCGCGCGGCGAATGCGCACGTGAACGTAAGCAGGAACCAGAGTCCGCGGCGGTTCATGGACCCCAATCTATGCCCGCGGGCTCGCTTCGGCCAAGAATCCTACTCGTGCGGGCCGTGCTGGTGTTCCGGGTCGTAGCGTCCGTTGCCGTTCACATCGAAGAAGATGGGATTGGTCAAAGCTAGGGG
>OBLT010000406.1_pt1 | contig 28454 bp, 21 predicted proteins | sample 1518721 | NCBI WGS metagenome assembly OBLT01 (sample SAMEA3539307, study PRJEB22396) | soil metagenome | biome: tundra; feature: field; material: soil | place: USA | collected 2010-05 | depth 0.15 m | reverse complement strand
GAGGGGGAGTATCAGCCTCACCCCGTGGCCCCTCTCCCGGAGGGAGAGGGGCGGATTCTGCCCGTAATTACCGCGCCTTTCCTCACCCCTCTCCCTGCGGGAGAGGGGTCGGGGGTGAGGAATACTTGCTCCTCCGTGGCACTGGCCATCGACTTGCGGCCACGGGTCGTTACCCTTTTGAACCCCCAACCCTGAATACCAATTTCTGGACACATCTTGAGATGACCCCGCCTGACGCTACCTACAACGCAGATCACATCACGGTCCTCAAGGGACTGGAACCCGTGCGCCGGCGGCCCGGCATGTACATCGGTGGCACCGACAGCAAGGGCTACCACCACCTGCTGTGGGAGATTGTCGACAACAGCGTGGACGAGGTCATCAACGGCTTCGCCACCCACCTCGAAGTGGTTCTGCACAAGGATCACAAATCGGTCACGGTGATCGATAACGGCCGTGGCATTCCCGTCGACATCAAGAAGGAATTCAAGAAGTCGGCGCTCGAGCTCGTGCTCACGGTTTTGCACGCCGGCGGCAAGTTCTCGCCGGGGCAGTACCAGTATTCGGGCGGCCTGCACGGCGTGGGATCGTCGGTGGTGAACGCGCTTTCGGAAGAGATGGTGGCGCGCGTGAAGCGCGACGGCCACGAGTGGGAGCAGCGCTACGCGCGCGGCGAGGTCGCCAGCAAGCTCACGAAAATCGCCACTGCCCGGGGAACCGGCACGTCGATTTTCTTTCGGCCCGATCTGCAGATCTTTGGCAAGCTGGATTTTTCCGTCGAGACCATTCGCTTTCGCCTGGAAACCAAGACCTTTCTGCACAGGGGCCTGAAGATCACCTTTCGCGACGAGGCGGCTGGCACGTCGGAGGTGTTGCAGCACGAAGGCGGTATCGCCGACTTCCTGACCAAGATCATCGCCGACCGGGGCAAGGCGCCCACCACGCCGCAGATGTTCTACTTCCAGCGTGAAGGTGAAGACGGCATGCGCATCGAGGCGGCCCTGCAGTGGACCGAGTCGCACGAGGAAACCCTGCGCTCGTACGTGAACGGTATTCCCACCACGCAAGGCGGATCGCACGAGCAGGGACTGCGCCAGGCCATCGTCAAGGCCGTGCGCTCGTTCGTCGACGCCGCGGGGCTGGCGCCCAAGAACGTCAACCTCACCGCCGAGGACATTCGCGAAGGCGTGGTCGGTGTGCTGTCGATCTACTTGCACGAGCCGCAGTTCCAGGGGCAAACCAAGGAGCGTTTGGGCAACCCCGAGGCTGCGCAAATCGTCGATTCCGCCATCCGACCGGCGCTCGAAACCTATCTGCTCGAAAACCGGACCTTGGGCGCCACCATCGTCGAGCGCATTGTGCTGGCCGCCAAGGCGCGCGAAGCTTCACGCGCAGCCTCGCAGGCGGTGTCGCGCAAGACCGCCATCTCGCACCGGCTGAATCTGCCCGGCAAGCTGGCCGACTGCTCGTCCACCGATCCGGTCAAGAGCGAGTTGTTCATTGTCGAGGGCGATTCCGCAGGCGGCTCGGCCAAGCAGGGCCGCGAGCGGCGCACCCAGGCTATTCTTCCCTTGCGTGGAAAAGTGCTCAACGCCGAGCAGGCCTCGCTGCAGAAGGTGCTTTCCAACAAGGAACTACAGGACGTGGTGTCCGCACTCGGCTGTGGCGTGGGCGAGGCGTTCAACCTGGAACGGCTGCGCTACCACAAGGTCATCTTCCTGATGGACGCGGATTCCGACGGCCACCACATCGCGACCCTGCTGCTGACCTTCTTCTATCGCCACCTGCGTCCGCTCATCGAGCACGGTCACGTCTTCTTGGCCCAGCCGCCGCTCTTTCGCATCGACCACGGCAAGGAAACCTACTGGGCTCTCGACGAGGTCGACCGCGAGCGCATCGTCGGAACCCTGCCCAAGAACGCGCATCCCGAGATCATGCGCTTCAAGGGCTTGGGCGAAATGCAGCCCGAGGAGCTCAAGCGCACCACGCTGGACCCGAACTCGCGGCGCCTTCTGCGCGTGAGCGTGACCGACATCGCCGAAGCCGACCGCATCCTCACCGACCTCATGGGTAAGGACGTGGAGGCGCGCTTCAACTTCATCATGGAACGTGCGGCCCAGGCGGACTTGGATCTGTAGAGGAGCAGATCAGAGTGCTCGAAGAAAGGCATCCCATGCAACTCGAAAGAACCCACAGGTTGACACTCTTGGCAGCGCTGGTATGCGGACTGGCTTGTCTGGCCAATTGCTCTGGAAGCTCTAGCACTGCGCCGAAGACCGGAGGCGATGCAGCCGCGGGCGGCTCGACCGCGGACGGGGCCATCGCAGGAACTGCGCCTTGTGACATCTATGCGGCCGGGCAGACCCCGTGTGTGGCGGCCCACAGCATGGTTCGTGCCCTCTATGCAGCGTACAACGGCAACCTCTACCAGGTCAGGCGCGTGTCGGATCAGACAACCAAGGATATCGGAGTCCTTGCCCCTGGAGGATTTGCCGACTCCGTTGCGCAAGACACGTTCTGCGCCGGCACGACCTGCAGCGTGTCTGTCATCTACGATCAGTCTCCGCTGGGCAACCACCTGACAGCGGCACCGGGTGGTGGCTACGTCAAGACACCGGACCGAGAGGTTATGGCGGACCGCTTCAAGCTGACACTTGGTGGGCACACGGTCTACGGCGCTTACTTCGACACCGAAATGGGCTATCGGAACAACAAAACCAACGGCATTGCGACCGGAGATCAGCCCCAGTCCATGTACATGGTGGCAAGCGGTATTCACTACAACGATCAGTGCTGTTTCGACTATGGCAACGCCGAGACGAACAGCAACGACGACGGCAACGGCACCATGGAAGCGGTCTACTTCGGCAACTGCTCGATTTGGGGCAAGGGTGCCGGCAACGGTCCCTGGGTCATGGCCGACCTGGAGAATGGCCTCTTTGGCGGCCAATCCTTCTCCGCCAACCCGGACAACATGCCCCTCAAGTATGACTACGTGACCGCCATGGTGAAGGGCAAGCCAGGGAGCTTCATCATCAAGGGGGGCAACGCGCAGTCCGGTACCCTGCAAACCATGTACGATGGAGCTCGTCCCGCCAACGGCTACGACCCCATGCAGAAGCAAGGGGCAATCATCCTTGGGACCGGCGGGGACAACAGCAACTCCGCCGTCGGCATCTTCTTCGAAGGATGCATGACCACGGGCTATTCTTCGGATGCAACAGATAGTGCCATCCAGGAGAACATCGTGGCCGCGGGATATGGTCCCGGTGCCACGAGCGGAAACGCTTGTGGACCGAAGTGCACCAAGACGTCCGCGTGCACCCCGAACGTGATTCCCCCTGGACTCACGCTGCTGACCGACTTCTCCAGCAATCTCGATTCGGGAGGCACCTTCCACACGGGTGGCATGAGTGACTGGAGCTCTCTCTTTGGCGGTACCTGGATCGCTCCTGTCGCCTCCCCTGCCAACGCCGACGCCTCGGTCGATCCCTGCGCCCCGGCAAGCACTCCCCCGCAGTATCCCCTGGCCCAGAGCTTTGCCGATGGCAATTGGCACATCACCGGGACCATCGCCAGCGGGCAGTGGGCCGGAGGAGGTGTGTGGTTCGGTTCCAATTGCCCCGTCTTGGACTTCAGTGCCTACAAGGGGATTTCCTTCACTATCTCCGGCGCTGTTGGCCCGAGTGGATCCATCGGCGTGGGCGTTTCCACGGCTTCGAACAGCAAGCCGAACACCGACACCACCAGCCAGGACTTCACCTGCCTTTCGAACACCGCGACTTGCGCCATCGCCACCTGCTCAGCTTCCAGCGCGATGGTAAGCAACATCACCACCACACCGCAAACCGTCCGTCTACTCTGGATGGATTTCCTTGGCGGAAGCCCCAATGCCTCGCCGATCCCGGCTGAGATCATGGGGATCTCGATAAACCCAACCCTGGATTACTCGGGCACCGCCAGTCCTTACACGCTCGATCTCATCATCGACGACTTGGCGCTGATCCCCTAGCTCTGACGCGCCCCGGACCCCCATGGGTGACGCAACCCACGGGGAAGCCGGGGAGCCGAACCAGCAGGTGTGAAGCCGACCGCACAAGACGTGTCCATAAATGGACCCGTCTTGAAGATTTCACCCCACCTGCGGCCGAGCCCTTGGCTCGGCTTCTGATGACCTGTCCGATTTATGGACAGGTCATCAGATTGCGCTTCTCGCGGTGCTAGCTTTCGCTATCTGCGGAAGTGACTGCCACCGCCAAAGTGCGCACCGCCGCTGCGTGGAACCGGCGCCGAGTAGTTGCGCGGGGCGAATCCTCCGCCCGGGGCCGGCGCTCCGGTTCGCGGTGCCGTGGGCGCCGCGCGGTAGGTTCCGCCTGCCCCGTGCCAGGCGCCGCCGTAGCGCTGCGGCCGCGGAACGGAGGTGATCCTGGGCGCCACGGCGTGGCCGCGGAAGAACGCGCCGCGGGCGTAGTAGTGCGGATAGTGGGTGCGATAGTAGTAGTGATAGAATGGCCAGTAAGTCCAGAAGAACGGATCGTAGGGGCCTTCCCAGTAGAACCACGAACCTACGGTAATGAACATCGGGGACCAGGGCCGCCAGAAGTGCCGGTGGGGGCCGATCATGAAGCACCAGCCGCCGCCGTATACGCCCAGGATGGGGTGCGCGCCGTAGTAGCTGAAGGTATCGCCAGCGTAGCCGAAGTCGGTCGGATCGCCGATGAAGTAGTAGCAGCCGTTCTGAAAGTTGAACAGGCGCAGGTCGAAAGGGGGATAGCCGTGGATGTGTCGTCCGGTCGTGGCATCCCAGGTGACGCCGGGTTCGGCCCCGCTGTCGACGGGATGCGGCCCTTCGAAGCAGAAGCCGCCGCCCGAGGCCGGAACCGCCGGGCCGTCGACGAAGGGTGGAATGGGCGGTGCCGGACCTTCCTGCGTGGGGCCGGCTGCCGGAGCGTAGTCGGCTGGTATGGCCTCCGCGGCCGGACCGTTCTGCGCGGTCAAGGTCCCATCGGTCATGCCCGGCCCTGGGGTCTGCTGAGCACGTGCGCCATCTTCCGCCAGGAAGAAGGTGGCCAAGATTGCTATCGATGTAGCCGTGCGCAACATTGGATATCTCTGCTGATAGTCGTTCTCTATCACAGCGACAGCAAGACCGAAGCCAACACGACGCAAGCCTAACTCTTCGATTTTGCTAGCGTCTGTTTTCGTCCATCAAGGTGGATGTGATGCAAAGGTGCGACCCAGGTGTGAATCTGCTTCACGGACTAGCCTAGGCCAGTGAACTTGGGCGTGATAGTAGATACCGATGTCGATCGAAACCCAGCTTCAGGATTTGCTCAAAGAGGCCATGCGCAACAAAGACGCCCGTACGGCCGACTGCGTGCGGATGATCAAGACCAAACACATGGAGCGGCGGACAGCGGTGGGGTTCAAGGGCGAGCTCGACGACGCGCTTTGGCTCGACGTCATCGCGGCCTACCAGAAACAGCTGCGCAAGGCGCGCGAAGAGTACGCGGGCCTGGGACCGCGCGGGGCGGAGAATCTGCCGCAGCTGGATTTCGAGATCGAACTGTGCAGCCGTTTTCTGCCCAAGATGGCGGGCGAGGACGAGGTGCGTGCGGCGGTCAAGGAAGCCATTGCCCGCATGGCCATCACCGACGCCAAGCAGGCCGGCAAGGTTCAGGGCGACATCATGAAGACCTACAAGGGCAAGTTCGATCCCGCCATGGTCAAGCGCCTCATCGAGGTCGAGCTAGCGCCGAAGTAAAGTCTGGCGCCGGCTACCCGAAATTCGCGATACGCAGGGCGGTCAGGATCATGCGCGTCGCGGGCGACTGGTTGAGCGTGTAGAAGTGGATGCCGGGCGCGCCACCGGCGAGCAGGCCGATGCACTGGGCGGTGGCTTGGGCCAGGCCGAGCTGCATGGTGGCCGCCGGGTCGTCGCGCCGCCGGTCCAGCTCCGCGCGTAGCAGCGGCGGCACGGTGGCACCACACATGCGTGTGATGCGTTCGATCTGGGCGGCGTCCGTGATGGGCATGATGCCGGGGATGATCGGGATGGTGATGCCGGCCTGGCGCGCGCGTTCGACGAAGTTGAAGTAGTGGCGGTTGTCGAAGAAGAGCTGGGTGATGATGAAGTCGATGCCTGCCCGTACCTTGGTCACCAGGTTTTTCATGTCGCGGTCGAGGTCGCGGCACTGCGGGTGGCCCTCGGGATACCCGGCCCCGGCCAGGCACAGCCTCTTTCCGTGGCGCTGTCGGATGAAGACCACCAGGTCGGAGGCGTGCAGGAAGCCTCCTGGCGGCTGGACGAAGTCAGCTGCGTCGGCCGGAGGATCTCCGCGCAGGGGGATCATGTTCTCGATGCCGCCGTCGACAAATTGATCGACCAGGGTCGCGAGCTGCTCGCGCGTCGAGGCCACGGCGGTCAAGTGGGCCATAGCGCGCATGCCCTCTTCGCGCTGAATGCGCGTGACCAATTCAACGGTGCGTTCGCGCGTCGAGCCGCCGGCTCCGTAGGTGACGGATACGAAGTCCGGGGAAAGGTCTTTCAGATCGTGGATGGCGCGCGCGAGGTTGGCCGCCCCCGCTTCGGTCTTGGGCGGAAAGAACTCGAACGAAAAGAGTCGTTTGCCAGAGGCGAAGAGGTCGGAAATCTTCATGGTCGCCGAAGTCCTAGCGCGCGCAAGCGCTGTCGACAACTTGTAGCAATCTTGCCCAGCCTGTTCCCAACTATCCTTCGCTGCCTGTTTCACCTAGTATCTCGCGCTCGACTTGGGCAACAACATGGCAAACACACCGTCCAAATCCGCTCTCCGATTCTCCAACCGCCGACTCGCATCGGTCCTCTTTCTCGCCGCCTCCACCATGGCAGCTTGCGGGGGCACGAAGAATCAGGGGCCGGTCTCGACGGCACCGCTGGTTCCCGCGTCCGTGCGCGCCGCCGGCGTTCCCGCGCCCGACATCGAAGCGCTGCTGGGCCAGATGAGCCTGGCCGAGAAGGTCGGCCAGATGACCCAAGTCTCGCGGACCGCTCTGCAAGGCGCGGAGGTGCGCGAGTTCTTCCTTGGCTCCGTGCTCAACGGCGGCAATGATCTCGTCAACCCCAACACCGCCGAGGGTTGGGCCGATACCATCGATCGGCTGCAAATGCAGGCCCTGGGAACGCACCTCGGGATCCCGCTCGTCTACGGCATCGATGCCGTGCACGGCCACGCGGGTTTGCGCGGAGCCACGGTCTTCCCTCACAACATCGGGCTCGGAGCCACGCGCAACCCGGAAATCGCCGAGAAGGCAGGCAAGATCGCGGCCGAGGAGATTTCCGCCACCGGCATCAAGTGGACCTTTGCCCCGTGTATCGCGGTGCCGCGCGATGAGCGCTGGGGTCGGACCTACGAGGGCTTTGGCGAAACGCCGGAATTGGCCAGTATGTTCGCGCCCGCAGTCGTGCGTGGCTTACAGGGTGACAAGCTGGGCGCGCCGGAATCGGTCATCGCGTGCGCCAAGCACTTCGTCGCCGACGGTGGCACCGACAAGGGCGTGGATCAAGGCGACGCCAAGATCTCCGAGCAAGAGCTGCGCGCCATTCACTTGCCCGGCTACGCAGCGGCGGTCAAGGCCGGCGTGGGCAGCATCATGGCCTCGTACAGCAGCTGGAACGGCGAGCGCATGCACGGGCAAAAATACCTGCTTACCGATGTGCTCAAGCGTGAACTGGGCTTCCAGGGCTTCGTGGTTTCCGACTGGGAAGGCATCGACAACATGAGCACCAGCTACAAGGAAAACGTGGCCAATGCCATCAACGCGGGCGTCGACATGGGCATGGTCGCGAGCGGATACAACAAATTCATCCGCGCCGTGAAGTCGCTGGTCAGCTCGGGCCGCATTCCCATGTCGCGCATCGATGATGCCGTTCGCCGCATTTTGCGTGTGAAGATTGCGGCCGGTCTGTGGGAGCACCCCATGTCCGACCGCAAGCTCGCGGCCCAGATCGGTTCGGCCGAGCACCGGGCGGTCGCGCGCGATGCTGTCCGCCAGAGCGTGGTGTTGCTCAAGAACGACAAGAACGTGCTGCCCCTGAAGAAGAATGCCAAGGTGAACGTCGCTGGCGCCAAGGCCAATGACATGGGCGCCCAGTGTGGCGGCTGGACCGTGGGCTGGCAGGGGCGGCTCGGCGCCGTGACGCCGGGAACGACCCTCCAGCGCGCCATCGAGAAAGCAGTTGCTTCGCACACCCTGTCCGGCGCGGGACAGTCCGATGTGGTGGTGGTCGTGGTCGGCGAGACTCCCTATGCCGAGGGCGCCGGGGACAGCAAAGATCTGACCCTGAGCTCCTCCGACCGCGGCGCCATAGCCAGCGCTCGTAAGTCGGGCAAGCCGGTGGTGACGGTTCTTCTGACCGGCCGGCCCATCATCGTCGAAGACTGGCTGCCTCTTACCGACGCCTTGGTGGTGGCCTGGTTGCCGGGCACCGAGGGCGACGGCGTGGCGGACGTGCTTTTCGGAGAGTACAAGCCGACCGGCAAGCTGCCCCACTCTTGGCCGCGCTCGATGAGCCAGATCCCCATCAATCAGGGCGACGCAAAGTACGATCCGCTGTTTCCGTATGGGTTCGGACTTAGTTACTAGCCGCTGGTTCCGGTTGCGACACACCTGAACATTCGGATAGTATCCACGTGATGTCGGGAGGAGCAGCCTTTTTCGTCGTGTTCGCCGCGTTCGCGGCGCTGGCGCTGGGACTGGCCGTGGGTTGGTTGTGGGCGGCGGCGCGCGAGCGTGCGCGAGGCGAGGCCAGACCGCGCGAGCTGGAGGCGCAATTGCGCGAGGTCGAGCCCAAGCTACGCGAGGCCGAGGGCGCGGCGCGGGCGGCCCATGCCACGGCCGAGGAACTGAGACGCTCGCTGGGCGTGGCCGAGGATCGCGCCCACCGGCTGGAACAGGATCTGGGAGAATCCCAGCAGGCGAGGGCGGTGGCGGAAACCCAGGCCGCCCTATTACGCCGCAATCTCGACGAGCAGAAGGCGCTGCTGGACAGCGCGGAAGAAAAGCTGGGCGACACCTTTCGCGCCCTTGCCGCGCAAGCGCTGGCCGCCAACAACCAAGGCTTCTTGACCCTGGCCGCCGAAAAGCTGACCGCCGCTCGCAAGGAAACCGACGACACCCTGGCCGCGCGCCAGACCGCCATCGACGGCTTGCTCAAGCCGGTCAAGGAATCCCTCGACAAGGTGGACACCAAGATCCAGGAGCTCGAACGCGAGCGCGGGCAGGCCTATGGCCGTCTGACCGAGCTCGTGCGCAACCTCTCCGAGACGCACAGCAAGCTGTCGTCGGAAACCGGAAATCTGGTGCGGGCGCTACGCGCGCCGGCCGTGCGCGGGCGCTGGGGAGAGATCCAACTGGTGCGCGTGGTCGAGCTGGCGGGCATGGTCGAGCACTGCGATTTCTTCCAGCAGGAAACCTTGGCAGGCGAGGACGGTCGCCTGCGGCCGGACATGATCGTGAAGCTGCCGGGGGGGCGCAACGTGGTGGTCGACGCCAAGGTGCCGCTCGAAGCCTACCTGGATGCTCTCGATGCCACCGACGAGGACGCGCGCCGTGCCCACATCGTCCGGCATGCAGCGCAGATTCGCGCCCACGTGATCAAACTGTCGGCCAAGAGCTACTGGTCCGAGCTGGATTGCACGCCGGAATTCGTGGTCATGTTCCTACCCAGCGAAGCCATGTACAGCGCGGCCCTGCAGGAATCGCCGTCGCTCATCGAGGAGGGCGTGGGCAAGAAGGTGCTCATCGCCACGCCCACCACTCTGATCGCCTTGCTACAGGCCGTGCACTTCGGCTGGCGGCAGGAACTTCTGGCCGCAAACGCCCAGGCCATCAGCGCGCAAGGCAAGGAGCTTCATGCGCGCATGGCGACCATGGTTGATCACTGGGGCAAGGTGGGTTCGGCGATCAAGAGCGCGACGGAAAACTTCAACAAGGCGGTGGCTTCCTTCGATGGCCGGGTCCGCCCCGCCATCCGAAAGTTGGAAGAGCTAGGTGCGGCCAGCGAGAAAACCGTCGGCGAGATTGGCGGCATCGAGTCGAGGCCGCGCGTGCTCGCACCCACGGAAGAGGGCAGCGTTGTCCAGGTCAGCGATTCTCGGGAGCCGGACTAGCGCCGGGCCAGGCCCTGCGCGGTCCACACCACGTAGTCACCGGGTCGGAAGGGGAGATAGTCCTGATAGACGAAGGTTCGCAGGCTGCCGTCGTCGAAGCGCACGAAGACTTCCAAGGTCCGGCCCACGTAGCCACCCTGGCTGGAGCTGGCCCCGATCATCGCGCCTTCGGTGGCGCCGACGAAGGTTCCGAACCCTCGGCCACCCAGGACCGTGCCTAGCACACCGCCGATGACCGCTCCAGCAACTGCACCGGCCGCGGGATCGCCGTGCTCATGGCGCAGGGATTCGCGCACGTTCTCAACGCGCCCGTAGAGAACCCAGTTTCCCTGCGGGGTTGGTTGGGCCCAGGTTTCGCTTTCGGTCGTGGCGCAGGCTGGGACCAGCGCGGCCAGCAGGATCAATGAAACGAGGGAGAGGTTGGCTTTCATGCGACACCTTCTTTTCGCAATCATGGCTCTGCATTCGCTGTGCCGGCCAGGAATTCTTCATACCAGGCGTTGTGCGAGGAGATGGCGAGATTCCCGCCGGCGCCGTACCGCGACCCTTGACGTGAAGACGAGCAATCCAGTCTACCGCGTTGCGCATGTGCCGCTGGCTCACGCCGTGACGATGGCACAACATGAATTACAAAAGTTCTGGCTTTGGGTTATGAGATGCACCGGCCATGAAACACCAACGGGAGATCACGATCATGATGTCTTGGAAGTTCGCAAGACTCGGTATTGCCATTGGCGCAGTGGCGTATCTCGCCACGGCCTGCGCAACGAAAGCACAGTCTGGGGCGCTGGTTGGCGCGGGAGCGGGCGGACTTGCAGGCGCCGGTATCGGAGCATTGGCGGGTGGCGGCAAGGATGCGGTCATTGGCGGCGCGGTCGGCGCGGTTGCGGGAGCGGGAGCGGGTGCGCTTATCGGCAACTACATGGACAAGCAGGAAAAGGCGCTCAAGGAAGTGAAGGGCGCCAACGTCGAACGGCAAGGCGACAAACTGGTGGTCAAGTTCAACTCGGCCATTCTCTTCGACACCGGAAAATCCAAGCTCAAGCCGGCGTCGAAGACGGATCTCACCAACTTCGCCACGGTCCTCAAGGAGTACAAAGACACCGACCTCGTTGTCGAGGGTCACACCGACAACAAGGGCAAGAAGGCAGCCAACAAGAAGCTCTCTTTAGCCCGCGCCAACGCGGTCATCGCCCTCCTGGAATCGCAGGGCGTCGCGCGCGCCCGCTTGACCCCGCAGGGCTACGCCGACGACAAGCCGGTGGCGCCCAACACCAACGAAGCCGGCCGCGCGCAGAACCGTCGCGTGCAGATCCAGATCACGGCCAATCAACAACTTCAGCAGCAAGCCGAGGCTCCACCGCCCGCCCCCGCTCCCCAACCCGTTCAGGCTGCGAAGCGATAGGTTGCGTGCAACGGTTGGCGAAGGGACCACTTCGAGATGACTTCGTTCGCGCATCACAGGGATGACCTACAGCAAGTGGCGCATCGGGCGCTGCGCGACCGCGGTCTTCTAGGCGAGTTCGATGCCTTCGCGCTCGAACAGCTGGATGGCATTCGCGGACCGTCCGAGGAGAACGGCGCCGACATTCGCGACATGCGCGGCCTGCCCTGGTGCTCCATCGACAACGACGAATCCAAGGATCTAGACCAGCTTTCGGCGGCCCTCGATCTGGGCGATGGCTCGGTCCGCATCTTCGTCGCCATCGCGGACGTCGATACTCTGGTGGACAAGGGCACGCCTCTCGACGGACACGCGGCTCACAACACGGCGTCGGTCTACGTGGCCGGGCACGTCTATCCCATGCTGCCGGAGAAGCTGTCCACGGATCTCACGTCGCTAGGCCAGGGAGTGGATCGCATCAGCCTTGTGGTCGAATACGTCGTGCGCGCCGAGGGCAGCCTGGCCGAAAGCGAGATCAGTCGCGCGCTGGTGCGCAACCACTCCAAGTTGACCTACGACGCTGTCGCCGCGTGGCTCGACGGAAACGCCCCCCTGCCTGAAGCTGCGGCATCAGTGGTGGGCATGGACGCGCAGCTTCGCCTTCAGGACGCGGTCGCTAGACGACTGCGTGAATTGCGCCATCAGAAGGGCGCGCTCGATTTTGCCTCGCTGGAAGCGCGCCCGGTGTTCAACGACGACGCCGTGGTGGGTATGCACGCCGAGATACCGAACCGCGCCAAGAAGTTGATCGAGGAATTCATGATCGCGGGCAATGGCGTGGCGGCGCGTTTTCTGGAAGCCAAGGGGCGGCCGGCATTGCGCAGGGTGGTTCGCTCGCCCGAACGGTGGACGCGGATCGTGGATGTGGCCGCCAGATTCGGCGAGTCGCTGCCTGGACAGCCTTCGGCGCGCGCCCTTGAAGCCTTTCTGGCCAAGCGGCGGGCGGCGGATCCCTTGCGCTTTCCCGATCTGTCCCTGGTCGTCGTGAAGCTGATGGGCGCAGGCGAGTACGTCGCCGAGCTTCCAGGCGATTCGCACGCGGGCCATTTCGGTTTGTCGGTGAAGGACTACACCCACGCCACCGCGCCCAACCGCCGCTTCGCCGACCTGGTTACGCAACGCCTACTCAAAGCCGCGCTGGCCGATCACCCGTCGCCCTACGGCATCGCAGAGTTGAGCTTGATCGCGGGGCACTGCACGGTTCAGGAAGGCAACATCGCCAAGGTCGAACGACAGGTGCACAAATCGGCTGCCGTGCTCTTGCTCGAAAAGCGCGTGGGCGAGTCCTTCGACGGTCTCGTCACGGGTGCGGCCGAGAAGGGCACCTGGGTGCGCATCATCGATCCGCCAGCGGAGGGCAGGCTGGTGCAGGGCGCGAACGGATTGCAAGTGGGCGACAAGATTCGCGCGACCCTTCTGTCGACCAATTTCGAGCGCGGTTTTCTCGACTTCGCGCGCGCGCGCTGAGCTGCCACCGAGCGCCGCGCGTCCGTCGCTTTCTCGTTTTGGGAAAGGTGATAGCATGCCGGCTTCACGCTTGGAGGGCGACGACATGAGTGATGTGACCAACAATCCTTACGAAGCACCCAAAGCCGACGTGAATGCACAGGCGGTCGTGGCGGGACGGTCCGGCTCTCTCGAAGACGCCTTGGCCGGTCGCTACGACTTCGACATTGGCGAGGTCATGCGCGAGGCGTGGAGACTGACCTCCGGCATGAAGGCATCGTTCTGGGGCGCGGCCATCATCATCTACGCCATCTTCTTCATTCTCGCGCTTGTGGCCGCAAGCGTGGCCGGCAAGAGCGGGCTCGCGCAAGTCATTCCGAGCATCGTGCTCGGAACCCTGGGGCCGGTGCTTTTCATCGGTCTGGTCATGATGGGCGTGCGCCGCGCCGCGGGGCTACCCATCCATTTCGCAACCGCGTTCAGCTGCATCGATCGTGCTTTGCCGGTCTTTCTCGCCGGCCTTCTCACGACCTTGCTGACCTACGTTGGATTTGTCCTGATTCTCATCCCAGGCATCTATCTGGCTATTGCTTATTGCATGACCATGCCGCTGATCGTCGATCGTCGCCTGCAGCCGTGGCAGGCCATGGAGACCTCGCGCAAGGCAGTCACCAAGCGCTGGTTCCAGTATTTCGGGCTTCTGCTGGTGGTCGGCTTGGTCATTCTCGCGAGTGCGATCCCGCTCGGCATCGGTATCATCTGGAGCGCCCCGTGGGCCATCAACGTGGTTGGAGTGGTCTACCGCCGCACCTTTGGCGTGGCCCAGACCACCTGACTGGCCCGGAATCCCAACGCGGGCGCGTGACACTGGCAGTTAGAGTCTGCGATAATCTGTAGATAGTCTGTAAGTTCGGCTCGGGCCGGGGAACGAGACTAGGCAGATGTCCAGAGGGCAACTTCAAGACAGCGGCGAGCATTTGGCCAACAAGGCCGAACTGGACGCGTCCGACCCTGAGCTGCTCTTCGATCACCTTTACGAAAACTACGAGCCCATGGTCGAACGCTGGGTCAGGCGGCTGGCCGGGCCCAGCGCCGATGTCGAGGATTTGATCCACGATGTCTTCGTGGTCGCTCTTCGCCGGCGCGGCGAGTTTCGCGGCGAGGCCAAGGTATCGACGTGGCTGTTCCGCATTACCGAATTGGTGGTGCGCAAGCGCAGGTTTCGCCGCAAGCTCAGGCAGTGCCTGGATGTGCTCCATCGCGCGCACGAGATCGCGGTCGTGCTGCCCAGCCCCACGCCGCTCGAAGTGGCCGAGCAGAGGCAGCGGGCTTCCAGGCTCTACGCCGCCCTGGATCGGCTGCCCGACAAGTACCGCACGGCCATCATCCTGTGCGACATCGAAAACGCCGGGGCCGAGGAAGCCGGGCAGCTTCTGGGACTGAAGGCCAATGCGGTCTGGGTGCGCGTCCATCGCGGGCGGGCCATGCTTCTTGAACAGCTGACACGTAGCCAAGGGAGGGCCGAAGTATGAGGGCCTCGAAGAATTCTTCGTCGAGCTCTTCGTCGAGCTCTTCGTCCGACGAAACCCGTGCACGCTATCTCGGCGAGATTGCGCCCCTGCTGGATGCCGCCAGGGAAATCGATTGTCTTTCGCCCACGCAGAAGAAGCACGTGCACAGGCGCATCCTGCGCACCCTATTCCGATCCCGGTTTCTGAGCTTCCGCGTGCGCCTGGTGCCAGCGTTGGCCGCGCTCGGCATGCTGGTGATCGGTGGGGCTGCTTTTGCGACGGCCGAGCGCCTTGGGTTGCTTGCCAAGTTCGGCGCAAAGGCTCCAACCTCGGCCGCCGCCCAGCCCAAGCAAGAGACGCGCAAGCGTCGGGGAAGTGGGGCTCGGCCCGCTGCCCGCGAGAACGCGCCTGGCGCGACCGAGGCCACCCTTGGCGAAGGCGCCCAGGTATCGTCAGTCACGGTCGTGTTGCCGGAAATTCCGGATCCGTTGCTGTTTTCCGTCGCCGAGGCGAGCACGGTAGGATGGGCTCTGTTGTCCGAAACGCCAGAGCCGCCCGCGAAGGTCGAACGAGCAGCGGTCGCCGAACGAGCTGCGGTCGCCAACCTGGAGACGCCGGCCAAATCGGCGCGGCGGCCAACAAGGCAGTTGGCGTATTTCGCCACGGCGCCTGTGATGGCAGCGCCTGTGCCGGTCTTGGCAGTGCCGGTGCCCACGGGTCCTGGACCGACCGCCCCTCGCGAAGCGCCCGAGTCTGTGCAGCCATCCCGGTCGTTCGCGGCGAGTGCGTCTGCCCCCACAACGGGCGCAGCGTCTGTCATGCCCGCGGCGCAAGCTGCCTTGCCTGCGCCCACGGCACCGACGCCGGCTGTCGCCAAGCCCGTGGCCGCTCCCGCACCCCAGCCACTGCTCAGCGATCAGACCCTTTTTGGTCAGGCCATGCGCAAGCTACGCATGGAAAATAATCCGGCCGCGGCCCTGTCTGCGTTGCAAGAACACGCCAGGAGCTATCCGCGCAGCGGTCTTACCGGCGAACGCAGCGCCCTTGAAGTCGAGGCCCTGCTTGCGCTTCATCGCGACCGCGAGGCGCTCGTCCACCTCGACACCATGGCCCTCGACGAGCTTCCGCGCAGTGGAGAGCGCTTCGTGGTGCGCGGCGAGCTGCGTGCGGCGGCCCGTCGTTGGATCGAGGCCAGCGACGACTTCGACCACGCCCTGGCTCGCGTCTCGGGTTCACCCGCTTGGCACGAACGGGCGCTGTGGGGGCGTGGGGTGGCCCGGCTTCGTTGCGGCGAACGCGAGGCCGGCATAGCGGACATCGATCGCTACCTCGATAGTTATCCAAGCGGCCGCTATGCCGCCGAGGCCGCGAAATTCTTCCCCAAGAGATGAAGGCCATTGCCCTTGCGCTGACCGCGGTGGTTCTGGCGATTTCCTCGCAAGCGGTTGCGGCCGCGCGCATTTCCAGCAATTCCAATTGTCCTTCCTCGGATGCCATCAGCATCAAGCTGCTTGGCCTTCTGGCGGCGGGCGGGCCCGAGAGCGCATCGGCCCGGGTGCGCAGCGAGGGCGATTCCATGCGCATCGAGGTTGCCACGCCGGGCGAGGAGAGCCGCCAGCGCACGGTCGCGGTGAGCGGCGACTGCGAGGCGCGAGCCGAGATGGCGGCGTTTATCATCGCGGCGTGGCTTGATGCCATGCCAGTGGGAACCATCAGCACGCCAGGCGTTCCGCCGCGCGAGGTTCGCCCCCTGCCGAAAGCGGCCGGGGAGGCGGATCCGCTCGACGAAACGGAAGGCGAACGGCTGTCGATCAGCACACGCACGTTTCTGGGCGCCGGTGTCTTCGGCCTGGGCGATGGACTGGGTGCCAGCCCAGGACTTCTCGCGATGGTCGGGATGCCCACCCTGGTCGAGAACGTGGGCTGGTTGCTGGAGGCATCCATGACCTCGCCCCGACAAATGAAGGTCGGGCAGGGCATGGCCCACATCTTGCGGCCGACTTTTGCCCTCTCGGCGACCTTTGAGCTTAATCGCAAGCGCTGGCTGCTGCGCGCCCAGGTCGGCCCGGCCTTGGGGATCTTGTTGGTCAATGGCACCTACTACCAACCGAATCGAAGCGACACCTCGGTCATGTGGGGCGCCGATGTTGGACTTGCGCTTGCGCGGCCGTGGAAACGCCACGAAATGTGGGTGCGGCTTGATGCCGTCGCATGGCCGCAGAGACGCAGCGTGCTCAGCAAGGAGGTGCCGCCGATTGCGAATGACGCCGAGCCGCTGCCAGGCTGGGAGGTGCATGCCGCGCTCGGATTCTCGTTGGGAATTCTTTGAAGCGGACGAGCCAGTCTTGATTTTTTTCTGTAAGGCACTGCGATCTCAACGGACAGGTTAAGACATGACAAAGACAGCGACCTACCAGCTCACCTTGGTGTTGTTCTCAACATTGACGTTGGGAGGGTGTGGGAAGGATCCCTTCGCAGGCGACAGCCCGGGGACCGACGGCGCCTTGCTTGGGACCGGTGGCACGACATCAGACGCACCTTCCGGTACCCCAACCATCGACTACAAGATCTCGGTGTCACCCAAGCGCTTGCTCGACCTAGTGTTCATGATCGACAACTCGCCGTCCATGGCGCCGAAGCAAATGAAAATGAGCGCCAATTTTCCGAAGCTGATCGCTGCGCTCAAGGATCCCAGCGACGAGACTTTGCCCGATCTGCGCGTCGCCATCATCGACAGCGATCTCGGCACGGGCGGTGCTTATCAGTCAGGCTCCTGCGGTCCCAAGACTTTGCCAGACGGAACCCAATCCATGTACGGCGATATGGGCCAGTTCCAGATGATAGGCGCCACGAAGTGCGGCGTGACCAGCAGCGATGCCACGTTCCTCGAGACCATAGGGAGCACGGGGGTGAACTTCAGTGGCGACATCAATAGCGTCTTCGCCTGTCTGGCCGGCAACCTCGGTACCTTGGGCTGCGGCGAAGAGCACCAGTTGGAAGCCTTCGAATTCGCGTTTCTTGTCTCGAACATCCCCAGTTCTGCCGCACAGCGCGCGGCATTCTTGCGTCCCAACGCCTACCTCGGCTTGGTCTTCCTAAGTGATGAAGACGACTGCTCGGCCGTGGGAAACGATCAGATGTTTGGGGCTATTTCCTCGTTGTCGGGCGAATCCGCAAGCTTGCGCTGCTACACACGGTCGCACGCCTGCAATGGCCAGAACCTGGCCAACCCGCCTCCTGGCTACCCGACCAGCGCACTCTACTTAGCCGCTATGAGCAATTGTTCGGCGCGTGTGGGTGACACCTGCAGCAACGTGGATGTCTCGCAGCCAACCCCAAACTGCAACCCGCTTAGGGACTACAAGGTCATGGCCAACGAGATCAAGAGCCTCAAGAGCGACCCCGACCATCAGATCCTCGTGGCGGGTATCTTCGGTTGGCCACTCGACGGGGACACGACGAAGGCCACCTACAAGATCGCACCCGTTCCCAATCCCAACCCCGCGGACTCGGCCCATCCTACGGTATTCGACACCTGGCCGATCTGCTACGACCCCAACCATGCGCCAGCGGCTGCGACCGCGGACAAGACGACCGGATTCGATCCGGTTGCGGCTGGCTGGGGTGCCGCGCCAGGTCTGCGCATGTCCGCGTTCATCGACGAGTTCGGCGTCAACGGTCTCAAGTACAGCATCTGCCAGCCTGACTTCTCGGACGCGATGAGCGGCATCGGAAACGCCTTCGCCAAGCATCTGCAGAACCTGTGTGTCAACGACAAGCTGTGGGTTGATCCCAATACTGGGAAGCATGACTGCCGCGTAGCCTACATTAGGCCTTCGACCGATCCCAACAACCCCGCCAATGTTGAAGACCCATTTGGAATGCCGGAGTGTTCCGCCGGACCAATAGACGCCGGGCAGACAACAAACGTCTCGACGAACTGCTGGCATCTGGTCCAAGACATTGCGAGGTGCCCGGCCAACGGTCAACTGGTTATGGTGGCCCGGAGTGCGGTAGACATAGCGACGTATGGCCAGCAGCTTCCCACCGGCACGCAGCTCGACATGCAGTGCCGAATCTGTTCCACGTCTCCCTCCGCTGTCCAAGTCGAGGGCTGCAACTACTGAGCGCGCGCTTCCCTCTCTTACGCCACCGGCGGTTGATCTACCACGCGCGCCTTGTCCGCCGACTGGGCCATGGCGAGCAGGCGCTCACGCACCAGGCGGACGTGATCGCGGAGTACGTAGAGCTGGTCGCCAAAGGAAGGCGGCGTCTTCATCTCGTTGACCACTGTGGCGATGGCTTCGAAGCGTTGAAGCAGAAGGGTCTGCTCCTCGACCGACGGACGCGCCAGCATGGCGCGCTCGATGGTCATCAGGGCGCCGTACCACTTGTAGATGCGCGAGCGCATCCACCAATTGTAGATCGCGGGAACAAGCTTGGTTGCCGGGACGAGGATCACCAGGAGTGAAACGAGGATTGGCACCAAGCGGTTGAGCAGGTTGGCGAGCCAAAAGGGTAGCTTCTTGTACAGGAACTGCGCGCCGGACTTGTAGTAGCGCTCGGCCTCGGGGCTGATGGGGAAATCGCGGACCAGCGGCGCCGGGTATTCGCCGGCGTTGCGGTACAGGCCCGCCCCACCATGAACCTCGCGGGCGGCGCCGATGAGCAAGTCGGAAAGGGCAGGGTGCAGGTTGTTGCGCGCCACCAGCTCGACGGTCGGCCCCACCAGGGTCAACGTCTTGGGCGGCTCGTTCTTGCCCAGATCGTAGGCGCCTTCGGGCAGGGTCAACTTGGAAAGAAAGCGGAACTTGCGCAGGTACCCGTCTGCTTGGCGGAAATTCGCAATCTCGATGTCGTTGTTGTCGCGGAGCTTACGCATGACGGCTGGGGTTGCCGAGTCGCCCATCATGAAGGCCGCGTCGATCTTCCCTGCAATAAGCTCGTCGGCTGCTTCCTCGCCCGCCAGCTCGTGCAGCACGGTAGGCGGCCCGTCCATATGGTTCTCCTTGAGCAGCTTAAGCGCCAGGGTGCGCGCACCACTGCCTTCGGGGCCGATGGCCAGACGCTTGCCTTTCAATTGGGAAAGCACTTCGACCGGTTCGCTGTGGCGGTAATAAACCATCAACGGCTGGGCGAACACGCTGCCCAAGGAGAACAGGTTGGAGATATCCACGCCGTCGGTCAAACCGCCCTGCACGAAGGCCACGTCGGCCTTCACCTTGGGGTTGGCCAGTTGCTGAAGGTTGTCGAGTGCCCCGTGCGAGGGCAAGACTACGACCTTCACGCCGAAGTGTTCGATGATTTTCTTGTATTTCTCGGCGTTGTTGCGATAGCTGCTGCCATCAGGTCCGCTAAGGATGCGGATGGTGGTCGGCGCTGGGTGGATCAGCCTCTGCGAAATCAGGATCCCGCCGACGAGCAGGGCCAGAAGCGGTACCCACAGGTAGAAGATTCCCCGCCACGACAGCAGCGGCAGCCTGGGCGTGAACCCGAATTGCGTAAGCCTGCTGGTGTTGCTTTTCTTCATGGATCCCTTTCATGCCGGCCGTCGGGCTCGGAGCGCGTGCCGGCGATTCTACACGGATTCGCGCAAAACCAGTTCGAGCGCCGTCTCGATGGCGGGGCTGAACGCGACCAGCAGAACTTTGGCAAGCGATGGGCAGGCAGGCAGAGTGTGGCGTATGGTTTGAACCGCGATCCTGGCCGCGCGCTCGATGGGGAAATGGTAGACGCCACAACTAATGGCCGGGAAGGCGATGGTGGCAAGGCCTTGCTGCTGACCTAGCTCAAGCGCGGTCGCGTAGCAGGAAGCCAAAAGGGCATCCTCGCCGTGCTTGCCGCCGTTCCATACCGGCCCCACTGCGTGAATCACGAACCTGGCGGATAGGTTGTATCCGCGCGTGAGTTTCGCGCTGCCAGTTGCGCATCCACCGAGTGTCCTGTACTCCGCCAGCAGCCCTGGGCCCGCCGCGCGGTGGATGGCGCCGTCGACGCCGCCCCCACCCAAGAGCGATTCATTGGCGGCGTTGACGACGGCGTCGACATCGAGGGTGGTAATGTCGGCTTTGACGACTGCTATTTCTGCGGCTGGACCCATCCGGATTCCTGGAAACGAGTGTACCAGTATGCGGAAACGGCCTCCATGTCGGCCAAAGGCGCACAGGGAAGATGGGATTTGTCGGGAACATCCGAAAAAGACGTTAAGTTCCCTCGATGTTGGCCGATGTCCAGATCGTGGCCAAGGACCCTCTGGGCAACACGGAGACTCCAGACACAACTTTCATAGGTCGAGAGGTTGCGCGCGCCGCGTGCGCACCTGCTAGATCGCGGTCATCGGTCTTGATTGTGGATGACGATGCCGAGCTGGCGCGCAGGTATCAACGCGTGCTCGAATCGTACGGCTATGCAGTCGAGCGCGCTTCGCACGGCGAGGGTGCGGTTCACCTTGCCGGCGAGAAGCAATTCGATGTCGTCGTTGGCGACATCGATCCACGCGAGGATCGCATGGATGGGACGCTGAAGAGTATTCACGAGCAGCGGGAAGATCTTCCTGTGGTGCTGCTATCGAGTGGCATTGCCTTCGCAGCCGCGCGCGCGGCCGTGGAATGCGGTGCCTATCGCTATTTGCTCAAGCCTGTTTCAGACGAGCGGCTACTGGAAGTCCTGGTCGAGACGATCCGGGAAAGTTCGCGGCGATTGGACTAGCCCTGGGCTAGGGTCCGTTGCTGAAGCGGATCGTCGGTGGCATGACCACGCGCTAGAAGTCGTCCTCGGACAGTTTGCCTGCTCGGCGTGCTGACTTCGGCGAGCGAGTGTCGGCATCGGAAGACTGCGGTCTGCCAGCATGGGCACGATGCGCGTGGAGGCTCGACTCGGACCTACGCCCGGGGCTGTGCCCGTGTGCTGGGGCCGTCTGGTTTGGCTCCGTGGGCAAGACTTGCACTGGTTTGGCGTCCGCTGGCTTGTCTGCTTTTTCGGGCGCCGCTGCGCCCTCTGCTGGCGGGGACGCCTTTTCGGGCATCGCGACGAACGAACCCGAATCTACACCGGTGCCGGGGTCATTCGGGGCGTCGTGCCCGCGCGCCCCGGTGGTCCTTGGAAACGCGTACCACGTCGCCGCCACGGCGAGGACGATGGCCGCGGCCGGGATGATACGCCGTCGGAGTCCGCGCACAGGCGGTTCGCCCATAGGCTCCACGGTGGACGTGTCCAGTCTCCCCTCTGGCGCCGTGTCCACCTCATCTTCGGCCGCTGTGACGATGCCGGAGATTCCGAGCAGGGTTGCATGTTCGAAGATGATCGGCTCGGGCGAAGGCTCGACCGCGGCCTCTTGCACCACGATGGACTCGTCGGTGGTCGTTTCGGGGTTGCGACAGCGAACGCCGAAAGCTTCGAGGTCGCCTTCCAGCGGCGTCAGCGGATCGGCGCAGGCCTTTCTGAACCGCTGGGCGGCCTCGGGCGTGGCGAACATGGCAAGGCCGATTTCCCCACCACCCGCGCCGATGGGCTTGGCAATGCCACCGAATTCGCGGGCCAGATGGGAAGCTCGCTCGAAGGCTTCCGTCACGATGGGGACCGCCGCGGCCACCGACAATTTCGCCAGCTCTTCGCCATACTTGCCCGCGGCGACCACCGCGCCCGTGGCATGTCCAGCCGTCATTTCCTCGACGAAGCGATGTGCGATCTCGCGCAAGTTGTCCATGGCGCGTTCGAAGGCGGCCGGTTCGTGCAGGGCGTATTCGCGTAGACCCGCCGTCATTTGACGGGTCGAGATGGATCTGCCGGCGGTGAACAACACCAGGTGCAGTCCCGCGGGAGGCGCGATGCAATCGATGCGGGGCAGGGTGTCTTTGTGCCGAGTAATCTGAATCAAGCCACCGTGGGTCGCCGCCGCCGTGTCCGCGCCCGAGCCCACGTCGCCCTGTGCGGCTCGGCGCCCGGCATCGGCGATGGCGAAGATCTGCTGTTTGCGCTCGTCGATGGCCAGGCCGAGCGACGCGTAGACCGCGCCCACCGTCGCCACCGCGATGGCGGCACTGGAACCCAAACCGCCAGCGGCGCAGCCAAAGTGGAAGTCATCGGAGTTCACGAAGACAGCGCCAGGCGGAAGCGCGGCGGCGGCTTCACCCAGCTCGGTCTTGGCGCGGTTGACCAGCTCAGCGACCATGGGCGACATGGAGTCCATGCGCGGAATGAACTGGGCCTCGGCGTACCGGGTGATGGTAGCCAGGACAGCACAGCCTTCGTCGAGCACGGCGTATTCGCCGACCAGGAACACCTTTCCTGGTGCGATAACCACCGGCGTTCCGATGGGGGTGTCGCGTTCGCCGCTCATGAGGGATATCTACCAGCACCCGACCTCACGGGTGACTGCATATTCGCGCTTATGCCGAGGAGGTCGGTTGCTGCACGGCGTTCTCGTCGGTGGGAACGTGCAATAGCTTGATTTCTTCGGGCAATTCGGGAAGGGCCAGCATCGCGGGCAGTCTTCCAAGGCGCTGCTTCCACGGGCCACTGCGCGTGAAGAAGGAAACGCTATTCTCGATCCTGCACGTATGTCTCCAGGCGAAGCTCGTCCCGAGATAGATGAGCGGGTGACGGCGATTCACCCACAAGCGGCGAAGGATATTCGGCGTGCTGTAGAAGTTCACGCCGATCTGCCGAGTGCCCTCCTGCAGTTGTTCGGGGCTCATCAGCTTGGGAATGAAGACCGGCGTGATGCCGTCGTACTTCGCCCAGTCGTAGGTCGTGATGCGGGCTTGGGCCTGCAATTCCGCGAACAGCTTGGTGCCCGGAAACGGAGTCAGCGCCGAGAAGGAACCGTGGCCGACACGACTGTCGAGTAAGAACTCCCGCGTGCGATCGAAAACGCCCGGGTCGTCGTCGTCGAAGCCGAAGATCACGCCGGCCATAACCACGATGCCGTGGTCGTGTAGCACGCGAAGGCTGGCCGCCATTTGTTTGGGCGTGCTGGCCTTGTTCTTGGCCAGCGAGCCGGTGGCGCGCAGGTTGGCCTCGGACAGCGACTCGATACCGACGAAGAGGGAGATGCAGCCGCTTTGCACGGCCAGGGCGAGCAGGCTCGGATTGCTGGCGGTGAGGTGCAACGAGGCTTGCCCGACCCAAATGATGTTCAGCTTCTTGAGCTCGGTGAAAAGCGCGCGGCAGTAGGTCTCGTTCGAGAAGATGTTGTCGTCCAGAAAGAAGATAAGACGAGTCCGCATCGACTTGATCTCGGCGATGACGTTCTCTACCGGGCGGAACCGGTATTTGCGCCCAGCGAACAAGGTGGCCGAGCAGAACGAGCAATCGTAGGGACAGCCGCGCGCGGCCTGCACCGAGCCGAGCGAGAAGGTGGATCGCTTGGGAAACAGATCGCGGCGGTAGTTCGGCAGTTGACTGAGATCCGCGAATTCCTGCCCGCGATAGAGGCCGCCCAGCTTGCCGGCCGCCGTATCGGCCAGAACTTGCGCCCAAACCGGCTCGGCTTCGCCCACGACCACGGCATCCGCGTGTTGCAAGGCCTCGTCCGGCCGCACGGAGGGATGAATTCCGCCCATGACCACGGTTTTGCCCGCGCGGCGATAAGCATCCGCGATTTCGTAGGCACGGCGGGCCTGAATGGTCATGGCCGTGATGCCTACCAAATCCACGCCAGCGTCACCCGAGTCAACCGTATCACCCAGGTGCTCCTGAACGATCGAGATGTCGTGCTCGGCCGGCGTAATCGCAGCCAAGAGCTGAAGCGCTGCGCTCTCGACCTTTCGTCCACTCAATCCGACCCCGGGGTTCGGATTCGGATACACGAGCTTGATTCTCACAGTGCGTACATCATCCTCACTGGCAATGCCGACGGTGCACACACCGCCACCCATTCCGCCTCTCTAATCAAGTAACCCGCCGTGGATGGTCGTTCCACCAGGTTCTCAACATGTCTCGTCCAGATTCTCGCTATATTGCCCTACCCGCCTTCGAGAACCCGGGTTGCGCCGGCGACCGAGCTCTCGGCGAGGAGGCGCTTGGCGAAACCCCGTGCGTCGTCGAGGCGGGTCGCGAAAATGGCTTCCTGGACGCGCGGCAGGTAACGCGCGCTCATGCTGAACTTGCGCACCCCGATGCCCAGCAAGAAGCGCACGAAGCGCGGGTCGTGCGCCATGTCGCCGCACACCGAGACGTCGCGGCCGTGGCGCAGGGCTCCCGCGATGGCGCGATGGAGGCCACGCAGAACGGCGGGGTGGTGCGGAATGTATAGGTCGGCGACGTTGACGTTGGTGCGATCCACGGCCAGCATGTACTGGACGAAGTCGTTGGTACCGATGGAGAAGAAATCGGCGCGCTGGGCCAGCTCGTCCATCAGCTCGAGCACCGACGGGACCTCCAGCATCATTCCCACTTTCACGCGCTCGCAGGCAGGCATGCCTTGCAGCCGCAGGGAGGCCCGGCATTCGTCGACCGCATCGGCTGCGGCGCCGAGCTCGTCCGGCGAGGAGATCATGGGGAACATGATGCGCACCTCGATGTCGTGGGCGGCGCGCAGGATGGCGCGTACCTGTTGCAGGAAGACATCGCGGTGGCGCAGAGAGAAGCGAATCGAACGCAGGCCGAGGAAGGGGTTGGCCTCGGCGGCGTAATCGAAGTACGAGAGCACCTTGTCGCCGCCCACGTCGAGGGTGCGGAAGGTAATCTCTTTGCCGGGCATGCCCTCGACTAGGCGGCGGTAGATGCGCAACTGTTCTTCCTCGCTGGGCAGGTCGTTGCGAATCATGAAGGGAAATTCGGTGCGATAAAGGCCAATGCCCTCGGCCTTGTACGAGCGCGCGACCTCGACGTCCGCCAGCAGATTGATGTTGGCCAGCAAGTAGACGCGCGTGCCGTCGGCGGTGTGGGTTTGCTCGCGCATGCTCTCGGCCAGCTGCGGGGCCGAGCGACGGGTTTCCTCTTGCTCGCGGAAGCGCTGCTCGATTTCTTGGTCGGGAGCCACGTACAAATTGCCCTGGCGGGCGTCGAGCACGACGCGCGTGCCGTCGGGGATCTCCAGAAGGCGCCGTTCGTCGACGAAGATGAGGGGCAGATCGAGCGAGCGGGCCAGCACCGCGACATGCGAGGTCACGCCGCCGGACAGAAGCACAATGCCGCCGATCTTCTCCAGCCCCAGCTTGAGGACCTCGGAGGGAAGAAGCTCGGCGGCAATGGCGATACGCCCCTCGCGGCGAGACTCGACGTCACGATGTCCCGACAGATTGGCGAGCAGGCGGCGGCCAACATCCATCACGTCGTAGCGCTTCTCGCGCATGTACGCGTTGTCCATGCGGTCGAAGATCTCGACGTAGTTGAGGATCACGCGGTACACGGCCTCGGCGGGCGACGTTCCGGCGGCGATCTGTTCCTCCATGGCGCCCAGCCAGCTTTGATCGCGCAACATCATAAGTTGCGCCGAGAAGATCACGGCGGTCACATCGGACAGCCGTTCCCCGGCAAGCTTTTCCAAGTGCTCTAGCTGTTTCTCGGTGGAGGCCACGGCCCGGCGGAAATCAGGCAGAGCCAGCACGGCACTGCCTATCAGCGCGCGGATCTCGGCCAGCGAGGGCTGCCGGATGAGCACGGCCTCGCCCACGGCGCAGCCCTCGGCGCCGATTTGGCCACGCACGAGGCGCAAGTCGGACAAGACAGGCGCCGGCGTGAGCAACGAAGGAGCGGCTTCGAGGGTGAGGAGCAGCCGCGCCATCTCGATGGTGGTGGCCAGCTGCATGGTGATGGCGCGGAAGACCTGCACGTCCTCGGGCGAAAAGTGACCGGGGAGCTTACTTTGCAGGGTCATGGCGCCGACTGGACGGCGGCCACGCAGGATGGGCACTGCGACGAGCGAGTGATAAAGTTCCTCACCGATGCCGGGGAAGTAACGGTAGGCGGGGTGCGAGGGCGCATCGGCTTCGCAGATCGGGCGACGCTCGGAAAAGGCCAGGCCGGTCAGGCCTTCTCCCGGCCGCAGGCGCACGTTGCCGACGGAGCTCGGCAAAAGGCCGTGCGTGGCCCGCAGAACCAGCTCTTTGGCGGCTTCGTCGAAGAGGTACACCGAGCAGACGTCAGCCTCCATGTGGCCGGCGGCCGTGTCGACGATCCTCTGCAACATCGCATCGAGATCGGACGCGTCGGTGATGATGGCGGATAGCTCCCCGATGTCGCAGATGAGCTTTGCGTGGTCTCGGTTGATTGTGGCCATCGGTTCAGCTTGGGCGACGCAAGGCCGCTCTCGCTCAGTCTGATGCGCTTGCCGTCCGAAAGCCAGATTTCGTGCATGGGCCGTCGGTCATCGGGTGGTCGAAATGTTCGAAATAGGGACGATACAGGTGATACAAAAGACACTGGGCACGCGCTTGCCGCGGGCACCAACTGGGAGGAATCGTCGATGCCAAAGACTCTGTGGACCGTGATGGCTGTCGGACTGCTTGCTGTCGGAGTCGCTAGCTGCGGAAGCAGCAGTAGCGGCAGCAACATCGCGGGGGATGTCTGCGCGAAGGCCGACACCTGCAACGCTCTTTCGGGGATAAGCGCGGCCCAGTGCAAGAACGTGGTCAATACGTCTCTGCAGTCCAAGACCGGATCCGCGCGATCCGACGCCGAGAATGCACTCAAGGCATGCCTCACGGCAGACTGCGCCAACTTCAAAGACTGCTTCGACGGCGCGCTATCTGGGGGTAGTCCTGGCTCGGGCGGCAGCTCGGCCGGCGGCAGTGGCGGTAGCTCGGTGGGCGGCAGTGGCGGTAGCTCGGTGGGCGGCAGCGGCGGGAGCCCGGTAGGCGGCAGTAGCGGTAGCTCGGCCGGCGGCAGCAGCGGCAGCTCGGCGGGCGGCGGCGGCGGTAGCTCGGTAGGCGGCAGCGGTGGCCCTGGCACCGGTGGCACTGCGGGAGGGGGCAGCTCGGGCGCAGGTGGCTTGCCTCTGGGAGGGGCGACGGGGAGTGGTGGCACGACGGGCGCTGGCGGCGCGGGCACGACTTCGTCTGGCGGTTCGGGCATGGGTGGTGCGACGGGAAGCGCCGGCACGACAGGGACCGGGGGCGCAGGCGGCAGCGGTGGCCAAGCTGGCACGACCGGGGGCGGGACAGGCGGTGGTTCCACGGGACCAGAATTGATGGTCTCCTCCTCGAGCGCCTATTGGACAACGGGGCAGGTGACGAAGGTGACAAGCGGAGCAGCCGACGTGAACGTCGACCAGAACACCAAGTACCAGCGGTGGGATGGTTTCGGTGGATGCTTCAACGAGATGGGATGGGACGCCCTTTCCGTCGTCAGCGCTGACGACGTAGCGAAGGCGATGAAGCTCCTTTTCGACGCGCACGACGGCGCTAATTTCGTCTATGGGCGGCTCCCAATGGGAGCCAGCGACTACTCCATGAGCTGGTACACGCTCGACGACACGGCCGGCGATTACACGATGGACAAGTTCTCCATTGCCCGCGACCAGCAAAAGCTCATCCCCTTCATCAAGGCGGCCCTGCAGGTAAAATCCGATCTCCATCTCTGGGCGAGCCCGTGGGTCGTTCCCGGCTGGATGATGGACGGCTCCAGCAACATGAAGAGCGACGCGCAGACACTCGGAGCCCATGCCCTCTACATGGCCAGATTTGTGGAAGAGTACGCCAAGGAGGGCCTCAAGATCGAGGCGATTCACCCCCAGAACGAGCCCGGCTACGCCAGGGTCCACTGGACACAATCGGAGTTGATCACTTTCATCAAGACGTACTTGGGGCCAACCTTTGCCCAGCGAAACCTGACCGCCGAGATCTGGTGCGGGACCATGTCAAAGGATCCGGACGACACCAACATCGCCAAGGCGACTGCGAATGATGCGGACGCCATGAAGTACGTCAAGGGCTTCGGCGTACAGTGGAACCTGCATGA
>OBLT010000404.1_pt1 | contig 28580 bp, 25 predicted proteins | sample 1518721 | NCBI WGS metagenome assembly OBLT01 (sample SAMEA3539307, study PRJEB22396) | soil metagenome | biome: tundra; feature: field; material: soil | place: USA | collected 2010-05 | depth 0.15 m | reverse complement strand
TGCAGGTGGGCCAAATTAGACGATCAAAGTGGGCCAGATTAGAGGAGCGAACTCAGCGACGGGGTTGAGGTCGTCTCAGTCTTCTCTGCCAGGCTGCCGGCGATTAGGATTATGACAAAGAAGGCCACAACGCCGAGAATGACCATGGGCGCGACGCTCTTCTTTGGGGGCTGGGGTTCCCGCCGGGCTTCCAGCCGGGCCTTCTCTTCTTCGTATATTCGCTGGCGTTCTTCCGGCGTGAGTTCCATGGAAGATATTTCACCTACCCCTAATTGACATCGAGGACGCCCGCCAGATCGGCTTCATGTCCGTGCTTGTGCCCGTCGCCGTCAATCAGGATCACCTCGACTGGAGACTGTAGATCTTGTGGCGAGACATCGAAACTGTAGTCGAGGGCGATCTTGCCGGATTTGGCACCTAACATAAACATCCCGATTGATTGACCGGCCCGGTAGTTCATGCTCTTCTCGGTAGGTTGTACGATGCGGTCACCGATTTTCAGAACAAGGTGGGCGCGCTCGTTGCTGTAGCGCCGATCAAGTTTTCCCGTTCCGCTGGCTCCCCGTGCATGTATCTCAACAAAAACGTGGAGTAGCCCTTTGGATTCCACGTCTGCGGGCTTCAACTCACGCATCTGCTGATTGGCGGCAGCGGATTGTGCAACTACGGCCTGCCAGTCGTTATAGAATATTGCGTACTTGCTGATGCCATCCGCAGCCATAGCGCTTGCTAACTTGACTCGCTTTCCTTTCAGGTTGCGGTCACATGAGACATATTTCTCGTTCAGACAGTCGAGCACCCTATCTGCCGTCTTGTAATTGCTCCCTTCCCGGATCGCAGCTTGGATTTGATCCGGCCTGAGGGGTGGACCGGCGCACCATGCGGAGATTCCGACCGAGATAGCGATTGACATTACCGGGAACACCCGGATTATCGTGGTTTGCATAAAATCTTTCTTCCTGTCTTTGGCGTCCAAGGGCCAGGACCGGAGTGGTGGGATGCCCTAAGGCCCAAAAAGTCTATAAAGAATGCCTTTGGTTGCCGCCGAGAAAACGCCGAGGTTCGGGCGCGGGCCACGCCCACCCACTCGGTCGAGAAGCTCGAAATCACGGGCGCACCAGGAAGGCCACGTTGCTCGACAGCGTGCCGCCGGGTGTCACCACCCGCACCGTCCCGGTAGTCGCCCCCGTTGGGACGTTGGTGGTGATTAACGATGGCGAGACGGCGGTGAACATTGCTGCCGTGCCGTTAAAGCTGACGCTGGCCACACCTGTCAGATTCGTTCCCAGGATTTTCACGAGTGTTCCCACCTTGCCGGATGTTGGCAGCGTCTTTACGAACGGGCCAAGTCCCACAGACAAGCGGAAGATCGTACCGCAGCCATCCGTCGCACAGTTGTCCGCAGGGAACTGCGAGGTCGTCCCGTAGAAGTTACCGTCTGTCGCTTGGAGCAGCCCAGCGGTAGCGAAGGAGCCGTCAGTCCCGTCAAAGCTGTGCAGCACCGTCAGGGCACCGCTGAGAGTAATCTTGAAGACCGTGCCGGGGCCGTAAGCTCCGCCGAACCCGGTGGTCCCGTAGAGGTTGTGGTCGGTGGCTTGAATCAGCCCGGCATAGGGGTAAGCACCATCAGTGCAGTTAATTGCACAAAAGCTGTAAAGGGTAGTCAACATGCCGCCGGGCGTCATACCGAAGATCGTGCCACAGCCACTAAAACAGATGGCCGGGACACCTGAGCCGCCGTATGCGGTTGTCCCATAGAAACTCCCGTTGGTGGCTTGCACTAGCCCGGCTAATGGGTTGTAGCCGTCAGTCCCACCCGTGAAGCTATAGAGCGTAGTAAATGCGCCCGCTTGGGTGATCTTGAAGATTGTGCCACAGCCATTACAAAAGTAGTCAAAGGTCCCGCCATTGCCGGTCGTCCCATAGAAACTCCCGTTGCTGGCCTGAATCAGCGCAAACGGGTCTGCACCATCCTGTCCCGCGAAACTGTGCAAGGTCGTCAGCGCGCCGCCGGGCGTGATTCTAAAGACCGTGCCCCAATCCCCGTTGGCACCGCCGTATGTGGTTGTCCCATAGAAGCTCCCGTCCGCGGCTTGCACTAAGCCGGCATTAGGGTTAGCCCCGTCAGTCGAGTCGAAGCTGTGGAGGGTCGTGAGCGCGCCCGCTGGGGTGATCTTGAAGACCGTGCCGTACCCCAAGGCACCGCCATACGAGGCACCGCCATACGCGGTTGTTCCGTAGAAACTTCCGTTGGTGGCTTGAATCAGCGCGCCGTCGGGGCCGGAGCCGTCAGGCCCAGTGAAGGTGTGTAAGGTTGTCAGCACGCCCGCACGGGTAACCTTGAAGATTGTGCCGCAGCCGCAAGCCGAGGTCCCGCCGGTCATGGTCGTCCCATAGAAGCTCCCGTCCGTGGCTTGCACCAGGCCCGCCCGAAGGTCAGCCCCGTTGGTCCCGTTGAATTTCACCAGAGTGGTGAAGGTCTGCGCGTGCGACGCGATCACCGTCGGGGCACAGAATAGGAGGACCACAAATGGCCTTCTCCAACAGCAGGACTTGTCCACACTGCCCTCCTTGCCTGGCCTGGCGGCCTTGATCCTGGGATTAAGAAAGGCCTCTCCATAATGGCGGCAAGATCTCCCCCATAATTCGGAACATGTTCCGTGGGAAGATCGTCCGCAGCATAGCACCATTGGACTGTTGCCGCAACGGTCCAGAAAGCATCCTCGGAAGCAGGTCCACCCGGACACCGGCCCGGAAAGGGCCTTCGGGAAGGCCCTGCGGGAATTCCGCAAGGCTATCGACATCTCGCAGGAGCAATTCGCCCTTGATGGCGGCTTTGATCGAACCTATATCAGCCTGCTGGAGAGAGGCATCAGCAGCCCCACGATCCGGGCACTATTCAAGCTTGCCCAGATGCTCCAGGTGGCACCGTCGGAGATCGTGAAGAGGACGGAAGCCCTGCTGGCAGAGGAACGGAAACCGGCAAGGAAGCGGGCGCCCCTCGCGCCGAAAGCTCGCTGAATCGAGCCTTGCACCGGCCCAAGAGGTCCTTCCGATGGCCGCCCGTGCCCTGCGGCCGGCCCGCGTAGCGCGCGTGTAGGGTGATAGCGATTAGACTCTGTCCTGTTACGAATCGTTTGCAGACTGTGCTATTAATATGGCGAAACACAGTTTCGATTCGGTGTTCAGGAGAGGGTCAAATGCCACGACACGCACAGCCAAAAGTAGACAGCACCATCCTGGAGATGGCCATCGTCGGGTATCAGAGCGAGGTCGAGAAGATCTCAGCGAAGATAGCCGACATCAAGGAGCGACTCGGCCAACGCGGTCCGGGCCGGCCAAAGGCCACGGCAGCCGCGGCGACCGGCACGGATCACGCGGGTCCGCAGAAGCGCCGCACGATCAGCAAGGCGGGCCGCGCCAGGATCGCCGCCGCACAGCGGGCGAGATGGGCAGCGCAGAAAAAGCAACAGGCGCAACCCGCGAAGCCCAAAAAGAGGAAAATGTCGGCGGCGGGTTTGAGAGCCATTCGCGAAGCCACGAAGAAGCGTTGGGCGGCTTACCGCAAAGCCAAGAAAGCGGCGGCGTAGGTAGACCCCCCACACTTCAGTTCAGTTCCCGAACATCCACCGGCTTATGGCTCGGTCGCCCTGCGGCCCGCCTACGGGCGATTCGCATCAGCGGCTCAGCTTCAGAACCCATGCGGGCTGCGCAAGCAACTCTTCGGGGAGTTCGGGCAACTCGACGGTTATGAAGGCGGCGCCGGTTTTGAAGCGTAGCGGGGCCGCGACCCCGAGCAGGGTGACAGACTTGGGTTGTGCACCCTCGTACTGTTTCACCGTGAACTGCCGCCCTGGCCAGCGCGGCAGGATGGCGTATAGGTCGCCGCCCCTGGAAGTGAAGAACGCCTCGATGGAAGCCTTGCTGCCCTCCGGCTTGCCGGCGAGCTTGGCCACATCGTAGTCAGCGTTGAACTCCGCGTTGTAGTCGATCTTCGGCACCTCACCCGCGCTCCACTGGCGCGTGGCCTTCCACGGCTTCGTGCCGTAGATCGCCTCGCCGTTCACCTTCAGCCAGGAGCCGATCTGGAGCAGGCGCTCTTCCATGATCACCGGAATGGTTCCATCGGCGGCGGGGCCGATGTCCAGCAGCAGGTTCCCGCCGCGGCTCACGATATCCGCCAACAAAATCACCAGTTCGCGCCCGCTGTGATAGTGCTCCAGGCGTTCCGCGCGATTGTAGCCATAGGAGAAGCCCATCCCGCGGCTCTCTTCCCAGGGGTGATCCATGCCGCTCATGCCCGGCGTGTATTCGGTCGTCCAGTAGCCGCCGTGCTTGTGGCGGGTGTCCTTGCCCCACCGAATCGTCGATGACCACCTCATCCTTCACCGGCGACTCGTTGAACAGCCACGCCAGCATCTCAGGACTGCGCCATTCACCCGAAGGCAGTTCCCATTCGCCGTCGCTGAAAATGATGGAAGGCTTATAGCGCGCGACCACATCCTTGAACTGCGGCATCATGTGCTCGGCGACATAGCGGTTCTTGTCGGAGAGATACAGCGGGTTGTACCACTCGTAGAGCGAATAATAAATCCCCATCCGGAGTCCCTTCGCGCGCACGGCAGTGGTCAGATCGCCGAGCAGATCGCGTCGGGGTCCGATCTCGACGGCGTTCCAGGGGCGTCCCCAGGTCTTCGACGCCTCCCGGCTCGGCCATAGGGCAAAACCTTCGTGGTGCTTCGATGTGAGGACCACGTACTTCGCGCCGGAGCGCGTGAACACGTCCGCCCAGTGATCGGGATCGAACAATTCGGCCCGGAACCGCGGCCCGAAGCCCCGGTAATCGTACTCCGCGCCATACATTCGCTTGTGGTAATCCCAGGACCCGGCGTCAACCGGATTCGCGCCGGGCTTCTGTCCTTCCGTGATGGCGTGCCAGTACCACTCGGCGTAGGCAAGTTTGCCGGGCAGCACTGGCGCGTAAGAAGGCACCGAATACACGCCCCAATGGATGAAGATTCCGAACTTGGCATCGGCGAACCAGGACGGCGTCGGACGCCGGTCTAACGATTCCCAGTTGGGTTGATAGGTCTGCGCGCAGGCGAAAGTCGTGCAGAGAAGGGAAAGCGATAAGAGTGTCTTGAACATGAGTGAATCGTCCGAACCGCCATCGACTTCGTGCAGCCTGCTTGACCCACAGTAGCGCATCTTCGCAAGCCGCTCGGAGGATATTCTATCCCAAATGCCGCGAGAGGCTGCGGAATTTGGCAGCAATGAAGTATGCTTATGCCGTGGACCCTTGCCCGTTCTGCGCTGTGCTATCCGACCGGATCTGGATCGCCGCGGCACACGCCATCGCGTTGCCAGATGTTTTCCCGGTCGTGGATCGCCACGCTCTCGTGGTCCCACGCAAGCACCTCGCCAGCATTTACAAGTCGGGGATTCTGGAGCAAACGGCCATCTGGGAACCCGTAGATGAGGTGCGTCGGCGTTTCTTGACTGGCTTCAAGCCGGACGGCTTAAACGCCGGCACGACGGACTCGCGGCGCGCATTGCATCAAGTGCAGCGTGATCCCGCCCGGTGCCACACATGAAGGCTGATATCCCGACGCCACGGCCCGGCGCGAGTGCGCCGCCACGATCCACCCCGCCTCCAGGCGGCGTAGACCGTGAGCGGGTCAAAGCCCAGATGCGCCGGTGGCAGGACTGCGTGCTCGACCTCACGAAGTCAAACCCGCTCGTCGGCCTGAACAGGTCTCGGGTCGCCAAATTGCTGGTCATCGCTCCCAACGCAAATTCGCTGTTCTCCTCCTTCGTGCTCAACGAATCACACCTTAAGATGCCGCTCGTGCGTAAGGCGACGGGCCGCTCGAAAGCGCGGGCGCCGGTTGCGCCAGACGAAAACCCCGACCTCATCATCGAGCCTGGCGACATTACTTTCGATGCTACGGCGCCTGATCTGATGCGAGGGCTCCGCCGCATTCAGGGCAACGCACGCACGACGCTTGAGGAACGCGGTGTGACGACGTTGTATCTGACGTTCGGTGCGCTTCGATGGAAGGATGAACTGCTTGGCGACTCCGTGAGTCCTCTTTGGATGGTTCCTTGCGAGTTTGAAAGTAAGGGACCAGATGCGCCCCTACGGCTCCGGGTGGCAGACGAGGAAGCGCAGCTCAACCCAGCACTTGAGTACTATCTTCGTGAGCGTCACAAGATCGAGCTGCCGGAACTCCCCGAGGAGCCTGACGAAAAATCGCTCATGCGGCTGCTCCAGGACGTCCGCAAGGCAGTGTGCGAACAGCAGTGGCAGGTGACCGAGGAGACTTGGCTTAGTACTTTCTCCTTCGAGTCCTTGGTGATCTATCGTGACCTCCGCGCGCTCGTTGACGCCGCTGTCTCGCATCCCGTAATTGCCGCGCTGTCGCGTGCGATCAGTTCGGCCGGCAAATCCGAGGCGTTGCCCGAGAATCTCGACTCTTTGCCCATGCCGGGTACCGTCCCGATTCCGGTACTGCCGACGGACTCTAGCCAGCTTGAGTCGCTCACATTATCGTCGCTGGGCCACCACGTAGTTGTGCACGGGCCGCCGGGCACAGGAAAGAGCCAGACCATAACAAATCTTATCGCTGATGCACTCGCCCGGAACAAGAAGGTACTCTTCGTGAGCGCAAAGATGGCCGCGCTGAACGTCGTCTATGACCGGCTCAAGGAGCTTGGGTTGCAGCGGTTTTGTCTCGAAGCCCATAGCACGAAGGCGGGCAAGCAGAAGGTCGTTGACGAACTCCGCCGAACTCTCGAAGCCGAGACGACCCACGATGGCGACGCGCTGGAGCGGGAGCTACAGGCCCTACTTCGTGTTCGTGATGAGCTGAATGCTTACGCGCGGGAACTCCACTCGGTCGTGCAACCCTTCGGCCTGACGGTGTACCGGGCCAACGCGCGACTCGCTCAGCTTGCCGGCGCGCCAGACGTTCGCGGTCCGCTGCCGTGGACGAACCCTCTTGAGGTAACGCGAGGGGACCTTGATAAATGCATCGTGGCACTCCAAGATCTGGCCGCAAACGCGCAAGTCTTCGATGAGCGAGGTACGCATCCGTGGCGCGGGTTTTCCTCGGAGCGTTATGGCCTAGCCGAACAAGAGAGCCTCGAAGGTGTTTGTCGGGCAGCGGTGGATTTGCATGAGCGGATCACTGCGCGAGCGGCACGGCTCGAAGATCTGATACCCGGTGCCTGCTCTCTCTCCATCAAAGACTGGGAACATCTGCGGAGCATGCTCGCAGCGCTCGCCGAGACTGAGTGCTTGCCGAAAGACTGGTGGCAGTGCACTGAGGATGCACTCGCGGCGCTGTCGCAGATTTTTGCAAAGGCGGCTGAACTGCGGAGAGAACAGGAATCGATATCGGTGGAGGTTCGCGCCGCGTTTGACGGGGATCTGGAGGATCTGGCGGCAGTTGTGTCGCCGTTCCACGAACGATTCGACGGTTGGTACCGCTTTCTGAAGCCTTCGTACTGGAGGTGGCTGAAGCAGGTTCGGGCGGTCCTTCGGCCGGGCGTCGCGTTCTCGCGAGGGCGGATCGAGTTGCTCAGTAGGCGGTGTCGCCGGGCACCCGAGATCACGCGCTGGCTCGATGAACAGCGTGCCACGGTCGCCCCGCACCTTGAAGCTTTTCTGACGCAGAATCCGGACGGACTCGCGGGCACTGCCCGTTCCTTTACGGTCGCAGGACTCTGCAAACGAGGATTGGCCGCCGTGGGTAGGGAGGCGGTACCTACAACTGATCTGAGCACGGATCTCCGTAGCGCCGCTAAAGAGACCCTTGGCCTGATCCCACGTGCGGATGCGCCGGTGTCACCCATATTCCAACGTCTCGACCGCGATTGGCCTCACGGATTCGTGGGAGAACATCTAGCGAGCCGGGCCGCCCTGCCCGAGTTAGCGAGTCGTGCGAAGGCACTGCTCGCGGCAATGCCCAGAGCCAGGGAGTGGATGTTGCTCGGTAGGTCACTCCATCGCGGGGCCGAACTCGGTTTGTCAGGGTTTCTGGATAACCTCGATGTGAGCGCGGGCGACGCACCGCGGATCTTCGAGCGCCGGTTTCTGAAGCTCTGGCTCAGCAGTGCCATTGACCGCAGCCAGACGCTCGCGGACTTCACGGAGTCCAAGGGACACGGTCTCATCGACAAATACCGTGCGTTGGATGAACGTGTCCGGCGCCTCGCTATCGCACGTGCCCAAATGACTGCATCCGCCGCCTCCGCGCGGGTACGAACGGCGGAGGAGGTCCCCGAGGGCGCAAGCGAAGTAGGCATTCTTCGGCGCGAATTGCAGAAACGGAAGCGAATCAAGCCGCTCCGAAAGCTCTTTGCTGAAATCCCACATGTTCTGCAAGCGCTGAAGCCTTGCCTGCTGATGAGTCCGATCTCGGTGTCCACGTACCTCAAGCCGGAGCTGTTTCACTTCGACCTCGTCGTCTTCGACGAGGCTTCCCAGTTGCCGACCGCCGAGGCCGTTCCGGCGATACTGCGTGCGTCGCAGGTAGTCGTGGCTGGCGATCCGATGCAGTTACCGCCGACCTCATTTTTCCAGGCGACGCTGTCGCCCGACGAGGACGAAGAAGATGACGACGACGCCAAGACCGGGGAGGTGCCGTTGGAGTCGCTGCTCGACGACAGCGTGGCGATTGTTCCAGTCTTCCAGGAATCGCACCTTCGTTGGCACTACCGGAGCCGCGACGAGCGCCTCATCAAATTCTCGAATCACTTCTTTTACGACAACCGCCTCATCACTTTTCCGGCAGCGGACCCAGGCGCTCCGGGCCAAGGTGTCCGCTTCGTCCACGTGGCCGAGGGCGTATACGACCGCGGCCGGAGCCGCATGAACCGTCCTGAGGCGCGGATCGTCGCAAAGCTGGCGATGGAACACTTCGACGGTCATCCGGAGCGTTCGCTCGGGATCGTGGCCCTCAACCTGAGCCAGAAGGACGCCATCGAGGATGCGATCGCGGACGCACTCCTCGCGCGGCCCGACCTCGGGCAGTTCTTCGACGTTGGCCGCCAGGAGAGTGTGTTCATAAAATCGCTGGAGAATGTCCAGGGTGATGAGCGGGACACGATGATCATCAGCGTCGGGTATGGGCGCGATCATGCCGGCGGGCTCAGCATGAACTTCGGGCCGATCAACACCGACGGTGGTTGGCGCCGACTAAACGTCCTCGTCACTCGGGCGAAATGGGAATGCATTCTGGTGTCGAGCCTCCGGGCACCGGACCTCGGCGGCGTGAACCCGAACAACCGCGGCGCGGTGGCGCTTCGTGGGTTCCTGGAATTTGCCGAGCGCGGCGGCGAGTTGCCGTCGGAAGCCACCGTCATTTCGGACGCCGAGACGAACGAGTTCGAGGAGGCCGTGCAGGCGGCCTTGGTGGCGCGTGGATTGGTTGTGGATATGCAGGTGGGGGCAAGCCGGTATCGGATCGACCTGGCGGTGCGCGACCCTCGGGACCCGCGACGTTATGTGCTTGGGATCGAGTGCGACGGCGTTACCTACCACAGTTCGCGGACAGCCCGCCACAGGGACATCCTGCGCCAACTGGTGCTCCACCGCATGGGGTGGCGCATTCACCGCGTTTGGTCAACCGAGTGGTTCCATGATCCCGAGCAGGCCATCGCCGGCATCCTGCGAAGCGTAGAGCAAGCGCAGCAGGCTCCCGTGGAATCTCCGATTTTCGTGCCGACACCCGACCCCGTTCTACCGGCACAGCCGAGTCCGGCAGCAGAGAGGCGACCACCTGAAGCCGAGATTCCCCGCAAGTACAAACCTGGCCGCCCCTACTCCGTGTTCCGGCCGCCTCATCTGCTAAGTCGCGACTACCTGCTCGATCCTTCTTACTCGGGAGTCCTCAGAAGAACGATCTCGGAACTCGTTCAAACTGAAGGCCCGGTCCATCATGACATACTCGTGGAGCGACTGAAAGAAATTCATGGCGTTGCCAGAGCTGGGTCGAACGTGCAGGCGAATATCGAATGTGCGCTGCTTGACTCGTGCCGGAGCGACGCGGTTACAGACGAGGCCGGTTCTGGGTTCTACGACTCGCCAGGCCACCAGCTAGAATCATTCCGATTGCCGACCGGCTCAGTGCGGCGGCCAATTGAGCAGATCGCGCCAAAGGAGTTAGAACTCGCAATCCTGTATCTTGTCGAAGACCAATTTGGGGTTGTCGAGGAGTCCCTGCCGACGGCAATCGCTCATCTGGTCGGGATTGAGCGACTTCGGGGCGAGAGCGCTGAGCCGATACGCAGGGTAGCAGACGATCTGGTGGGGCGTGGAATGCTTCGCCGCAACGGGATGCAGCTTCACCTTGCGTAGCCTTGGCGGCGATGCCACCGAACGCTCGAAGCGTGAACGTAGATTTGGCCATCGTGATGGCTGACTCGTTCCGAAGGTCCGATCCCGGACGGCCTGGAGACCAACACGGCGCCTGGCCGTTGGGTAACCGGGCTATCTCGGCAGGCTTGGCTTCATTGGTGCCCGGCGCCTTGTCGCAGATATTCTGCCCGCGCTTTGGCTGCGCGGATCGAATCCAGCAGCAGTTGCGCGAAGCCCCGCATCTCGGATGTTATAATTTGGGGGCATTTCGACGGATCTCGCAATGTCGCCGTACAGCTTCCTCGCAGCCCTTCCTGCCCTTCTTGGACTGGCTGGTTTTGTCTTGTATCAATCACTCGGTGCGCATCGCTACGGCAGAGAGATCACGCAGCGCATTGTCGACAAGCTTCGTCGTGAATCACCCGCCGCAGGGGCTTTCGATGAACGGCTGAAAGCAAGCCAGGTCGAACGATTGCTGCGTGGGAATCAGAAGATGCAGAGAGTCGTCGGGCAGCAAGATTTCCAGCTTCTCCAGCAAGCACTGCGACAACAGTTTGTTATTTCCCTGTTGTCTACGTCTTGGCGATTTCATTCTGCGGGTATAGCGTTTTCCTTTTTGCGCAACAGGCAAATGCAAAAAAAGATCTAAAACTGGAACACTTCTCGATCAGTAGTACGGACCCCCGTTCGAAAGGTCTGCCGGTTGATCTAGATCCGCTACAGCTAACCTGGGTTGCCGCCGGTGAACCGGAGGATGTCAAGGCGTACCTCGAAAACGTCCAAACCTCCTTGCGTACGGCTCCAGTCGTCGTCCCTTCAGCAACCAACAAAGTTCTGGTTTCGCCGGATGCGTATCGTGGATTGCTGGTCAACCGGAATCCAGGGGGGTCGAACCAGATTCGCGCCATCGTGCAAACGAAGAAGGCAGCGTTCGCGTCTGATCCCGTCGATCTGCGGATAGGCATAACAGTGATGACCGTCGTATACGCCGACGGTCTTCTCGATGTGGCGGCGATGATCGACAATGCGCGGATCGAATCTTACGATTTCAACACCAAGGTCGTGGTTTCGCCTCGCAATTCAACAGGCGAGTATTTCAGTGTTGGCCCGCACATTGCGTATCAATTTAAGAAGGTCAGAGTCCCACGCCCGCATGCACTCGATTGGGATAGCATCAATGCTGTCTATTTCGGCCCGGATGACTCTCGAATTGTGCGATTTCAGTTTCTCATCGACAACTCCTTAAAGGAACCAGAGAATCCCAAGTGGAAGGCGGTGAGGTAAGAAAAGAAACGTGTCCGACGGCGCCGGTGAGATCGGGCTGTGAATCATTGAGGGCATGCGAATATTCGCTCCTTGCCAATTCCTTTCAGCCCGTAGCGACTCTCTCTGCGATGGATGCAATCGGCGGCGAGCGTGGCCGAGCAGCCGCATGCGCCTGGCAAGTAGAGCGCGCGAGAAATCGTCTGCCACCTAGCCGATTGCGAGGGTGTATTCGCTCCGGCTGCGCCAGACGGCGGCCCGCCAATGACGGTGAAGGCTGGCAGTCTCCGGCCTGCAAGGAGGATTCGTGTCTCGACATCAACAGAGGCCGTGGCAAAGCCGTGCGCATCCTGGGCCGCCTCCTCCAACTTCTGGCGGGCCGGCTGCCCCTGGCCGTTGCCGAGATGCAGGGCGGCAGCAAGCGCAACGCCACCCCGCGTGAATGAAGCTTCCGCGACCGTGGTGCTCGACGGCGCTCGGGAGCAGGAACTCAGGTCGCTGGTGACCACGGCGGAAGCCCAGATGCGATCTAAACTCGGGGCGTTCGATCCCGGCTTGAGGATTACGGTCGAAGCTGTGGCGCGCCCGGATCGCGTCCTAGCCGACGGCGACGCCAGTCTGGTGGCCGGACTGCTGGCCAGCATACACCACGGCGTTCTTGCGATGAGTCCCGACGTGGCGGGCTTGGTCCAGACATCGACGAATCTGGCGACGGTATCCACGAGAGATGGTGAAGTGGAGATCGAGACCAGCCAGCGGAGCGCCATTGAAAGCAGCAAGCTGGCCGGACGCATGGCATCCACCATATTCCGGCTGGCAGGGTTTGAAATGGAGCACGCCAGGCGGCTACCCCCGGTTGGGTCGCCTTAGCGGCGGCGGGGTATGACCGGCGCAACGATGATATCAGCGTGGGCGATGTCGAGCGGGTTGGGATTTAAGCGGGCTGATGGTCTCTCACGTCGGGGAACTTTCCAGCGCTATATTTCCCTTTTCGATTCGTTGTATACTGGCCCCCTGAACTCTGCCTTTCGAGGTGTCCCATGAAAATTCGTTTTGCCGCGCTGGCGGCCCTTGTATCGTTGACCGCTTTCACCGCCGTCTCCCAGGAGACCCACTCCGCCACGCGTCTCACCAACGATCATTACTTTGACTTCGAGCGCGCAAGTAATGCACAGATTTCACCCGATGGCGCGCGCATTGTCTACGCACGCCAACAGGCCAACAAGATCGAGGACCGCTGGGATTCCTCTCTATGGATCATGAACGCCGATGGCAGCCAGCACCGGTTCCTGACCAAAGGCTCGAACCCTCGCTGGTCTTCCGATGGAAAGCGCATTCTCTACATCGCCGATGGAGAGCCGCGTGGTCCGCAGATCTTTGTCCGCTGGATCGATACGGATGGGCCTGCCACACAGGTCACCCGCGCGACCGACAAGGTCGCCGACGCGCGCTGGTCGCCGGATGGCAAGTCCATCGCGTTCTCCATGTTCGTGCCGGAAAAGGACACCTGGAAGATCAGCATGCCGACCGCGCCGGAAGGAGCCCACTGGACAGGCACGCCGCGCGTAGTGGCAACGTTGCACTACCGCCAGGATCAGGTTGGTTTCCTCGAAGACGGGCATACGCATCTGTTCGTGGTCTCAGCCGATGGCGGCGCGTCCCGGCAGATTACCAGCGCCAAGTGGAGCGCGGGCGCCGGCGAATTACGCAGCGCCGTGCTCATGGACTGGACTCCCGATAGCAAGGCCATCGTGTTCGAAGCCGACCGCACCGCGGAAGCTGATCTGCACTATCACACCTCGCAACTGCTGGTGGCGGAAATGGCGTCGGGCGCTATTCGGGAACTGGTTGCCACACCCGGCTCCTGGAGCCGGCCGGCGGTTTCGCCCGATGGCAAAACCGTGGCCTTCACCGGTTACCCGGAATCGAAGCGTACGCACTCGGTGTCGGACCTTTATGCGATCCCATTCGCCGGCGGCGAAATGCGTAAGATCAGTGGCGAGTACGACCGCGATCCCGTCAATCTGCACTGGTCGCCGGATTCGGCGGGCGTTTACTTTGACGCCGAGGATCACGGCTCCCGCAACGCCCAGTACGCGGCAATTGCGGGCGGCGGCGTGAAGCCGGTCACCACCGGCGTTCATGTGCTGACCATGGATTCAGCCTCCAGCGACCTAATGGCCGTGGGCACGTTAACCGATCCCGAGAATCCACCCGACTTGGTGCGCTACAACCTGCGCCGGCCCGGAGAAATGACGAAGCTCACCAGCGTCAACGCGGGCCTGTTGGCCGGCATGCACCTGGCGAAGACAGAAGAAATCGACTTCACTTCCAGCGCCAACACGAAAGTGCAGGGCTGGCTGGTGAAGCCCCCCGATTTCGACGCGACGAAAAAGTACCCGCTCATCCTCGAAATCCACGGTGGGCCGTTTGCCATGTACAGCGTGGCGTTCAACTACATGTTCCAAAACTTCGCCGCCAACGATTTCGTGGTTCTCTACCTCAACCCGCGCGGCAGCACCGGATATGGCACGGCCTTCTCCGGCGGCATCGACCACAACTATCCGGGACCCGATTACGACGACCTGATGGCCGGGGTGGATGCCACGATTTCCAAAGGCTTCATCGACACCACGCGTATGGCTGTCTCGGGCTGTAGCGGCGGCGGTGTACTTTCGAGCTGGGTGATCGGCCACACCGACCGTTTCGCGGCGGCCGCCGTGCGCTGCCCGGTGATCGATTGGATGAGCATGACCGGCAACACCGACGTTCCGCTCTTCACTTACAGCTTCTTCCAGAAGCCCTTCTGGGAAGACCCGAGCGACTGGCTCTCGCATTCTTCGGTGATGACGGTGGGAAAGGTGACGACGCCAACGCTGCTGATGACCGGCGTGCTCGACCGCCGCACACCCATGCCGCAAACCGAGGAATACTATGCCGCGCTAAAGGTTCGCGGTGTGCCTGTGAAACTGTTGCAGTTCGAGGGAGAGTACCACGGGACCGGCTCGAAGCCGTCGAATTTCATTCGCACTCAGCTCTACATGATGAGCTGGTTCAAGAGGTATACGCGCACGCCCGAGGGCAAGTCGGTCTCAGCATCGACCGCCGCCGTCAGCCAAACCGAATGAGCTATTAAGTTATTACCACTGTGCGCACCGGGGCTGATGGTCACGTCCTGGCGACCTATGCGATAGGTCGAGCCGCCACGCGCGGCCATGTCCGCAACCTCATCGCCTGTCCTTCGCCATTCCCTAACTTCGGTCAGATTTCCCTTGCCTGTCTGGCCCACAAGAGTGATGAATGTGAGCGTCACGGCAACCCCGTGCCAAGAAAGGACCCAAATGAAAACGTTCACCATCGACAACGACAACAACATCAGCGCGTTCGCCACCCAGGAGGAGGCCGCCGCAGCAACCGCAACCCCGTTCGATTCCTTCGCCAGCCAGCAGGAGTTGGCGGATCTGGCCGCCCAGTGGCCCGCCGAAAGGCTCCTGGCCGTCTGGAACAGCCTGCCGGGCGTCACGCCGGTCAAGAAGTTCACGGACCGCAAGACGGCCATCGGCAGAATCTGGGCGCGCATCCAGGGATTGGGCGAGCCGGTGGCCCCGAAGGCCGGCACGCCCGCCAGCAAGCCCGCCGCCACGTCCGCCAGCACGCCCGAGCCGAAGGCGGAACGGAAGGCCAAGGGCGGCGCACAGGCGGCCAAACGTGGCGCACAGTCCGCCAAGGGCGCGCCCGCGAAGGCCAAGGCGGCCAAGAAGGCCACCGCCGCTAAGGCCGCGCCCAAGGGCAAAACGGCCGCGAAGGCGCGGGACGACGCCGCGCCGCGCGAAGGCAGCAAGACCGCCCAGGTGGTCGCCATGCTCCGGCGCAAGGGCGGCGCCACGATCTCCGAGATCATGGAGACCATGGGCTGGCAGCGGCACACCGTCCGGGGCTTCATGGCTGGCGCGATGAAGAAGGCCGGGTATCAGGTCGAGTCCTTCAAGCCCGACGGCGGCGAGCGCTCGTACCGAATCAACAAGTAGTGTCGGACGCTCCCGTAGGAACTACGGTCGCAAACTCTCCGCCTGCACTCCCAGCCCGCCCGGCTCCGGCCGCGGCGGGCTTTTCTTTGCCTTCTGGACGCGGACTGGCACAGCCGCGCCATGCTTGCGTGACTTCTGGCTGAAGTAATCTGGTGGTGTGAGGATTCTCGTTATTGGCGGGACCGGCTTCATTGGTCTCCACCTCGTGCGCGTGCTCTCCCAGATGGGCCGGCGCTCGCCGAGAATCGACTCGGCGGGCAAATCCGCTTGCGTGCTGCCGCGGTGAAAAACGGCCAGGGAGCGGCACTGGCTCCAGCGGACCCTCCTCGCTGCCGTGCAGCACCCCGCAGGCACGATACACGTCGATGCTGCTTGCCACCACCACACGTCCTGCGATGCCACGGAATACTTCCATCAACGACTCCGCCTGGGCACCTGAGCTGAGAATCAGGTCGATGACCACATCCGCTTTAGGGCGAATCGCAGCCAGATCCCGCTGACCGAGGATTCGCCCCTTCGGACTAAGTTGCAGACGTATCCGCCCGCACAGGTGAAAATGCTGCAAAAACTCTTCGGCTGGATGGACGACGAGTACGACAAGATTCCTGTCGAACGCGCTGTCTTGGCCGATCCTGAGCTACCCGGTACCGTGCTCCGGCTGCCAATGATCTATGGCCCTGGCGATCACCTATGCCGGTTCCACCCGGTGCTTAGACGAATCGACGATGGCCGGCGCCGTATCCTGTTTGAGGAAGGCTGGGCCGCATGGCGCTCGCCACGAGGATACGTCGAGAACGTAGCGGCAGCGCTGGCATTGGCCGCAGTTTCCGAACGGGCTGCCGGCCGCGTCTACAACGTCGCAGAAACGCCGGCATTCTCCGAACTCGATTGGGCGGGCAAGATCGCGGCGGCAACAGGTTGGGACGGCCAGTTCATCGTCCTACCAAAGGAGCGCACGCCGCCGCACTTGGTCTCGCCCGGCAACAGCGCCCAGCATTGGGAAGCGGATTCAACCCGTATCCGTCGGGAACTCGGTTACAAGGAGTTGGTGCCGCTCGACGAAGCCATTCACCGCACCATTGATTGGGCGCGCGCGCACCCGCCCGGAGAGTTCATTCCGCACAAGTTTGACTACCCCGCGGAAGACGCTGCTGTGGCGGGCCTGAACAGATCCCTTCCGGCCATCCCGTAACTCCGGAGTACCGCTGCCGGTCGGTCTGCAAGTTGCGCCAACCGCCGTCAAGGGAGACACGATTTACCCTGCACATCCTACGTCGGCCAGCCGAAGATGGCCACGCTACCGGCGCGGCGGCTGGCTAACCGCTCTGTTTTCCAGTCGTCCAACCTCTTGCAGCCGCACTTGGGAGGTAGTAGCCATGGCTCGATACGGAAAAGCAGCGGACCAGATTCATCGGATTCCGGAGGGAACCGCCACCACGCGCGGCTTGACGCGCTACGGCTTCGCCGCCATTCTCCTGCTAGGAGTGGCAGTTATAGTCGTGGCAGCGGCTCAGGCTTCCATGGCACCCACGTCCCCCGCCGCGCCGTTGGCGCCGCAAGCACCGGCAGCGCCCGCACACGGTAGCACCCTCGTCACCCGCTACTTGATCGTTTCGGGGGACGACATGAGCGGTTCCTGGGATAGCCGTGACGAGCCGCGTTTCAACGAGTGGCGCTCCAAATACGGCTCCCACTACGCCTGGTTCCGGCAGGATGGCCGCGACTACATCGTGACTGACAACCGCATCATGGCCCAATTCGAAGACGCCATGGCCCCCCAACGAGAGGTCAACCGCCAGCAAGCGGAGGTCAATCGTCACCAGGCGGAGGTGAATCGCCTGCAAGATGGAGTCAACAGCCGCCAGACGGACGTGAATCGCGCGCAGGCCGAAGTCAACCGGCAACAGAATCTGGTGAACCGGGGTGGCGAAGAACAGTCCCGCGTGAACCAGCTCCAGTCGGAGGTCAATGGCAATCAGCATGTCGTGAACGCCGAACAGGATAAGGTGAACCAGAGGCAAGCGGTGGTCAACAAAGAGCAAGGCGAGGTCAACCAGATGCAGACCCGCGCCTCGGCCGAGATCGACAAAAGTCTCCAGACGGTGTTCGATTCCGCCCGGCGACAGGGGTTAGCGCACGAAGCCCACTAGGCCAGCGCTGCTTTTGCGTAGCCGAAGGACCGCTTCACATCAGTCGGCCGGTCGGTGGTCTTGTAATCGCAATCGATGTAGCAGCGGATTGGGTATTTGCTGTCTCTTACGAGCCGGAGAATCTCTTTGATGGGGGTATCACCTTCGCCCCACGGGACGCTCACCCGGTCTTTCCGCCGGTCCTTGAGATAGATCACGGCGATGCGATCAAGGCGATCCTTGACGAACGCGAGCGAGTCATAGCCGCCACCGGTGGCGTCGCCGATATCGAAGCTGATCCGATAACTTCTGGAAAGTGATAGCGCTTTGTCATACTGGCCCGGCTTGGAGATAACATCCGGATCGGTAATGCTCAGATCTGGTTGTCCCTGAATGCCAACGATGAAGTCCCGCCTTTCGGCCAAGGGTGCCACCCGCATCGCCGCTGGGAGCGTGACGCCGAGGGTGACGACGCGGGCGCCCAGAACCTCGGCGATATCGAAGGTTCGGGTAAGCTCCTCTGCCGTGGAACCGGGGAATGCGCTAAGACCGTGGATGGCAATCCCTGCGGCGTCGAACTTGTTTCGAATTGTCCGGAAATGGTCGAGCGACACGGTCATACGCCATTTGGCGAGTTCTTCGCGCGCCTGGGCTCTCGCGGCAGCGGCTTGCGCCGGAACTTGCTCTCCGGGTCGCGCAGGAGCGCCGGCCCGTATGCGTTCCCACAAGGGAGCGGGCTCGACCAGCGGCGCGAACAGGTCGCATTCGCCCAGACCGCATTCGACCATGGACTTGATCACAAGGTCGAGGATGCCATCATGCGGCAAGCCGATGCCGCTGAATATGTAACTCTGGAGCCCAAACTGCACGCCGTGGAAGGCGGAATCGATTCTTTTGGCCAGCATTGTGGACACAGGCAAAAAAGCCACTCTTCCGAAGTCCCGTCTCGAAAACATCGAGGGCGCCCTCCTCATGTTTGGCGAAGCTGCTCGACCTACGAAGCTAGCACAACTCCGGCTTCTCCCTCGGTGAACACCCAAAACCGGCCATCGATGATCACCTGAAAAGCGGCCAACTATAAAGCACGGTCCAGGACGTTGAACACGATGCGAGGGCGCTACACAAGGGTTGACGGCCCGCGATGGCAGTGCCGGATCGCCAGCCGTGCCCCTCACGGTAATCGGGGCAATCAGGCCGGCTCGCGCTGCCCTGACCGCTTCCCACGTGGCCGCACGTAGTGGAACCGAATCAGATAGATGTTCTCGCCTTTACCGTGCTTCGCCACCTTGAGCAGATCGACGATGCCCAGGAAACCCGACTCGCGCGCCAACTCCCCAGTGATATCCGGAAGACCGATTGGCTTGATCGAGTCCACTTCGACCTCGCCCTCTTCCATCCGGTACCGGTTGCCGACCTTCACGTGGGGCCGCGTCCATATTCTGACGCTGCAAGTGATCTCGCCGCGACGCACTCCCTCGCGTAGGCGCTTGGCGAACACCATGAGGAGAGTTTACACCCGGTACGCCCTGTGGAGGATGGAGATGGACGGGCCAGCGGGGAGCATCGCCGCGATTCGGGCGGGCTGATGAGGTCGGGCGGCGGCGCCGCAGGATGGTGAGTGATTTGCCCGACTTCCGGGTGCCCCTGCCCGGAGGTTGCTGGGCAACTTCCCAGATCGAGACCGGTAGCGCCCGAATTCCGATCTGTTTCCGAGTGGCGCGTTATTCGCCCAGAGCGTGCGGCGCTATTCACCTGAAGGTGTTTGCTCCCAAAGAGGGGCCTCGTCGCCTAGCCTAGCCGGACTTCATGGGCCGGATGTTCAGGTATTCCCCGCATGCGGTTTTTCTCCGAGTCGCGGCAACACCCCCTTGCGAGGACGTGCCGCAGACACGCCGAATCGCAGGTCCCCCAATAGTTGTGTGAAAATGCTATCGTAAAACCCAAAGCGGAAATGGGATACGTTTACTACACTTCGCATCTGGCGATTTCGAAAAGGCATCAAAGAACACACCTCGGTAAGCTCACAACGTGGCTCGGTAAACGAGCAGCCGGTACGTACATCCAGAGCAGCCTCACTTTCCTTTTTGAAGGTTCCTGGGTTGCTCGTTATGCAACTGGTATCACTGTTGGATTGTTCCTAGGGGCCTTGATCGATCTGAGTTTCCATGTCCTGCCGGGTTGGCATCTTCCGATGTTCGCATGGGCTGTGTTAGGCGCTGTTGTTGGGTGGGCGGCGGATGGCGCGGGTGGCGCATGGATCGGCTCACTATGGGGCTGGCTCGTCGGTGGTGTGACCAGCGCAATTACCTCCAAGGCACTATCGAGTTCAACATCGCGTCTCCCGAGCAAAATGCTTTCGTGGATCGTGACATGCCTACTTAGCTGGTGGATCAGTTTGCTTGCAAGGCGTTGCTTTGATAAGGTATCAGAAAAGAGTAAGCGGTGGCACCGTGTCATCACATCCGCAGCGTTAGTTATCGTCTTCACGTCGATTCCAATCTTTTTCTACAGAGTGATCCTTTGGGAGCTTGCGTCCCATCACCTCGTTGATTTCTGGCAACGTCACTGGCGGGGTGGATTCGCCCTTGCACTATGGATCGTCACAATTCCCTTTGCTACCCTGACAGTCCTGACCTGGTGGGAGCAACGCCTGGAGCGAGAAGAACAAGCGCGCAAACGAAAAGAGCAAGAAACAAAAGAGGCTTATGAACGGCATACCGAACAGCAGTTAAGGCGCGTGTATCCGCTGTTGAGCGATAACTTGCGGCGAAGGCTAATACCACTTGGCTACGATGATCCCTTTGAGCACAGGTCTTCTCCTTACGTGTATTCACCGTACGAGCGTTTGCTACGAGGATCTTCGAGTGGATACTTTCCAAACTACATTTTGCCGCCACCAATATCACTGGATTGTGGCGGTCGTCTCAGACCGTTAGAGAGGGTCAGCTCGCATCTGGGGCTGGGGCTTTACATGTATCTGCCCGGTTTCTATGAAGGGCATTACCGTTTGATTCGTTTCGGTCTTCCGGTGTGGTTAATGATTGTTGCCACGGCGACTTACCTCCTTATCCCTACAGACTTTCTTGTTCCGCAGTTCCGTTGGCTGGTTGCCAATTGGCCTCCATTGGTAATGGCGGCAAATGAATCATCACCCTTTTGGGCTAAGGCGTTGATCAGTCTCTGGCGGCGGTTGCGGTAACGGCTTCGGTTTTGAGGCTGGCCTATAATCGCGGATTTCTGTTCTACCGTGCTGCCCTGTCTGTGTCCGCATGCGGAATCCCGATCTCGCACCAGGCGCGAATGGCGGCGGAATTGCGTTCACATCGCTGTACCTGAACACCCGACCCGCCGATGTGTATCAGCCGCTCCAGGCGGATAGTCGGTGACTCGGAAACTGGCCCCAAACGGCCTGTGGGAAGCATCCGTTCCGACCCCGGTCGGTGCGGCGGCCCGGCGACTGGCTGGCGAAGGACATCGGATTCGCTCCATGTCGCGGTCATCGTCCAGCGACCAGCAGATCCACTCTATCGGCGGAGAGCCTGTCCGGTGCGATCTCGATACGGTGACCGTCGCCGATGTCCGGGACGCCGACATCCTGATCCACTGCGCCGCCTTCGTCGAGCAGTGGGTGACCTCCGGACACCTGGGATCGCATCAACGTGCGGGGCACCCGGCGTATGCTCGGCGCTGACGACGTAGGAACTACGTCGGCTTTTCGCTCTGCCAAGCCGCCGCCCGCCGCGTCATTCACATCGGCACGGAAGCCGCCCTGTCGGTAAGAAGGCGGTCGGATCTGTCAAAAGCCAAGGCGCTCCGAACAAGGGCAGGGGTTCCAGCCAATTGGGACGGCGTTTCAGTCGCACCCACAGTCATCGCAACAGGCCTTGCCCCTGATTCCGTCGATACCTTCCTTGGTGATGATCGGAACCATCACCAGCCCCGCCACCGGATCGGCCCACCACCAGCCAAGCACGGCGTTGAGAAGCAAGCCGCCCAAGAGGATCGCCGACAAATAAGTGCAAAAATCGGCTTGTTTGGAATCGGCGCTCATGGCCCCGCTTCCGATTGTGGCAGCAACCCGCCGCTTCGCTCGTGCCAGCAACGGCATCACCACCACCGAGACGGCGGCGACGATGATGCCGGGGATGCTCCGTTCCGGTGGCTCATACCGGATCAACGTGGAGCCGGATGCGTAGGTAACGTACAACGCCAGCGTAACGAAGCACCAGCCGACGATTCGCAACGTAATCCGCTCCACCTGTTCCCGCCGGGATCGGTTCAAGTCGTGGTAAAGCCGCCAGAGCAACGCCAGCCCTGACACCACTTCGATACCGCTGTCCAGGCCGAAGCCGATCAGGGATACGGACCCGGCGATCAACCCGGCGACGATGGAAACGAGACCTTCGACGCTGTTGTACCCGATGGTGAAGTATTCGAGCCGTTGGCCCCGGCGAACAAGGTCTTGGCGATTCGGTGTGGTTGCGGTTGCCACGTTTCCATTATCCCCAGAGCGCACCTGAGGCGCTAAAACCCGCCGCTATTGCCGGGGATGCCAGAGGTCCACCGGGCGGGCTTTGAGCGAAGGGTGGGCTTAACTAACACGTCGGATGGCGTTTGGCTCACATATGTGACTCGCCGTCACAGTTTCCAATCACCGCCCGCTCGCGCTGGCTGGATTTCCACGAACGGCCACGGATTTGCTACGCTCGGGCCATGCTCAGACCCATGCCCATATTCCTGGTTGCTCTGCTGCCCCTGCTTGCGTGTCTGCCCCTCACGGCGCAAGACGCCGATGGGCAGAAGAAGTTCGCCGGTACGTGGGAGGCGACGTTTAAGGACAAGGTGATTTGCACCATCAGGGTGAGGGCTGGTGAGGCGATATCCGGAGAAACGGCCGATTGCAGCATTAATGTTGACGAGAACGGGGACCTGAAGGAGCCGGACTCTACCGACCGCCCCGATAAGCCTTCACCCATGCTCAACCCGAAGCTTCAGAGCGATACGCTGACCTTCGAGGAAAAAGATGGTGATGATGTCCTCAAGTTTGAGATGAAGGTCGTTGGCGACGGGCAGGCTGAGTTGCGAATCCTGGACGCTCCCGTCCCGGTCAAGCCGATTCACTTCGCAAGGCAGTGACGCCTTTCCGGCCAGGAACAGGCAGGGATCGCTGGCACGCTAATGCCCACGCGGACGGGCTGAAGGGCGACCTCGCTTGCGGGGTTTAGGCGCGCCACGGTGCCGTTCGCAGTTCATGCTGTATAAGGTGTGCCCCTGTCACAGAGGCACGCGCCGACTGTCTAAGGCGTTCCTGGGCACGCCAACATATATTCAATCCATCGCGCCGAGGCCTTCCAGCAGTATCTTCGCCAGACGGCTGATCAGCAGGTTCCCAACGTTGTCCGGGGAATAGTCTACTTGAGGCATATCATCGACAGTAATCGCCATGGCAACACGTCCCTTCGGTGCATATACTAGCCCAACGTCACTGCGGAGGGTGTCCAGGGCACCGGACTTGCTTGCGACCCACTCGTCTGGCAAGTGCCGACCGATGCCGTCCTTGAACTGCTGGCGCTTCAGGATGACGATCATCTCCTTGGATGCCGCCGGGCTTACTACCTCGCCGCGCTCCAGCAGTTCAAGGAGCGCCACGATTTCCTTCGGCGTAGTGGAACCCAGTCCGAAACGTTTGTTTTCCGCCAGCTTGCCGGCGGCGCTGAAGCCGCTGGGTTCCTTCAATTCGTTGCCGTCGCCCCGGACCTTGCGCATGGAACGGGTAGCTGTGAGGCCATAGCGGTCCATTTCCGCATTGACGGCATCAGCAGTGATCCGTTCGATTACCATGTTAGTCGCTGTATTGTCGCTGACCTCGATCATCATGTGGACGACGTCGCGCAGTGGGAGTTTCAACCCGGAGGAGAATTCCCGCAGCACGCCGGAGCCTGAGACCTTATCCTCCTCACGCAGCGTGAGGGTCTCGTCCCATCTCGCACGGCCATCCGCGACGGCGCGGAAGACGGCCACCATGATGGGCAGTTTGATAGTGCTCGCGGTGCGGACTCTCTCATTCTCGCCGACGCCGTACGTTTGGCCGGTGTCCAGGTCTTTGGCGTACAAGCGGACTGTGCCCTGGAATCCCGAAATCGCGGCGCGAATCTTGCGCTCCATGATTTCGCGATTCGTCTCTTCGGCGGCGAACTGGCCAGCGGTCACGGCCAGTAGAAGTGCGCATGCTGTTGTCCGGTTCACTCTCTGATTATGGATCGTCGAGAAGCCGTCCGCGTTAGGACGGTCGAAATGCCGGCCTGCGTGGAGATTCGGTTATGCTTTGGTTCAACGTCCCTTAGCCTCGCCCTCAAAGAACTCCGGTACCGAAATCCCAAACGCGCTGGCCACCTTCACCAGCGTCCGAACTGATGGATTTCCGGCGCCCCAACTCCCGGTCGGCCAGGTAGCTGCGTTGCATGGCTGCGCGCTCGGCAAGCTGCTCTTGAGTCCAACCCCTCGCCTCGCGCAGCGTTTTGATGCGCTCCGCCAACAGCCGCTTAGGCGGGAGGCATCCGGGATGTACAGGTCAGCGGAATCCCCCGAGCCAGATCAGCAGAATGGCCACAGCGGACAGAGTTTCAGCTTTGCTGCGTAGAAGGTCGGTTCGTGAAGGGCGTTAAGTCCCTGTGAACGCGATTCGTCAATCATCTCAGCAAGGAAGCGCGAAAGGTTTCCGACAGCTTCGGCGCGACGATCCGGAAAAGCAATCAGCCCTGTTTCCCCTTGCGCCACGAAGGTCCTCAAGAGCTGCTCGCATTGCGGTTCAATGGTAAGTCCACTGCCTGCTACTATCGTGTCAACAATTGTCCAAAGGTCCATTTTAGCTTTCTTCCGTCTTCCTCATAGTTCACCGGCCAATATCGAGCGCCTCCCGAATATCCGGGCCGTGTGCTTAATGAGTCTTTACTGCAAAGATAATCGTCATAGCAAGTCCGCCGATGAAAAAGAAAATCTGAAGCGCACTGGGTATGACTATATTCGGGCCGCGAATCGTCACTGGAACCGGCTTACCGCCCGGCTTCTGATCGAGAGTTCCTGTCATCGCCATCAGAGCCCAAATGCCGCAAAGGATCGACAGCACAAAGATACACCAGGCGACCATCGCCAAATCCTTCGCACTCGGCGCAGACCCTGATTGCAGGAAATCCTTTGAAAAAGTGATGGTCAGAGCAATGATCCCAGTAGAGAGGCTGATCAATTGCTTGACCAGATCCGCAGCGAAATCAAACGACTTCTTCAGTTGCTCTTCCATATGACCGCAATTCTCCGTGAGATCAGCATTAGCCGAGATTCCGTTTTGGAATCGAGGTTCCCGTTAGTATACACCCAACAGCCTCCGCTGGTGCTTTTTGTTCGTCCCGTGCGCGGAGGCCGGCAGGAAGATGGTGCCTGGAGATCTGGTACGCGCGGAGAGAGTGCGCGACGGTTGGGGCGGGCCGGCGGGCCGGATCATGCCTGCGACCACGACCCTATTGGAGTTGTTTAAGGACAGTATCGGTCCAGGGAATTTGAATCGTGCGCCCACAAGGACGGAGTGCCTCACAATCAGGCGCGGGAGTTTCTCAAGGCGGGTGTGAAGTCGGGCAAGATCCTGCTGCGCGTCGTCGGCCGGAAGCGCGAGCACCGTCTGCGCGACGGGGCGACGGATTCGGTGGATGCGACGGGATAGAACTCCAGGTTGGTCCGCATGCGCCAGTGTGACAAAGGCACACCCCTATAAGGGGTGTGTGCCATTGTCACATCACCATGCGACAAGATGTGATAGATGTAATAAAGCGCGTCTGTCGCACTGTCACATGGCCTATATGGCCTATTATCAACGGCTTCCAGAGAATTTCCATGGCGTATGCGACAGCCGTTTTTGATGTGACAAACCATCAAACCGTGACGCGGTGCCTGTCGCATGCAGATCGCGGGCTGCGCAGTTTAGGCGCTAAACCGTCACAATTTTGCGCAGCCCCTTCACCACCGAGGGAACAGCGTAGCCGCATTCGACGCAAATTCACTTCACGGGGGTCAGTGGTTGCAGGCGGTCCTTATTGATCTTCAGCACTATGCCGGCGTTGCGATCCGCGACTTCGCTCACCTTGTATTCGGCGGCCGTCCCAAGTACCTGCGCGACCTCGGAGGGAGTCAGCTTGTAGTCGTCGGTAAGCCACTGCGCCATGTTGGCGGTCGCAGCGCGGAAGGCGTCGTCGAGCGAGCCGGCGAGGCCCATGGCCATGATGTGGGTCGCGGACTCGACGCGCGGACTCATGAGGGACTTGTGCGCGACCACGTCCACGGTGAATTCCACATCCATGGAAGTTTCCAGAGCATTGCCGTTAAGTTCGCCGTCGCCTTGTGCCGCGTGGCCATCGCCGACATATAGCAGAGCGCCGGGGACATTCACGGGCAGGTAGACGGTGGCGCCTTCTGCGATCTCGTTGAAGTCCATGTTGCCGCCCCAGCGGCCGGAATCGCCGGTACCCGGAGGCGCTTGGGTGGAGTGGGGCGCGACCGCCACGCACCCCAACATGGGCCGCAGGGGCACCGTGTAGCGCGCCAGGTGCTCGCCGGGCTTCTCGGTCGTGGCTACGCCGTGTTGCAGATCGAGATGCCAGCGCACATTTTTGAAGCCATCCTTCATCTTCACGGCCAGATCGCTGTCCAAGCCTCGATCCACTATGCCGTCATCGCTGACGGCCCAATCGCGGTTGAGGCGCAGACGCGTGAGGTGCACCACCAGAATATCTCCGGGCGCCGCGGTCTCGATGTAGAAAGGCCCGGTCTCAGGATTGCCGCCCAGGACGCGCGTGATGCCCTTTTCGTCGGTGCCGCCCGCGTCAACGGTGGTGGTGTGGATGGTGTCACCGGGGGAGACGGTGAGCACGGGCTTGTTCGTGGCCGAGAACTGGCGGTGGAAAGTCGAGGGCGTGAAGTCGTGGCGTTGAGGTGGTCCGGTACGACGCGGCGGAACCAGCGTGGCCGTGAACTGGTGTGTGGCGGGGTGCTCCTTGTCATCGCCGTCGATGAAGATGATGGTCCCGGAGATGACGCCGGACTGGACCGTGGCGGTCAGTTCCTCAGTGCCACCGTGCTCGTCTTTGGCCAGAAAGTGGAGGGCATCGCCTGTGAGTGTCCCCTCCAGTTTGTCTCCGTCAAAGCTGCCGGTGAGCTTGTCTCCCTGCTGGCTGAGATCCAACGTGGAGTTGATCGGTGTGCCGTAAAAGTCGGCGGTGGCGAACCATCGTCCGGTAACGGTAGGGGATTGGGCAAGCAGAAACGCGGGGAGCAGGAGGAGAAGCAGCAGGGATAGAGGCTTAGTCATGGTGACTCATTGTAGACGAGCGGTAATGCGGAAGGGTAGCGATCCAGCCCCCCATTCACCACCCGAATCGCGTGCTGGGCGGCGTCGCAAACCGCGCGCGCACCCGCGTAATCGGCGGCTGCGGCTGCATCTGCGGGGCTGGCGGCCTGGGTCCCTGCCCGGCCTGCCAGACCAGTTCCGCCAGCCGCTGCTCCAGCACCTGCCAAGCCGGGTCCCCGAACCGGTCCATGCCGTATACCGCGGCGGCGGCCCGCGCGTAGCAGCGGGCGTCGAGTGCTTCGTTCCTGTCCCGCGTCTTCTGCCACTCGGGGCGGCGGTAGCCCTTGACCACGCGCGTCACCAGTTGTTCAGCAGTGATCTGTTTGAAGTACTCCTCGCTGTACTTGGGGAAGTGGCAATATCCCGCTGGATACGGTTCCCCGCTCTCCTCCGTGGGGCGATCCAGCCGCAGCCACCTATACAACTCCTCTTTGATCATCGCGCCGTTCACCGGCCAAACCCGGAGGCCCAGTCTGACGCGATTACCTTGAGGCCCGACCTCGATGGGCGAGGGCTGACTGACCGGCGCCGGCGAGCGGGAGTCGCCCTTGATGACCACCGCCCGCGCCCCGCCGAAATGCCGCGCCCAGGCGTACACCTCAGGGGTCGCGTACCCGGAGTCGATGGCGAACCTCTCGATCGGCAGCGCCGCGCCCGCTGCGGTCGGGTAGTAGGAATTGAGGACTGCCGTGAGCTTTGCCCAGACGGGGCCTTCGGCGGTCTGCCCTTCGAGCACCTGGTAATCGACCGACCAGGACTCCTTTCCTCGCCCCCACGCTACGACTTCGAGTTCGATGCGGTCCCGCTGGATGTCTATGCCTGCGGTCAGGAACAGGCCGCCGAGCGGGACGATGCCGATCCGGTAGTCCTCGCGCCGGTCGTAGAGCCGCTGCCATTCCGGCGCTTCGCCCTGCAAGGCCCAGGTCTGACCCAGCACGGTGTTCACGAACACTTGTAAGAGGGCAGGGTTCTTTTGCGCCTGCACGAATTGCTTGGCGGCGTCGGCCCAGGAGAACCAACCCACCGGACTGTACAAGCTGGACAGATGGAACCCGGCGGTCCTGCCGTCGCCCACCGCCTCGCGCCGCCATTCGCCGAGACCGAGCATCCATTGCTTCTGGTGGTTGTGGATGTCCTGGAGGCAATTCTCGCACACATACACAGCCAGCTCCGGCTGCCCCTTGGGCCAGCGCAACTGCGGAAACTTCAACGTCTGGAACTCGCGGCAGACCGGGCACGGCACCCAGAAATACCGTTGATCGCTTTCCTCGAAAGCCGCCTCGATCCGGGAGGAGCCGGTGATCTTCGGTGTCGAGCACATGAAGATCTTGCGGCGCGCGAACGTCCTGGTGCGGGCGGTGGCGAGATTCACCGGATCGCCCTCGCCCTCCACGTCGCCGGGG
>OBLT010000403.1_pt1 | contig 28713 bp, 26 predicted proteins | sample 1518721 | NCBI WGS metagenome assembly OBLT01 (sample SAMEA3539307, study PRJEB22396) | soil metagenome | biome: tundra; feature: field; material: soil | place: USA | collected 2010-05 | depth 0.15 m | reverse complement strand
CGACGCTGCTGATCCCCACCAACATCCTGTTCGAGGCGGCTCTTTCCTACCTGGGAGTAGGGATCATCCCGCCCACACCAAGCTGGGGGGGAATGCTCTCGCAAGCGGTTCAGGACGGCTACTACTCCATCGATCCCATGTTCATGGTCATCCCTGGGGTGGCCATTTTCATCACCGTCATTGCCTTCAACCTGTTCGGTGACGGTCTGCGCGATGCGCTCGACCCGCGCAGCAGCCGGTAGGCCGGTCGAGCTCAATTCCCAGCAACGAACAACGGCAGGAGGCGTTTCACCCCATGAAGAGACGCAGAACGATAGGGCTGGCCGCCGCCCTCGGCGCGCTCGCTGCGCTAGTGCTGGCCGCCTGCGGCGGAAGCAGCGGCAGCGGCGGCAGCAGCAGTTCGAGTGGCTCAACATCGGCCACCTACAACGCGGGCATCACCGGCGCGGTCAACCCGAGCACGCACAAGGGTGGCACACTCACATTCGGCGACAGCAGTACGCCGGACTCCACCGATCCCGGCAACACATATTACGCCTTCATGTGGAACTTCACCCGGCTTTACACGATGCCGCTGATGACCTACAAGTCCTGCACTGGGTCGTGCGGCCTGCAGGTCGTGCCCGACCTGGCCACCGGTCCGGGTGTGGTCAGTGATAACGGGCTGACCTGGACTTATCACCTCCAGCCGGACGTCAAGTTCGAGGACGGGACCACGGTCACCTCCACAGACGTCAAGTACGCCGTGGAGCGCACGTTCGACCGGTCCAAGTTGCCGCTCGGGCCGAACTACTTCACGTTGCTGCTCGCGCCGCAGAAGCCCGCCTACCCGGGTCCGTACGTGGACCCGGCCAAGAACCAGATGGGCCTGAACGCGGTCCAGACTCCGAACCCGACCACGATCGTGTTCCACCTGGCCCAGCCGTTCGCAGACTTCAACTACGTGGTGGCCATCCCGCAGACGGCTCCGGTGCCGCCGAGCAAGGACACCGGGACGAACTACCAGCTGCACCCGATCTCCACCGGCCCGTATGAGTTCCAGAGCTACCAGCTGAACAAGCAGCTGACGATGGTGCCGAACCCGCACTGGAACCCGGCCACCGACCCGAACGCGAAGCAGCTGGCCAGCAAGGTCGTTGTCACCTGGAACATGAACGCCGACGACATCGACAACCGGCTGCTGGCCGGCGACCTGAACGTGGACATCGCCGGCACCGGTGTGCAGGCCGCGGCGCGGGCCAAGATCCTTTCCAGCAGCTCGCTCAAGGCGTCGTCCGATGACCCGATCAGCGGATTCCTCTGGTTCGCCTACCTCAATACCAAGGTCGCGCCGCTGAACAACGTCAACTGCCGGATGGCGATCGAGTACGCGGCCAACAAGACCAACCAGCAGACCGCCTACGGCGGCCCGGTCGCCGGAGGCGCGATAGCGAGCACTGTGGCGCCCCCGAACGTCATCGGCCAGAAGTCATTCGACCTGTACGAGGCCACGACCAAGCCCGGCGGGGACGTGACCAAGGCCAAGGCCGCACTCAAGGCCTGCGGTCAGCCGAGCGGCTTCACCACCGGGATCGCCTACCGCAGCGACCGGCCCAAGGAAGTGCAGGCTGCCCAGTCGCTGCAGGCCGCGCTGGCCCAGGCCGGGATCAAGACCACGCTGCACGGCTACCCGGCCGGTACCTACTTCGCCGACTTCGCGGGCGTGCCTAACTACGTGCACAGCCACGACCTGGGCATCGACCTGGGCGGCTGGGCACCGGACTGGCCGGACGGATATGGCTTCTTCGACTTCATCACCGCCGGCAACACCATCAGCGCGGCCGGCAACACCAACATCGAGGAGCTCAACGACCCGGTAGTCAACAACCTCATCGCCAAGATGGCGGCCACCACCGACGCGACCACGCGAAACTCGTTCACCGCCCAGATCGACATGCAGACGATGAAGGATGCCGCGATCCTGCCGGAGGTGTACGCCAAGTCGCTGCTGTACCGCAGCCCGAGCCTGACCAATGTCTACGTCCAGCCGTACTACGGCATGTACAACTACGCCGTCCTCGGCCTGAAGTAGTCAGCAGCGAGAATAGAGAGCAGGTGAGTGTGCTGGTGCCCGGCCGGGACCGCCCGGCCGGGCGCCAGCACCGCCTTCCGTGATCACATTCATCACCCGCCGCCTGGTCGCCGCGGTCTTCCTGCTGATCGTGGTCAGCGCGATCACGTTTGCGATCTTCTTTCTGATACCGCGCCTGGCCGGGCAGAATGCCTACCAGCTGGCCTCGGAGTACGTGGGCCGTAACCCGACGCCGGCGGCGATCCACGCGGCCGAACAGCAACTCGGCCTGACCTCGCCGCTGTACCTCCAGTACGGCCGGTTCCTGCGGGGCATCGTGCTCGGCGCCCACTACAACAACGGCCGGAGCAGCACCTACTGCCCCCCGCCGTGCTTCGGCTACTCGTTCCGCAGTCAGCAGCCGGTGTGGCCGCAGATGATCAGCGACGCCCCGGTCACGCTGTCGATCTGCGCCGGCGCCGCCGTGCTCTGGCTGGTGGGCGGGGTGGCGATCGGGGTGCTCTCGGCCCTGCGCCGCGGCAGCTTCTTCGACCGTTTCTCCATGGGCGTCGCCTTGGCCGGGGTGTCGCTGCCAATCTTCTTCACCGGGCTGATCTCCCTGGAACTCTTCAGCTACAAGTGGGCGATCTTCCCGAACGTGACGTACGTGAGCATCACCCAGAATCCCCTGCTGTGGGCCCGTAACCTGGTGCTGCCCTGGATCGTCACCGCTTTTTTGTACGCTGCCCTGTACGCCCGGCTGACCCGGGCCGGGATGCTTGAGACGATGAGCGAGGATTACATCCGCACCGCCCGGGCCAAGGGCCTGCCCGAGCGGACGGTCATCGTCAAGCACGGCCTGCGCGCCGCCCTCACCCCGATAATCACGATCTTCGGCATGGACCTCGGGTTGCTGCTGGGCGGGGCGATTCTGACCGAAGTGACCTTCTCCATGCACGGTCTCGGAGAGTTCACGTTCCTGGCTATCCAGAACCAGGACCTGCCTGAGATCCTCGGTGTCACGATGCTGGCCGCGTTCTTCATCGTCATCGCCAACCTGGTCGTGGACGTGCTGTACGCCGTGGTCGACCCGAGGGTGAGGTACTGATGCCCGGCGCCGTGCTCGAGCTCCGGGACTTGCGTATTCATTTCCCGACCGATGACGGCCTGGTCAAGGCCGTGGACGGGCTATCGTTCAGCCTGGAGAGGGGCCGCACCCTGGGCATCGTCGGCGAATCGGGCTCCGGCAAGAGCGTCACCAGCCTCGGCATCATGGGCCTGCACCAGGGCAGCAACGCAGACGTCACCGGGCAGATCCTGCTGGACGGCGAGGACCTGGTCACCGCCACGCCCACCCGGATACGCGAGCTCAGGGGCAGCAAGATGGCGATGATCTTCCAGGATCCGCTGTCCGCGCTGCACCCGTACTACACGGTCGGGCAGCAGATCACCGAGGCGTACCTGGTCCACAACAAGGTGAGCAAGAAGGCCGCCGTCCAGCACGCCATCGAGATGCTCAACCGGGTCGGGATCCCGCAGGCCGCCTCCCGGGTGAATGACTACCCGCACCAGTTCTCCGGCGGGATGCGCCAGCGGGTGATGATCGCCATGGCGCTGTCCTGTGATCCCGAACTGCTGATCGCCGACGAGCCCACGACCGCACTCGATGTCACGGTGCAAGCGCAGATCCTCGACCTCATCTCGGACCTGCAGCAGGAATTCGGCTCCGCGGTCATCATCATCACGCACGATCTCGGGGTGGTAGCGGAGCTTTCTGACGACATCCTGGTGATGTACGCAGGCCGGTGCGCCGAGTACGGCAGCGCCGAAGAGATATTCGGCCGCCCCGGCCATCCATACACCTGGGGCCTGCTCGGCTCCATGCCACGACTTGACGTCAAACGATCGGAACGGCTGCTGCCGATCCAAGGCACGCCGCCGAGCCTGATCAATGTCCCATCCGGCTGCCCGTTCCACCCACGGTGCGGCTATGCGGACCTCACCGGTGGCCTGGCGGCCACGGAGGTGCCACCGCTGCGCGAGGTCGATCCTGGCCACCTGGTGGCCTGCCACCTGACCGCGCAGCGGCAGCGCGAACTGTGGGCGCAGCGGGCCTTGGCCGAAACGCTGCCCGAGGAGACGCTGCCCGGGGAGACACCGGCAGTGGAGACGCTAACGGGGGAAGAAACGTGAGCACGTCGCTGAGTGAAGCTCAGCCCGGCGGGGCCACCGCCGCCGGCAGCCTGCTGTCGGTGACCGGGCTCACCAAGCACTTCCCGATCACCCGCGGTATCGTGCTGCGGCAGCAGGTTGGTGCGGTCCGCGCGGTGGACGGTCTCGACTTCTCCGTGGCCCCCCGGGAGACCCTGGGCCTGGTGGGTGAGTCCGGCTGCGGCAAGACGACCACCGGCCGGCTGCTCATCCGGCTGCTCAAGCCGACCGCTGGTCGCATCATTTTCGACGGCCACGACATCACCAACCTGCGGCAGGGCAAGATGCGTCCGTTGCGGCGCGATATTCAGATGATCTTCCAGGATCCCTATTCGTCGCTGAATCCGCGGCATACGGTCGGCACCATCGTCGGCGCGCCGTTCCGGCTCCAGAAGGTACGCACCGAGCGGGGAGTCAAGCGTTCCGTCCAGGACCTGCTCGAACTGGTCGGGCTGAGCCCGGAGCATTACAACCGGTACCCGCACGAGTTCTCCGGCGGCCAGCGGCAGCGCATCGGGATCGCCCGCACACTCGCCCTGCGGCCCAAGCTGATCGTCGCCGACGAGCCGGTATCCGCGCTGGACGTGTCGATCCAGGCGCAGGTGGTCAACCTGCTGGAGGACCTGCAGAGCGAGTTCGGGCTGACCTACGTGGTCATCGCGCACGACCTGTCGGTGGTGCGGCACATCAGTGACCGGGTCGCGGTCATGTACCTCGGCAAGATCGTTGAGCTGGCGGAGCGGGACCAGCTTTACGCGCTGCCCAGGCACCCGTACACGGTCGCGCTGCTCTCCGCGGTCCCGGTGCCGGAGCCGCTGCGCAGCGAGGGCGGGGTCAGGCAACGCCGGGAGCGGATCCGGCTGGTCGGCGACGTGCCGAGCCCGATCAACCCGCCACCCGCGTGCCGGTTCCACACCCGGTGCTGGAAGGCACAAGAGGTGTGCCGGACGCTGGAACCACCGCTCGTGGAACTCATTCCCGGGCATCAGGTCGCCTGCCACTTCCCGGAGAACACTCCCGCCAGCTGACTGCTCGGCGCACTGCCCAAGATGTGCGACGATGGGGAGAGCGAACGCTGCTGAGGGGAGGCGGCTATGTCGACATATAGCCAAATCGCTTGGCTCCCGCTGTGCGGGGGCCTGACCGTCATCGGGCTCGCCGCGAGCTGGTTCGCGTGGCGCCGGCGGGGCGCCGCCGCCGGGCTGCGCGGCGTGGCGTGGTCCCTGCTCCCGGTCGCCGCCTACCTCACCGGTGCGATCGAGATGCTGTGGAAGATGGGCACGGCGGTGAGCAGCTTCGCGGCGTCGTTCATCTTCTCGCCCAAGGTCTGGTCCGGCGTCATCGTGGCCGGCGCATCGGCCCTGCTTTTCGTTGTCTCCGGTGCGCTGCGCCGCCGCCGGGCCGGCAAGGCGTCGAAGGTCGCGCCGTCCGGCGCGGCTGGGCTGCCCGCGGCTAAGCCGGGCCAGTCGCTCACGCCGGCCAAGGGGAGTGCCGTCAAGGCCAGGGTCGGCAAGGGCGACGACGATGACGAGTTCGGCGACGTGGCGAAGATCCTGCGCCGCCACGGCATCAGCTGAGCATCGCCGTCAGGCGTTCTCCCGGACGAAGACCCGCCCGGCCAGCCAGAGGCAGACCACGGCCAGGCCGATGGACACCCCGATGCCCTCGACCATCAGGTTGTTGAAATAGTGGCCGGTGTACGCCTCGCGCATGGCGTTGATGATGTAGCCGAACGGGGTGGCCCGGGAGACGTCACGCAGCCAGCTCGGCCCCAGCGCCATCGGCAGCATGATCCCGGACAGCAGCATGAGCGGCACCACCACCATGTTGATCATGGGCGCCAGCACGTCCTCGCTCTTGGTGAGCAGGCCCACCGTGTACGAGATCGCCGACAGGCTCACCGCGACGACGGCGATGAAAGCCAGTCCGATCAGCACCCCGGCGACCGGTGCGCGCAGCCCGAACGCGACCCCCGCCAGCACCAGCACCACCGCCTGGACGAGCAGCGTGACGACATCGCGCAGCACCCGGCCGGAGAGGATCGCGAGCCTGCTGACCGGAGTCACCCGGAGCCGCTCGATCACGCCGAAGCGCCAGTCCGAGATGATGCTGAAACCCACGAAGGACGCGCCGAACAGGCCAAGCTGGATCAGCAGGCCGGGGACGAAGAAGCCGTAAGCGTTGGCCGACGACGGCAGGCCGGGCACGCCCTGGCTGAACACCTTGCTCAGCAGCGGGCCGAAGAACGCGAGGTAGAGGACGGGCTGGATCAGGCCGATAATCACCCACGCCGGGTTGCGCAGCGACAGGCGCATCTGGCGGCGGAAGATCAGCAGCGTGTCACGGGCGAAGGACATGACAGGGCTCCCAGTGGTTATGGGTCAGTGCTTATGGGTCAGGAAGGACAGTGCTGGCGCGTTGGGCAGGAGTGTTCAGGTGCGGGCCGTGTCCGCAGGTCACAGCGGCGAGCCGGCCGCCGCGGGTTCCGGCGGCTGCGCAGCGGCGGCTCCGGCCGGTGAATCGTCGCGCAGTGAACGCCCGGTGACGGTGAGGAACACGTCATCCAGCGTCGGCCTGGCCAGCTGGATGGACTCCATCGAGATTCCGGCCGCGTCCAGCGTCCGCAGCAGCCCGGGCAGCGCCTCCTCGCCCTGCTCCACGGCGAGCCTCAGCGAGCGACCGTCCAGGGTGATCTGGCGGACGCCTGGATGCTGCACAAGCAGGCCCTTGGCCGCGTCCGGGTCGCCGCTCACGGTGAGGGTGACGACGTCGCCGGAGATGCGCCGCTTCAGTTCCTCGGGAGTGCCTGCCGCGACGATCCTGCCGTAGTCGATGACGAGTATCCGGTCGCACAGTGCGTCCGCCTCGTCCAGGTAGTGCGTGGTCAGGAAGACTGTGCTGCCCAGTTCGCCGCGCAGCCCGCGGATGTGCTCCCACAGGTTGCTGCGGCTCTGCGGGTCCAGTCCGGTGGTCGGCTCATCCAGGAATACCAGCCGGGGCGAATGCACCAGGCCGAGCGCGATGTCCAGGCGTCGGCGCTGGCCGCCGGAGAGGGTCTTGACCAGCCGGCCCTCCAGGCCCGCCAGCTCCAGCTGGCGCATCAGCACCGCGCCGCGCTGCGCGGCCTGCGCCCGCGGCACCCGGTACAGCTGCGCCTGCAGGGCGATCTCCTCGCCGACGGTGGCGTTCGGGTCAGACCCGCCGCCGGTCGCCCCGATGGCCTGCGGCACGTAGCCGATCCTGCGCCGCACGCCGACCGGGTCGCCGAGCAGGTCCGCGCCGGCCACCGTCGCGCGGCCGGCGGTCGGCCGGAGCAACGTGGTGAGCATGCGGAGCGTCGTGGTCTTCCCTGCGCCGTTGGGGCCGAGGAAGCCGACGATCTCACCTTCGGCGACATCCAGGTCGACGCCCCGCACCGCCTCGACCGCGGCCTTGCGGTTCTTGAACGTGCGCGCCAACCCGCGCGCCTCGATGATGGCCATGCGATGTGCCTCTCCTTGTCCAGTCGGCCGCTGCCGTGCGCCACGACGGCCGGCGTGTGCGGCAAATTTAAGTACTATCGCGAGTTAAGAGTTCAAAGTGATATCTTGAGACTGGTCGGGCGGGTCGTCCGCAGGCAGCTCCGCGAGGGTCTTGGCCAAGTCGTCGTGCCAGCGCACCTCGGTTTCCGCGCGCAGCTGAGCCCGACGCATGACCTGTGCCTCCAGTGGCCCCAGATGGCCCTTGGCCACCAGCCGCCCGCATTCGGCGCCGATCTGCTCGGCGGTGATGGCGAGCACGTCCCGCCTGGCCCGCAGCCAGCTGGCCAGCTCCTCCCGGTCCTCGCCAGGCGCGGCGAAAGTGATGGCCACAGCCAGCGGATCCGGCCCGAAGTGCACGGTCCTGATGGCCCTTTCCCGCAGCATGGCCAGTTCCAGCCGGCCCTCATTGGTGATCGCGTAGACGGTCCGTTCCGGGCGGCGGCCCACCTGCTCCGTACGGACGGCGTCGACCAGCGCCTCCGCCTCCATGGTGCGGAGTTCCCGGTAGAGGGCGCCGACGCTCACCCCGCCCCACTCGCCCACGTTGGTGACTTCGGCGATCCGCCGGATCTCGTGGCCATGTTTCGGGCCATGGCGGGCGAGGGTGCCGAGCACCATCAGCCTCGTAAGATTCACGCGATTAGTATCAGGAGACTAATCTCCTGTTGTCAAGTCGCGGCTGGGGGCCCTGCGGCAGCAGTAGCTGCGGCCAGGTCGGCGTCACCGACCGGCGCGGGAAGGTCAGGCTCAGGGAGGGGCGGGGGAGTGCCACCGAAGGCCGGGCAGATGGCCTTGTGGGCGCACCAGTCGCAGATCCTGCCCGGCCGGGGGCGCCAGTCACCGGACTCCCGGGCGCGCTCGATGGCCTGCCATAGTGCCTCGATCTTGCGCTCGGTGGCGAGCAGATCGGATTCGTCCGGCTCGTAGCGCACGATCTCGCCGCTGCCCAGGTACATGAGCTGCAGCAGCCTGGGAACGCGTCCCTCGGCCCGCCAGAGCACGAGCGCGTAGAACTTCATCTGGAACAGCGCCCGCGCCTCGAACGCCTCCGGCGGGGCGGTGCCGGTCTTGTAGTCAACGATCCGTATGTCACCACTCGGTGCGACGTCGAGGCGGTCTATGTACCCGCGCAACTGCAGGCCTGATGCCAGCACGGTCCGCACGGACAGTTCGCGGTGCGCGGGCTCCAGGCGCCTGGGGTCCTCCAGCCTGAAATAGCTGTCGAGCATGCCGGCGGCCTCGTCGAGCCATGTGGCCCGCTCGGCGTCGGACTCGAAGAGGCCGGCCAGTTCCGGTTCCTGCGCCGCGAGGCGATCCCACTCCGGTGCGAGCAGCGATCGCGCGACCTCGGGGGTCCGGCCCGCGGCCGGCTCGTCAAACAGGTGCTCAAGCACGGCGTGCACCAGCGTGCCGCGTGCGGCCGCCGGGCTCGGCGGTTCGGGCAGGCGGTCGATCACGCGGAACCTGTAGAGCAGCGGGCAGGTGAGGAAGTCACCGGCCCGGGAAGGTGAGAGCGAGCGCCCGGTCCCGGGCTCAGCCCCCGCCGTCACGGCTGCCTTGCCGTCAACTGCCTTGCCGTCAACTGCCTTGCCGTCAGCAGTCACTACAATCTCCTCGCCCATGCCACGGAGAGTAGGGGACAGCTACGACAGTCGCCGGGCTTTGCCGCGTCCACGGCGCGTTCCCGCCACTGGCGTCACGCCAGGGGGCCGTGGGCGAGAGCGGCCGGGCTCGCGCTCGCAGCACGTAGCATCAAGCGTGTGGCAGGCAAGACGCCCGACCGGCCTCCCCCGCAGGCACCAAGCCCCGGGCTGAGGATCGCGCGGCCCTTCGGGATACCGGTCTATATTTCGCCGTACTGGTTCGCCATCGCTGGCCTGTTCGTCGTCCTGTACGCGAACAACGCGTCAGTTACCGGGACCGGCAACCTGCGTTACGTGGTGGCAGTCGCCATCGTCGTGCTGCTCTACGGCTCCGTCCTGGTGCACGAACTCAGTCATTCGGTCGTGGCCAGGGGATTCGGCCTTCCGGTACGCAGGATCCTGCTTTACCCGCTCGGCGGTTTCTCCGAGATCGAGCAGGAGCCACCGACTCCCGGCAAGGAATTCCTGGTGTCCGCGGCCGGCCCAGCGATGTCCCTGGCGCTGGCGGCGGCCGGATACGGACTGCTCGTCGCCGTCCATCCCAGCGGCCTGACGGACCTGCTGATCCAGCGGCTGGTCTGGATCAATCTGCTGGTCGGCGTGTTCAACCTCGTGCCCGGCCTGCCGCTGGATGGCGGCCGGATGCTCCGGGCCGGAGTGTGGAAGATCACCGGCAGGCCGGGAACCGCCACGGTGTTCGCCGCCTGGGCCGGGCGGGTGCTCGCGATCGCGGTGCTGGTCGTCCCGCTGGCCATGCTGGCCAGTGCCGGGAACCAGGCTCAAATCTTCGATGCAGCCTGGCTGGCCGTCATCGCAGCGTTCATGTGGGTGGGCGCCGGGCAGGCGCTGCGCGCCACCCGGGTCCGGGAGCGGCTGCCTGGCCTCCAGGCCAGGACTCTCGCCAGGCGGGCCATCCCCATCCCGGCCAGCCTCCCGCTGGCCGAGGCGATCAGGCGTGCCGACGCCGCGCAGGCCCGTGCGCTGGTAATCGTCGACCACGAGGACAAGCCGATAGCCATCGTCAACGAGACAGCGGTGATGGCGACCCCCCCGCAGCGCCGGCCATGGATCGACGCCGGGTCGCTGGCCCGGAGCATTGATCCTGGACTCGTGCTGTCCGCCGACCTTTCCGGGATGGCGCTGATCGAGGCTGTCCGCCGGTCGCCTGCCACCGAGTACCTGCTCGTCGAGCCCTCCGGCCAGGTGTACGGAGTTCTGGCGGCCAGCGACCTGGACCACGCCTTCGCTGGCGCCTGAGCGAGCCGGAGGGGCGCGGCGGCGCCTGGACTGAGGAGCGAGGGACGAGCGACGAGGGAAGGCGGCGCCCCAAAGCGCCCCGCAGGCGAGCGGCAGACACCATGAGCGGCCCGCAGCGCTCCGCGGCACCGCTACCCTGGCGGGCGTGACCCGACAGCGCCGCGGACCATTCGCCACTGGCGACCAAGTGCAGCTCACCGACCCCAAGGGGCGCAAGCACCTGCTTGTCCTCGGTGAGGGACGCACGTTCCATACCCATCGTGGCTCGCTGGCCCACGACGATCTCATCGGCAGCCCCGACGGCACCGTGCTGAATTCCTCAGGCGGCACCCCGTACGTGGCCCTTCGCCCGCTGCTCGCCGATTTCACCCTGTCCATGTCGCGGGGCGCAGCCGTCGTGTACCCGAAGGACGCCGCACAGATAGTCGCCATGGCCGACATCTTCCCCGGGGCGAGGGTGCTGGAGGCCGGGGCTGGCTCCGGCGCCCTGTCCTGCTGGCTGCTGCGCGCCGTCGGCGCGGACGGGCTGCTGGTGTCCTACGAGCGGAGGTCGGACTTCGCCGAGATCGCCCGGGCCAACGTAGAGCGCTTCTTCGGCGGCCCGCACCCGGCCTGGCAGCTCAGGGTGGGCGATCTCACTGAGATCGCGGAGATTGCCAGCAATACGGCGGATGCAGGGCCCGCCGGGAGTTTCGATCGGGTGGTACTGGACATGCTGGCGCCATGGGAGTTCACGCGTGTTGCGGCGGAGGCGCTCATCCCGGGCGGGGTGCTGTGCAGCTACGTCGCCACCGTTACGCAGCTCTCCAGGATCGTCGAGGCCACCAGGGAGCAGGGCAGCTTCGACGAGCCGACCGCCTGGGAGTCGCTGGTCCGCGGCTGGCACGTGGACGGGCTGGCGGTCCGCCCGGAGCACCGCATGATCGGTCACACGGGTTTCCTGGTGACCGCCCGTCGGCTCGCCGACGGCGCCGTCCCGCCGCCGCGGCGGCGCAGGCCCGCGAAGGGCGCCCGCGAGGAGCCCACCGAGGGGTCCGCCAAAGGGCTCGCCGAGGAGCCCGCGCGGTGAGAATGTTGCGCGGGTACGCGGCATCGGGCTATCCCACAGATTGGGAAAGGTTACGCCCGTGCTTGGGATAGGTAGGGTCTAGGTGAAGTCTTGCTCTCGGAAGGGGGTGGGGGCGTGGCCACTCACGACGAAGGCTCGCGCACCGCGCGGCACGATGACCAGGTTCAGGGCCTCACCACTCAGGTTTCCTTCCTCGAGGAGGAGGTAGCGGTCCTGCGCCGCAGGCTCGCCGATTCGCCGAGGCACGCCGGGCTGCTCGAAGAGCGGCTGCGCGAGACCGAGGCCAGCCTGACCACCGTGACCGGCCAGAACCAGAGGCTCGCCGACACCCTCCGGGAAGCGCGCGACCAGATCGTCGCGCTCAAGGAGGAAGTGGACCGGCTGGCCCAGCCGCCGTCAGGGTTCGGGGTATTCCTCGAGGCATGCGAAGACGGCACGGTGGACGTGTTCACCGGCGGCCGCAAGATGCGGGTGAGCGTGAGCCCGGCGGTCGATCTCGACACTCTCCGGCCCGGCCAGGAGGTCGTGCTGAACGAGGCGCTCAACGTCGTGATCGCCCAGGGCTTCGAGACGATCGGCGAGGTCGTCATGCTCAAGGAGATCCTTGACGGTGGCGACCGGGCGCTGGTGATCTCGCACGCCGACGAGGAGCGGGTGGCCCGGCTGGCCGAGCCACTGCGCAACGCCACCCTGCGCGGCGGTGATTCGCTGCTGCTCGAGCCGCGGTCGGGGTACGTGTACGAGCGGATACCCAAGGCCGAAGTGGAGGAGCTGATCCTCGAGGAAGTCCCGGACATCACCTACTCTGACATCGGTGGCCTCGGGCCCCAGATCGAGCAGATCCGCGATGCCATCGAACTGCCCTACCTGCACGCCGATCTGTTCAAGGAGCACCAGCTGCGCCCGCCCAAGGGCGTCCTGCTCTACGGGCCGCCTGGGTGTGGCAAGACCCTCATCGCCAAGGCCGTAGCCAACTCGCTGGCCAAGCAGGTCGCGGCCAGGACCGCTGCGGCGGCGCTGGCAGGCGAGGCCGGCGCGACGGGCATGTCCGGAGCGGCCGGGGCCAAGGAGGGCAAGAGCTTCTTCCTGAACATCAAGGGCCCCGAACTGCTGAACAAGTACGTCGGCGAGACGGAGCGGCACATCCGGCTGGTCTTCCAGCGGGCGCGGGAGAAGGCCAGCGAGGGCATGCCGGTCATCGTCTTCTTCGACGAGATGGACTCGATTTTCCGGACCCGCGGGTCCGGGGTGTCCAGCGACGTCGAGAACACGATCGTGCCGCAGCTGCTGAGTGAGATCGACGGCGTCGAGGGCCTGGAGAACGTGATCGTCATCGGTGCCTCGAACCGCGAGGACATGATCGATCCGGCGATCCTGCGGCCCGGACGGCTCGACGTCAAGATCAAGATCGAGCGGCCGGATGCTGAGGCGGCCAGGGACATCTTCTCGAAGTACGTGCTGACTGAACTGCCGCTGCACCCCGACGACCTCGCCGAGCACAGTGCCTCGCGGGGCGCGACAGTCGTTGCCATGATCCAGCGGGTCGTGGAGCGCATGTACAGCGAGACCGAGGAGAACCGGTTCCTGGAGGTGACGTACGCCAACGGGGACAAGGAAGTCCTCTACTTCAAGGACTTCAACTCGGGCGCGATGATCGAGAACATCGTGGCTCGCGCCAAGAAGATGGCGATCAAGGAATTCCTGGATACCGGGCAGAAAGGCCTCCGTATCGCGCACTTGCTGGCCGCGTGCGTGGACGAGTTCAGTGAGAACGAGGACCTGCCGAACACCACCAACCCGGATGACTGGGCACGCATCTCAGGCAAGAAGGGCGAGCGGATCGTTTACATCAGGACCCTGGTCTCCGGCAAGCAGGGCACAGAGGCCGGACGCTCCATCGACACGGTGGCCAACACCGGGCAGTACCTGTAGCGCGGTGAGGGTCGTCACAGTCTCGCCAGCCCGGCACTAGGCTTTCAGACATGAGTGTGCGCCGGGTCATGGGAACCGAGACCGAATACGGCATCTCGGTGCCTGGCCAACCGGGAGCCAACGCGATGGTGACCTCGTCGCAGGTCGTCAATGCGTACCAGGCGGCGACCTCGGCGCGGGCCCGTCGCGCGAGATGGGACTTCGAGGAGGAGAACCCGCTGCGGGACGCCCGCGGGTTCGACCTGACCAGGGACGCAGCCGACGCGACCCAGCTGACCGACGAAGACCTCGGGCTGGCCAATGTCATCCTCACCAACGGGGCGCGGCTCTACGTGGACCACGCCCACCCGGAGTATTCCGCCCCTGAGTGCACCAACCCACTCTCCGGTGTGACCTGGGACAAAGCCGGCGAGCGGGTGATGGCCGAGGCGGCCGCCCGGGCAGCGACCCTTCCCGGTGCGCCGGGCATCCAGCTGTACAAGAACAACACCGACAACAAAGGCGCCTCGTACGGCTGCCATGAGAATTACCTGATGCGCCGGGCCACGCCGTTCGCGGATATCGTCAGGCACCTGACCCCGTTCTTCGTTTCCAGGCAGGTCATCTGCGGCGCGGGACGGGTGGGCCTGGGCGCGGACGGCCGCGACGAGGGTTTCCAGATCAGCCAGCGGGCCGACTTCTTCGAGGTGGAGGTGGGCCTCGAGACCACCTTGAAGAGACCGATCATCAACACCAGGGACGAGCCGCACGCAGACCCCGAGAAATACCGGCGGCTCCATGTGATCATCGGCGACGCGAATATGAGCGAGATCAGCACCTACCTGAAGCTCGGCACGACCGCCCTGGTCCTCGCCATGATCGAGGACAAGTTCCTGGAAACCGATCTCTCGATCGAGGCGCCGGTCGCCGAACTGCGCGCTATCTCCCACGATCCGTCGTTGCGCCATCTGGTCACACTGCGGGACGGCCGGAAGATGACGGCCATCCAGCTCCAGATGGAGTACCTGGAGCTCGCGCGGAAGTACACCGAGGACCGGTACGGGTCCGATGTCGATGACATGACCGCGGATGTCCTCACCCGCTGGGAGTCACTGCTGACCAGGCTGGCCGAGGATCCCATGCTGGCCTCCAGGGAACTGGACTGGGTGGCGAAGCTGGAGCTGATAGAGGGCTACCGGGCCCGTGACGGGCTCGGCTGGGGGCATCCGCGGCTCCAGCTCGTCGACCTGCAGTACTCGGACGTCCGCGCCGAGCGCGGCCTGTACAACCGGCTGGCGGCCCGCGGCCGGATGGTCCGGCTGGTTGACGAGCAGGATGTGACCAGGGCCATCGAGAATCCGCCCGAGGACACCCGGGCCTATTTCCGTGGCCGCTGCCTGCAGCAGTACCCCGAGGCCGTGGCGGCGGCATCGTGGGACTCGGTGATCTTCGACATTCCCGGTCATGAGTCCCTGCAGCGGGTGCCGACGCTCGAGCCACTGCGCGGGACCCGCGCGCACGTCGGCGGCCTGCTGGATCGCTGCCGGACGGCCGCCGAACTCGTCGCCGCCCTCACCGGACAGAGCTGACCGCCGGCGGGGAATCAATAGTGATGTCCAAATCCAGGGTTGGACGGACAGCTAGCAGGCGAGGATACGGTTGAAGCTGCGGGGATGCCCCGGGATCACGGAGGTTTTGGCATGACGACAAAGGACACCGGTGGTCAGCGGCAGACTTCCAGGCGCAGCGAGGAGGCCGAGGAGGCTGCGCCGCAAGCGAATGAGGACGTCAAGGAACGCCAGGACAAGCTCGCCGATGACGTGGACGCGATCCTCGACGAGATCGACGAGGTACTCGAGGAGAACGCCGAGGAGTTCGTCCGGTCCTACGTTCAAAAGGGCGGCGAGTAACCCCGGCCTGGGCGGGTTCGCCGTGGGCTGACAGCACCGGGCAGGCCCGCGTGCCCGGTGGCGGCTGTCCCGGCAGTAGGGTCGGGACAGGTATCGAATGTGCATTATCGGAAGGATTCCCGTGGGCTCTGACTTCTTCGGCGGCCGGTTTTCCGCGGCGTACATGAACGCTGGCACCTCGTCCTTCGCGGACTTCTTGGCTTCGTTCGCGCCCGAGCTCCTGCCTGGCGCCAGCGCGCGGGCTGCTGCTGGCTCGGCGGCCGCCGCCGCTGACCTGCCGCACGGCACGACGATCGTCGCGCTTGCCTTCGACGAGGGCGTGATCATGGCCGGCGACCGCAGGTCCACCGCTGGCAGCATGATCGCGCAGCGGGATATCGAGAAGGTTTTCCGCAGCGACGAGTTCTCCTGCGTCGGGATCGCTGGCGTCGCCGGGATCGGCCTCGAGCTCGTGCGCCTGTTCCAGCTGGAACTCGAGCACTACGAGAAGCTGGAGGGACGCACGCTGTCCCTGGAGGGCAAGGCGAACAGGCTGGCCACATTCGTCCGGGGCAACCTGGGCGGCGCCATGCAGGGGCTGGTCGTCGTGCCGCTGTTCGCCGGCTTTGATGAGGACTCCGCCCAGGGCCGGATCTTCAGCTACGACGTGGCCGGGGGACGCTACGAAGAACGCCGGTTCCACGCCATCGGATCTGGCTCAGTGTTCGCCAAGGGCTCGCTGAAGAAGCTCTACCGCGACGACCTGACGGTCCGGGACGCGGTACTGACGTGCATGCACGCTCTCTACGACGCGGCCGACGACGACTCCGCCACCGGCGGCCCCGACATGACCAGGCGCATCTATCCCGTCGTGACCACCGTCACTGCTGACGGCTTCCGGCGGCTGCCTGACGCCGAGGCCGGCGAGTACGCCCGTGCGGTCGTTGACGAGCGGATGCGCGTCCCTGGAGGTCCCATCGCGCCGCTCCACCCGAGCAGCAGTTAGCCAAACGGCTAGCAGCCACGCATCACCCTTCACCTCCGGCTGACAGCCCGATATCCCAACAGCCCAACAGCCCGACCAGACGAGTAGGGGTCCCAGCGGTGACGATGCCGTTCTACGTGTCGCCTGAACAGCAGATGAAGGACAAGGCCGACTACGCGCGCAAAGGCATCGCGCGGGGCCGCAACAGCGTCGTGATCCAGTACGACGCGGGGATCCTGTTCGTCGCGCCGAACCCGTCCCTGGCGTTGCACAAGGTCAGCGAGATCTACGACCGGATCGCCTTCGCCGCGGTCGGCCGGTACAACGAGTACGAGAACCTGCGCATCGCGGGAGTCCGCTATGCGGACATGCGGGGCTATCAGTACGACCGGATCGACGTCACCGCCCGCGGCCTGGCCAACTGGTACGCCCAGCTCCTCGGCACGATCTTCACCGAGAGCCCCAAGCCCTGGGAGGTGGAGATCGTGGTCGCCGAGGTCGGTGCGGCACCGGAATCAGACCAGATATACCGGATCACGTTCGACGGGTCGGTCGCGGACGAGCATGGGTTCGTCGCCATGGGCGGCCAGGCTGATCAGGTGGCGACCGTGCTCAAGGAGCGCTACGCGGAAGGCCTCTCGCTCGCTGACGCCCTGGGTGTCGCCATCGCCGCCCTCTCGGGTCATGAGGGCAACGGCGAGCGTTCGGAGATCAGCCCTACCCAGCTGGAAGTGGCCGTGCTCGCCCGTGACCGGGCGCACCGGACGTTCCGGCGGTTGGGCGGGTCGCGCCTGGCGGATCTGCTCGCCGAGGCACAGCCGGGCCAGCGGCAGCCGGCCGCGGAGCCGCCTGCCGCCGAGCCGGGCACGCCCACGGACCCCGACGGCGGCAACCTGCCCTAGGGTCCGGGCCTCCCTGGGCTGGACTGCCCGCCGGGCCAGGGCGTCAAGCGCGGCCGGGCTGGGCGTGCACTACCACCCAGATGGCGTGCACGTCCTCGGCCGAGGCGTTCCAGTACTCGTGCGGAATCGAGGAATCGAACGCGATCGAGTCGCCCGGCCCGAGCTGGTAGCTCTCGAACCCCACGCTGGCGTTGAGCGTTCCGCGGGTGATGAGGCCGTACTCCTGGCCGTCGTGGCGCAGCGGGCGCCTGGCGTCCGTAGAGTGCCCGCTGGGCTCGTAGATGACCTCCAGGAAGTCCACCCGGTCGTCTGGGCCGGGCGTGAGCCGTTCCCAGCGCACCCCGCTGGCCAGATCGATCGTGCGCCGTTGTCCCGCGGGCTGGACAACGCCCGGCGCGGGAACGCCGTGCCCACCGGAGCCCCAGAAGCCGGCCCCGGGGCCATCCGGGGGGCCGGCCACCCGGCCGGCGCTGGGGGCACCGTCAGCACCGGACCGAGCATGCCCGTCGCCGTGCGCGGTCATCAAGACGGCATCACCAGGCAGTGCCACCCCGAACAGGAAGTCGAGCGACGTCCTCAGCTCACTGGCCAGTGCGTACAGCATGCCCACGGACGGGGCTGAGATGCCCCGCTCGATCTGCGAGATCAGGCTCGGCGAGCAGCTGATGCGGCGGGCCAGCTCGCGCGCGGACAGGCCCCGATTCTCCCGGACACGGCGAAGCCGTGGTCCGAGTTCCACACCCGGGTCGAACGATCCGGCCACCTCAGCCGCTCTCCTGGCCACTTCACGTGGCCGGACATGTCATGATGGGGCTCTTGACAGCCACACTGTACATACGTTGAATCGTGCTGTACACAGTGCCGACGGCTGAACCGCAGTGCCAACGATTGCAGGCCTTCGACGTCAGGAGACCCCATGGCCACTCCGTCCCTTCCGACAGCGCCTGCTCCGGGCCGGATGAACGTGGACTTTGAGGAGCGGGTGGATTTCTCCCGGCTCCGGGAGTACCGGCTGCGCCGGGCCATGGGGGCGATGGAAGCCAGTGGCCTCGGCGCCCTGCTGGTGTTCGACAACAACAACATCCGGTACCTCACCGGGGTGTCCATCGGCGAGTGGACCCGTGACAAGCTCTGCCGGTACTCGCTGTACACGCGCACCGGGGAACTGTTCCTCTGGGACTTCGGCTCGGCGGCGGTCCACCACCGGATGTACTGCCCCTGGCTGAAGCCGGAGCACTGCATCGCCTCCTACACCACGATGCGCGGAGCAGCGCCCCCCGAGTCCGGCCTGGTACAGCGCGCGGTCACCGAGATCAAGGGCTTCCTCGCCGACACCGGGGTGGTCGGCGAGCCGGTCGGCGTGGACTTCGCTGAGATACCCATGTTCTTCGAGTTGCAGCGGCAGGGCTTCGACGTCCGTGACGGCCAGCAGGTGATGCTGGACGCGCGGCAGGCGAAGTCCCGCGACGAGATCACCCTGCTGGCCACAGCAGCCTCCATGGTGGACGGCGTCTACCAGGACATCACCGACGCCCTCAAGCCTGGAGTGCGGGAGAACGAGATCGTCGCCCTCGCCAACAAGCGGCTGTATGAGATGGGCTCCGACGATGTGGAGTCGATCAACGCGGTGTCCGGTGAGCGATGCAACCCGCATCCGCACAACTTCTCCGACCGCATGATCAGGCCAGGAGATCAGGCATTCTTCGACATCATGCACTCCTACAACGGCTACCGGACCTGCTATTACCGCACTTTCAGCGTCGGCAGCTCGACCCCGGCCCAGCGCGACGCGTACGCGCGGGCCAGGGAGTGGATGGAGAGCGCTCTCGCGGCGATCAAGCCCGGCGTGTCGACCGATCAGGTCGCCCGGCTGTGGCCGACCGCGGGGGAGATCGGCCTGGCCGACGAGAAGACCGCCTTCGGCCTCCAATTCGGCCACGGGCTGGGCCTCGCACTGCACGAGCGGCCGATCATCAGCAGGCTGACCTCGCTGGATGCGCCGATGGAGATCCATGAAGGCATGGTCTTCGCGCTGGAGACCTACTGCCCGGCCACCGACGGCATCTCCGCGGCCCGGCTCGAGGAAGAGGTCGTCGTGACGCGGGACGGCGTGGAGATCATCACGAAGTTCCCGTCCAAGGAATTGTTCGTCACCAACCCCTACTGACCACCCACTACTGAGCTGCGAGGCGCCATGGATGAGGTAACCGCACTCGACCTGTACCGGATGATGACCGAGATCCGGCTGTTCGAGAAGCGCGCTTATGACCTTTTCCTGCAGAACCTGGTCAAGGGGACCACGCATCTGGGGACTGGACAGGAAGCGATCGCGGCAGGCGTGGCGAGGGCGATGCGCCCCGACGACTACACGTTCGTCACCTACCGCGGGCACGCGCACGTGCTGGCCCGCGGCACCCCGATGACCCCGGTCATGGCGGAACTGCTGGGCCGGGAGAACGGCCTGATGCACGGCAAGGGCGGCTCGATGCACCTGCTCGATGTGTCCCGGGGGGTGCTCGGCTCCTACGCGATCATCGGGGCGCAGCTCGTGATCGCGAACGGCAGCGCCTGGTCAGCCCAGTACCGGGGGAGCGGCCAGGTCACTGTCTGCTTCTTCGGCGATGGCACCACGAACATCGGTGCCTTCCATGAGGCACTCAACCTGGCCGCCGTGTGGGCCCTGCCGGTGGTATTCGTCTGCGAGAACAATGGCTACATGGAGTACACGCCGATCGAGTCGGTGACCGCGGTGAAGCGCCCCGCGGCGGACCGGGCTTCCGCCTACGGGCTCAGCGCGCTGGTGGTGGACGGCAACGATGTCGAGGCGGTCTACGACATGGCCGCCACCGCGATCGACCGGGCACGGCAGGGCGGCGGGCCCTCCCTGATCGAAGCGCTCACCTACCGGCACGGCGGCCATTCCCGCGCCGACCCGGGCAAATACCGGCCCGCTGATGAGGTGCGCGAGTGGCTGGCCAGGGATCCCATCCCGGCCTACCGGAAGGTCCTGCTGCGGCGGGGCGTGGATGAGGCGGTGCTCGACGGAATCGACGGGCGCGCCAAGGAAGCCGTCGACCTGGCCACTGAGGAGGCGAAGGCAGGGCCGCTGCCCCGGCTCGAACTGGCCTCGACCAACGTGTGGAGCGACGGCAGCAGTGGGTGGAGGAATTGAATACCCGGAGGGATGACATGACTGTTGTCGTGCCGCAGGCGCCGGGCCGAACGCCGCACAGTGCCAGTCTGCGCGCCTCCGGCACGACGCACCCTTCGGGGCCGTTGCGGTGTCCCGGCGCTGAGGACCAGCCTGCCGCGGCGCGAATTTGCGCGCCTCCGGCACGACCAAGCGAAGCGCCCGCGAGGAAGGCAGTCAATTGAGCACTGAAGTGGTGATGCCGAGGATGGGCGAGACGGTGGACGAGGGTACCGTCAACGTCTGGCACAAGGCAGCAGGTGACCAGGTGACCGAGGGGGAGCCGCTGCTGGAGATCGGCACGGACAAGGTCGACACCGACATCCCGGCGCCGGTCAGCGGGGTCCTGGCGGAAATCAAGGTCGCCGAGGGCGAGACCGTCCCGGTGGCGACGGTGCTGGCGGTGATCCAATGACCGTCATCACGTACCGCGAGGCGGTGGCCCGCGCCATAGCGCAGGAAATGCGCAGGGACGACCGGGTCGTGTTCCTCGGCGAGGACGTGGGGGCGGCCGGCGGCGTGTTCAAGGCGACCGTCGGCTTGTTCGACGAGTTCGGGCCGCTGCGGGTGCGCGATACGCCGATCAGCGAGCAGGCCATCCTCGGCGCGGCCATGGGTGCCGCCATGACCGGCCTGCGCCCCGTCGCTGAGATCATGTTCAGCGACTTCTTCGCCGTCTGCTGGGACCTGATTGCCAACGAGATCGCCAAGAGCCGGTACATGTCGGACGGGCAGGTCGCGTTCCCGCTGGTCATCCGGTGCGCCAACGGCGCGGGGGTCCGGTTCGGCGCGCAGCACTCGCAGTCCGTGGAGAACTGGGCGATGGCCATCCCGGGCCTGAAGGTCGTCGCGCCGTCCAACCCGCGTGACGTCGTCGGGCTGCTCGCCGCGGCGATCCGTGACCCGGACCCGGTCGTGTTCTTCGAGCAGAAGTCGCTTTACGCGACCAAGGGCGAGATCGGCGATGAGGCGGAAATCGTCGAGCCGCTCGGCCAGGCCACCGTGGTGACCGAGGGCACCGACGCGACGATCGTGGCCCTGGCCGCGATGGTGCCGCGGGCAGTAGAGGCCGCCGGTCGGCTGGCGGCCGATCACGGTATCCGCTGTAGTGTCGTTGATGTGCGCAGCCTGGTACCGCTCGACACCCAGACCATCCTCGCGGAGGTGGCGAAGACGGGGAGGCTGTTCACGGTCGAGGAGAACCCCCGGCTCTGCGGGTGGGGAGCTGAGATCGTCTCGATCGTCACGGAGGAGTGCTTTGGCGCCCTGCGCGGGCCGACGGTGCGGATCACCACGCCGCACATCCCGTTGCCCGCGGCGGACGCGCTCGAGGACCACGCGCTGCCATCGGTGGCGCGGATCGTACAGACAGTGCGCACAACGCTGGAGGACTAAGTGAGCACCACGGCCGACCTGGCTGCCATGACCGGAATCGAGGTGCCCACCGGGCTGCTCATCGGCGGCCAGTGGGGCCCGGGCCGCGGCGGCAGGGTGCTTTCTGTCGTCGATCCCGCAACCGAGGATTCGGTGGCGGACGTGGCTGACGCCTCGGTAGAGGACGCCCTCGACGCGGTCGGCGCGGCCTACCAGGCGCTGCCCGGCTGGGCCGCTACCCCGCCCAGGGAGCGTGCCGAGTGCCTGCGGCGGGCCCATGGCCTGATGATGGAGAACGCCGAAGCGCTGGCCAGGCTGATGGTCCTGGAAAACGGGAAGGCGCTGCGGGACGCGCGGGGCGAGGTCACCTACGCCGCGGAGTTCTTCCGCTGGTACTCCGAAGAGGCGGTCAGGATCGACGGCGCCGTCTCCATGGCACCGTCAGGCGCGAACCGCATGCTGGTCCAGCGGCAGCCAGTCGGGGTCAGCGTGCTCATCACGCCATGGAACTTCCCCGCCGCGATGGCCACCCGGAAGATCGGCCCGGCGCTCGCCGCGGGCTGCACCGTCGTGCTCAAGCCGGCCCGCGAGACGCCGCTGAGCGCGCTGGCCATCGCCGCACTGCTCCATGAGGCGGGCGTGCCCGACGGCGTGGTCAATGTGGTGACCACTTCATCGTCGGGCCGCCTGGTGTCGGCGATGCTGGCCGACCCCCGGGTGCGCAAGCTCTCGTTCACCGGGTCCACCGAGGTCGGCAGGCTGCTCCTGCATAACGCCGCCGACACGGTCACGAACTGCTCGATGGAACTGGGCGGCAACGCGCCGTTCCTGGTCTTCGGCGACGCGGACCTGGACGCGGCGGTCGAGGGCGCGCTCCTGGCCAAGATGCGGAATGGCGGCGAGGCGTGCACCGCCGCCAACCGGTTCTACGTCCATGAATCGGTCGCCGACGACTTTACCGCGGCCTTCGCGGCCAGGCTGAGCAGCCTCGCCGTCGGGCCTGGCCTGGACGACGGGACCGACCTGGGCCCGCTGGTCAACGAGGACACCCGGTCGAAGGTGGCCACCCTTGTCGACAAAGCGACATCCGATGGCGGGCGGGTGGTCACCGGCGGACGCGCTCCGGACCGGCGTGGTTACTTCTACCTGCCGACGGTTCTGGACAAGCTGTCGCCGGACGCAGCCATCCTGGATACCGAGATCTTCGGCCCCGTTGCGCCCATCGTCCGGTTCTCCACTGACGCCGAGGCGATCGCCTGGGCCAACGACACGGAGTACGGCCTGGTGTCCTACGTCTACACCAGGGACCTGCGCCGGGGACTGCAGGTGGCCGAGGCCCTGGATGCTGGCATGGTCGGCATCAACCGGGGCATCGTGTCCGATCCTGCGGCCCCGTTCGGCGGTGTCAAGCAGTCAGGTCTTGGCCGCGAAGGCGGGCATGACGGGCTGCTGGAGTTCACCGAGACCAAGTATGTCGCCGTCGAGTGGTGACCAGGCCACGCGCGTGCCGTAGGGTCTGTTGAGCGCCCATGGACAGACGAATCTTCGGTCTCGAGAACGAGTACGGGGTCACCTGCACGTTCCGCGGTAGCCGGCGGCTATCGCCCGACGAGGTGGCCAGGTACCTGTTTCGCCGGGTGGTCTCGTGGGGCAGGAGCAGCAACGTGTTCCTGCGCAACGGCGCACGGCTGTACCTGGACGTCGGCAGCCATCCGGAGTACGCCACACCCGAGTGCGACAACATCGTGGACCTGGTGGTCCACGACAAGGCGGGGGAGCGCATCCTGGAAGGGCTCCTCGTGGACGCCGACCGCCGGCTCCGCGAGGAAGGCATCGCCGGGGACATCTACCTGTTCAAGAACAACACCGACTCGGCGGGCAACTCCTACGGCTGCCACGAGAACTACCTGGTGGGACGGCACGGTGAGTTCGGCCGGCTGGCCGACATCCTGATCCCGTTCCTGGTCACCCGGCAGGTCATCTGCGGCGCCGGCAAGGTGCTGCAGACACCGCGCGGCGCGGTGTACTGCGTCAGCCAGCGGGCCGAGCACATCTGGGAGGGCGTGTCGTCGGCGACCACCAGGTCCAGGCCGATCATCAATACCAGGGACGAGCCGCACGCCGACGCCGAGCGGTTCCGGCGGCTGCACGTGATCGTCGGAGACTCGAACATGAGCGAGACGACCATGCTGCTCAAGGTCGGCGCCACCGACCTGGTGCTGCGGATGGTCGAAGCCGGCGTGGTCATGCGCGACCTGACCCTGGAGAACCCGATCAGGGCGATCAGGGACGTCAGCCACGACATGACGGGCCGCCGCAAGGTCCGGCTGGCGAACGGCCGGGAAGCGAGTGCGCTTGACATCCAGCGCGAGTACCTCGGCAAGGCCAGGGACTTCGTCGACCGGCGCGGGGCGGACGCCACCACCGAGCGGGTGCTCGACCTGTGGGAGCGAGCGCTGCGGGCGGTGGACACCGGCGACTTGAGCCTGGTCGACCGCGAGATCGACTGGGTCACCAAGTTCCAGCTGATCGAGCGTTACCGGGCGAAGCACGACCTGCCGCTCTCCTCACCCCGAGTCGCCCAGCTCGATCTCGCCTACCACGACGTGCACCGCGGCAGAGGCCTGTATTACCTGCTTCAGCGGCGCGGCGCGGTGGCCCGGGTCGCCCGCGACCTCGATATTTTCGAAGCGAAGTCGGTGCCGCCGCAGACCACGAGGGCCCGGCTGCGCGGCGAGTTCATCCGGCGCGCGCAGGAGAGGCGACGCGACTTCACGGTAGACTGGGTGCACCTCAAGCTCAACGATCAAGCGCAGCGGACCGTCCTGTGCAAGGACCCGTTCCGGTCGGTCGACGAGCGGGTGGAGAAGCTGATCGCCGGCATGTAGCGCACGGTGATCGGAAAGCTCCCGGGACCGGCTGCAGGGCTGGATTTTACCCGGCTTTTAGCTACTAATGGGGCGGCCTCGACTTGATTGGACCCATTGGGGATAGCGAGCACCGCTCGGGCACGGGCAGTCGCGCCAATGGCTAGGATGCAGATCTACTGGCCGTAGGCCAGGGTTTCGCGGCGGGATTCCTGCGTTTCCCCGGCGTTACGCATGGGTTTCTAGTTGTGCCCTGGGTTTCCAGTTCTGCACTGACCGGAGGTTCTTCGCGGTGACTGAATCGCTCCCCGCCAGCCGATACAGCCGTGATGTGGTAGTCATCGGCGGTTGCGGGCATGTCGGCCTGCCGCTGGCTATCGCCCTCGCGGACCGCGGAGCCACCGTGGCCATCTATGACGTCAGCACCGCGGCCGTCGACATGGTCAACGCGGCCCAGCTGCCGTTCGCTGAGCCGGACGCGGCACCTGTCCTGAAGCGGGTGGTCGCCGAGGGACGGCTCGAGGCGACGGCGGATCCCGCGGTGGTGGCCACGGCCGAGCACGTCATCGTGGTGATCGGCACGCCAGTCGATGAGCACCTCAACCCGGATCAGTCCGCGATCCCGCGGGCGCTTGAGGGCTGCGCGCGCTACCTCAGCGACGGCCAGCTGCTCATTTTGCGCAGCACTGTCTACCCAGGCGTGACCGCGCTGGTTGAGAAGATGGTCGCCAGCCTCGGGATTGCGATGGACGTGGCGTTCTGCCCGGAGCGGATCGCTGAGGGCAAGGCCATGACCGAGCTCTACGAGCTTCCCCAGATCGTGTCGAGCCGGACCCCGCGCGGCACGGAGCGGGCCACCGCGCTGTTCCGGCGGCTCACCGACAAGGTCGTCCTGATGTCGCCCGAAGAGGCGGAGCTCGCCAAGCTATTCACGAACGTGTGGCGGTATATCAAGTTCGCCACCACGAACCAGCTGTACATGATGGCCAACGACCAGGGGCTCGACTTCGAGCGCATCCGCGCAGGCCTGTCCGCCGACTACCCGAGAGCCGCTGACATGCCGGGCCCGGGCTTCGCTGCCGGACCGTGCCTGTTCAAGGACACGATGCAGCTCGCCGCGTACAACAACAACAACTTCGCGCTCGGCCACACCGCGATGACCATCAACGAGGGCCTGCCGCTGTACCTGGTGCATCGCCTGGAGCAGCGATTCGACCTGCGCTCAATGACGGTGGGCATTCTTGGCATGGCTTTCAAGGCCTCTTCTGACGACATCCGCTCCAGCCTCTCCTACAAACTAAAACGGATCCTGGCCTTCAAGGCGGCTGCGGTGGTGTGCACCGACCCCTACGTCACCACCGATCCCGGTCTGCTGCCGCTGGAGGAAGTCCTGGCCAAAGCGGACCTCCTGGTGATCGGTGCCGCCCACCCGGACTACCGCGACCTGGAGACCGCCAAGCCTGTCGCGGACATCTGGAACGTCATGGGCAAGGGCGTGCTGATATGACGGTCGCGGACGCACGGGTTTCGGTCATCATTCCCGCCTACAACGAAGGGGAGCTTGTCATCCCCGTGCTGGACCGGCTTTTCGAGTCGGTGAAGCTCCCCTGCGAAGTGCTGATCGTGGTGGACAGCGAGGACGACACCACGGTGTCGGTGGTCTCCGAGTACGCCCAGAAGGAGCCACGGCTTCGCTACCTGGTCAACACCTATGGTCCAGGGCCGGCCAACGCGATGCGGTTTGGCATCGACGCGGCCGAGGCGCCGGTGGCGGTGGTGACGATGGCCGACGGCTGTGACGACTCCAGGCAGATCGACGACCTCACCCGGCTGATCGAGCGTGGTGTTGCCGTCGCAGCGGCGTCCCGGTACATGGCGGGTGGCCAGCAGGTCGGCGGACCAGTGCTGAAAGGGCTGGTCTCCCGCCTGGCCGGGCGGTCGCTGCATCTCTTCGCCCACGTCGGAACCAGGGACGCCACCAATTCGTTCAAGGCGTACTCGACCGAGTTCATCAGGGAAGTCGGTATCGAGTCACGGGACGGCTTCGAGATCGGCATCGAGCTGACGGCCAAGGCCAGGCGGCTGCGGCGTCCTGTGGCCGAGATCCCGACGATCTGGCTGGACCGGCAGGCCGGGGTATCGAATTTCCGCGTTGCCCGGTGGATCCCGAAGTACCTGCGGTGGTACCGCTTCTCATTCGGGCGGCGATTGCCTGCCGAGCAGATCAGAGTCCGGTCCGCGGCGCGATCACGGGACCAGGCACCCGAGGCCCGCCCAGCACGGCCCGTGTGATGGACCCGTGTGATGGACCCGTGGTGACGGAAACGCGTGATGGAGCCGGCGTGATGGACAACGCCCGGCTGACAGAAAAGCCCATTCGACAGAGAAGGCGCGTGTGATGGAGAAGGTGCTGATTACCGGCTCAGCTGGTTTCATCGGCGGTTATGTCGTGGAGGAGCTGCTGGCCCGGGGCTACGCCGTCACCGGCGTGGACAATTTCTCCAAATACGGGAAGGTGCGAAAGTCCTACGACGACCATCCCGCCTACCGCCTGGTCGAGGGGGATGCCCGGGACAGCGAGCTGCTCGCTGGCCTGCTGGCGGACTGCGACCACTTCATCGTCGGCGCCGCCATGATCGGCGGCATCTCGTACTTCCACACCTACGCCTACGATCTGCTCGCCACCAACGAGCGGATAACGGCCGCATCGTGCGACGCGGCGATCAGCGCGCACCGCGCGGGCAGGCTGCGCAAGGTCACCTACCTGTCATCATCGATGATCTTCGAGAGCGCGGATTCCTGGCCCTCCTATGAGGGCCAGGAGCGCGAGATACCACCGCCGGTGTCCTCCTACGGATTCCAGAAGCTGGCCGTGGAGTACTTCGCCCGGGCCGCGTGGGACCAGTACCAGCTCCCCTTCACCCTGGTGCGGCCGTTCAACTGCGTCGGCATCGGCGAGAGCAGGGCGCTCGGCGACGAGGACATCCTGTCCGGGAACGTGAAGCTGGCCATGAGCCACGTCGTCCCCGACCTCGTGCAGAAGGTGGTCAAGGGCCAGGACCCGCTGCACATCCTGGGATCAGGGGAGCAGGTCCGCCATTACACGTACGGTGCCGACCTGGCCCGGGGGATCGTCGCGGCGATGGAGCATCCGGATGCCGTCAATGAGGACTTCAACCTGTCCACGGCGGAGAGCACGACCGTGCGCGAGCTTTCCGAGCTGATCTGGCGGAAGGTCAAGGGCCCCGGCGTCCCGCTGCGGCTGGTCCATGACGAGCCGTTCGCCCACGATGTCCAGCGCCGGATCCCGTCAACCGAGAAGGCCAAGCGGATCCTCGGCTTTGAGGCGTCGACATCCCTGGACGAGATGCTCGGCACCGTGATCCCGTGGATCGCCCAGGCCGTCGAGGCCGGCACGATCTGACCGCGACGGCTGACCGGCACGATCAGGCCGGGGGTTCCGCGGCCAGCACACGCCGGCCAGCACACGCCGGCCAGCACACGCAGGCCAGCACAAGGACAGATCGCAGAGGACACCGGTCACAGGAGGGATCCATGTCTGTGCGGTCGCGCGCCGCGCCGGGCACGGCGGGGCAGGCACCGCCCGGTGAGCCACTGGCCCAGCGCTCGGCGCCGTCGGCCCGGCACCGCCGGTCCTGGTGGGTGGGGGTGGCGGCGGCGGTGGTGGCTGGGCTGGTCTTGTTCCTGTGCTACTGGCGGTTGTCGCAGACCGCGGTGGTCAACTCGGATGGGGCCAGCAACGCGCTGCAGGCTTGGGACATGCTGCATGGCAACCTGCTGCTGCATGGCTGGAAGCTGTCGGACGTGTCGTTCTACACCACCG
>OBLT010000402.1_pt1 | contig 28793 bp, 19 predicted proteins | sample 1518721 | NCBI WGS metagenome assembly OBLT01 (sample SAMEA3539307, study PRJEB22396) | soil metagenome | biome: tundra; feature: field; material: soil | place: USA | collected 2010-05 | depth 0.15 m | reverse complement strand
TTTGAATTATTATTTTATTATAAAAAATTACGGGTTCGCATAAACTCGAGTTATGTAGTGAGGGAACCGTTGCCGGGTTACATTTTTCATGGATTGAAAGGATCTTTTGTTAAACCTAAAACAAACGTGCAGGAAGAAAGCCTGCAGGCCGGCAATATACCGGGCGGCCCGGATTGGGGAAAGGAGCCCGATTCTGAAAAGGGTTTGCTGAACACTGAAATAAACGGAAAAGTCATAAGAGAGTATATTTCTTCGGAACAGGGAAATTATGGAACTTATTATGACGGAATATACCAATCCATTAGAAATGATAAACCGTTGCCGGTAACAGCTGAAGATGGGCTGCTTGTTATCAAAATTATTGAAGCCGCTTATAGAAGTAATGAATCAGGAAAGGTAATACCTTTATGAAATTATCAACAACAATCCTGCAAAAAATAGACTCCCGGAATGTTATTGTTCCTAATGAAGAATTATTAAAGTTCCCGGAAAAAGTGCTGCAGTTTGGGACAGGAATTTTACTAAGAGGGTTGCCGGATTATTTTATTGATAAGGCTAACAGAAAGGGTATTTTCAATGGACGTGTTGTAATGGTAAAATCAACAAATCGTGGGGATGCTTCTTCGTTTTATAAACAGGATGGATTGTTTACCTTATGTGTTAGAGGAATCGAGGATGGACACCCAATTGAGGAAAATATCATTAATTCTTCCATTAGCCGCGTACTGAATGCTAATACCGAATGGCTGGAAATTTTGAAGAGTGCTCATATTCCTGATCTCGGGATTATCATTTCCAATACAACCGAAGTGGGAATCAGTCTTGTGAAAGAAGATATAAATCTTCAGCCACCGGTTTCCTACCCAGGTAAACTACTTGGTTTTCTATTTGAAAGATTCAAGGCCTTTGAGGGAAGTGAACAAAGTGGCAGTATTATCATACCTACAGAATTAATACCTGACAATGGAAAAAAATTACAATCTATCCTAACTGAATTAGCCCACTTCAACAAATTACCTGCTAAGTTTATTGCATGGCTTGGCGATTGCAATCATTTTTGTAATTCATTAGTAGATCGGATTGTTACGGGGAAACCGGAAGAAAGAATAAAAAAGTCAATCGAATCTGAATTGGGATATGACGATGATTTAATGACCGTGTGTGAAGTATACCGGTTATGGGCCATTGAAGGAAATGCTGCCGTAAAAGAAAAATTATCCTTTGCAAAGGCTGATGAAGGTGTAAAAATTGAACCGAATATAGAATTATATCGTGAGCTGAAATTAAGGATTTTAAACGGGACGCATACCCTGAGTTGCGGTGTGGCTTTTCTCTCGGGTATCGATACGGTAAGGGAGGCAATGGAAGATGAAGTAATGGGAAAATATATTGCTGATTTGATGAATAACGAAATTGGTATCTCTCTTCCAATTCCGATAGATTCAAACACAATTAACAGTTATATATCCCTTGTCCGGGACAGGTTTCGAAATCCGCATATTAACCATTATTGGAAGAATATTACACTCAATTATACTTCTAAAATCAGGCTAAGGTGTATCCCATTACTCTTAAATTATTACAGGAAGACGGGGGAAATACCAGAAATGTTTTCATTAGGATTTTCAGCATATCTCTTTTTTATGAAGGCTGATAAAAAAATCAATAATGGATATTACGGAACATTCAATGGCCAACTTTATTTAATTGACGACGAAAAGGCTGGAAAATATTATGATTTGTGGAGTGAACTTCCTGTTGATAAATTGGTACACCATGTTTTAACCGATAAAACTACCTGGGGTGAGGACCTTTCTGGTGTTGCAGGTTTTTACGATTCTGTAGTTGACAAATTAAATAGTATTATTAATGTCGGAATAAAGGCTACATTAAAAAAAATTAACACAAAAAAAATGTATTATGAATCAGAAGGTAACGAAAGTGCATCCTGATGATAATGTTCTGATTGCCTTATCGAATCTTGAGGAAGGAGAAGAGGTAAATTATAACGGTGAAAGCTATTTGATAAAAAGCAGGGTTCCTGCAAAGCATAAATTAGTTACAAAGGATTTGCAACCGGGGGATGAAATAATTATGTATGGCGTTTTGGTTGGAAAGACACAGGAATTTATTCCTCGTGGCTCAAGGATTACAACCAGGAATGTAAAGCATGCTGCCAGTAGCTTTACAGCATGCGAAAGGAAACTAAAATGGCAGGCACCTGACGTTTCAAAATTTAAGAACAGGTCATTCAAAGGTTTCCATCGGAAAGACGGAAAGGTTGGTACCGCCAATTACTGGCTGGTAATTCCGCTGGTATTTTGCGAAAACCGAAACCTGGAAGTAATTCGCGAAGCGCTCGTGACTGAATTAGGATATGGAAGAAATCAAAATAAGAGGGCCGAGGTTTCCAGGCTTATTGAATATTATAAGAGAGGTAGTAGTATAGAGGAGATACTGCAGGCGGATATTTCAGTGGAGGTGGAAGAATTAAAAAATAAAAGGCTCTTTCCGAATGTGGATGGGATAAAATTTTTAACGCATGAGGGTGGTTGCGGCGGCACGAGACAAGATGCACAGGCCTTGTGCGGCCTGCTCGCTGGTTATATCACTAATTCCAATACTGCAGGGGCAACAATTCTAAGTCTCGGCTGCCAGAATGCACAGGTAGAAATGTTACTGGGCGAAATAAAAAAGCGTGATGGAAATTTTTCAAAACCCTTGTTTATTTTGGAGCAACAAAAAATTGGTAAGGAATCTGATCTTATCACAGAGGCAATCAAGCAGACCTTTGGCGGCCTCATTCATGCCAACAGCCTGGAAAGGAAAGCTGCTTCGCTCGATCACATTATCATTGGCCTTGAATGTGGGGGATCGGATGGCTTCAGTGGGATAACTGCAAATCCTGCAATTGGCTACACTTCAGATATGCTGGTGGAGCTGGGAGGCTCTGTTATACTTTCTGAATTTCCTGAATTGTGCGGAGTTGAGCAGAATTTGAGTGATCGTTGTGTTACCACTGCAAAGGCTACACGCTTTGGTGAATTAATGTTTAATTATAACGAAAGAGCCAAATCCTCCGGATCCGGTTTTGATATGAATCCATCTCCCGGAAATATTAAAGATGGCCTCATTACAGATGCTATTAAATCTGCCGGTGCTGCCAAAAAAGGAGGAACTTCCCCCGTGGTAGATGTTTTGGATTATCCTGAAATGGTAAACAGGAGGGGATTGAATTTACTCTGCACCCCCGGTAATGATGTGGAAAGCACAACGGCAGAAGTTGCAGCCGGGGCGAATATTGTTTTATTTACAACTGGTCTCGGTACACCGACAGGAAATCCCATTGCGCCGGTAATTAAAATTTCCAGCAATACAGCCTTATACAAGAAAATGCCTGATATAATAGATATTGATACCGGTACTATAATTGAAGGTCTTGAAACTATCGAAGAGGCAGGTGAACGAATCCTGGAATATGTAATAAAAGTGGCTAGTGGAGAAATTGAAGTTAGCGCCGTCAGACACCAGCAGAACGATTTTATACCATGGAAAAGGGGAGTAAGCCTATAATGATTTATTTATTAAAAGATAAAATTTCCAAATAGATAAATAATTGAATGAAGAGTTTTTTAGATGAAAATTTCTTATTGCAAAATGAAACTGCTAAAAGGTTATATCATGACTATACGGCAAAGTTGCCAATCATTGATTATCATTGTCACTTGCCTGTTCGGGAAATTGCTGAAGACATCAATTTTAAAAATCTTACCCAAATTTGGTTATATGGCGATCATTATAAATGGCGTGCTATGCGAGCCAATGGAATCGATGAAAGTTATATCACCGGGAATAAAAGTGATTATGAAAAATTTCAGAAATGGGCCGAAACACTTCCTTATACTTTGCGGAATCCTTTATTTCACTGGACACATATTGAGTTGCAAAGATATTTTGGAATCCATGAACTATTGAATGCTGAAAGTGCCGAAAGAATTTATGGCGAGTGTAGTGAAAAACTACAATCAAAAGAATATTCTGTCAGGAACCTGCTTCGCAAAATGAATGTTGAAGTTGTTTGTACTACCAATGATCCGGTAGATAATTTAGAGTATCATAAAAAAATTAAGGCGGATGATTTTAAAATAAAAATATTTCCCACCTTTCGGCCAGATAATGCTATGAAGGTTGATGATGTGGGCGAATTTATCAGCTATTTAGAAAAGTTAGAAATATCAGTTGGGAAAAAAATAACATCTTATCCTGCCTTTTTAAATGCTTTAAAGCATCGTCATGATTTTTTTGAAGAGATGGGCTGTTTAGTTTCTGATCATGGTTTAGAACACATATTTGCGGAGAATTATACGGAAGAAGAAATAAATGCCTGTTTCAATAAATTAATTAATGGGAGGGAACTTTCAACAGATGAAAAAGTTAAGTTTAAATCTGCCATATTGTATGTTTTTGCAACCTGGGACCATGATAAAGGATGGGTCCAACAGTTTCATTTGGGCGCACTGAGAAATAATAATTCAAGGTTGTGTGAAGCAGCAGGTTCTGACATGGGATGCGATTCTATCGGGGATTTTTCACAAGCCAGGTATATTCCTAAATTTTTTGACCGGTTGGATTCAGCTAATCAACTCACCAAAACAATTTTATACAACCTTAATCCTTCAGATAACGAATTGATGGCGACAATGGCCGGAAATTTCAATGACGGTTCTATTCCCGGCAAAATTCAGTTTGGCGCAGCTTGGTGGTTTTTAGATCAGAAAGATGGAATAGAACAACAATTAAACGCCTTGTCAAATATGGGTTTGATAAGCCGGTTTGTTGGTATGGTCACCGACTCAAGAAGTTTTCTCTCTTATCCACGGCATGAATATTTTAGAAGAGTTCTATGCAATTTGTTTGGAACAGAAATGGAGACTGGGGAATTGCCTAATGATATTGAATGGACAGGAAAAATTATTCAGGATATCTGTTATTACAATGCGAAAAACTATTTTGGCTGGTAGCTTATTTCATATTTCAAAAAAGGTAACACTGTTTCATCATTTTATCAGGAAAAACGTGATATTTTTGTTTATCACGAAAATGGATGATAAATCTGATCATAATCTGTAAATGCGATAATTTTCTATCCGGCGTGAAGTAAATAGATTTATCTCTGCACCCGCCCGCTGGTATCTCCGTTCATTAATTCTGTTACCTCAGCTAATGTTGCATGATTCATATCCCCGGGAATAGTATGTTTCAGGGCTGAAGCAGCAATACCAAATTCTGCTGCATCGTTAATTTTCATCCTGGATATCATTCCATAAATTAAACCACTTATAAAGGCATCACCACTACCTACGCGGTCTACAATTCTAATATCATATTCTTTTGTTTGATATAATGCTGATCCGTCAAATACCAAGGCGCTCAAGCCATTATCAGAGGCGCTATAACTTTTGCGAATAGTAGAAGCAAGGCAGGTGAATCCAAATTTATTTTTCATTTGCTCAAACATATCGTTATATGCATCTATGTTTATTTCTTCCTTTACCAAACCATCTGTGGTTTTTTGTATTCTTAAATTATTTGTGGCGAATTCTTCTATTCCAAAACATACATCTGTATATTCCCAAAGGTTGGACAATACGGCAAAGGCCTTTTCTTTACTCCATAATTTTTTCCTGTAATTAATATCAAGACTGGTAATTATTCCTTTTTTTCTTGCTGTTTTCAATGCTGCTTCTGTAAGTTTGGCTGCATTATCACCTAATGCCGGAGTAATACCGGAAGTGTGAAACCAAACTGCTTCTTCAAATATTTTATCAAAATCAAAGTCATCTGTTTTTGCTTCTGAGAATGAGGATCCGCTTCTGTCATATATAACCTGTGATGCCCGCATTGATACACCATTTTCTAAAAAATAAATGCCTAATCTGTTGCCACCTCTTGCAACAAATTGTGTATCTACGCCGTACCTGCGTAAATGATTGATGGCAGACTGGCCTAAAGAATTTTCAGGTACTTTAGAAACGAAAGTTCCCTGTAAGCCATAACTACAAAGGCCTGCAGCTACATTTGCTTCACCTCCGCCGTAGGTAATATCAAAGCTATCTGCCTGTACAATTCTTTCAAAACCAGGAGGGGATAACCGAAGCATTATTTCACCAAGAGTTACAACTTTTATGGGCATTTAAATATAAATTGTATTTTAAATAAATTTTTGAAAGATATTCCTTAATCGAATTTCTTTCTAATTTGTTGAAGCAGCAAGAATAATTAAGATAATTGTAAAAATTATTTGGATTAAAATGTTTTGAAATTTCGGGGTTCTTCTGCTTTTGTAAGTTCATTATTTTCTAATTCCACACCTATTGCCCGTGTCAGGATTTAAGATTTCCAGTAATAATCGACAGGATAAAAATCTTGAAAACCCGCACTTTTAGGCAAGGATTTTTTTGGGTAAAATTGTATCAGGAGGTAAGTTAAAAGGGGTTAGGAGTTATTGGATGGGTTCTTCTTAAAATTATGCGATATGCAAAAGACTGTGGGAAATTACCGGTGGACGATTTGTGCCTTACTTTTTTTTGCGACAACCATAAATTACCTCGATCGTACGGTAATCAGTCTGCTGAAACCTTATCTTGAAGTTCAATTTAAATGGACAGAAGGTGATTATTCATATATTGTTATGGCTTTTCAGTTATCCTATGCTGTTGGTATGTTTTTCGTCGGAAGATTTATTGACAAAGTGGGTACCAAGTTGGGTTATGCCTTGTCAATCCTCGCCTGGAGCCTCGCCGCTATGGGGCATGCCATAGCGAGAAGCTCGTTGGGGTTTGGCATTGCACGTTCAGCATTAGGCTTAAGTGAAGCAGGTAATTTTCCTGCAGCAATTAAGACGGTAAGTGAATGGTTTCCCAAAAAGGAACGGGCATTTGCAACAGGAATCTTTAATTCAGGAACTAATATAGGAGCAGTAATAACACCGCTTACTGTACCATGGATTGCTGAAAAAATGGGATGGCAATATGCTTTTATTCTTACGGGAGCGGTTGGTTTTTTATGGCTTTTACTTTGGATTTTCATTTATGAAATCCCGGCAAAAAATAAAAGACTTTCCAAAGAAGAATATTCATACATCACAAGTGATTTAGATGAATCCGTGGAGACTGAAGAAAAACCACCGAAAACTTCATGGTTTAAATTGCTAGGTTTCAGGCAAACCTGGGCATTTGTTCTCGGAAAATTTTTAACTGATCCTGTATGGTGGTTCTTTTTGTTTTGGCTCCCCGCATTTCTTGATGCGCAGTATCAAATTAAGGGAACTGATATTGCGTTGCCGGTTGCGCTGGTTTATACCATGTGTAGTTTCGGAAGTATTGGTGGAGGATGGTTACCTCTTTTTCTCATAAATAGGGGTTGGACTGTATTCCGTGCCCGAAAAATATCAATGCTCATTTATGCGCTCTGCGTCGTTCCGGTCATTTTTGCTCAATGGCTTGGATCAATGAATATGTGGCTGGCAGTTTTCCTCATCGGTATTGCTACCTCAGCTCACCAGGCCTGGAGTGCCAATATTTTTACAACCGTGTCAGATATGTTTCCCAAAAAAACCGTGGCTTCTGTGACCGGACTCGGAGGAATGGCAGGTTCAGTAGGAGGGTTATTAATAGCATTGCTTGCCGGTATTCTTTTCGATCACTTTAAGTTATTGGGAAATATCGAAACAGGGTATTACATCATGTTTTTTGTATGTGGCTTTGCTTACCTGTTGGCGTGGCTCATCATGCATTTCCTTGTCCCTAAAATGAAGATGGTGGATTTATAGGTCTTTGAGTTTAGTGATTAAAACTAACTGTTCTTAAAATTATTACGGGGCATTTTAGATAAATTTCCTAAACCAGCCAGATGCATAGGTTTGCCTGAATTCCTTTGGAGTGATTTCCTTTTTCTTTTTAAAAATCCTGTTGAAATTGGACATATTATTGAAACCACATTTGTAGGCGATCTCATTAATGCTGTTAGTAGTATCAATAAGCATCCTTGATGCATGACCAAGCCGCACTTCATTTAAGGTATCAATAAATGTTTTTCCTGTTCGGAATCTAAAAAACCGGCTTAGGGATACTTCTGCCATGCCGGCGATTTTGGCAGCATCAGCAAGCGCGATATTTTCGTCGAACTTATTGTTGATAAATTCCATTATTTTTTCTATCCTGCGGCTATTATAAGAAGACTTTTCGGCATTAAAGCTTACATCAGAAAGAACTTTATAATCGCCCGAAATAGATAGATGATGAAGAAGAGACATGAGTTCCAGTACTGAATCAAAGCCATGCTTTTGTTTTAATTGATTCAGCCGGGGTGCAAGGGAAACTGCGGTTTTCCTTGAAAAAAGGATTCCCCTGGAAGATTTTTGCAGTAAGGTCCTGATAAAACTCATTTGATTCCTGTGTAATAGTTTATCATCAAAGAGATCGCGGTGAAATTGAATGGTAATTTCTTTTATATTTTTTCCTTTGCATTTATGAGTAAACCAGGCATGTTGAAGATTAGGGCCGACTAAAACCAATTCTATATTCCCAATTTCATCAACATGGTCGCCGATGACGCGTTTGGCGCCAGGTGCATTTTGAATATAATTTAGTTCATATTCCTCATGCGTATGGAGTGGGAAATCAAATTCTTTTTTGTTGCGTGAAAATATGGTGAAGCAATCACCTTGAGTGAGAGGTGTAATTTCTCTTAACAGTTTAGCGGGCATACTCTAAAATGGGATTATCTAATCACAATTAAAAGTCAAAATAGTATCAATAGTAAATCATTACTAAAGTTATGAAAAGTGCTGAATATATTAACTACTAAAATAAAAAAAATCATTTCCATATAAAAAACTATGATTAATTGATAAAAGAATATATGTATTTGGTTCAAAATAAAGATAGATTTGACATCCTAAGATTCTGATATGAGAAAAATATTTGAAGGAAAATCTTTCCTGATTTTATTCATCATGCTTATATACACCAGTTTACTGCACGGCCAACAACCGTCTTTTGTAATTGCTAAGAATCAACAATTCATATTAGATCAGAAACCTTATTATTATATAGGAACCAACTATTGGTACGGCGGTTTGCTTGCACTAAAAAAGGACAAAAAAAGAGGAATAGGAAGGCTTAGGGAAGAATTGGATTTGTTGAAGAAGAATGGTATTACTGACGTTAGGGTACTCGCTGGTTCTGAAGGTGTGGGAATCATAAATGGAGTGCCCAGGGTAGGGCCCCCATTGCAGCCAAAAGAAGGTGTGTTTGATCCGGGTTTCTTAATGGGAATGGACAACCTTTTATATGAACTGGGTAAAAGAAAAATGACCGCCGTAATTTACCTCAGCAACAACTGGAACTGGAGCGGTGGCTTTCTTCAATACCTTAAATGGAATGGATTGATTGGCGATTCAGCATTTTTGAAAAATATTCCCTGGAGCGAAACAGGAAAATACACGAGCCTGTTTTATACCTGTGAAAAATGCATGGCAGATTATTTTAAACAGGTAAAATATATTATTACTCATACCAATTCAATTACTCATAAAAAGTATTCAGAAGAACCGGCTATCATGGCCTGGGAGATAGCGAATGAACCCAGGCCAATGAGGTCTTCAACAGTAGATGCCTATAAAAAATTTATTAGTATTACTGCAGGCTATATTAAAAAACTTGACCCGAATCACCTGGTTACAACCGGAACTGAAGGTTATATGAGTACCGATAATATTGAGTTGTATAAGGAAATTCATGATGATAAAAATATTGATTACCTCACCATTCATATATGGCCCAAAAACTGGTCGTGGTTTAGGGGAACAAATATTGCAGTGGGTATGGATTCAATTTTCGCCAAAACCTCAAGGTATCTGGATGTTCATGAAAAAGTTGCTTCTGATTTAAATAAACCTTTGGTGATTGAAGAATTTGGACTGCCAAGAGATCACCATTCTTATGATATTGATTCGCCAACTACTTTAAGGAATATTTATTATAGTAAAATCTTAAATGACTGGCTGGCAAGTAAGCGCTCGGGTGCAATGCTTGCCGGCGTTAATTTTTGGGCCTATGGCGGATTAGCGAAACCTGTAAAGGGCCAAATCATGTGGAAAGCAGGTGATGAATATATGGGCGACCCTCCTATGGAAGAGCAGGGATTAAATACGGTTTTCAATTCTGATAAGAGTACCTGGGAGTTGATAGATTCTTTTTCGCAAAGAGCTAAGCATATTGATGAAGATTTACCTTCAGATGTAAAAGCAAACAGCCAAACGATCAACTTGTATCATAATTTAAAAAAGCTTTTAAACAGGGGAATCATGCTTGGCCACCAGGATGACCTGGCATATGGAGTAGGCTGGAAATATATTACCGGTAAAAGCGATGTAAAAGAAGTAACCGGCGATTATCCCGGCGTGTATGGCTTCGAGTTGGGCAGAATAGAATTAGATCATCTTGTGAATATTGACAGTGTTCCATTTGATAAGATGCGACAATATATTAAAACTGTTTATGGCCGGGGAGGTGTGATAACCTTAAGTTGGCATTTGAATAATCCTTTAACCGGAAAGACGGCATGGAATCCTGCAGAAGGGACTGTAGCTTCTATCTTACCCGGAGGATCGAAAAATGAATTATATAAAAGCTGGTTGGATAAAGTTGCCAATTTTATTGTTAGCCTCAAAGGAAATAACGGCGAGGCTATTCCTGTTATTCTTCGTCTTTTTCATGAATTGAATGGTAATTGGTTTTGGTGGGGTAAAGATCATTGTGCACCGGAAGAATTTAAGGAGCTCTGGCATTTCACGGTTTCCTATTTAAGGAATACAAAAAATATCCATCAACTGTTATATGCATATAATACCGACCAGTTTTTTTCTAAAGATGAATACTTGCTAAAATATCCCGGGGATGATTGGGTGGATGTGTTGGGATTTGATATTTACCAAAGAAAAAAAGGCCCTGAAGGAAATGAAGCATTTATAAAAAATGCAGATACCATGTTAACGATGGTGGATGAAATTGCATTTGAAAGAAACAAAATTCCTGCCCTTACTGAATTTGGATATGGCCAGGTACCTGACAGCACATGGTGGACGAAAGTATTATTGAAAGCATTGGATCATCATAAAATATCCTATGCACTGGCATGGAGAAATGCAGGTGGTAAGCCTTCAGGCCAATCAGAATATTACCTGCCCTATATTGGACAAATATCCGCGAAAGACTTTTTTAAATTTTCAAGAGAGCCGGGTATTTTATTTCAAAGGGAGGTTACGAAGGCAAACTTGTATCAATGAGAATAGTTCCTGTCAGTGTTGAATATTGGTTTCTGAATGTAAGAATTTCCAGGCATCCAACCTTTCTGTACTCTTTAAAAATTTGTTTTTTTAATCAAAAAATAATTTTTCGCAAATGAAGCAAAGATTGCAGTTAAAAGAGAAAGTGGGTTATGGCTTTGGTGATTTTGCATCTTCCATGTTCTGGAAATTATTTTCGGTATACCTGTTATTTTTTTATACGGATGTTTTTGGGATTGCCGCTGCTGCTGCCGGTACTATGTTTTTAATTACCAGAATTTGGGATACGGCTCTGGATCCGATCATTGGTGTTATCTCCGACAGAACTAATACGAAATGGGGGAAGTTCAGGCCTTTCCTTTTGTGGATGGCCATACCTTTTGCATTGGCAGGTGTCCTCACTTTTTCTGCACCCGGTTTTAGCATGTCAGGCAAAATCATTTATGCCTATGTTACCTATACGCTTATGATGATGATCTATTCATCAATAAATGTTCCGTATGCTTCACTGATGGGTGTAATGACCTCCAATATTAAAGACCGGACTACGCTGGCTACCTTCCGGTTTGTTTTTGCTTTTGCAGGAAGTATACTTGTATTGGCAACTACCGAACCGCTGGTGAGTGCGCTTAGCCATACCTCTTCAGGAGTAAACCTGCAAAGCGGCTGGCAATATTCAATGATTATCTATGGCATTATTGCGGCCATTTTATTTTATTTTACTTTTTCATGGACACGCGAAAGAGTGAAGCCTCCAAAAGCACAGGTAACGTCCCTAAAGGCAGACCTGCTCAACTTAGCCCGCAACAAGCCCTGGTTCATACTTTTGGGAGCAGGCGTATCTACCCTAATATTTAACTCTTTGAGAGACGGTTCAACTATTTACTATTTTAAATATTATTTCAGGAGCCAGAAGGCTTTTCAACTTCCGCTGCTTGATATAGCTATTAATTATAGCACGCTCTATCTGGTTTTAGGGCAGGCTGCCAATATTATCGGAGTTGTTTTGGCAAAGCCCGTATCAGATAAGATCGGCAAAAAAAATACTTTTCTGTTTGCCATGGTAATTGCCTGCATATTAAGCTGCATTTTCTATGTATTCAACGAAAATAATATTTTCCAGATCTTTTCATTCCAGTTTTTAATAAGCATTTGTGCAGGAAGTGTTTTCCCCTTATTATGGTCCATGTATGCAGATATAGCAGATTATTCTGAATGGCAAACAGGTCGAAGGGCTACAGGGCTGATATTTTCATCTTCGTCTATGTCCCAAAAGCTGGGATGGACTTTAGGCGGCGCCATTACAGGCTGGTTGCTTGCTTTTTGGGGGTTTGAAGCTAATACAGTTCAAACGGAAGTGGCTCAAACAGGTATCAGGATGATGCTCAGTTTTATTCCTGCCATTGGAGCTTTTCTTTCAGGGTTATTCATCATTTTTTATAAGCTAAGTGATGCATTTATGCTTACAGTTAGTAAAGATTTGGATGAACGAAGAAAAAAGGAGGGTATATAATTAATGGAACCAAATCAAGCGTTTTGATAAATTAATGAGGATAAATACTGATTAATAAAAAAACTTTTTCTTCAATATTTAAAATGATAAACAATGGCTTCCAGTTTTGAAAAAAGACTAGATCAATTGCAGCAGTTAAATGATAATTTGCTTGCAAGAAAAAACGGGAAGCTGGAATCCGGTAATGGAATCTTTAACAGGTACGAATACCCTGTGCTGACTGCTGCGCATACACCCATTGAATGGCGATTTGATCTTGATCCCGTTTCCAATCCTTTCCTGATGCAGCGATTTGGGATAAATGCAGTATTTAACACCGGTGCTATAAAATTTAATAATAAATATATACTGGTACCAAGGGTGGAAGGCGCTGATAGAAAATCTTTTTTTGCCGTAGCAGAAAGTGATAATGGTATTGATAATTTCAGATTTTGGGATTACCCCATTGATATGCCTTCAATTGAAGGGGAGACAAATATTTACGATATGCGGTTGGTACAACATGAGGATGGCTGGATCTATGGATTGTTCTGTACTGAAAGACGTGACCCGAATGTATCTGAGGCAGATCAATCAGCTGCGATTGCACAATGTGGAATAGCCAGAACTAAAGACCTGCTGAAATGGAAACGCCTCCCTGATTTGAAAACCCCATCGCCACAGCAAAGGAATGTGGTACTGCACCCGGAGTTTATTGATAATAAATATGCTTTTTATACCCGGCCGCAGGATAGTTTTATAAATGCAGGTGAAGGTGGTGGAATCGGTTTTGGGGTTTGCGATGATATACAAGATGCCGTGATAAAAAAAGAAATTGTGATTGACAAAAGAATATATCATGCCGTTTATGAAGCCAAGAACGGCCTGGGTCCCGCCCCAATTAAAACCGAAAAGGGATGGCTGCACCTAGCCCACGGAGTGCGTAATACAGCTGCCGGGTTGCGTTACGTATTGTATATGTTTTTGACTGACCTGGAAGATATTACCCGGGTGATTTATAAACCTGCAGGTTATTTTTTAGCCCCTGAGGGCGAAGAAAGAATTGGAGATGTATCAAATGTTGTTTTTTCAAATGGATGGATTGCGGATGAAGATGGCGCTATTTTTATCTATTACGCTTCATCAGATGTAAGAACGCATGTAGCCACGAGCACCATTGATCAATTACTGGATTATGTGATGCATACCCCGGCTGATGGGTTTTCATCGAAGGCTTCCGTAAAAAACCTGGTCAGGATTATAGATAAGAATGCTTCAGTGAAAATACATAGCGATAAAGTAGCTACTCAAAGAATGTGAGCTGGTGAATAATGATTCTAAAAATGAAAAAGATATAATATTCAATTGATACAATTACAACCATATAAAAAGGAATTGCAAATGGAATTGTCATCGATATTAAACTTTTGGGAAAGGAATACGATTGACAAAGAGAATGGTGGATTTTATGGTAAGCTGGATAACCAAAATAAAGTATATCACAAAGCGCCGAAAGGATCTGTCTTAAACAGCAGGATATTATGGGCATTTTCCGCTGCGTATAACCTGACAGGTAATAATGATTACCTGCACACTGCAGAAAGAGCCTTCCAATATATTCAGGATCATTTTCTTGATAAAAAAAACGGTGGGATTTCTTGGAGCGTTAATTATAAAGGCAAGCCGCTGGATACCAAAAAACAGATCTATGCATTATCCTTTGCTATTTATGGCTTAAGTGAATTTTATAAATCATGCAAGAATCATAAGGTGTTGGAAATGGCTATTGATTTGTATGAATGCATTGTAAAATATAGCCATGATATCACTTATGGCGGTTACATTGAAGCTTTAACGGAGGACTGGCAGGAAATAAAGGATCTAAGACTTAGTTCAAAAGATGCCAATGAAAAGAAATCGATGAATACCCATTTGCATGTATTGGAAGGTTTTGCAAATTTATACATGGTATGGTCTAACGAAACTTTAAAGAAAGGAATCATTGAACTCATTACTATCTTCCAGGAACATATTATCGACAAAAAATCCAATCACCTAATTCTGTTTTTTGATGAAAAGTGGAATGTAAAGTCGAATATTATTTCCTATGGCCATGATATTGAAGCTTCCTGGCTGATACAGGAAGCTGCTGAAAGAATTCATGAGGAAGAATTAATCAAAAAAATAAAATCAAGATCAGCTGAAATTGCTGATGCAGCCGCAGAAGGCCTTGATAAGGATGGTGGATTGTGGTATGAATTGGGTCTTGATGCAAAACATCTTGTGAAAGAAAAACATTGGTGGCCGCAGGCAGAAAGTATGATCGGGTATTTTAATGCATGGCAGATAACAGGTAAGGAGCACTACCTGGAAAAATCATGGAATAGCTGGATTTTTATTAAAGACCATATTCTTGATAAAAAAAACGGCGAATGGTTTTGGGGAGTAAAAGAAGACTATGCCTTGATGGAAGAGGATAAAGTGGGTACCTGGAAATGCCCTTATCACAATAGCAGGGCCTGCATCGAATTAATAAAGCGTGTGCAACAATATGAATCCACCATTAATCAAAAAACCTTGAAGAATACGTTAAAAAATTAGTACTTTGACATTTATTCTAAATCTAAAATTCTAAACTCTTTATTATGACTACCAGGCGTTCCTTTCTCAAAGCATCATCTTTACTTTCCGCAGGTTTCCTGATTGCACCACGGAATATTAAAGATACCAAACCTACCATTGGTTTGCAATTATACACGGTTAGAGATCAGATGGATAAAGATGCTGAGGGTACTCTTGCAAAAGTTGCGGCAGTAGGTTACAATTCTGTTGAAGGCGCAACTTATACAGGTTCTGAAAAATTTTATGGTATGAGCCCTGGGGAATTTAAAAAGGTTTTGAAGAAATACGGGTTGATGGTTCCAAGTAGTCACTACAGGCTTGGTGAGGATAAAGAAAAAGGGGAAATGGTAAAAGGCACTATACTCCATGACTGGGACAGGGCTGTGGATGATGCGGCAGAAGTCGGCATTAAATATATGGTGTGTGCTTATTTATCTGAAACCGAGAGAGGTGATCTTGACCATTATAAAAAAATAGTGGAAGACCTAAATAAAGCAGGAGAAAGATGCAAAAAGTCTGGTATTCAATTATGCTATCACAACCATGATTTTGAATTTATTAAGCAGGGTGATACATATCCTTATACTATTTTGCTGGGGGCAGATGAGAACTTGGTGAAAATGGAAGTAGATTTATATTGGCTTACCAAAGCAGGTCAGGATATCATAAAATTATTTAATGAGCATCCCGGAAGATTTCCGCTGTGGCACGTAAAAGATATGGATAATACCCCTCAGAAAAATTTTGCTGCAGTGGGAACCGGCATTATTAATTTCAAAGAAATTTTTAAATATAAAAATAAGGCTGGTATGAAATACTTTTTTGTTGAGGAGGATAAATGCCCGGGATCTCCTTTTGATGCTATCAGGGAAAGCTATATTTATATAAAGAAAAACCTCGTATAAAAATTATATGAATAATAACAAAATGGCCTTTTTGAAGAAAGCCCTTTTACTGGCTTCTATATTTCTGCCTCTATCAATGATAGTATATGCAAATAAAGATCTACATGATTTTTACCAGATAAAAATTTATCAGCTAAAGAATAATGACCAGGTTGCGCAGGTTGATGAATATTTGCAAAATGTCTATTTACCAGCCTTACACCGTTTGAAATATAAAAATATCGGGGTATTCAAACCAATAGCAAATGATACTGCAGCAATAAAATTTATCTATGTAATCATTCCGTTTACATCGGTAGAAGAATGGTCAAAACTGGATGAAAATCTTACCAAGGATGCAGCATATAGGGAATCGGCAAAGGATTTTATTAATGCAACTTTTGATAATCCTCCATTTGAAAGAATGGAATCAATTTTATTGGATGCCTTCCCCGGACAGCAGCATATGGTAGTACCCGCTTCCAAGAATCCCGCCAGGGTATTTGAATTAAGAAGTTATGAAAGTCCCACTTTGGATCTTCTGGAAAAGAAAATGGCGATGTTCAATACCGGGGGTGAAATACAAATTTTCAACCGGCTGAAGTTTAATCCTGTTTTTTATGCCAAAGTATTATCAGGCAGCCATATGCCTAATTTTATGTATATGCCCATATTTGATAATGTGGAGCAAAAAGATGCCCAATGGAAAGTGTTTGGCAACGATGCTCAATGGAAAGAAATATCTGCTGATCCAAAGAATGAAAATAAGGTTTCGGTATCCCATATTGACAGTATCCTGATGCACAGTACTTCCTACTCAGATTATTAAATTATTAATTATGCAAATCAGATCTTTCATAAAAAAATTAGTATTTTTTACTCTTAGTATTATGATAGTTCACGATTCATTTTCTCAAAAGATCGGCGTATTTGATAATCAAACCGATGTGGGTAAGATATTGCATGCAGGCAGTGGCACTTATAATGCATCAACAGGGGGTTATGAATTAACCGGTTCGGGAACCAACATCTGGTTTACACACGATGATTTTCATTTTATTTGGAAAAAAATTAAAGGTGATTTTATAATCCAGGCTCGAGGGAAATTATTAGGAAAAGGTGTGGAAGCTCATCGCAAATTTGGCCTGATGGCACGCACCGGCCTTGACAGCATTTCAGGTATGGTTGCTGCCACGGTTCATGGAAGCGGGCTTACATCATTGCAGTACCGAAAGGTTCCTGATTCAAATGTTGAAGAAAAGCAATTATCCATATCTGGTCCGGATATGATACAATTGGAAAGAAAGGGAAATCAATATATCATGTCGGTAGCGCATTTCGGGGATACTTATGTTACGGAAGAAATTGCGAATGTTGATTTAGGCTACGATGTTTATGTAGGCCTCTTTGTTTGTGCACATAATAAAGATGTCGTAGAAAAAGCAACCTTTGATGATGTGAGGATCACCATTCCTGCAAAAGAAACCTTAGTCCCCTATAAAGAATATCTCGGCAGCCATATTGAAACTATGGATGTATTTACGGGGGAAAGAAAAATTGTTTATTCCGAATCTGTGTCTTTACAAGCGCCCAACTGGACTAAGGATGGAAAAAGTTTGATATATAATTCTAATGGGATGTTGTACCGCCTCAATCTTCAAAACCCTAAGGCGGAATTGATAAATACAGGTAAAGCAAAAGATATTAATAACGACCATGTAATTTCTTTTGATGGAAAAATGGTTGGATTGAGTGCTGCCAGCCCGGATCGTAAAATCGGTTCTGTGGTTTATACTGTGCCAATAACAGGTGGCGAGCCCAAACAAATTACTCCCTCAGGCCTTTCGTATTTGCATGGATGGTCGCCCGATGGCAAGTGGCTTACGTTCACTGGTAAACGAAATAACGATCCTACACCTGCCGGATTTGATATTTATAAAATTCCTTCAAAGGGTGGAAAGGAAATCCAACTTACCACTGCTCCCGGACTGGACGACGGCTCGGAGTACAGCCCCGATGGGAAATATATTTACTTCAATTCCGTAAGAAGCGGCCTGATGCAATTGTGGCGCATGAAACCCAATGGAAGCGGCCAGGAACAAATTACCAATGATGATTATAATAATTGGTTTGCCCACATATCTCCTGATGGCAAATGGATTGTTTGTATCACTTTTCCTAAAAGTGTAAAACCGGACGATCATCCTTTTTACAAACATGTTTATTTGCGAATGATGCCTGCTGCAGGAGGTCCGCTCAAAGTAATTGCATACTTATATGGCGGCCAGGGTACCATCAATACGCCTTCATGGTCGCCTGATAGTAAAAGGATAGCATTTGTAAGTAATAGTTATATTGAATAAAAATATCGTCATAAAAAACCCTTAATTTTAGCTTGATATGAAAAGAAAAATCAAAATTTCCTGCTCCTATATTTTTTTATTATCAATAATAGCCATGTCTTCCCCTGGCATATCCCAATCGCAGAATGCTGCAATTGAATCAAAAATTAGTGCAATAGTAAAGAAAATGACCCTGGAGGAAAAGGTGGGACAAATGGCTCAGGTTTCCATAGAATCTTTGGGAAAAATTGAAAACGGAACTTTTGTTTTCAATAAAGAAAAGTTCAGAGATGCAGTAGTTAATTATAAGATTGGTTCAGTGCTCAATACACCTGGTTTACAAAACGCCCAACAATGGAATGATATAATAGGGCAGGTTCAAAAAGCTACCATGGAAACAAGGATGAAGATCCCTGTTTTGTATGGTCTTGATGATAACCATGGTGTTAACTATGTTTCAGGTGCTACGCTTTTTCCCCAGCAAATAGGCCAGGCTGCAACTTGGAACAGGGACCTGGTTTATAATGCAGGAATTATTACTGCTTATGAATCCCGGGCAGCCAGCGTTCCATGGACATTTTCACCAGTATTGGATTTGGGTACCAATCCTGAATGGCCTCGTATTTGGGAAGATTATGGAGAAGACCCTTACCTGGATGGACAGATGGGCATTCAATTCATTAAAGGTGTTCAGGATCCTTTAGGCAGTAAAGATAAACTCGCAGTAAGTGTAAAACATTATATGGCTTATTCTGATCCAAAATCAGGGCATGACAGAACTGATGCATGGATACCCGAAAATTATCTGAGGGAATATCACCTGCCTGCATTCCGTGATGCAGTGGAAGCCGGTGCAAGAACAGTTATGGTAAATTCTGCTTTGATAAATGGAATTCCTACGCATATAAATAAGCATATACTAACGGATATTTTGAAAAAAGAATTAGGTTTTACAGGTTTTGTGGTTTCCGACTGGCAGGATATTGAAAATGTTTATCGCAGGGATCATATTACCAAAGATATCAAAGGAGCTATTTTGCTTGCCATCAATGCCGGCATAGATATGTCGATGATCCCTTATGATTATAAAGAATTTTACACTGACCTAATTGCTCTTGTGAAAGAAGGTAAAGTTCCTATGAGCAGGATTGATGATGCTGTAACAAGAATTATAAGGGTGAAAGAAGAATTGGATCTCTTTACAACTCCCATGACCTATTTGAAAGATTATCCAAAATTCGGAAGTGCTGAATTTGAAAAAGCGGCTTATTACACCGCTGCCGAATCAATTACATTATTAAAAAATGAAAATAATATTTTGCCAATATCTAAAAATGCAAAATTATTGATAAGTGGACCAAATGCTAATTCTATGCGAACATTGAATGGAGGATGGACATATACCTGGCAGGGAGAAATGACCGATAAATATGCAGAGAAATACAATACCATTTTAAAAGCAGTACAAAAGAAGTTTGGTATGGACCATATAGTGTATGAAGAAGGTGTAGCTTATAATATGAAGGGCAAATATCATGAAGATTCCATTCAAAATATTGATGCTGCTGTAAAGGCTGCTGCCGGCGTTGATTACATATTATTATGTATTGGTGAAAACAGCTACACTGAAACGCCAGGCAACTTAAATGATCTTAGTCTATCTGATAACCAACTTGCATTAGCAGATGCCATGATCAAAACCGGTAAGCCTGTTATCATGATACTAAATGAAGGCCGACCGAGGATCATTTATAGAATAGAACCCGGAGCTGCGGCTATTTTGGATATTTACCTGCCTTCTAATTATGGCGCAGATGCATTGGCTGATATTCTTACAGGCGATGTTAACCCAAGTGGTAAGCTGCCAATTACTTATCCCCGTCATACCAATTCATTGGAACCTTATATCCATAAACCTTCAGAAGGAGAAGGGAACCCGCAGGGTGGTGATTTCTATCCGCAATACCCATTTGGATTTGGGTTGTCGTACACAACATTTGAATACAGCAATCTTACTGTTGAAAAAAAGATTTTTTCACCGGTTGAATCAACCACAATTACGGTAACTATAAAAAATACAGGTGACCATGATGGTAAGGAAGTAGTTCAGTTGTATACATCTCAGCTGATAGCTGCTTTAACTCCGGATGTGAAAAGGTTAAGAGGGTTTGAAAAAGTTGACTTACACCCTGGAGAATCAAAAACAGTAACATTCAAGCTCGCTTTAAAAGACCTGGCTTATGTAAATCCTGAAAACAAAAGAATTCTGGAAGAGGGTGATTTTAAAATACAGGTAGGTAATCAATCCACGATGATTAAGTTAAATAAAACGAAAATTTATTGAAATATTGAATAAGTGTAATAATTATTATTCTTCCATTTCAAAATAACTGATTGTATTAATTTCAAAAATAGTAACTGTTATGAAAATTAAATTGTTCCTTATTGCACTGCTTTTTTGTAGTATAAGAAGCGATGCCCAGAAATTTGAAGGTTTGGCGCTTACTCCACCGATTGGATGGAATAGCTGGAATACTTTCCAGGTAAATATCAGCGATGAACTGGTGAGAGGAATTGCAGATAAAATAGTTTCTTCAGGCATGAAAGATGCAGGGTATACTTACCTGGTTTTGGATGATGGCTGGATGGCTATGGAAAGAGATAGCGTCACAGGAAACCTGGTTCCGGACCCGAAAAAATTTCCTAATGGTATGAAAGTGCTGGTGGATTATGTACATTCAAAAGGTTTGAAGTTTGGGTTGTATAATTGTGCCGGAACCAAAACCTGTGCAGGTTATCCCGGAACGCGCGGATATGAATACCAGGATGCGAGGTATTATGCTTCTCTTGGAATAGATTATCTAAAATTTGACTGGTGCAACACCGATAGTATTAATGCCATTGAAGCCTATACCACTATGAGTAAGGCATTGAAAGCAGCGGGCCGCCCGATCGTTTTCAGCCTTTGTGAATGGGGAACGAATAAACCCTGGTTGTGGGCTGAAAATGTAGGTGAATTATGGCGTACCACAGGGGATATATCTGCTATTTTTGACGGGTATCTTGATCATGGTACCTGGAAGCAACAGGGTGTAATGCCCATTGTAGATCTGCAAATCGGATTAAGAAAATTTGCCGGTCCCGGTCACTGGAATGACCCCGACATGCTTGAGGTGGGAAACGGAATGACAGCAAACGAAGATAAAACTCATTTTTCAATGTGGTGTATGCTGGCTGCTCCTTTAATTGCCGGTAACGATTTAAGAAAAATGTCTAGGGAAACTGAATCGATTTTGACAAATAAGGAAGTAATTGCTGTTAACCAGGATAAGTTAGGTATTGAGGGATTTAAATATATAGATAAGGATAGCTTAGAAGAGTGGGTGAAGCCTTTGGCAAATGATAACTGGGCTGTATGTTTCCTAAACCGGTCCCAGGCTCCTGTGCAAGTTAATTTCAACTGGAAAGAAGAGATTATTAACGACACACTTTTTAAAAAGACTTTGAATGCTAATACCCAAACGTATAAGATCAGGAACCTATGGTCTCATAGCATGCAGGGAGATACGCAAAAACCATTTGTTGCTATGTTGCCTTCTCATGATGTAATTGTGGTAAGGCTGTCGAAATGATACTATTATTTACAGTAAATTGTTATCCACGAAGAATATACAAAGAAGAAACCTTGGTGACCTTAGTTTATTAGTGGGATATTATTTTCCCACAAAGTTACCAAGTCCACTAAGAAAATTCATTTAGCTTTAGATAATTCTGTTCGGGGAAGAGATGCGTTCTAATTTTTTAGAATGTCATCAATCCTAGATAATTCTTCCTTAGCAAAACTATAATTTTGTAATGCTCCTATTGCATCTGTGACTTGCTTTGGTTTGCTGGCGCCGAGGACTACTGATGTAACGCGTTCATCTTTTAAAACCCATGCTATAGCCATTTGGGCGAGAGATTGATTTCTTTCAATGGCGAGTTCATTTAATTTTTTTACTTTTTCAATCACCTGCGGAGTAACCTGCGATTCATTAATAGCACCGTTAGAAAGATGCCTTCCAACTCTTGAATCTTCCGGTATACCATTTAAATACTTATTAGTAAGTATTCCCTGTGCTAAGGATGAAAAGGTGATACATCCGACTTTTTCTTTACCTAATACCTCTAATAAGCCATCTTCCACCCAACGATCCAGCATCGAATATCTTGGCTGATGAATCAGGCAAGGAGTTCCTAATTCTCTAAGAATTTCAATTGCTTTTAAAGTTTCTTTAGGTTCGTAGCTGGAAATGCCAACATACAGCGCTTTTCCCTGGCGAACTATCAGGTCAAGGGTGCCCATAGTTTCTTCCAAAGGCGTTTCAGGATCCGGACGATGATGATAAAATATATCAACATAATCAAGCCCCATTCTTTTTAAACTTTGATCAAGGCTTGCCACCAAATATTTTTTTGAACCCCAATCTCCATAAGGCCCATCCCACATACCCCATCCTGCTTTGGAAGAAATGATCAGTTCATCCCGATAAGGTAAAAAATCCTGTTTTAATATTTTTCCAAATGTTACTTCAGCTGCGCCTGGAGGCGGCCCATAATTATTGGCAAGGTCAAAATGGGTGATTCCGCTATCGAAAGCGGTATGCAAAATTTCCCGGCAATTTTCATAATCATCAATTTCACCAAAGTTGTGCCATAAACCCAAAGAAATTAAGGGAAGTTTTATCCCGCTATTGCCACATCGGCGGTAGTGCATTTTTTGATACCTGTTTTTATCTGATTGGTAACTCATATCAATATTTTTAAATTAAATAGAATTCGTGTAAGCGTTTTTGATATATAACCAGTAAATTAACTCTATTACTGCTGCTGTTGTTGTTTTTGTTGTACTTCCAGGTAATATCTGTAAGAATTTACGGGGGCACCAGGATTTTTTGCCTCATAGCTGAATCCCGGAGAACCTTCTCTTTCAGAAGATTTCTTTGCCGATTCACTTTTTATATCTACTGATACTTCGAGGATATGTTCACCGGATCCTTTGTAAGTCCCTTTTACCGGAGAGCAATCTGCAAAATTTCTTCCGGTGGCCAGCCGAACATGCTGGTCATTGACAATACAATTATTTGTGGGGTCTAGACCGAGCCAACCGTAATTGGGAATGAATACTTCAACCCAGGCATGTGTAGCTCCTTCTCCGCGCATTTCTTTTCCTTTTGGACAAATATAACCGCTGACATATCTGGAGGGAATATCGATCATCCTTAATAATATTATCAGGATGTGGGCAAAATCCTGGCAAACACCGGCTTTTAATTTAAGCACATCTTCTGTTTTCGTTTCAACACTGGTAATTCCTTTTTTATAACTAAAATGATTATAAACATATTCCGAAAGTTTGGAAGCGTTTTGTAGAGGAGTTTTTTCTATTTGAATGACGCCTTTCAAAATATTTCTTAATTCTTCACCGGAACTGAAAACTTCAGGTTTTAGAAAATCTATAAAACCTGTTTGCCGGCTTAAATTTTCTAAAAGTTCCCACTGATCAGATGCTTTCATCTCGTCCATAGGGAATACAATGGGTTTGGTGAAGACTTCTGCGACCGACTCTATTAATAGACTTGTATGAGGTTTTATTACAGAAAAAACCCCGAGGTGATTACCAAAATAATCAATGAAAGTATCCACAACCGGATCGTAGGATATTTTTATTTCATGATTTCTTACTTCCAGTAGTCCGTCAACAATAGGGTACAACATTATTTGATTTACGCAATCTATTACCGTGAAAGTATATGAATAGGTAGTTGTATGTTTAATTTTATATAAGGGCATTTTTTAAAATTAAGTATTACCGAAATAATATTTACTGAATGTTGCTGAAATTTCAAACAGGTCCTGGCTTGTTTGAAAAAGAAACGAATCCAATGTAATAAAATCACTTTCGTTCATATTACTGTATTTCATGTTGTTCATCGTTTTGCCAATCAAAAATTCCATTCGTTCATAACTTTCCGCAAGGCTTTCGGCACGCAATCTTGAAAAATATTTATACAGCCGCTCAAGGCTATACAACACAGAATGCGGAAATTCGGGGTTATACAAAATAAGTTCAAGTGCATTCTTAGTAGTAAAATTTCCTTTGAAAATTTTAAGGTAAGCTTCAAAACCATAAAGTGAATATAATAAATACCGGAGCTTCAATGCATTGCCGGCATCCTCGGGGTTACTGCTGATTTCAATCATCTTAATCCTGGTGATATCCAATGAATGAACTGTCCTTTCTAAAAATTTACCAATGTTGATGAAGGTGAAGCCCTCATCACGGGTCATCGTATTATCTATGGTTCCTGTGAATAACAAGCCGCTTTTTATGAGTTGTCCGATAGTTGAAATCGGGTCTGCGTGGCTAATTTCTTTTCTCATATTATCATCACGTATCATGTGGTAATAATCATTAAGGCATTGCCAGACTTCCTTGGTAATATGATCCTGTATCCCCCGTGCATTTTCTCTGGAAAACATGATATTATTGAAGACAGAAGCGCTATTACTTTGGTCGAAAATCATATAGTCAAGAGCCTTTGGGGAATTGGTTTCGATGGATTTCTTTTCCTCTTCGGTAAGCTCGCCGTAAATATTAAGGAGGGGACCCCAATTAAATTCACCGGCGCTATCCTGGGAAGAAATATACCGCGTCAATATAACCTGCAACATACCGTTGGTCCGCTCAATATACCTGCCCAGCCAATAAATTGTATCTGCTACTCTGCTTAACATCTATAAAAAAAATTGAACATTAATAATAAAAATTAAAAAATTCCTGATTTATATTTCTCACTTTCGGAAAATCAGGCCAATACCCATGTATCCTTGCTTCCACCACCCTGCGATGAATTTACAACCATTGATCCTTCTTCGAGTGCAACCCGCGTAAGACCACCCGGAACGATATTTATTCCATCCGGACCATTAAGTGCAAATGGCCTCAGGTCCACCCGGCGTGGTTGCAAAACTCCGTTAATATAACAGGGAGTTGAAGACAAGCTAATTATTGGCTGGGCTATAAAATTTCTTGGCTCAGCATTAATAGCCCTCTTAAAGTTTTGGATTTCTTCATCAGTCGCAGAATTTCCCATCAACATCCCATATCCACCTGATTCGTTGGTTCGCTTAACTACCATCTTGTGCATATTCTCAAAAACGTATTTCTTGCTATCCGGATCTGAAAGCTGGTACGTTGGCACATTTTGCAAAATGGGTTCCTCGTTCAGATAATAACGGATCATATCGGGAACGTAATTGTAAATGGCTTTGTCGTCAGCAACTCCATTTCCCATAGCATTTACGATGGCCACGTTGCCTTTCCGGTAAGCCCAATAAATTCCGGAAACGCCCAAAATACTATCGGGCCTGAAAACCAGCGGGTCAATAAATTCATCGTCAACTCTCCTGTAAATTACATCCACCTGCTGTAATCCTTTTGTGGTCTTCATGTACACATAATTGTTATCCACAATAAGGTCGCGGCCCTCAACCAGTTTAATTCCCATTAGCCTTGCCAAAGTGGTATGTTCAAAATATGCTGAATTATAAATGCCTGGAGTTAAAAGCACTACCGTTGGATTGCTTTTTTGACGGTTACCCAGCGCCAATAAATTCTTAAACAGCAGGTCCGGGTATTCTTTTACGGAACAAACATTATTCTTTGGTAGCAAATCCGGAAAAATGCGGTAAGTGATGCTCCTGTTTTCCAGCATGTAGGAAACTCCGGAAGGAGTGCGAAGATTATCTTCAAGAACATAGAATTTCCCTTCGTCATCCCTTATCAAATCAACGCCTGAAATATGGGTATAGATATCGAATGGAACCTTTACATTCGCCATTTCTCTCAAAAAATTCGGGCACGAATAAATCAACTGGGTTGGAATGATTTTATCATGCAGAATAAACTGGCTGTGATAAATATCTTTCAAAAATACGTTCAGCGCCTTCAGTCTTTGTTTTAATCCGCTTTCTATTAACGACCATTCCTTGCCGGTAATAATCCGGGGAATAATATCAAAAGGAAATATTTTTTCAATGCCTTCTCCGCTGTTATACACGGTAAAAGTTATGCCCTGGCTCATGAAAAGCTTCTTGGCTAATTCATCCTTATGGGTCATTTCTACCGGTGGTAAATCCGCAATAGCAGATACAAAATTCTTGTAAGGTGCCCGAATTCCATCGGAGCCGAACATTTCGTCCCAAACATTTGGTTGTTCCTGGTAAGATTGTAAAAGTGAATTTGTTTTCATAGAGATATATTTATACAAAAATTAAATTTACAGAAATTATAGGCAGAGAGCACAAAAAAAAGGGAAACAATATTTTTAACCTCTTTCTTTACATGGGGATGAAGCAGTTTCTTTCACTATGCTATTCTTTCCAGTGAATTTATCTTATTTTCAACTTCATTTATTTGTTAAGCATAATTGGCCATATAGCCTTTCGGTCACCCTTTTATGATGAGTAAATTTTTTAGAATATGTATCGTGTCGGTATTGCTCCATTTTATTTTTCCGGATAAAATGTTTGCACAATTATGCCAGGGTAGCCTTGGCGATCCGGTGGTTAATATTACGTTTGGTTCTGGTTCTAATCCCGGCCCACCCTTAGTTAATACTACCAATTACACTTATATAGCAAGTGATTGTCCGAATGATGGGTATTATACTATTGCCAACTCTACCAGTAATTGTTTCGGAGGCACCTGGCACTCGGTTCCGCAGGACCATACTCCCGGAGATATTAATGGATATATGATGGTGGTGAATGCTTCTTACAATCCGGGGGATTTTTTCGTAAAAACTGTGGATGGCCTTTGCCCGAATACTACTTACGAATTTGCAGCATGGATATATAATTTATTACTGCCTACAGCGTGCGGTGGCAATGGTATTAAGCCTAACATTACCTTTAATATTGAAACCACTTCAGGGACGGTCTTGCAATCTTACAAGACCGGCGATATACCTATGACCCCGAACTGGACTCAATATGGATTTTATTTTTCCACCACGGCAAGTATTAGTTCGGTAGTTTTAAGAATGACTAATAACGCACCGGGTGGTTGTGGAAACGATTTATTACTGGATGATATTACCTTCAGGGCTTGCGGGCCTTTAGTCAGTGCAAATTTGGTTGGAGCAGCAGATTCGGCAAATGTGTGCACCGGTGACACTTCTGTTTTTACTTTAACTGCCAATGTTTCTGCCGGCTATAACGATCCTTTGTATCAATGGCAATTAAGTACAGGTAGCGACGCCACCTGGACAAATATACCGGGGGCAAATAATACAACCTATGTGAGGCCGGCAGTGCTAACACCTGGCATATATCTATACCGGCTGGCAGTATCTGAGCAAGCAAATAGTAATATATCTTCCTGTTCAATCTTTTCAAATTTGATTTCCTTAAGTGTAAATAAGTATCCGTTACCAGCAGCTTCTTACCGGGGTAATTGTACCAGCGATACTTTATTTCTATCTGCAACAGACGGTACGGTTTTCTCCTGGTCGGGGCCTTTAGGCTTCAGCAGCAATGATCAATTCCCTTTTATTGCTAATGCAACTCCGTCCAATAGCGGAACTTATTTAGTTCAGGTAACTTCTGAAAAGGGTTGCACGAGCAATGATTCTACAATTGTTCAGATAAATGATAAGCCGGATGTAAATGCCGGAAATGACACTGAGATCTGTGGGGGAACAAGCGCCCAGCTGCAGGCAGCAGGAACCAATATAACCTCCTATGTTTGGAGTCCGGCTGCAAGTCTTTCCAATCCTTTTATTTCAGATCCGGTAGCACGTCCTATATTTACCACCTCGTATACTGTTACCGTTGCAAATTATTATTGCCGGGTATCAGATTCAGTTTTGATAACAGTCAATCAGAATCCTTATGCCAATGCAGGCTCAGATAAAGTAATTATTTCTGGACAATCCGTTGTGTTAAATGGATTTGCCGGCGGCACGGGCGTTTCCTTTAAATGGACACTTGGTGAATATATTACATCTGAAAATACGCTCAATCCGGTTGTAAATCCGCCCGCAAATCAAAAATATATT
>OBLT010000401.1_pt1 | contig 28836 bp, 27 predicted proteins | sample 1518721 | NCBI WGS metagenome assembly OBLT01 (sample SAMEA3539307, study PRJEB22396) | soil metagenome | biome: tundra; feature: field; material: soil | place: USA | collected 2010-05 | depth 0.15 m | reverse complement strand
CGTCTGAACTCCAGTCACCTTGTAATCTCGTATGCCGTCTTCTGCTTGAAAAAAAACAGACCAATCAGTATTATTGCATTCTCATTTTTAGTATATACATTTTTTTTAATGATACGGCGACCACCGAGATCTACACTCTTTCCCTACACGACGCTCTTCCGATCTACCAGCGCTGTCGTAGATCTTTCCGTTGATCCGAGCCAGAATCGCAGTGTAGCAGAACGCAAGTCTGCGTTGCTTTTCCGCCCCGACCATTGCTCGAACTCCTCGGACGTGCAGTAGCCCAGGGCCGAATGCAGCCGTTTTTGGTTGTAATGGGACATTTACAGGCATCCAGAAGCATTTCCTCGAATTTTACCGCGGCCAAGCGCTCATCCTTCGGCTGGGTACGGACAGAGCAAGTTCACGAGCGGCCTGGCAGGGTCCCCTAGAATTCTCCTGACATTTGGGCGTTTGATGGGAATCTGGTTCGGCCAACTTCCGTTTAAGCCGCAATGGTCAATATGCGGGGACATGATACAAAACGCTCGGGCCGGACGGTTTTCTGTCCGGCCCGAGCGGGTTGGCTGACGATGAAAGCGCCTCAGTTGGCCGTAAAGCTCTGAATGGCGCCGTAGGAGGTTCCTCCAATGGTCGTGGCCACTGGGCGGAAATAATAGGTGGTTCCGCTTGTGAGCCCGGCCAGCGTCGCGCTCACGCTTTGCGCGTCGGCTGAGGCGGGGAGCACGGCCATGGGCGTGCTGAAACCGGAAGCTGTGCTGTCGGTTCCCCACACAAACCAAACATCGCCGCCCGCCCCGAAATCGTTCACCGTAGCGCTGAGCGTGGCCGTTGGGGTGGCGATGGCGCTGAAAAGGCCGGCGTCGGCGGTTCAATCCCGTCTCTGGCCACCACATTCTAAATAGCTTAGCGGTATCCAAAAACGTCTCGTTTCAGTCTCACGTACCAAAAACGTACATCGTAAGCCGGTGTGCGCTTGGACGCCTTCTTATTTCACTAGCAGTTTCCAGATTTCCCGTGCCGTGTTGCCGGTTCTGGCGATGTGCTGCCGTCCCAGCTTCGCATAGCGTTCGGTCATCTTGATATTCGAGTGGCCAAGGATCTTCGCCAGTTCGTAAAGATCGCCGCCGTTCATCATGTACCAGGATGCAAAGGTGTGGCGCAGGTCGTGGAAACGAAAATTTCGAATTCCCGCCCGTTCGAGCAGGTCCTCAAAGCTTCCTTCTAGTCGCTGCCTTCCACTCGTTGCCCCCGGTTTAGGCGGGAAAATCCGATTCTCACTAATCACGACGGGAAACCGCCGCAACTCGCTGGCCAGTTCAGGCGTCATCGGGACGTACCGCATCTTGCCGCCCTTTAGTTTTGTCCGGACTGCCAACAACCCCTCGCTGTACAACACGTCCGACCAGAGAAGCCCGAATATCTCCGACGCGCGCATTCCGGTTGCGATGGCGATCAGCACAATCAGCCTCAGACGGTGAACCGTCCTGTTGAGGTCGTTTGTGCCTTTCCGGTACTTCTTTTCATCGAGCGCTCTTTTCAGCCTGCCGAGCTCGTCTTCGGACAGGTAACGGTCCCTGGCATCGTCGGGACGCCGTACTTCCACCTGATCCGCAGGATTCCGGTCGAGACCGGTTTCCTTTGACCAGATCGTGGAAGCCTTCGCCATCATGTGGTGCATGACATTGAAGTGCCGTACAGCCGTACCGGGTGACAGATCGCGAACGCCGGTAAGGTTCTCGTACCATCGCCCCACGGCTATTCCGTCAACCTCCCGCACGAACATCCTGCCCAATTCGGACTTGATGCCGTCTAGTACACTCTTCTCCCGGCCCGCCGACAGCTTCTTGCTGCCGTAGTGCGTCCAATAGCGGTCGATCAACTCCGACATTCTGAAGTTGATTTCCCGCTTAACGTCAAGATGCCGGTTTTCATCCCGCACCGACATCTTCTTTCGTTCGACCTTCTGTGCCAACCTCGGAGGTCGATAGCGGCGCAGCTTGCTGCGGAGCGGTTTAGGCACGGTGATCGACTCTCACATCTGGCAGATCCCTGCTGAGGCAGACTGGCCATAAGTCTCCGGCGATGGTCCGCCGGTACATCTGGTCAGACCGGAAGGATCGACAGGGCGCAGGTGATCGATTCACCCTGCATATGGAATTGCTAAACCGGGCGGTGCTTGAAGCGATATGGCATCAAATTCGTTCTGTCATCGCGCGAACGATCCGTGATGCATACCAGGATACAAATGCCATTGCGCCTGGGTTGTAAATCGGTACACTTTAGCGCAAAGCTTACTTACTACAAAATTCCTACGGAATAACGTGCCTTGCTGCTTTCTCAAACAAGAAAATTGAACGAATTACCTCGAGCAATATTGTGTCCCATCCAAAATCCATATTACGAATTGAAGGAGACATTCCGTGCAAAATGATCGGTTACTTGCTGCTACTCGCTGACGGCTCACACGAGTATGCCGAAGTGTACATGCCGTTTACTTCTTAGAAGTGGATATTCGATCTGAAGCACTTACTTCTTAAGAATAAAACACAGTCCTGTTAGTTTTGACGAGACAGAAGCAACTTTAACATCGATCATATTCTTCTCTCTAAGTACCGATCGGATGGATGCTTCAGAAAGGAGATGTCCTGACCCCTTGGGAAAGATTACCCAAAGAGGCGCACTTTTGTTTGGGCGCGCTGCCGCTGCCTTAGCAACGTCATAAAGATCCTTCTCCGTATCAATACGCGCAATAAAAATATCTCCCGGCGTGGGAGAGACTAGAGATGCAACCAGCAAAGCATCTTGCAAATTCCCATCATCAATCTCGCCAAAAATCTGAACGGAGGTTGATTCAGTGATCCCCAATTTATGGGCCAGCGAGGGGGGCGGAGTCTGCAAGACCTGCTGCCACTTCAAAGCTGCTGCTTCGCCGATGGCAAGAGCAATGTCGTCGGCGCCGGCCTTGAAGCAGAGGCGGCCATCGCGCACCAAAATTTTTGCCATGGAAGAACGCGGAATGCGCTTCCTTAAATCGCCGCGGAGAATCAGCTCGCTTGCTTCAAGAACAACCTTCACCTGAAACACAGATCCTGAGCATTCGCATAAGCACGTAGCTTCCTTTCCCATTTTGCCCTCTCTTGAGCTAATCCAATAGCCCGAAAGGATCACAGCCCTGCTGGTTCATATCCTAACGAAAAAGCAGGACTGCATCCAAGTTGTGGCCAAGGAGAAATAAGGACTAGCCCTTTGCCCTTTCACCGCCCTGAATAAGCGTGATTCGATTTCCTGCTGGATCCAGTATTTGTGCCTTTATAACCCAACCATTATCCGTCTTCGGCAATGCGACTTTGCCACCGGCCTGGACTGCATCAGCCAGAGACTTGTCGAGGTCGGAGACGACCACGCCAAAAGACAAATAGGCGTCATCGCTGGATTTAAGACCTCCATTAATCGATCCATCGGGCGTCTTGACCGCCAAATAACCAGGTCCCTTTGGCTCGATTGTCCACCCAAACATCTGAACGTAGAACGCGCTTACAACTTCAACATTGGGACAAGCCAATTCAAAATGGACAAGCCCATTTTCGATGAACGCACCAGTTTGTGCTGCGGTAGCAGTTGTAGTGGCCATAAATCGACCTCCTTTGTTGTGCAACATTATACGGGAAAGCATTACGTGTCAAATGAAAAATTGGACACAACGGACGTCATTGTAGACCTGATGTTTTCTCGGTAAATTTCTAATGGACGCGCCACGCGCTGGAATTGGCTAACGGGTTCAGGCGCACACCACCGGAAAAATCACCTAACACTCTGAAAATACAAATCGAATTGAGTGAACAACGGTACACCGATTCAGTTCGCGGCATTCCACAAATCTTTTACTTGGACGCAGCTGACAGAATGGCATTGCGTCGTTTGCAGGAGTCCATTCGTGCGGTAGTGGAGCTCGTTCCGTCTTCATTTCAGGAACTGGAAACAGCGCTTCTTGGTGCGTACCCTTGCCACATTTTCAGGCACGCTAACTGCTGCCGCACATGAAAGAGTACCACTATGTGGGATTAATGTCGGACTAGAAGGCACAATCGATCCGGCTGTAGCCGGGATATGGACCTCCGTGTGAACACGTTAACATCAACAGAATCATCTGGATATGCTGAAAGATACATTTTCCAATGCGAACCAGAAAGCTGCTCCATGCAGCGGTTCGTAAAGTTTTTAATTTTTCTTCTTGACAACCTGCAAAACTTGACGGAAGCTGTGTTGCAAAGCTGTATGGCGGCTGCTTGTCCATGGGACGCCGTAATCACGTTAGTGGACCCAAAAGGTTCAACATGACGGCAGTCTGTTTAATTGAGCTTTCAATCGGTATGCCGCACCGAGGACTGGTCATAAAATAATTTTTTTGGCACTGCCACATGGCAGACCCCACAATCTCGGCTGGGAATCGCTAACAGGGTCCCTTTCAAAATGCTTTAGATCAAATCCAGCAGTTCAAGTCCTGTCGCATCACCGTGCGACGGTATGGATAACTGGCAAAAGGGTCTATCTCATCTTGAATCATCTTTAGAATTGGGCCCTCAATTGCCCCCCAGATCGAGAGTAGTCGGCGCTCGGAACAGTGCGCGAATGGCTATCCCAGGGTATTGCTGCTTGTATGACTAACTGTCTTCGCAAACTTCCCCCTGAAGTTCGACAACTTCCCCCGGAGTTCGACATGGAAGACGCATCTATCCCCCAATGGTATGCGATCTTTGTTAGGCCGCATTGTGAGGAATCTACTGTGAATCACCTGAAATATTTAGGTGAGGAGACATTTCTTCCTCGTCATGAAACAAACCAAAAGGCACCCTTGTTTCCTGGGTACATATTCTGCAGAACGGTTCTACATAAAGCTCCCAAGCTTTATTCGGTACGAGGCGTCATTCGAATCTTAGGAAACCGTACAGGCCCCATAGCCTTGACGGTTGAAGAGATCGATTTGATCAAATGCATTCACAAATGTGGTCTGCGCGTTCAAACCCATCCTCTTTTCGAACCACAGCAGACTGTCAAATTGCAGTCAGGACCACTGCGAGGTATAAGCGGTTCGGTCATGCAGTCGTCAGACCATGAGCGCTTTATAGTCTCCATTCCATTGCTCATGCGTACAGTATCAGTGCGCGTAGATCTGGCATGGTTGCAACCCGCCTAGCGTCACCGGCCAATCGAACTCCTTGACGCCAACCAGAAACCCACACCATCACCGGGAGGAAAATACCATGAGGAAAGAAACCAGGAGAGCAGTGCTCGTATCTGGTCTTGTATTGGCGACGTTGACACTTACGCTTACGTCCGCCTTTGCCCATGACCCCAAGCCGATACTCCGCAGCATCTATGGGGCACCCATCGCCGTTGTTACCACTTATGAGGTAAAAGCGGGAAGCCAAACAGATTTTCTCGATGCCATGGTGCAGTCCGGGCCCTACAATCGAGTGCTCTATGCGTTTGCCAATGAGCGCATTATCGAAGGGCCGTCGGACACAGTTTCCGGCATAACAACCTTCATCTCCTTCGCGCGCTACTATGACATCTCTACGGCCAATTTTGTTGATTCCAAGCGAAATCCTGCGATTGCGCAGTATTTAGCGAAGGATCCAGCGCGCGTCGAGGCCAAACTTGTTGAGCACGATCTGGCTGACTGGGGATGGGAACACAATTCGCAGCAGGCTGTGTTTCAGGTCAAGCCGCTAGGCAGCGAAGAGATCTTTGAAAAGAACATCACTGCGCTGAGCTTCTTCAAATCGGGTTATGTGGGCCAGACGGGAATCTTTGAAATCCTGCCCGAGGGAACCTCTACGGACAGCATTCGCGAGGCGCTCCAGCGCCGCACGGGGCTTTCAGGAGCTTCCATCTTGACCACTAGCTCCGGTGTAGCCGTTTACAGCGAATATTTCAAGACGCCCCCGCTTACCGGAACGGATCAGTTGACGGCAATGGAAAGCGGCTCGACAGCTCGCCAGATGGGTATGGTTGTCCAGAATTACGTGTCCAGGTAGAAGGGAAAAAGAAATGAGAGAAAAAACAATTTTACACTCTTTCGCCGTACTGCTGGCAATGCTCGTTGCATTGCCAGCAGTGCACCTGTATTCGCAAGCGCGGCCCGCCGTTCGCAACCTGGACTCGAAGCCGGTTGCAAAAACAGGCGGACCAGACTCCGCGAATGCGCATGGCATTACCGTCGCGATCGCCTTGTATGATGTAATCCCCGAGTCGAAGAGCGCTTTTGAGCAAAAAGCTGCCGAGCAATTGGCTGCACTCGCAAGCAACGCTTCGTTCGTCAACGGACGGTTGCTTCGAAACATGGATACAACTGCGGCGCAATACGCGCTCTACGTGAAATTTTCAAGTCGGCGTGAAAGTGAGACGGCACTGGCCGCCCTTGCTGCTGGACTGCGCAGTTATTGCAGGAGAGACGCTGAAACCCACATCGCAGTTCTGGGCCACTCCTATTCTCCATCCGGTGACACTGCAACCCCCACTGGCGTGGAGTTTGGCACCAACCGCACCGGTCAGGTAGCCCATCTGGGACTCTTTGTACCATTCCCATCCTATCGGGAGGAGTATGACAAGGTTCTGCACGAAACTAAGATGCTTACCATCGGAGATAAACCGCGGGGGTATATTGGAGAGGATGTTCTCTCTGAGCCGGACATAGTGCCACCTACCAAACAGACACCGTATTCTCCGCGAGCTCGCGAAGAAACACGAATGTCCTTCAATTACGGCGAATACAATACCATGCAGGACGCTGAAGACTCCTATATTGCTCGCGAGGAAAAGAACGATCCAAAGCTGGTGACGATGGAGAGGATCTTCTATAGCTCCCTGCAGGTGCCCACCCGCTTCTATATCTTCCAGGTCACACAAAATATCTCGGGCCGCAATTCAGCCTCTGCTGCTCAGGACGTTGCTCATACCGGTGGTGAGAGCAACTAAGTGGCTACGACAATGGCAGTTGCCCCAGGGGAGACACGCACGCGGCCGGTAATGATCCATGCGGCTGGCTACGTGCTTCCCCACCTTGGGCCCACTTGCAGTTTAGGAGAGAGCCTGCCACCGGCGCCATCTATCCGGCCCTCTCCCAAGCTCGATACGGCCGCACTTGCTGAGATCGCATGTCTGACACCAAGAGAAGCCAAGAAGCTTGACCGTTTCAGCATGTTAGCCATCGGAGCAGCCCACCGAGCATTAGGCCATATCTGCGCGAGTGATTTCAATTCGAAGTGGGGAATTATCATCTCCAATACACTAGGCGGCTGGGAGTACACCGAACGCGAGCTGTCCAGACTCCACCAAACCGGAGCCGAGGCAGTAAGTCCCTACCTAGCAACGGCATGGTTTCCGGCAGCCCCACAGGGCCAAATCAGCCTCCGATATCCGATCGGAGGGTTTTCAAAGACCATCTGTGGCGACCGCTGCGGAGGCGCTGTCGCTATTCAATTGGCGGCCCGGTACATCCAGCTTGGGCGACTCGATTTCGCACTGGCCGGCGGAGTGGATGCACCTCTGAGTTCTTTTGTACTTTCGGGTTTTAAGAAATCGAAACAAGACATCGATTTGGTTGAGGGAGCCGGGTTTGTCGTACTCGGTCCTGCCACATCGGACAGTTCAGCGAATGAAGGTGGAAATCCGGCACCGGCCAGCATTGCGGGCGCAAAGCACATTCGCTTATCGGCGTCTTCAGACGCGGCCCTCGCAAAATTGGTGCAGGTCCTTAAGACATACGCCGCAGATTCCAACTTTGGCGCGCCACAGACAGTCGTTTGCAGTGGACTCAAAGATGAAGCTCTTGTTGCGCCGCTCACCAGGGAATTAGAAAGTATCGGAAGTAACGTGGTATTCGCAGAACCTTGGTTGCACGATTCATTATCCGCCACCTCCGCGCTGGGGCTCATCATGGCCTACGAGCGATTTAGAAATGGAACTGCTCAATCTTCAGTATGGCACCTCTGCATTGACCGGCTGTCTGCACATCTTACCGTGGTTCGGTGAGCAGATCGCAAAACGCAGTCACAATTGTCATCTCACAGTAGAAAGGTGAAATCCCATGGAAACCACTCTCGTTAGAGAAGAAGTTCTAGGCCTCCTAAAGAAGCTTGGCTGCGATGTTACTTCTGTCTACCCCACTCAGGATCTCGGGGACGATCTTGGTATTGATTCGACAGAAATGGTTGAGTTAGTTGCGGTGGTACGAACACAGTATGGATTATCTCTGCAACCGTCCGTCTGGAAGGGAATCCGCACGGTCGAAGACCTATCGAATATCTTCGCGACGGCTCCTGCAGCCGTAAGGGAGAGGTAAGCTATGAACCGCCTACTCAAGATACTCTCTGTTCTGGCCGTCTGTTTGACTGGAACTGCGGCTAACGCTACCGAACACATCGTCGAGATGACCGACACGCCGCCCTATTTCACTCCGGCATCGCTCACCGTCCAGATCGGGGATACGGTTGTATGGAAAAACCATGGCCCAGTGCTGGTGCACATCATAATAACCGAAGACCTAAGTCTCTACTCTGACGATGTCGATGTAAAGAAGGATTGGTCGTACACCTTCAAGAAGGCCGGAGTCTATTCCTACACATGTTTTCGCCATTTCTTTATGCATGGCGAGGTGATTGTAAAGAACGCCGACGGATCGACTGTATCGCAGCCTGACTATCCTTACCAGGTAGCTTTCCACGAGATGATTGTGCCTACCATGGGCGCTGTCCCACGCATGGTTATTGCCGATCAGAAGCGACATGCTATCTGGTTCACGGAAGGCGGCGGCGATTTCTATGGATTCGAGGGATTACCGGCACAGAACAAGTTGGGACGCATCGATCCGCAGGGTAATATCACAGAGTTCGCTACGCCGACACCCAATAGTGACGGCAGCAAGGTTGGTGTCGATTCCCTGGTTTTGGACCCTGATGGCACGGTCTGGTTCACAGAGCGCATCACCAATCGCATTGGCCGCTTGGACAAGACCGGTCTGATTAAGGAATTTCAACTGCCGCGGCCAGATGGTTATGCTCTGGGCATCGATATCGACAGCGAGGGAACCCTTTGGTTCGCAGAACGCTATGGAAACAGTATCGGGTACATGTCCAAGGAAGGAGCTGCGACGGAGATCGAGCTTCCAGAAAAGGAGTCTGAACCGCGTACCGTCTTTGTAGGCAGTGGAGGGAAAATCTGGTACACGGCTCGTGTAGCAAACGAGATCGGCTACTATGACGTGCAGAATAAAACTCTGAAACGTCTGACGATTCCAACCAAATTGGCCAGGCCAGTAGGTATTTGTGAAACATCCGATCATACGATCTATTTCCTGGAGATGGTCGGAAATAAGGTTGCCAAGGTCAATGGCGACCAGATTACTGAATACCCGCTCCCGACGAAATTCGCGGCACCCTTCAAGTGTGTGGCAGATAGCAAGGACAATATCTGGTTCTCCGAGGTCTATGGCAATGCGATTGGCGTACTGCATACCAGCGACGGATCGATAGAAGAGTACAAGATACCAACTTCAGACAGCCGTCCCGGCGGCGTCACCGTCGACGAGCAGGGACGAGTGTGGTTTACCGAGCAAAAGGGCAACAAGATCGCGTACTTTGATCCGTCCTATTCGGCCAAGCTGCAGCCCAATCAAAACCCGGTGGCACGAACAACAACTCCGGCCGAACAGATCCACGGGGATGGCGAAGCGTCGACTGCCCATCGGATGCACCATTCTGCTGAAGGTGATCCGAGCCCGGTTCGGAGCAAGCCGATCAGCTACAATCCAGCGGCTGATGCGACCATCAAAAACATTCATGCCGTTGCCTATCCGCTGCCCAATGTGGGTTCGGGTCCGGGCAACGACTTGATCGAGGAGGGAGGCGGTTTATGGTTTCCCGAGGTGTTTGGAAACCGAATCGGGCGCCTGGATCTTGAAAGCAAGTCATATAGCGAGATCACTCTGCCAAGGGAAGTAAGTATGCCGGTTGGAATAGCGCACGGCCCGGAAAACCATTTCTGGAGCCCACTGTTTCGCGCCAATAGCCTGGCAGAGATCGATCCAGTTGCGGGAACCGTGATTGAACACCCTCTGCCCATTGATGGCGCACTTCCATCCGGGGTCACCATCAGTTCCGACGGCGAAGTGTGGATCACAGAATTCGGCGCCAACCGGATAGCCCGCTACGATCGCAAATCGAAGAAATTCCAGGAAACCGAACTCCCCCTGCCTGACAGCAGTCCCCTGCAGATCATTGCGGATGGACCCTATCTCTGGATCAGTGCTTCGGATGAAGACCGCAACTACGTAACGCGATTCAGTCTGGCCACCAAGGAATTCGAGGTCTTTCCGGTGCCTACGAAGGTGGCTTGTCCGGTGGGCATGTTAAGAGATGGTCCCTATCTATGGGTTGCAGAGGGAGCAGCAGGCAAATTGGGCCGTTTAACGGTGGCCACGCGCCAGTGGAAGGAGATCTCTTTACCCGGTGAGCGCCCAGAACCGGTCAAGCTGAGCCGTGATCCCCAAGGCAATTTGTGGATTACGGACGGCGGCGGCCTGGGTTCGAGCGGCGGAAATAAAGTGATCTGCTATCACACCGCCACAGGCAACTTCGACGTGGTGGAAATGGAGAAGCGCGAGGCCAAGCCAATGGGAATTCTCGCGCGGGCAAACGGCAGCGTTTGGTTTACACAACAAGGGAACAATGCCCTCAGTGTCGTGGAGAAAGGTGTCACATCTGATGGAAACATTTGAAGTTTCTTTAGAAATCGCTGCACCCGTAGACAAGGTCATGGCAGCCTTTTGGGATGTTACACGCTGGCCGGAGGTCGCTCCGCATGTAACAGAGACCTCTCTCATCTACGACGACCAGGATGTGCAGGTCATAATGATGAAAGTGGTGACCCTCGGGCGCGTCGACCGATTCAAGACAGTACGGGTTCGCCAGGGCCTAAGAATTCACTTTATCCAGCCCACTCCTCCCGCAATCTTTCACTTCCACACCGGCATCTGGCACTTCAAAGAACTTCCTCTGGATTTGAAGGCCACCGCAGCGCCGGTATCTGTGGTGAGCGTGACGCACAACATGCAAACAAATACCGACGCGGCCAAGGATTTTCTCCGGACCAAGGTTGCCGGGTGGAACGGGCCGGATACACAGGAAGGCATACTCACTGCCATGCAGCAGGTTATCAGCAACAACAGCCTGCAAACTATACGTGGTCTCAAGACTCTCGTGGAAAGGGAATACACCCATGCAGAATATGCAGTCCAGTAGTTTATTGAGTTTACTTGCCTTGCGGCCGTTCAGCCAACGGATCTACACCTTGATGGTGCATGGCCTTATGGCTTTTGGCGCTGCCGTCGCAGGAGTGCCCCAGGTCCCCGCAGAGGTACTGTCCCAGCCAACGGTTGTTCCCAGCCATGCAGAAACGCACCAGTTTCAGAGTTCGCTCGGGCACCCATTTACGCTCATCGAATATCCAGGTGCCATAAAAGGCGGCGTTCCACACATCATCGCCATCGATTCCGGCGACCATGTGTGGTTTTCCGAAAGCGGCGGCCGATTCGCCAAGAGCTTTCTCGATATCCCGGCGCAGAGCAAGATAGGGAAACTCGACCAGTTGGGCACTATCTCCGAATGGGACCTGAAAGACGGATCAGAGGTTGAGACGGCCCATGAAGGAACCAGTCCCATGGGGATTCTCTTCGACACGCACGGCACGCTTTGGATAGCCGAACGTTTGGCGAATCGTATTAGCAGTATGAGTCATTCGGGCGAGGTCAGGCACTATAACATTCCAACACTCAACGCTTGGCCTACCGGATTGGTTGTAGATTCTGCTGGCAATCTTTGGTTTACCGAAACGAAGGGAGACAAGGTTGGTTTTTTGGACGCCGGTACCGGCAAGATGATTGAATACCCCTTGCCGCTCCAAAACACGATGTCGACAGGCATTGCGATCGGCCCTGACGGCTCCATTTGGGTAGCCGAGAGGGATGTTGATACCATTGGCCGTCTGAACCCCAAGACACACAGTTTTACCCAATACCAGACGCCGACCAAGAATTCGCGTCCTTGCGGACTCTTGGTCGACCGTCAGGGAAAGATATGGTTCAGCGAGCGCAATGGCGGTAAGCTTGCCACCATTTCATCCGATGGCCAGATTACTGAGATTCCCCTAGAAGACCGCTTTGCCGCACCCTTCCTCATGGTTTCTGACGAGCGGGGACAGATATGGTTCAGTGAGATCTTCGCCAACCGCATCGGGCGATTCGACCCGCAGACGTACGATGTAGAGTATTACCCTCTGTCAAGCAAAGACGCACATCCGGCAGGTCTGGCCCTGGATTCAAAGGGTAATCTTTGGATTGCAGAACAAGGAACGGACCGCATAGCAGTTCTCGTTCGCACGGACCTTTCCTATATCGGAAACGGAGTGGGGGTTCACGAAAAACAACGGGCCGTTACGCCTGCGCCAGAGGCACAATACCGCTTCGAGGAACTCGATGTCCCCACAGTGCAATCTATTCCTGGCATCGTAGCAGTGAGCGCAGAAGACACCGTTTGGTTTACACAGATGGGCGGCGGGTTTGTCGGTCCAGGTTTTCCGCCGGGAGCACCCGGATCAAAGGTCGGATACATCGTCAAAGGCGTCTTGCACGAGTTGCCGGTTGGGCCCCAGGAGTCAGGCCCCACGTCGATGGCCAAAGACCCGTGCAGTAAAGATTTATGGGTAACACTCCGTTCAGCCAACAAGATTGCACGTATCCGCGACTACAAAGCTGTCGACTATGAAATTCCCATCGCTGATAGCCTGCCCGTGGGTATTGCTGTGGACTTAGACCATAATGTTTGGGTCGCATTGAGTGCAGTCAACAAAATTGCGCGCTTAAGCCCGGAGGGTAAATGGCGCTTTTTGGATGTGCTGGAGCCGAATGCTCAGCCGCGCACGGTTCTGGTCGACAAGAGCAATCGCGTATGGTTTGCCGAGAAGACAGGCAACCATATTGGGTTGATTGACAAGGATACTTGGACCGCCAAAACATGGAATATTCCCACGCGTCTGGCATGGCCACTTTCACTGGAGACCGACAAAGATGGCAAGATATGGTTTGCAGAGATGCGCGGCGACAAGTTGACCAGCTTCGATCTGGCCACGGAACACTTCACGGAGTTTCCGCTTCCATTCAAGTCTGCCCCCTTCAAACTTCTCTACGATCCAGATCATGACGCATTTTGGATATCGACGGTTTTTGCAAGCTCGATTATGCGTTTCAGCATCTCACAACAAAAACTGGTTACGTCCTACAAGATCCCAAGCGAAGGGGCCTGGGTGGGCGGCCTCGATATGGATGCCAAGGGCTGCATCTGGTTCAGCGAGCAATTCGCAAATAAGGTTGGACGCCTCTGTATCGATGGAGTCACAAAACAGCCTCTGGCAAGCATTCCCATATTGCCGCGACAGGAGGCTTTGAATGAATGACCAAACCCGCAATATCCAGCATAGGTTGGAGTTCATTGGGTTTCCACCTGGCGAGTTGCGGCGCTGTATCGAGCTGGCCCAAAAGAGAGCCTGGGCGGAGGTCTTCAGCGAACGTGCTGTAGCATGGGCGCAACGGGCTCAGGCTGCAAAGGATGCATATCAGACCGTTACCGCACTGCAGCTATACAGGTGGGCAGCAGTAGCCTATCACGCAGCGGCCTTTGAGTTTCATTTAAGGGTTGACCCGTCCGACATGCTAGAAACCATCACAGTGCTGAGAAAGCGCGCGGTTGAGTGCTATTACGACGCTATGAGCTTGGCGCCTTCTCTTGGCGAGTTGGTTAAGGTGGGATCGAGCCGACGCAATGTAAATGGACTCTTGAGAAGAACCGAGACCGCTCCTCAATCGCTTATTGTCCTGGTCAACGGACTGGATTCGCTTATGGAACTTGAACTCCAGCGATTCGGAGACGAGTTTTTGGCGCGGGGCATCTCTACACTGTCCGTGGATCTGCCTGCTGGCTGCAAGGCCTGGTCGGCTGCGGAGCGGCTAGATCTCGTCGGCTTTGGGGTTGACTTGGCACAATGGGCAACCGTGAACTACGGCATTACAAGCATTGGCGTGTTCGGAGTGAGCTACGGGGGCAACACCGCAGCCCGCCTTCTGGCATCGAGCCCGCATTTCTGCGCTGCTGTTGCCGTATCGCCGCCGGGTTTCTTTGGCCAGAAGGAACTTGCAGTCACCCGTCTGGCGCAGATGTTCCGTTGGAGCTTTGGCATTACCTTTCAGGAAGATGTGTCCAAATTGGCACAGAGTATAGATATATCAAACTGTCCTCGTCCCAACGGACCCCTCATGTTGGTGGAGATGAGCGAAGACGCACTTTTTGGCAGCGAACATACACAGTCATATATGAAGTGGGCAAACGGCAGCTGTATTCCTACTCGCTTTCCCGGCGAACACGTGGGGACAAGCACCATGCATGCATGGCTGCCACAAACTTGTGATTGGCTGGTAAGCCAGGTCGAACAAAGGAGTAGACAATGCTTGTGAACAGACTGATAGGTAACCTTCTTTTGTCCTTGTTCGCTTTGGCGACCTATGCGTACGCAATCGAGCCAGTAACTGCCAAAGATATCCCGTCGGTTCAGGAGATTGCCTTGGATCAGCCCACAAGCGGGCCCGCGATTGTGGCTGTTGATGCGGACGATACGGTGTGGGTAGCCTTGGCCCGAAGCGGAAAACTTGCCAAATACATCAATGGTGAAGTGAAGACATACGCCCTCGGGGCGGATGCGCGGCCTGTCGGTATCGCTGTGGGAACGCCACAGAATGAGTTTCCGGGCGATATATGGATTGCCGCCAGTTATGACAACAAGATTCTCCGCTTCCATACCGCCACTGGCAAAGTAGACCAGTTTCCCATCGATGGCAATGACAGCTGGCCCTTCAATATTGCGATCGGACCGGATCAGACAGTCTGGTTTACCGAAAGGGCTGCAGGTCGAGTGGGAATGCTCGATGCCTCTACCGGAAAGTTGCACCATTACTCCCTGCCCACGGCGAATTGCGGACCGGCCGGATTGGCGGTAGACCTGGCAACCAAACGCGTATGGTTTTCAGAAAGCTATGCCGACCGTATTGGTGAGCTGGACATCGCTACGGGAAAGATCACCGAATTCAAAATGAGCGACCAGAGCACCGGACTCACCAGTGGTCCGGCCGGCGTGGCGTTGGACGCCGCAGGCCGAGTCTGGTTTGGCAAGCTGGAAGGCAAGATCGGGATGTTGGATCCTGCCACTGGGGCCATTACTCTCCGCGATGTCCCCGATCCAGCTGGAAGACCTGCGGGGGTTACCGTTGCGGAGAATGGCGATGTATGGATGGTTTCTCTCGACGGCAATGCCGTGTTGCGCTATATACCTACAACTGAACAATTTCTGCGAGTCCCTTTGCCTTCAGGTTCGCCGGATACGAAGCCGAGCACGCCTCCTTTCGCGCGCAGCTCGCGCCCCTTTGGCATCGCCATGGACCACAAGGGAAATGTGTGGATATCCGAACAGTACACGGGCAACTTAGGTGTTATCCGGTCAGGCAGCAGTACAGCCGAAATATTCTCACCGCACGGGGTCGTCCGCTTCCCTGATCCGCTCTTTACTTACCAATATAGCGGCGTATCCATGCAGGCGCAGCATGCAAACATCTTCATCGACGGACAGCCGGTGCGCGTTCAGAATGGCCGACTTGACCTGAGAGGGATACGCCCCGGCACGCACGTTGCGAGCGTGACTCTTAGTGAAGATGGGCTGGCCCCTACCCATGCCGAGTCCACCTTCAACTTTCAACCCACCAAACAAGCACTCGTACAGATGTTCAAGGGCCTTCAGCCGACCACCGACATAGGCAAAAAGGCGCAACTGCAACTGCTGTCTGAAGCAACCGCGCTGCTGAAGGACAGCTCGGATGATCGTATCCAGCAACTGCATAACGATCTTCTATCAAGTGCCAGTGCAGTCGGGATCACCGCTACCGGAGAATGGCTCGCTGCCGTGGATCTGCAACATCCGCATCCGGAAGTAGATGCAAGTATGTCTATACTCGACAGCGCACCCTATTTCTCACCGGTAACGATCCTGCTTAAACAGGGTGGCACGATTATTTGGAGATATGACCCGCCTTCTGACGGTCATAGTATTTCGCACGAGCAACACGTACTAGAGATCAAAGACAGAGGAGTAACTTCTACCACCCTTCATGCCGGTGAAACCTTTGTGCTGGCCTTCCCTAGTGCCGGCAAATTCATTGTGCAAGATAAGCATGACGAAATGGCACAGGCCGTTATAGAGGTCATACCATGATGTTACCACAGCAGATGTTCGATCTATCGGTGCAACTTGGCCCATCTTCATCGGAGATTCTTCCGGTGAACATACAACGCTGGAGCCACGTGGAAGGCGGGAGCCACCTCGCAGATCTGGCGGGCATTGATCAAGACAAGCTTCCCGGCGGCATGGGCTGGGCCAGCGAAAGAGTCGATGCCCTGACACACAGCGGCACCCACATGGACGCACCGTATCACTATTCTCCCACTTGCAAAGGTACTGCCAGCCGAACTATCGACGAGGTGCCAATCGAGTGGTGCTTTGGTCCCGGTATGATCGTCGACGTAAGTTCTACAAATTGCGATGAAGCAGTAACTCCTGAGGAATTTACCGAGGCGGAAAATGCATTTAAGCGTAAAGCTACCTCTGGAGACATCATTCTCTTCCATACGGGCGCGGAAGAACAGCATGGTTCCGACCGCTATATCTTATCCGGAAGAGCTCTGTCGCCGGAGTTGATTTCACTGCTCTGCGCGCGCGGAGTGAAGATCATAGGAACCGACGCCTGGAGCATAGATCCTTATTTCGGAAAGATGCGCGATAATATTCAGAAAGAGGGTATTCAGACAGTCTGGTGTGGACATTTTGTTGGACGAAAAGAAGAGTTTTGCATCCTCGAGCGCCTTACCAATCTGCGCACTTTGCCGCGCACAGAGTTTTGGGTCGCATGTTTTCCGGTCAAAGTAGCCGGTGGAAGTGCAGCCTGGACCCGCGTTGTTGCACTTACGTACTAGGAGCCCGATGAAGATGAGAATCCTACAAAATATCGCAACCACACTGGCAGCGTATCTATTTATGACATATTTACCCTGCTCTGCGCAAGACAAGCATGTCGATGCACAACAGTTTATGCAGGCCAAGTGTTTTGCTTGTCATTCCAATACGCATGGCTTGGTCGATTGGCAGCGCTTCGCAAGCTCGGAGGGCCCTGACCTTTCCTTTTCAGGGTCAAAGTATCAGGCTGAATGGCTCGAACAGTGGCTGCAGCATCCTGTCAGTATAAGGCCAGGCGGCTATTTGCCTTTCAAGGTGACGGTATCCACTCCGACCGGAGACAAGATCGACAATACCCGAGTCCCTGCACACGTCGCATTGAGCCCGGAAGAGGCAAAGGCGGTAGTCAGCTATCTGGAGACTCTGACGAGGGAGGCTTCTCCGTATCCTCAACCTTCCGCTACCAATGAGGTTCGTGCAGAGGTGTATTTTCGCAAACTGCTCCCCTGCGCCGGATGCCATAGTGCCGCTGGGAAGGGCGGGGGACTATCCGGTCCTGAACTTGACGACGTTGGCAAGCGCCTAAAGCCGGAGTGGATCTCGGCCTACATCGCGGATCCATCGGCATGGCAACGTACAGCGATGCCGAAGACGGCTCTCAGCGGCGATCAGATTGACGCAATCACCAAGTACCTTTTGGCAGCGCCCGCCAAGGAGACAGCGCGTCAAAGTTCTGGTTCTGTAACTGGCACGCCTATCAGCAAGCCTGCCTCGCGCGCAGAAGCGATTTACCAAGTTCTGTGTACGCAGTGCCATGGCATCACAGGCAATGGAAAGGGAATCAACGCCCCTTATCTCTTCGTTTCACCACGCGACCATACATCCTTCGATGAGATGAGCGCACTAACCGATGATCGTATTACTGCGGCAATCAAGTACGGAGGCACTGCGGTGGGAAAGTCGGCCTTGATGCCATCGTGGGCGGGTGTGCTCAGCGACAGCGATGTGCAACTCCTGGTGCAATACCTTCGGCAGATTAGCGGGACACAGGCGAAGAACAACACGGAGCGTGAACAATATGGTCAATAATCGGAAGGTGGTTATTACAGGGGTGGGGCCTGTTACTCCTATCGGTATCGGTGTCAGGGAGTTCTGGCAATCTGTGAGCGCCGGGGTAAGCGGAACACGCGCGCTTAGAAATACCCCATACGGAAAGACCATCATCCCTTTTCGTTCCCGTGTCGTTGCCCAAATTGATGATCCTCGCATCGCCTCGCATTCCGGGGAAGACCGGGTGGCAACTCTGGCCCGGCACGCGACCATCGCCGCCTGTATGGATGCCAAGATGGCGCCTGCCGAGCAAAAGAAGCTTGGCGTTTATGTGGGAACAGCAGTGGGCAGTACCGCAGAACTGGAACAATATTTTATCGACAGCGAGCAAAGCCTTGAAGGGAATGCAAGCGCACACCACGCATCGGCCCTGCTCTTCCACACCACTGCGGATATACTGGCGGCGATGCTTGAGACAGACGGTCCGGTCATGACTATCTCGACCGGATGCACAGCGGGACTTGATGCAGTTGGCATCGCAGCAGACGCAATCCGCGTGGGTGAGATCGACAGCGCCATAGCCGTGGGGACAGATGCCCCTATCTGTCCGGTCGTTCTGGCAGCATTTGACGTGATCGGCGCGTTATCGTGCCGCAACGATGATCCGACCAGAGCTTCGCGGCCCTTTGATCGGGACCGGGACGGGTTTGTGCTCGGCGAAGGCGCTGCAGCTTTATGTATCGAAGAGCGCGAGCATGCTATCGCGCGTGGTGCCCGGATCTACTGCGAAATTGATGGATATAGTTCCGTCAACAACCGATACCACATGTCGGACCTGCCCGATGATGGACTTGCCCTGGCAGAGTGCATCTGCATCGCGTTAGAGGATGCCAAGGTGAGTCCGAAAGACGTTGCGCATGTCAACGCTCACGGCAGTTCAACGCCACAGAACGATATATGCGAGACCAATGCCATCAAGCGCGCGCTTGATAAGCATGCATTCGCGATTACAGTCAATTCGTTGAAAGCCATGACCGGGCATGCTTTGGGCGCTTCCAACACGATAGAGATAGCCGCCTGCGCACTCAGTCTTTATCATCGATGGCACTTTCCTACCATGCACTTAGACAATCCATCGAAGGGCTGCGACTTGGACTATCTCCCGTACCGGGGCAGGCGTACCGTACAGGGACATATTCTCAAACTGAGCAACGGCTTCTCCGGCATTCATTCCGCCATAGTGCTTGGCGGTGCCGCATGATTTCTGTTCGATCGAGGCTTGTGGCAGGTTTGCTCCTTCTTTTTACGTTCAGCTTTGCCAGGTTGGAAGCCTATGCTCAAGACCACCACCATGTCTTTGTTAAGGAGCTCCCCACCGATGCGTCGCGGGACCCTAACCTGCCTGGCTCCATCGATAATAATTACTTTCGCGCCATTCCCCCTCATCGCGAGGGCAATCACACGGTATGGGAATACTTCATCACGGTGACAGAGCACACTGTTCTGCTCGCGAACAAAAAACCCTACAAGGTCTGGGCATATGGAAACAGGGTGCCTGGTCCCACGCTGACAGCTGTCGAAGGGGATCTAGTTAAGGTCACACTGAGCAACGAAACCTCGGTTGGGCATACCATCCACTTTCATGGTTTATATGTGACGCCGGAGATGGACGGTGTACCTCCAGTAAGTCCCATGGTGATGCCCGGATCATCCTATACCTACTCATTTATCGCCCGCCCGGCCGGCACACATTTTTACCACTGTCACGTTGACACAAACGAGCACATGAACCGCGGCATGAGCGGTGCGTTCATTGTAAAAACAAGGATTCCCGAGCCGCGAGTTGACTTGGACTGGGTTTTGCTTCTGAGTGAATGGAACAGCAAATATGCCGAAGAGGGAAAGCCGGGAAATCCGAGAGAGGTTAACGATACCGATTATTTCACGATCAATGGAAAGTCCTTTCCCTACACCGCACCCATCGATCTTGTGCAAGGCCAGGTGGCGAGACTTCGACTGATCAATGTGGGATCGCAAACGCACTCCATCCACCTCCACGGTCAGTCATTTCTGGTCACACATAAAGATGGAGCGCCCATGCGTGAACCGCAAGAGATGGATACTGTCGCTATTTCTCCGGGGGAACGCATTGATCTTCTCATCAAAGCGGATCAGCCAGGAGAGTGGCCGATGCACTGTCACACCGCCGCGCACCAGACCAATGCTGGCGTCTATCCGGGAGGCATGATGACCCATGTTCGCATCACTGCCGCAAGCAAGCCCTATCCCACCTCCCTGTGGGGTTTGTCTGCTCTGCGGAAACAGTGGAGGCAATCAGCCATCGTGCACGAGGATCGCTAGATGCTGTTGGCCTGCCTAGCCTTTGTCGAACTTGACTACCTTTGGGCATTGCATAAACAGGTATCTCTTTTGGCCTGTCTAACCAATGAAGAATATCGAGTGTGGCAGAGATTTGGAAGCTCGCGCAGAAGAAGAGAGTACGTCGGCGCGCGGCTTGCTGCAAAGCTTGCCTTTTGCTCTTTACGGGGGGCATCTCAGCTGTGGAATGTCGAAATTGTCCTGGACTCCGAAGGAAGGCGTTTCATCGGCGATCCGAAGGATGCACAATGCTTCCTTCCCGTTTCCATCAGCCATGATCGAAGATGGGCGGCTGCCATTGTTTCACTGATGACGAAGCAAACCGTTGGCCTGGATATTCTGGATGTGCCGGGACGGTCGATCTCAGTGGAAGGATTGCACATGATCGAACGATTCCAGGCTGTGAGTCTACGGGAACAGCAGCGCTGTTGGGCACTTAAAGAGGCTGCGGCAAAGGCAACCGGACTCGGACTGAATTTCAAGCCCGCCGCTATTGTGAACTTTACGCAGAAAGGCTTCCAGTGGCTGGCACTTCCGGCCGAGTACGATCAAACGCGCTTACATCTGCTGTCAGCGTCTGTCAGCAGGCATTTCGTTTTGGCCATCGCATTTGGGCAATCAATCGAGAATGCGTCAACTGAGCCGTAGGGAAAAAGTCTTTATACCACCGTGAACTTGCCAGAAGGAGAACCATCATGCTCTTAACGTTACTTGTCGCACTCGGAATATTGATTGCGGTCATCGTGGTCATTGTGGGTATCGGATATGCACTTCCAACCCAACATACCGCCACACATAGCCGTTCCATACACCAGCCAATTACGGCAGTGTGGGCTGTGATCACGGATTATCAAAATACTTCAGTCTGGAGAAAAGATGTTCACGCCGTGGTTCAACTTCCCAATAGGAACGGACATGAAGTATGGAAGGAAATGGATCGCCGTGGCCGTGGTATCCCTTACGAGACTGTCACCGAGCAGGAACCCTACAGCATAGTGCGCCAGATATGTGATGAGAAACTCCCGTTTGGCGGCAGTTGGCATATCAAACTCACCAGCAAAGGCAGCAATACAGAGGTCACCATTACTGAAAATGGTGAGGTCCGCAATCCGATATTTCGTTTCGTGTCGAGGTTCATCATGGGACATTCTCGCAGCATCCTGCAGTATTTAGATGCGCTGGCGGCATACATGGAGCCTCCTCCAACGGACGCACCCGCCATATCACGCAATTCACCGGATGCTCTCTGAACAATCTGCGCAGCGAGTTTCTGGAACAAGAAAGAGGAAATACGCCTCGCAGTCGGCGATCCTCTTGTAGCACGCCTCCTCCACGTCGTCGCCTCCCCTGCTTTGACCGGAAGGGAAGCACTGCATCCACAATGCTCAACAAATCAACAGCAAAGTGAGGATTCTATGCCAAGACGTAAATACTCTCTAGCCACAATCGCAGTGGCGATCGCGTCACTCTCTGTGCCCACGAGCGTGATAGCCCAATCTGCAGCAGCATCAACAGAGGTTGCGGCCGCGACCGTAGCGTACGCTTCCGGTACAACACTAGCAGCCTACCTTGGAGCCCAGACGGACGCTTCCCTTAGCGCCCCTACAAGTGCCGCAAGGATAGCAAGAGGAATGCACAACTACAACGCGTCATCAGTCGCCTTGTATGTGAGCAATTCCAATGGCAACACCATCACCGAATACGATATCGAAACGGGAGCTCTGATTCGGACCGTGGTCAAGGCAGGACCGGAGCTGAAGGGAGCCAAGGGAATTGCATTTGATTCCGAAGGAAACCTGTATGTCGCCGGTCGTTACAGCAACTCCGTTGTAAAGTACAACCGGCAGACCGGGCAGGTACTTTCCGTCCTAGACCCGAAACACAAGGGCCAAATCTCTGGGCCACAAGGTCTGAACTTTGGGCCAGACGGCAAGCTCTACGTTGCGAGTTCGGACAATGACAGAATCGTCAAGCTTGATCCTGCCACGGGGAATTACGAAGGTACGCTAACCACCGTCGCCGTCCCAGGAGCCGAACACACCTTGCCCATTGATCCATATTTTGGCCCCGATGGCAGCTTGTATATCGGTACATTCTCAGGCCACAAGCTACTTAAGTACCAAGGGCCTGAAGCTAGCGGCACAGAAGCTGCGGTGGCGGAGAAAAAGCCAAAGCCAGGCACACTGCTGGCTACATTTGAGGACTCCAGGCCAGGAGTGTCGAATATGAGTGTTGCGAAGGGACATCCGACATTTTACTTTTCGGATGTCATCGACCCAGTAACCTTCTCTGGAAGTGTGGCGCAGTATACGCTCGACGGCAAGTTTGTGCGTACACTTGTGCCCACTGGTACCGGTGGCATGCGCCTTCCCGGAGGCATTGCCGCCGGCCCGGATGGCAATTTATATGTCGCGAGCGTGAAGTTGGACCAGAACTTCAAAGATAGCGGCAGTACGATCCTGAAGTTCAACCCTTCAACGGGAGAACTGTTAGGTGAATTGGTAGGCACTGGTCATGGGCTGGATGTTCCCTTTGCCATGGCAGTTGGTCCACGTTAAGCCATGCGGAAGCGTGGGCATGGCTATTCGACGTACACTTTGCAGACCATGCCCGCCTTCCGTCGTTTGCCGGGAGAACAATGAAGACACAACAAGCTGCATTAACGTCTGCAGGCCTATATCTGACTGTAATGATGGTCGCATTCGACGCTTCAGCACTCTTTCCAGTTGTACCGGCCTTGCACGCAAGTTTTCCTTTGGTTCCTTTGGCCTCCATTGGCTGGACAGTCAAGATCTACAGTATTGGTCTGGCGTCCTTTCTGATGCTCGGCGGTATTCTGGCATCACGTTATGGCTCACAAAATACCTATCGATACGGGACAACACTTTTTGCCCTATCTTCAGCAGCCTGCATTCTTGCAACGCGCATCGAGATTCTTATCATCTTTCGATTCCTGCAGGCTATCGCTGGCGCCTTGATTCTCCCCTCATCGCTGGCGCTTCTGATCTATAATGTTCCCTCTCTGACAAAAGGGCGCATCATCGCGAACTGGACGGCTTTTGGTGGATTGGCGGCAGGCTCCGCGCCGTTGATCGCTGCGGCAGCTACGCGCCTATGGTCGTGGCATGTCATCTTTGCGGTCAATCTTCCCCTATGCGTGCTGGCCATCCTGGCAGACCGCACCTCTGGCCGCAGCGGTGAAGCGGCCGTACAACGCTGGCAGCATAAAGCGGTATGGCCCTTCGGAGCGCTGCTGGTTGGAGGCGCAGCGGCAGGGATCAGTCTGGGCATCGAAGTGGCTTCAGCACCAGCAACCAGGGGCTTTGGCACCATTCTTCTGATACTCGCTATCGGCATGCTGCTGCTCTCTGTACGCTTTCTTCGTTCCGAACCAGCTGCCGAGTACGTAGCCAATGCCCAGGGGGTGTTGACACAGATTGCGGTACTGATCTTCGGCGTTTCTTTTGGGCTCATCTTCTTTTGTTACCCGCTGATGATTGATTCAAGTTGGCACTACAGCGTGGTCAAGATTGGCATGGTGATGAGTATATTGACCATGTTAAGCGTACCCGTCGTGACACTTACGAAACGCGCAACTGGATACCGGCAGCGCATATTGGTTTTCCTATGTGGAGCGTCATGCCTGACGCTCGAGGGACTACTGGCCTCAATGGCCTGCGTCCATCACAATATGTGGCTTGGGGCGGCGGCGATCATGCTCAGTGCCATTGGAATAGGGCTGTCCTTTCCGGCTCTCAATACAATCGCTCTCATGTGGGGTTCGGTAAACACGGCTGCCTTGGGAAGCAGTCTCACACAGACTGCGCGCCACTCCGGCACTGCTATTGGAGTAGGCATCGGCGTTTCCATCTTCTCCAACTACCGGGAAAGCCACTTGGGAGTCAGTGCTGCCGCCCAAGCCGGTTCAGGCATCTGCCTCGTCGTACTGTGCCTTGCCCTACTTCTCTATGTCGAAACGGTACCCCAAAATTGTGTGGAATGATTCTGAAATTTTGGTTCAGGGGTTGGCCCGCCCGGTCTTTTGTACCGTGCGATTGTTAGTGTAGCGCAGAGTTGAGGGGCCAGACGGGAACGGCTGATAGGCTAGCACGAAAAGCCGCCCGGTTCTCACCGTTTCAGACATCCCTGAATGGTTTGTTGCCCACCCCAGCATGAGTGGAAACCCAGATAGTATCTGAATGGTCGCCGACTCGTCCCTGACTTGAGCTGCCACACATCTGTCTCCCAGAAGCGGTCGTTCGCCCGATCTCTGGCATGTATTACCGCTACTGGCCTGAGCAGATTGTGCAATGGATCGGGCCAGAGTTGCGTATTCGATGATTGTGCTCTATATCGACGACAGCGGCAAACAGCCAATCTACGGCGCGGAACTCATCGACAAGAGCGGAAACGGCAGGGTGCACTACACCAACACGCTGGAAGAACTGGTGATCGATCAGCGAGCAGGCTTTACCGTCCATCAGGTTGCAATGCAATTCGATGGTCCTACGGACCCGGAGAAGGGCGCTCAATATATGTTGCGTTTCAATACTGAGACAAGGGAGTCCAGTGGGTAGTTAAAAGTGAAAGCACGCGAAGTCTCACACGAAGATTTGTATGCTACATTTGTGCTCCGTTTGATCCGTGTGCAGAGAAAAGATTGAAAAGGCCGGTATTCTCAATTGCCAGAACGAGATGCAGGAAACGCTATGCTCTTTGTTTTCAATTGACTGCCGTCTTCTCAAGTTGAATATCTCCGGTTTTATCTCGCTCCCTGGAACAGGCTCAGAAGATGACTTTGACGCGTACCATATGCGTACATCGGTGAACCGAAATCAGCCCAAGTCGTCCCAAAACATCCTAAAATGTCTCCGCTATAAAGCGCTTACCATCAGTCACTTCCGCTGATTCCAGGCCACTTAGTCCTATCGGTAGGAGGCCCTGGTCAGGGCGGTGAGCACCTCGGGCGAGCCGACCAGGGTATATTTGGCGCTGCCTATGGGGCTGTCCGTGTAGCCAGTGGCCGTGGCGATTGCCTTGATCGTCTCGGATGCACTGACCACGACCGGGCCAGTGTACACGGTCGAGCTCTCCGACGGCGCAGAGCCGTCGGTGGTGTAGTAGATGGTTGCGTTGGGGGTGGTGGAGGCCAGCGTCACCGATTGCGCCTCGCCGTAAGCTCCAGCCGCGGGCGTGAAGACAGGCGCGGCGGCAGGTAGCGTGATGGTGTAGGTGGCGCTGGCGACGATGCTGCTCGAGTATCCGGTTGCCAAGGCGATGGCGTTGATTATTGTGTTTTGGCCGACGGTGCTTGCGCGGTTGCGCGAGGCGAGCCGGAAAGCGCTGGTGCTGATGCTTACAGCGCGCGACGCCGTGCACGAGCGCGTCCGTGGATTCGAGTTGGGAGCCGACGACTACCTGGTAAAGCCGTTCGCATTCTCCGAACTCCTGGCCCGGGTGCGTTCGCTGTTGCGCCGCTCAACGCCGCGCCCGCAGGAGACCCTACGCATGGCCGACCTGGAGATCAATCTGCTGCGCCAGCGGGCGACGCGTGCCGGCCAGAAGCTCGAGCTTACTTCCAAGGAGTTTCTCCTCCTGACGCTGCTGGCGCGGCGCGCGGGCGAAGTGTTGTCCCGGACGATGATCGCCGAATCGGTTTGGGATATGAATTTCGACAGCGACACGAACGTTGTGGACGTCAACGTGCGGAGGTTGCGCAGCAAGATGGATGATCCCTTTCCGGTGAAGCTGATTCACACGGTTCGCGGTGCCGGCTATGTCCTTGAAGCCGAAACATAGCTCGCCGGCCGCGCCATGGCTGCTCTGGACCCTGGCATTCCGGCTGTCGGCGGCCTACTCGCTCGGAGGCCTGCTGCTGTTGCTGCTGGGCACGGCCAGCCTCTACATCGTTCTGCGCATAGAGCTGGAAAGAAGCACAGAGATGTTTCTTGCCGACAAGCTGCATGTGCTTCGCTCCATGCTGCGCGAACGGCCGGACGATGAAGATGCGCTGCGTGAAGAGATTGAACTGGAGTCTGCCGCGCGCCGGTACCAGCAGTTCTACATTCGTCTTCTCGACGAACATGGCGCGCCCATCCTTACCACTCCCGGCATGGGCGAACGACTGGATCTCGCGGAGCTTGCGAGCCGAACCCGCGGCCGCTCCGAGCGTTCGATTGCGATGGCGGCAGACATGGGCAACCATTCCGGGTCGCTAGCGCTACGGTTGCCGTCGGCACGCCGCCGACTCACAACGACACGGTTCAAATCGCCATCGACGTCTCGCAGGAAGAGGAGCTGCTGGCGCGCTATCGGCTGTGGTTCTGGGGCATTCTGCTGGCGACATCGGTTCTCTTCCCGCTGGTGGGATACCGGATTGCGCGGCACGGCATTCGGCCCGTCGAAGAGATCGCCGTCACCGCGCGGAGAATCACATCGACGAATCTGCGCGAACGGATCCGGGCGGAAGGCTACCCTCTGGAACTCGCTTCGCTGGCCGGCACTTTCAACGAGATGCTGGATCGTCTTGAAGAATCCTTCGAGCGCATCTCGAGGTTCACCACCGACATCGCACACGATTTGCGCACGCCGGTCAACAATATCCGCGGAGAAGCCGAAGTGGCTCTCGCCCGCGCGCGGACGGTTGACGAGTACCGCGACGTGCTCGAGTCTTCGTTGGAAGAAGCAGTCCGGCTTTCCGAACTGATCGGCGATCTCCTGTTTCTGGCCCGCGCGGAGAGCCCCTTAACCGAGTTGCATCGCGAGAACGTGAACATCGGCGAGTTGCTGACCACGGCTCGCGACTACTACGAAGCTTCTGCGACCGACGCAGGAATATCGCTTGTCGTGAACGATGGGGCCGAGCCGCTCAACGCGGAACTGGATCGCTCACTGATGCTGCGGGCGGTGAGCAACCTGGTCTCGAACGCCATTGAACATACGCCGCCGGGAGGAACCGTGACGCTGGCGGCCACGAACGAGGACGCCGCGATTCGCATCGAGGTCTCCGACACCGGCGTCGGCATTCCCGCCGAAGCGCTGGCCAGAGTATTCGATCGTTTCTTCCGCGTCGATCCATCGCGCTCCAAGACATCGGGTGGCTCAGGCTTGGGCCTGGCTATCGTGCAGAGCATCCTGACGCTTCACGGCGGCAGCGCAGAAATCACCAGTCAGCTCGGCCGTGGAACTCGCGTCACGCTACGCATGCCAGCCCTCGCACCGCGATGACAAAACTGTAATTCTCGCGTCATGCTGGCGTCCGTTGCTGAGTTCTTTCGGCGATAAGTGCTCGTGGCCGTGGTTTACGGCCCGTTGACGAGATAGATACTCTAAAACGCCGTTCTCGTCGCTTTACTTCCGAGTGGTTGGCCAACCGGAAACTGGCACCTGCACAACTCACCGCCGTTACCGAATCTGAAGAACTCTCGCGATCACGCCCATGCTCTTCTTGGTCGGTTGATGCCGCCTGGTTTCCCAGCCTTGCAGCGTGGCCGGATCGACGCACAGCTTTTCGGCCATTTTCCGCGGCGACAGACCGAACACCCTGCGCGCGGTTGCAAGACGTTGAAGAACAGACCTCAACAGCATCCGCACTTTTTGCCTTGCTAGGCTGATCTGCCCTCTTTTATGAGGATGGGGATGGCCGCCAAAGCGGCAATCGAATCGAACCATGCGATATGAAATGCCGCATTCACCGCAAGGCCATGCGCCCCCTTCGCAGAAGCGACATCGCGCCGCTCCACAAATGAAAAATGGCAATCCGCGATCAGACCGTCCAGACGGCCAGGCCTCCACGCTTACTCTTATCGCTTCCCGCCAAAGTGATCGGCCCCGGCGTTTCTAACCCGATGGGAAAGCCCGTCGCCAGCTGGTATACGCTTCAGCCAGATCGTCGTTGCCCTTATTTGACCCGTCAGCTCAGAGTGATACAAACGGCGGCTGTCCAAGATTCCTTCCTTATACGGTCCGATCGTTATTGAAAGTAGACCATCTGGTGCAAACCCAGAGGGTCGGCCCTCAGGTTACCTCGACCGTAAGCGGCTGATAAACCAGAGCCAATGGCGGTAAGCAGGGCAATGTAGACGTTTCTGTAGCTGCGATTTCCTCAAGAATCCACAACATTCAACAAGCGACTGGTCGTAAACCATTGATTTTACAAGGTATGCTAGGGGTAGGGACTCTGGTCCCGAACCAGCTTTCGCCTTATATTTCCCTTTATTGAAATTCAGTGAAATTAACTGTTTTAGGGCGTGTTCACACTAACCTCAATGCTTCGACGATCAGTGCGAAGTGAAGGAA
>OBLT010000400.1_pt1 | contig 28892 bp, 25 predicted proteins | sample 1518721 | NCBI WGS metagenome assembly OBLT01 (sample SAMEA3539307, study PRJEB22396) | soil metagenome | biome: tundra; feature: field; material: soil | place: USA | collected 2010-05 | depth 0.15 m | reverse complement strand
ATAAATATGATCTGGCGAATTTCAATTGCATCAACACGGTGAGCTTCGACCATCCCGACCCGTCGATTTACACGGTGCTGACTTCGCCTTCAGAAATTCCGGGAACGGCCAATGTTGACTTTGTCATTTTCCCGCCGCGATGGATGGTTGCCGAGCACACGTTTCGTCCGCCGTGGTTCCATCGCAACTTCATGAATGAGTTTATGGGGCTGATTCGCGGTGAGTATGATGCCAAGGCGGAAGGATTCGTGCCCGGCGGCGCCAGCCTGCACAATTGCATGGCGGGTCACGGGCCCGACGCCGAAACATTTGAGAGGGCGAGCCAGGCGGAATTGAAGCCGCTCTATCTTGGCGACACCTTGGCGTTCATGTTCGAGACTCGGTTTGTGTGCCAGCCGACGAAGTTTGCGCTGGAGACTTCGCAGCTTGATCATCAGTACTTCGAGTGCTGGCAGGGGCTGCGGAAGAAGTTCAAGAACTCCGCTCGCTAATGGCATGAGTCTTCCAATGTCGCAGACGGCCAAAGCTTTCGGGAACTCGGCGATTGAATACCTTGTGGAGCGCCTGATCGACGACGCGGGGCTGTTCCCGCCGGCATCGCTGAACATGCGCGCCGCTGTCACCAACTACGCTGTCTACTCGCGGTCGGAATATAGCTGGGTTCTTGGACGCTTTATCGTTCCGGCGGCGCGCCTGATCGAGTTCGAAGAGGCGGTTGGCGCGCTGTCGAATACCGGCACCGACTCTGTGCAATGGGATTTATCTGTCCTGCTGGGAGCCGATCCCTCCGCCGATGTGGATCACATTCACAAGTTCAACGTTAGGCGCGCAGCCTTGAATTCAGGGATCAAGGCTGTGATCGATTCAGTCGAAGCAAAGGCGTCGAGTCCTGACGAAGTGCGCCTGCTGGATGCGCTTATTCCGCATGAACTTACTGCGTACTTCGAATTGCCACTCTCTGGCCGCTTACGCGAAACCATTGCCGCCGTGGAAGACTGCCGAGGGCGAAGATTGAAGATTCGGACGGGTGGCGAGACTGCTGACAAATTTCCTCCACCTGAGGCGGTGGTTGAGTTTCTTCGCCTGTGCGTGTCGGCCGATATGCCGTTCAAGGCGACCGCGGGACTTCACCACCCGGTGCGCTCGGTTCACCGGTTTACGTATCAACCCGACAGTCCGGCGGGAATGATGCATGGTTTTCTAAACGTCTTCTTAGCGGCAGCGTTTCTCCGCCGGGGAATGGATGCTGCTCTGGCGGTCGATGTGCTCAAGGAGGAATTGCCTTCCGCCTTCCGCTTTGACGCGGAGGGAGTTTCGTGGCGCGAGCACCGACTCGACACGTGCGATCTATTTCTGGCGCGCCAGGACTTCTCAATTTCGTTTGGGTCCTGCTCATTTACCGAGCCTATCGATGACTTGCGGGCTCTGCTCCTCATATGAAACCTCTTCTCGACGAGACTCACGATGCTAGTGTGCGGAGTTGGGTGGAATCCGCCAACGTTGCGGACACCGATTTCCCCATCCAGAATTTGCCCTTCGGCAGGTTTTTGCGACGCGACGGGGAGCCGGACGGGACCGTGGGAGTCGCGATTGGAGACCGCGTTCTTGACCTCGGCGGAATGCACGGAACGAAAGAGATTTTTGACGAGAGTCTGCGTTCGGCGGCGAGTTTCTGCTCCTTCGGTGCTATGGGACTGTTGATGGCGGTCGGAACCGGTCGACGACGCGCCTTGCGCCGTCGAATTCACGCCCTGTTGCGGCAGGACGCATCTGCCTCCGATCGAGAATTCGCATCCCGACACCTCCTCGCACAGACCGATGTTGAGATGCTCACGCCCACGGAGAGGCCGGAGTACACAGATTTCTACGCATCGATCTTCCACGCCACCAATGTCGGAAAGTTATTTCGACCCGACAATCCGCTGCTGCCGAATTACAAATACGTTCCAATTGGCTATCACGGGCGTGCGTCGTCGCTGGTTGTGACGGGAACGCCGATCCGGCGTCCTTGCGGACAGACGCGCGAGGGCGACGCGGCTCCGAAATTCGGGCCGACTGCGGCGCTCGATTACGAACTGGAAGTAGGCTTCTTCGTGAGCGCTGGAAACAAACTGGGAGAAACCATTCCAATCGGCGAGGCGGAAGAACATATTCTTGGCATCTGCCTGGTGAATGACTGGTCGGCGCGCGACATTCAGGCTTGGGAGTATCAGCCGCTGGGACCTTTTCTCGGGAAGAGTTTTGCGACTTCGCTTTCGCCCTGGGTGGTGACGATGGAAGCGCTGGCTCCGTTTCGCACCCCTGCTTTTGCGCGCGCGGAAGGCGATCCGGCGCCGCTGCCTTACCTTTTCGACGAGAGCGACCAGGAGCGTGGGGGGCTCGATTTGTGGCTCGAAGTTTCTTTGTCGACGCCTCGAATGCGGGTGGCCGGCATCGCTCCCGTGGTTTTGGGCCGCAGCAACTTTCGCGACATGTACTGGACGATGGCGCAGATGCTTACGCATCATGCGAGCAATGGCTGCAATCTGCGGGCTGGCGATTTGCTGGCGAGCGGAACTGTGTCGGGCGCGGACAAAACCGCGCGCGGATGTCTGTTGGAGTTAACTTCGCGCGGCAAGGATCCGGTAACGCTCCCGACGGGAGAGCAGAGGAAATTTCTGGAAGATGGAGACGAAATCATCCTCCGTGGATACGGCGAACGAGACGGGTTCCGTCGCATCGGACTGGGCAGTTGTCATGGGACGATTCTGCCCGCGTTCGCGAACTGACAAGCTGCACTCACCGCCGGTGCCGATCACTCCATGCTGTTGCGGAGATTGATCAAACCTCCCGAGTGTAACCGAATCCAGAAAATCCCCGATGGCAGCCTGTGCGGTTGCTGAATTCGTTTATAGTGGTCGCCGTGGCAAAAAAAGGAGAAACCTTGAGCGCCCAGCGGTTTCCAGTGTTCCAGAGGAATGCGTGACGCAGAAGACCACCTCGCCGGCTACTCCGCCAGCCACTCCTCCGGCCAAGGATGGCCATGGCCCCGCGGTGCTTGCCGGCTTCCTTGGGTGGACGCTTGATGCTTTCGATTTTTTCCTGGTCGTTTTCTCGCTGACCGCCATCGCTCAGGAGTTTCACCGGTCTGACGCGGAAATTGCTCTCTCCATCACGCTTACCCTCGCATTTCGTCCGGTGGGCGCGTTCATCTTTGGATTGATCGCCGATCGCTACGGGCGTCGCATCCCCTTGATGATTGACCTCGTCTTCTACTCCGTGGTCGAGGTGCTCACTGGGTTCGCGCATAGTTTCACTACCTTTCTGGTGCTGCGGGCGTTGTTCGGTATCGGCATGGGCGGAGAGTGGGGCGTAGGCGCTTCGCTGGCGATGGAAAAAGTTCCGCCCCGACTACGCGGGTTTCTTTCCGGGATGTTGCAGCAGGGATACGCTCTGGGCTACCTGCTGGCGGCCGTTTGTTTCTACTTTGTTTTTCCGCGCTGGGGATGGCGGCCGATGTTTTTTATCGGAGGGTTGCCCGCGCTGCTGGGGCTTTTCGTCCGTTTCCGGGTGAAAGAATCGGAAGTGTGGCAGAAGACTCGCCAGTCGAGTTGGAGCAATCTGGGCCGCGAGATATGTTCGCACTGGAAACTGTTTCTCTATTTGACCCTATTAATGATGATGATGAACTTTGCCTCGCACGGCACGCAGGACATGTTCCCGACGTTCCTGCAACGCCAGTGGGGCATGAGGCCGACGCAGCGCGCGGTGATCACTGCGATCTCAATGGTGGGAGCGATTCTCGGAGGCCTGCTGGTCGGCTTTTTGTCTGATCGCTTCGGACGGCGCCGGGCGATGGTCACCGCACTCGTCTGCGCGGTCGCGGTGGTTCCTCTTTGGGCTTATGCGCCTTCTCTCACGCTGCTGGTCGTTGGAGCTTTCCTGATTCAGTTCATGGTGCAGGGAGCGTGGGGCATTATTCCGGCGCACCTCTCGGAATTGTCGCCCGACTCGGTGCGCGGATTCCTTCCCGGATTCGCTTACCAGTGCGGCGTGCTTTTAGCTGGCTCGGTCGGTTACGTGGAAGCGATTCTCGCGCAGCATATCAGTTACGCAAATGCCATGGCTCTGACTGCGTTGGTGGTGTTCACGCTGGCGGCGGTGGTGGTGGCGCTGGGGCGCGAGCGGAGAGGCATTCAGTTCGGGGCGTAGCTCTTTGGCTGTGGCCTGGTGAATCCGCTGTGGTTCCTGAAAACACGATATCCGAGCGCAGGAACGCAATGACCAGGCGGTTTTGGATCCTTGCGGGTGCTCTCGACCGTCAGACTCTCCGTGCCTTATTGTCTGCTCTGGCATTCGCTTCCGCGGCCCATTCGTAGCCTACGGCGGCGGAGTGAATTGCCAGATCGAAGAACTGGTCGAGCAACTGCAATAATTCCTGCTTTCCGAAGACCTCTACTGGGCGGTCCGGATACGACTCATCGAGAATGAACTCCCAGAGATTGTGTTTGGTCAAAATGATCGCCAGCTTAGCGGCACACCCTGTTCGGCGCGGCGCGTGCCAATCCTTAGTGTAGCGCTGCTCAATGTCGCTCTCACTCTTGTCCAGCAACCACTCACCCCAGATGGCGATAGATTTCGTAGACTCGCTGCTTCAGTTCGTCGGGCGGAACCTTGTGGAAGGCTCGGTATGGGCGGACCGCTGAACCTTGTGCAGGAGGCCGCTGGCGAGGGCGTCAGAGCGGTCGTCAATGAGGCGGACGAATCTGTGGCTGAGCATCATGACCGCATCCCTTCCCAACGCTGCTGTTTTCATACTCTCTCCTTCCCCGGGGTCGAGGATAGGCCCCCCATTCGAAGTAGATTACGACCTTATTTTTCAGTGAGTTATGTGACGCTGGTCACGTCATGAAAGCTTGCATTCGCGGAGATCACACGCGGTGGTGATCCGCAACACAGCCACCGTTGCCGCCGCGCGAGAACATACCAAGGTAAGAGTAGGTCCGGCAGGGAGAAAAGCCATGAAAAGAATCCTCATTTTAGGTGCGGCGGGCAGGGACTTTCATAATTTCAACGTAATCTTTCGCAACAACCCTGATTACCAGGTCGTTGCCTTCACCGCCACGCAGATCCCCGACATTTCCAACCGACGATACCCGGCGGAGCTAGCTGGCAGTCGGCAGTATCCAGACGGGATACCGATTTTTGAAGAGAAGGACTTGGAAAAACTGATTACCGACGAGCGGGTGGATGCGGTGGTATTCGCCTACAGCGATATCTCGCACCAGAACCTGATGCATCTGGCGTCGCGCGTCGTGGCTGCCGGAGCGGACTTCTGGTTGTTGGGGACCGATCGTACTCAACTCAAGTCGTCAGTGCCAGTGGTTTCCATTTGCGCGGTGCGAACCGGCTGCGGCAAGAGTCCGCTGTCGAGACTGGTGGCCTCCGAACTACGGCGCCAGGGTTGGAAACCGGTTGTGATCCGCCATCCCATGCCCTACGGCGACCTGGTGGTGCAGGCGGTACAGCGCTTTGCCACCGTCGACGATCTGGATTTCCAGCAATGCACCATCGAAGAGCGCGAAGAGTACGAACCGCATATCCGGCAGGGAACGGTTGTGTATGCAGGCGTCGACTACGAGAAAATTCTGCGCCAGGCGGAGAAGGAAGCAGACATCATTCTGTGGGATGGAGGGAACAACGATACTCCGTTCTACAAGTCCGATCTGGAAATCGTGGTGGCCGATCCGCTCCGCCCTGGACATGAATTGTCGTATTTTCCGGGAGAAGTGAACCTGCGGCGCGCCGATGTTGTCGTCATCAACAAAGTGGATACGGCGGCGCGGCATGATGTCGAGACCGTCCGGCACAACATTCACGCAAGCAATCCCACAGCGAGAATTCTCGAAACCGCTTGCCGGGTCTCCGCGCCTACGCCGGAACTGGTGAAAGGGAAGCGCGTGCTGGTGGTGGAAGATGGTCCGACCTTGACCCATGGTGAAATGCCATACGGCGCCGGTGTCGTGGCTGCGCGGCAATGGGGAGCGGCCGAGTTGGTGTGCCCGAAACCTTTTGCTGTCGGTTCCATTCGCGGCACGTTTGACCGCTATCCACACATGGTCCATCTTCTGCCGGCGATGGGCTACAGCGTGATGCAACGGCATGAACTGGAAGAGACGATCAACAGCGTGCCCTGCGACTTGGTTTTGATCGCCACGCCCATCGACCTGGCGCGAGTCATCAAGATCAACAAACCCAGCTTGCGGGTTACGTATGAAGTGGAAGAGCTGACGCATCCAGGTATAGCTGAGATCCTGGCGCAGATTGAAGTGCCGGCGGGGGTGGGACGATGAACGCTAAAGATTTTGTTTCGATCAGAGATTTCTCTCCGCAGGAGATTCAGGACCTTTTACTGCTGGGCCGGCAGATCAAAGCCTACCCGGATGTCTACAGCGAAGCGCTCAGAGGAAAAACTCTGGCCATGGTTTTCGAAAAGCCTTCGTTGCGAACGCGGGTGACTTTTGATGTCGGCATCCAGCAACTGGGCGGGTTTTCAATCTACCTCTCTCCGGCGGAGATCAACCTCGGCAAGCGCGAATCGGTGTATGACGTGGCGAAGAATCTGGAGCGCATGGTGCAGGGCATCATGATTCGGACCTTCGGGCACTCGGTGGTTGAACAGATGGCGGAGTATGCCGGGATTCCGATCATCAACGGGCTGACCGACTACAGCCATCCCTGCCAGGCGATGGCGGACTTCCTCACCATGTGGGAGGTCAAAGGAAGGCTCGAGGGTTTGAAAGTCGCATACGTCGGTGATGGAAACAACGTCGCGCACTCGCTGCTGTTCGCGGGCGCCCAACTCGGCGCGAATGTGGTGGTGGCAACCCCTCCGGGCCATGAGCCCAAAGCGGATGCAATCGCCTGGGCCTCGGAGCGAGCTCGAAAGACGGGAGGAAGCTGCCAGATCACGGACGATGCCAAAGAAGCGGTTGCGGCGGCAGATGTGGTTTACACCGATGTGTGGACGAGCATGGGGCAGGAGGCCGAAGCGTCCCGGCGGCTCAAGAATTTCTGGAGCTATCAGGTGAATGCGGAGCTTTTCGCCTGCGCTAAGAGTGATGCCATCTTTATGCACTGCCTGCCAGCACATCGCGGTGAGGAAGTGACCAACGACGTGATTGATTCGCCGCGCTCGGTTGTCTTCCAGCAGGCGGAAAACCGGCTGCATGTCCAAAAGGCGATCATGCTGGAACTGATGAAGGACGTCCCGGTAGGGCTGGTGCGTCCGGTAACCGTGCCGGAACTGGTGCACGCCTAACAGGAAGCCATGAAGACCATGCTGCTGGCGGTAGGCGGGAACTCGCTGATTCACGCTGGCCAAAAAGGCACCATCGCGGAGCAGTTGGTGAACGCGCGACACACGGCGGCAGAAGTCGTCAAGCTGGTCCGCGACGGCCACCGCGTTGTTCTCACCCACGGCAACGGGCCGCAGGTAGGAGCGGCACTCTTGCGCTCGGAACGGGCAGCAAGCCAGGTTCCTGGACAACCGCTGGATGTCTGTGATGCCTCGACGCAGGGCGAAATCGGCTACCTTTTGCAGCAATCCCTCAATACGGAACTTCGGCTTGCGGGTTTGCAGGTGCCGGTGGCGACGGTGCTGACGCAGGTTGTGGTCTCGCTGGACGATCCGGCCATGAGGCGTCCGACCAAACCGATTGGCCCGTTCTACTCTCGCGCCGATGCCGAGGAACGCAAACGCCTGTTAAGCTGGGAAATCGTGGAAGATGCGGCGCGCGGCTACCGGCGGGTAGTGCCTTCGCCCGAGCCGCTGGACATCATGGAACTCGAAATCATCCGCGATCTGATGGAACGGAACGTACTGGTCATCGCCTGCGGAGGTGGTGGCATCCCCGTGGCATGGCGGGAGGGGAGCTTGCAGGGTGTCGAAGCGGTGATCGACAAGGACCGCGCTTCAGCGCTGCTGGCATCGCGTCTGGGAGTGGACCAGTTCGTCATTTCTACCGACACGGATTACGTGTACCTGAATTACAAGAAGCCAACGCAAAGACCGCTGCACCTGGTTGCCTGCAGCGAGTTGCAGGAATATGCCGATGCCGGACAATTTCCTCCCGGCAACATGGGACCTAAAGTCGAATCGGTATTGCGATTTCTGATGCAGGGAGGGCGCGAGGCAATCATTACTTCCTGCGAAAACCTCTGTTCAGCGGTGTCTGGACGGGTGGGCACTCATGTTGTGTTGGATCGCGTTGTGCTGGATCGGGGACTCAACGCGGTTGACGCCCGTGTGCGAAGTGAGTCGCCGGTGGGGGGCAGGTAATCCATGGAAGACCGCGTTGTCACTCCGGCTGCACAACTCGAGAACCGAGCCAGGTTCAACGGGAGGCTGAAGCACGTCATTGAGTCACAGCAGTTCACGGTGCCGTTGCTGATGGAGCTTTTTGACCGTGCCCGCGGCATGGAGCGGGTGGTGGCTCGCGGGGGAACCCTCGACTATCAAAACCGCATCATGGCGACGCTGTTTTACACGCCTTCGACCCGTACACGGCTTTCGTTCGAAGCCGCCATGCACCGGCTGGGAGGCAGAGTCTTGTCTACCGAGCATGCGCGAGAATTCTCCTCCGAGATTGAAGGAGAGAACATCGAAGACACGATCCACATCGTCGGCAGCTATTCGGATGTGATCGTAGTCCGGCACCACGAGGAAGGCGGCGCCAAACGGGCGGCACAGGTCTCTCACGTGCCCGTCATCAATGCCGGCGATGGTGACGGCGGGCAGCATCCGACGCAGGCGTTGCTCGATCTGTATACCATCTACCGCGAGCGTCCGCTCGACGGCTTGAACGTTGCCATCATCGGAGAGCTGGATAAAGGACGCACCGCGCGTTCGCTCGCCTATCTGCTGGCAAAGTTCGAACGGGTGAAGATTTGTTTCGTCAGTCCGCCCGAAATGCAGATGAAGCCCGACATCCTCGAATATCTCGATGCCCATGGCGTGCGTTACGAACTGGAGGCGGACATTGACCGGATCATCGGAGAAGTGGATGTGGTGTATCAGACCCGCATACGGCCTGAGCGCATGACCGGTCTGAGAGGCCCGCAACATTACGCCATCAACTCGGCGGTCTTGCAGAAAATGAAGCCGGACGCGCTCATCCTGCACCCTTTGCCGCGGACCGTGGAACTCGACAAGTCGGTGGATGAAGACCCGCGGGCGCTGTACTTCCGCCAGGCGGTGAATGGACTTTACGTGCGCATGGCACTGCTAACCATGCTCCTGGAAAAAGAATGAGGCAAGGAGACATTTATGCATAGCGGACTTATGACGGAAGAGCAGCAGCGCACACATGATTTTATTGAACTGGAGAATAAGTATGGCGCCCACAACTATCATCCTCTTGATGTGGTGATCGAGCGGGCCGAGGGCGTCTGGGTCTACGACGTCGAAGGGAATCGCTATCTCGACTGCCTGGCGGCGTATTCCGCGGTCAATCAGGGGCACTGCCATCCCAAGATTCTGAAGGCGATGATCGAGCAGGCGCACAAGGTGACTTTGACCTCGCGGGCTTTTCGCAATGACCAGCTCCCGCTTTTTTACAAAGAACTTCACGAGCTGACCGGGTATGACATGGCGCTGCCCATGAACAGCGGCGCGGAAGCGGTGGAAACCGCCATCAAAGCCGCCCGCAAGTGGGGATACAAGATCAAAGGCATCCCCGACGGCAAAGCGGAAATCATCGTCTGCGCCAATAACTTCCACGGGCGCACTATCACCCAGGTGAGTTTCTCAACCGACGCGCAGTATCGCGACGGCTTCGGGCCATTCACCCCCGGCTTCAAAGTGATCCCCTTCGGAGACGTGCAGGCTCTGGCGGACGCCATCACTCCGCACACTTGCGCCTTCCTGGTCGAACCCATTCAAGGCGAGGCCGGGATCATCATTCCTCCGCCGGGATTCCTGAAGCAGGCCGCCGATATCTGCCACCAGAATCGCGTGCTTCTGATCGCCGATGAAATTCAGTCTGGCCTCGGCCGCACCGGCAAACTTTTCGCTCACATGCACGACGGAATCAAGCCGGATGTGGTGATTGTCGGCAAGGCGCTCTCGGGCGGCTTCTACCCGGTTTCCGCCGTCCTCTCTTCGTGGGAAATCATGCGCGTTTTCAAGCCTGGAGACCATGGCAGCACTTTCGGCGGCAATCCCTTGGGCTGTGCCGTGGCGCGTGCCGCGCTCGGCGTGCTGAAGCAGGAGAAACTGGTCGAACGTTCCGCCGAACTTGGCGCTTACTTTCTCGAATTGCTGCAGACACTCCGTAGTCCCGATTTAAAGGAAGTCCGCGGCAAGGGCCTGTGGATCGGCATCGAGCTTCACAGTCCGGCTCGGGCCTACTGCGAAGCGTTAAAAGAAGAAGGAATCTTGTGCAAAGAAACCCACGATCGTGTCATTCGGATCGCGCCGCCGCTGGTCATTCAGCGTGAGGAAATTGACTGGGCCTTCGAGCGCATCCGGAAAGTGATTGAGAAACCCGTCGTCAAATCCAACGTTGAATCCAGCGTTGAAACCAATTCCTGAGGCACTAATGTTTAAGATTCTCCACGCCGAATTTCTAGCCCCGGGTATCAAGCGGTTCCGCATTGAGGCGCCGCGCATTGCGCGCAAGCAGAAACCCGGGCAGTTCGTCATCGTGCGCATTTACGAGGAAGGCGAGCGCATCCCGCTCACCATCGAGAATTCCGATCCGGAGCAGGGAACCATCAATATCGTCGTGCAGTCATTGGGCAAGACTACCAACCTGCTTAATTCGCTGGGCACCGGAGACCACATTCTGGATGTGGTCGGGCCTCTGGGGAAGCCGTCGGAAATAAAGCAATTCGGCACGGTGGTGGTGATGGGTGGAGGCGTGGGGACTGCGATGGCGTATCCCACCGCGGCGGCGCTAAAGCAGGCGGGCAACAAGATCATTTCGATTGTGGGAGCGCGTAACCATGAACTGGTGATACTGGAGCAAGAGATGCGCGCGGTCAGCGATGTCCTCATGATCACCACGGATGACGGCAGCTATGCGGACAAAGGGTTCGTGACCGACAAGCTGCGCCAACTGATTCAGAACGGCGTGCGGATTGACGTGGTGCTGGCCGTCGGTCCGATTCCGATGATGAAGGCGGTGGCGGATATGACGCGCGCGGAGCACATCCGCACTCTCGTCAGCCTCAATCCCATCATGATTGACGGCACTGGCATGTGCGGCGGTTGCCGCGTGCTGGTGGACAACAAGAGCCAGTTTGCCTGTGTGGATGGACCCGAGTTCGATGCGCACGAGGTGAACTTCGAAGTGCTGGTGCAGCGCAATCGGGCGTATCGCAATCAAGAGCAGCAGTCTCTGGCTGAATATCGGCGTGCCCACGAGTCGCAAGTCGCGAGCCGTGAAGCCGAAGCCAATGGAGTCTGCGCTGCGCAAGGAGTCAAGCAATGACCGCGCCGACCAAACCATCGCTGAATCCGGTGCCCATCAAGGACCGCATGAAGTTGCCTCGTCAGCACATGCCGGAGCAGGCGGCAGAAGTGCGTGCAACCAATTACACCGAAGTGAATCTCGGCTATAGCGAAGAGCTTGCCCGCCAGGAAGCCTTGCGCTGCATCGAGTGCGCCAAGCCCGCCTGTGTGAGGGACTGTCCTGTTGGCGTCAAGGTAGCTGAGTTCGTGAAGCTAATCGTGGCCGGAGACTTTCTGGGCGCCGCCGCCAAGATCCGGGAAGACAACGTTTTGCCGGCGATCACCGGCCGCGTCTGTCCGCAGGAGGATCACTGCGAGGGCGGATGTTTGATGGGGAAGAAAGTGAAACCGCTCGGGATCGGTTACCTGGAGCGGTTCGTTGCGGATTACGAGCAGCGCATGGGTGTCCGCAGCCTGCCCAAGGTTCCTCCGAGCGGGAAAAAGATTGCGGTTGTCGGCAGTGGTCCATCCGGGCTAACGGTGGCTGGCGATCTGGTGCAGAGGGGACATAAGGTCCGCGTGTTTGAGGCGCTGCACGAGCTCGGTGGCGTGCTGACCTATGGCATTCCCGAGTTTCGCCTGCCCAAGCAGATCATCCGGGAACAACTCGATTACATGCGCGCCATGGGAGTCGAGTTCGAGACCGATGTGGTTGTGGGCAGGACTGTCGCTATCGATGAACTGCTGCAAGAAGAAGGTTACGACGCAGTGTTTATCGGGACGGGTGCCGGGTTGCCGGTCTTCATGAACATTCCGGGCGAGCACCTGAACGGCGTTTATTCCGCGAACGAATTTCTGACCCGCATCAACTTAATGAAAGCGTACAAGTTCCCGACCTATGACGAGCCGATGCTCGACCTGCACGGAAAGGATGTAGCCGTGATCGGCGGCGGAAACACTGCGCTTGACGCCATTCGCTCGGCGTTGCGCCTGGGAGCGCGCAAAGCCTATGTGCTTTACCGCCGCAGCGAAACGGAGATGCCCGCGCGTGCCGAGGAAGTGAAGCATGCGCGGGAAGAAGGCATCGAGTTTCACACGCTGGTCAGCCCGGTAGAATTTTTGCCTGACGGCGATGGCTGGCTGGGCGCGGCCCGCTGCCTGCGCATGGAACTCGGAGAACCCGACGCATCAGGTCGAAGGCGGCCCGTGCCGCGGGCCGGATCAGAGTTTGAAATCCCCCTGTCGGTCGCGGTGATCGCGATCGGCACCAGCGCTAACCCCATCGTCCAAAGCACAACCCCAGGTTTGGGCACGGACAAGCGGGGATACATCCAGGCCAGTCCGGAGACGCAGCGTACTTCGAGGAAAGGTGTGTTTGCCGGCGGCGACATCGTGACGGGAAGTGCCACCGTAATCCTAGCCATGGGGGCGGGGCGGCGAGCGGCCCAGTCGATTCACGACTACCTGGCCACCGGCGAATGGTAAGCGCAGGCGATTACACTGCCAGCGGGTACAGCAAACAGAAGAGGATGATTCGGCGCCGCTACACGGGCACACTGAAATAAAACACAGAGCCGTGCCCCAGTTGGCTGGTCACGCCGATGGTGCCGCCGTGCGCTTCCACCACAGCTTTTGCGATGGCCAATCCGAGTCCCGTGCCTTGGACGCGGTAGCGTTCGTTCTTGCCCCTATAGAACTTGTCGAAGATGAGCGCCTGCTCAAAATCGTCAATTCCGGGACCGCGGTCCGCCACGCTCACGGTGACCTTGCCGTCGTTGCTTTCTGCCGTAATGCAGATGGGCGATGCTGCGGGTGAGTACTTGGCGGCATTCTCCAGCAACTGCACCAGCACCGAAGCGACGCGGTCGAGATCGATGGAGAGCAGGGGCAGATTGCCCGGAACGCGGACTTCGACTGGGTGATCCGTGAGCCGTTGTTTTACTTCTTCCAGCGCCCTTTCGATGGCTTCGCTAACGCCGTGGGGCTCGCGGTGCAACTCGACTTGATTGGCATCGAGCTGCGCCATTTCGGCGGCTTCGCCGATCAGATGATTCAACTGATCGGCTTCTTCATCGATGATGGTGAGCAATTCATGGCGCTGGCTCAGGTCGAGATTGGCATCCGCGAGCATGGTGGTCACCGAGGCCTTAATGCTGGTCAAGGGCGTCCGGAACTCGTGGGTGACGGAGTCGAGAATCGCGGAACGCAGTTTCTCACTCTCGCGACTGGCTTCGGCTTTGCTGAGTTTCTCGACCGCTCCGGTGCGTTCGATGGCGATGGCGATCAGGGTGCCGAGAGCTTCGAGGGTCTCGCGGGAGAGGGTTGCTCCGGAGATGCCGATGGCGCCCGCTGACTTCATTCCCAGCCGCAACGGGGCAAAAGAGATTCCATGATCGGCGTCGATGGATGGTTCTCCGCGTGCGGCGACCGACCGCAGACGATCGGCGTCGATCTCTTTGGTGTTTGGGTCTGAGCGGTAAATATCCTCTCGTCCGGGAACGAACAGAGCTGCGGCCCCAACGCCAAAACCTTCCACCACGAAGCGCGGCAGCACGTTCAGTAATTCCGGAAGGTTCTCAGTGGTTAGCAGTTGCTGGCTAAAGCCGTAGAGACGTTCGATTTCCTTTCTTCGCTGCGTGGAAGCAAGGGTTTGCCTGCGCGCCTTTTCCGATAACTGGCTGGCAATCAGGGCAGTAACCAGGAACGCAACGAGCGCAATCCAATTTTGTGGGTCGGCGACGGTGAAGGTTCTGTACGGGGGGAGGAAGTAATAGTTGAAGGCGAGCGTGGCCAAAATCGCCAGGAAAATCGAGAATCGAAGTCCCCAGAAAGCGGAAACCACCAGCACGGCCAGCAGAAAAGTGAGCGCTACCGTGGTGGGATTCAAGACATTGATGTGGCGGTAGGCTGCGACCACCACGGCGACAATGACGATGCAAACTACCCAACGCAAGGCGGATTCGGTTGTGGGCTTACTCACGGGCGTATTTTACGCCGCTCTCGACAATTCTGATTTACTCGATGACAATTAGGCCGTGCCGAAGACTCCTGAACAATGGCTCGAGGAAGCAGCGCCCGAAAAGAAAGAGGGCGTGTTCAAGCTCTTCCTGGGGTACGCGCCTGGTGTGGGCAAGACATACGGCATGCTGAGCGAAGCGATCCGGCGCCACAGCCGCGGCGAAGACGTGGTGATCGGCGTCGTGGAGACGCATGGGCGGCGGCCCATCGTGGATTTGTCGGGCCGGCTTGAAACCGTCCCGCGGCGCAAACTCGAATACAAAGGCACCATGTTCGAGGAGATGGACGTCGATGCCATTTTGCAACGCAAACCCGCAGTCGTTCTGGTCGACGAACTGGCGCACACCAACATCGAAGGCAGCAAGCATCCAAAACGATATCAGGACGTGATCGACCTGCTGGACGCCAAGATCGATGTGGTCTCAACCATGAACGTCCAGCACATTGAGAGTTTGACGCCACTGGTGGGGCGGATTACGGGTGTGCACGTCCGCGAGACCGTGCCCGACTGGGTGATTCAACGGGCCAGCGAAATCGTGATGGCCGACCTGACACCGCAAGCGCTGCAGACGCGGATGCGGCGCGGTGACATCTATCCCGTCGATCGTGCGGAGCGGGCGATTGGAAACTTCTTCGGCCGCGGCAACCTCATTGCTTTGCGCGAATTGGCATTGCGACAGGTGGCTCAGGTTGTCGACAAAACTCTGGAGGCGCATCGGGCGGGAGAGAATTTCGATCCCAGTGTTAGCGTTCGTGAGCGCATTGCCGTGTGCATCAGTTCCAATCCTGTCGCCCAATATCTGATCGCGCGCGGTGGGCGCATGGCGCACGCGATGGACGCCGAATTCTACGTTGTGTATGTGGATGTGGCAGCGGACGAGAGCGTCGAAAACCAGCGGTCACTGGCCGAGAACAAACGTTTTGCGGAGAATCTCGGGGCGACAATCGTCCGGCTCGAACGCGGCGACATCGCTACACGGGTGGCAGAGTTTGTACGAGAGAAACACATCACCCAGGTCATTCTCGGCCGCTCGGCTGCCGAAGGCTGGCGCAAGTATCTGTACCTCACCGTCATTCAGAAATTTCTGCGAGATGCCCCATCCGTCGATGTTCACATCGTGACGCAAGAGGCGAAATGACGGCAGACCATCGCCACATCCTGGTGGTCGACGACGAGCCGCAAATCACGCGCGTGCTGCGGACTTCGCTGGCCTCGCAAGGCTATGACATTCGGGTGGCGAATGATGGCGAAACGGCTCTGGAAATCGTAAAGGATTGGACGCCGGATCTGGTGATTACCGACCTCTCCATGCCGAACATGGATGGTCTGGAGTTGTGCCGCCGGCTGCGGGCCAAGTCGCGGGTGCCCATTATTGTTCTATCGGTAAAAGGCGAGGAACGGACCAAGGTGAAGGCGCTCGACGCCGGCGCGGACGACTACGTGACCAAACCGTTCGGCATGACCGAACTGTTGGCCAGGGTACGTGCCCATTTGCGCCGCTTCGCGCCGCAGGAAACCGAAGCAGGGGTCATTGAGGTGGGCGATTTTCGCGTCGATTTGGACGCGCACGTGGTGACGGTACAAGGTCGCGAAGTCCATTTGACGCCAAAGGAATTTGAACTCATCACTTATTTCGCCCGCCACCCGGGCAAGGTGATTACGCACCGGGCACTGCTCGCCGCTGTGTGGGGCGGCAGCAGCACGGAACAGCCCGAGTACCTGCGCGTCTTCATCGGGCAGTTGCGCAAGAAGATTGAAGCCGACTCCTCCTCACCCCGCTTCATCGTCACCGATCCCTGGGTCGGCTACCGCTTTGAACCCGGCCCCATGCCTGCGCGTGATTAGGCGGCCATTCGCCTCTGACCATTCCGTTATCTTTATATCTTTACGAAGATTTTATGAATTGCTTATCCCGGCCTTACGGCCAAGTTGATGCAATGAAAGTGTCTGTGGTAGCGAGAGTAAGGACACGCGAAATGACACTGCTGCTCGTACTCGTCGTGGCTGGAGGATGCAGTTTTTACTTGCGCTTCCTCTGGGCCATGCATCAGGAGTTGAAAGTGTTGAAGAGTGCCCCGAAGGCGAGTAAGGTAAGGCTTCGACAGGAGAATCCATGCGCGACGTTGCGTTCATCGGAATCACATTAATGTTCTTCATAATTTCGATCGCCTATGTGTACGCCTGCGGGCGCTTGCGCTAAGAAGGACGAGGACGCCGTGAATATCGAATCCGTTGTGATTCTGGGAATTTGCTTTCTGCTGACCGTCTACCTGGTGTGGGCGTTATTGCGTCCTGAGGATTTCTAGTAATGACCGCGAATGGATGGTTTCAGGTTCTGTTGTTTTTCGCGATTATTTTCGCGGTTACGAAGCCGCTCGGCTTGTTTTTGGCCCGCGTGTTCAGCGGGGAGCGAACTTTTCTCGATCCAGTCTTAAGGCCGGTGGAGAGGCTGATCTATCGGCTGACCCGCGTGGATCAAGAGCGCGAGATGAAGTGGACGGAATATGCCATCAGCATGCTTCTGTTCAGCGCAGTCTCCATGCTGGTGCTCTACTTCATCCAGCGCGTTCAACTGTTCCTGCCTTTGAATCCGCAGAAGATGGCAGGCGTCGGCTCAGATCTCGCCTTCAACACCGCCGCGTCGTTCACCACGAACACCAACTGGCAGAATTACGCGGGCGAGACCACCATGAGCTACTTCACGCAGATGGCTGGCCTCGCGTACCACAACTTCACGTCGGCGGCAGTCGGCATTGCTTTGGCCATCGCATTCATTCGCGGGATCGCCCGCCGCGAAAAAGAGACCCTCGGCAATTTCTGGGTGGATATGACTCGGGCCACACTGTGGATTCTGCTGCCGCTCTGCATCGTGTTCTCTCTTGCCTTGGTTTCGCAAGGCGTGGTGCAAAATCTCAGGCCGTATGACACGGTGAAACTGGTTGAGCCACAGAGCGTGCAATCGACCGGCGCGGACGGCAAACCAGTCACGAAAAGTATCACTGAGCAGGTCATCGCACAGGGTCCGGTGGCGTCGCAAGAGGCCATCAAGATGCTGGGGACCAACGGCGGTGGGTTCTTTAACGCCAACAGCGCCCATCCCTTTGAGAACCCAACGCCGTTCACAAATTTTCTCCAGATGCTGGCGATCTTCACCATCCCCGCGGGGCTGACCTACACCTTGGGGAAGATGACTGGGTCCCGGCGGCATGGATGGGCGGTGTGGAGCGCGATGGCGCTGCTGTTTGCTGCCGGCGTGCTGACGGCGTACTGGGCCGAGGCGCAGGGCAACCCGCTGTTCAAAGGTGTCGATCAAAGCGCGAGCATGACCCAAGCTGGCGGCAACATGGAGGGGAAGGAAGTGCGCTTCGGCATCGCCAACTCCGCCCTTTTTGCCACGGTTACGACCGACGCCAGTTGCGGGGCGGTGAACAGCATGCACGATTCGTTCACGCCGCTCGGCGGCATGGTGCCGATGGTCAACATCATGCTCAGTGAAGTTGTTTTTGGAGGAGTTGGCGCCGGGATGTACGGAATTCTGGTTTACGTGGTGCTTGCCGTCTTCATCGCCGGGCTGATGGTGGGCCGCACCCCCGAATATCTGGGAAAGAAGATTGAGGCTTTCGATATCAAGATGGCCATGCTGGTGACCCTGGTTTTCCCCTTCATCATCCTGGTGTTTACAGCGATCTCGGTTCTGAAGGGATTCGGAACCTCCGCCATCTTCAACCCCGGACCTCACGGATTTTCGGAGATTCTGTACGGGTATGTTTCCACGGCAGGGAACAACGGGTCGGCCTTCGGCGGTTTGAGTGGAAATACACCCTGGTACAACACGACCCTGGGGCTCAACACGATGATCGGCCGCTTCTTCATGATCATTCCCATGCTCGCGATTGCCGGGAGTCTGGCGCGCAAGCAAGCCGTGCCGCCATCGGCGGGGACGTTTCCGGTGACGACGCCGTTGTTTACCGTGCTTCTGGTGAGCGTGATTCTCATCGTCGGCGCTCTGACGTTCTTCCCCGCCCTGAGTCTGGGTCCGATATTGGAACATTTGCTGCTGCACGCAGGCAAGGCTTTCTAACCCCAAGGTTTCTTAAATCAATGAGCAAATCAAACAAATCGAAACGGGCAGTCTGGGACGCGCGTATCGTACGGCGCGCGGCGTGGGACTCGGTAGTGAAGCTGAATCCTCGCACCATGATGCGCAACCCGGTCATGTTCGTGGTGGAAGTGGGAAGCGTGATCACGACCGCGCTGCTGTTTTACGCACCGCGCGGGAGTTTCGCCTTCAACCTGCAAATCACGGTATGGCTCTGGTTCACGGTGCTGTTTGCCAATTTTGCCGAGGCCATGGCCGAAGGGCGAGGCAAGGCGCAGGCCGACACGCTGCGGAAAGCGCGTTCAGAAACTCAAGCCAACCGGGTCCTGCCCAACGGGCAAACAGAAGTTGTACCCAGCTCCCAACTGCGGACGGGCGACCTGGTGCTGGCATCGGCGGGTGATTTCATTCCGGGAGACGGCGAGATCATCGAAGGGGTTGCGTCGGTGGATGAGTCTGCCATCACCGGTGAATCGGCCCCGGTGATTCGGGAAGCTGGCGGCGACCGGTCGGCAGTCACTGGCGGGACGCGCGTATTATCCGACTGGATCAAGATTCGCATCACCGCCAATCCGGGCGAGACCTTCATGGATCGCATGATTGCGCTGGTGGAGGGAGCGGAACGTCAAAAGACTCCGAATGAGATCGCACTGAACATCCTGCTGGCGGGGCTGACCATCATCTTCTTGCTGGCCGTCGTTACGCTGCAGCCCTTCGCAATTTATGCCGGTTCGCCGCAAACCGTATTCGTGCTGGTTTCGTTGCTGGTGTGTCTGATTCCGACGACGATTGGCGGACTGCTGTCGGCAATCGGGATTGCGGGCATGGACCGTCTCATCCAGCACAATGTTTTGGCGATGTCAGGACGTGCGGTAGAAGCCGCCGGGGACGTCAATACTCTGCTGCTCGACAAGACCGGAACCATTACTCTGGGCAACCGGCAAGCGGCGGAATTCATTCCCGCCCCCGGTGTTACCGAGGCGGAGTTGGCCGACGCGGCACAACTCTCGTCGCTGGCAGACGAGACTCCTGAAGGCCGTTCGATTGTGGTACTGGCAAAAGAAAAATACGGCTTGCGTGGACGGGAACTGGCCTCGCGCGACACCGAGTTTGTTCCTTTTACAGCACAAACGCGAATGTCCGGCGTCAATCTTAGCGGGAACGAGATCCGGAAGGGCTCTTCAGATGCGATCGTGCGGTATCTCCAGGTCCATGATGCGGCGATGCCCAGGGAGTTGCAGGACGTAGTTGACAGCGTCGCGCGTTCCGGGGGAACACCGCTGGTCGTGGCGGAAATGCATCGCGCTCTCGGCGTCATCCACCTCAAAGACATCGTGAAGGGCGGCATACGAGACCGGTTCAGCCAGTTGCGCTCGATGGGCATCAAGACGGTGATGATTACCGGCGACAACCCGCTCACCGCCGCTGCCATTGCTCGCGAGGCGGGTGTCGACGACTACCTGGCGCAAGCTACTCCGAAGGACAAGATGGACTTGATTCGGCGCGAGCAATCGGAAGGCAAGCTCGTGGCGATGACCGGAGATGGCACCAACGACGCTCCCGCACTGGCGCAAGCCGACGTTGGCGTGGCCATGAATACGGGAACCCAGGCGGCCAAGGAAGCCGGTAATATGGTCGATCTGGATTCCAATCCGACGAAGCTGATTGAAATCGTGGAGATTGGGAAGCAGTTGTTGATGACACGCGGCGCCTTGAGCACGTTTTCCATCGCCAACGACGTTGCGAAGTACTTCGCCATCATCCCTGCCATGTTCGCGGCCACATTCCCCGTGCTCAACGCGCTCAACATCATGCACCTGGCCACGCCGCAATCGGCGGTGCTGTCAGCGGTCATCTTCAATGCGCTGATCATCGTCGCGTTGATTCCGCTGGCGCTGCGCGGCGTGCGCTATCGCGCGATGAATGCGGAGGCACTGTTGCGCCGCAACCTGCTAATTTATGGGCTGGGTGGGATCGTTGCGCCTTTTGTTGGCATTAAGCTGATCGATCTCCTGATTCGGTCCGTAGGACTGGCCTAGAGGTTATGAAGTAGTGCTTATGAAAAACAATCTAGTTACATCAATTCTGATGACTGTGGTGACCACGCTTCTGCTTGGTCTGGCGTATCCCCTGATCATTACCGGCGTTGCCCAAGTAGCATTTCCGGACAATGCCAATGGGCAACTGATCCGGCGCGATGGTCAGTTGATTGGTTCACGGATCATTGGCCAATCATTTACTGGGCCGGGATATTTTCATTCGCGACCCTCCGCGGCCGGCGATGGCTATGATGCGGCGAACTCCAATGGGTCGAATCTTGGGCCAACAAACCAGAAGTTGATCGATCGTGTGAACGCGGATACAGCCCGCCTTCAGGCCGAGAATCCAAACGCCGCGGTCCCGGTTGACCTGGTCACAACATCTGCATCGGGGCTCGATCCCGATATCACGCCGGCTGCAGCCTTGTTCCAAGTCGCTCGGGTGGCGCGGGAACGGAAAATGGATGGAGATCGCCTGCAGCAGTTGGTCCTGAAGCACGTCCGTGGCCGCCAGTTCGGCGTCTTCGGGGAGCCCTCCGTCAATGTGCTGGAACTGAACCTCGATCTAGCCAAAAACGCAACCGAATAGTGCACGGGTCTCGTCTTTCGCAAAAGTCGGGTTGGCGACTCCAGCCTCTCCACCGGAAATCGCCAGCTTCTTTTCGCACTGGGAGCAAAGGAGATCCTGATGTGGTCCGGTGATGCCCAGTCACCGAAGCGCGGCCCGGGAACATTCTTGATCGTTCCAGCGATGACAACAAGAAATCGGAAGAACTTTGTCGGGTTGCTCCGGTTCATTCCCGCACGGTGTGTGATACATAATAAAGAGTGGTGCGATCCAAGATCACCCTCAGAGTTTCGGTTAAGTGCAACTCACAGAAGCGCTAAAGATAATTCGGGAGCAATCTTCAGCCGACTTGCCACTTTGCCGGGTACGTCTGGCAACTGGGTTCAATCCGCTCCATCTACAGACGTTTCTCCAGGCTCACCTCCAGCAACGGATGCCCGCAAGTCGCGTTGTGGTTTCGACCGATGTGTACGGAGACCTGACAGGCGCAGTGGCACGCATCCAAACTTCTACTGTAGACATGTGTGCGATTGCGCTGGAGTGGCCCGACCTCGATCCTCGTCTCGGCTTCCGTCAGCTGGGAGGTTGGGGATACAGGGAACTCGCGGACATCGCAGTCGATGCGCAATCCAAACTGGTCGCAATAAAAGAGAGTCTGGAGCGCTTGCCTGATCACTTCCCGGTGGCGCTGTCATTACCCACACTCCCCTTGCCTCCCGTTTTCCACACGCCATCGTGGCAACTTTGCGGGGTCGAGATCGGTCTTCGTCGGGCAGCAGACGACCTGGCTCTCTGGGCCGCGGGTAGACCCAATCTACGAGTGGTTCGCCCACAAAGCCAACCAGCGAGCCAACCAATCGATGGGAGCTCTCCGCAGACCTTCGACTTCAAGGGCGAGTTGATGGCTGGTTTGCCTTACGCACTGTCTCACGCCGACCAACTCGCGCAGTCTTTCGCTTTGCTCCTGGTGCCGCCTGCGTCAAAGAAGGGCCTGATCACGGATCTGGACGACACACTCTGGGCTGGAATTGCCGGAGAAATTGGTCCCGAGGCAGTTTCCTGGGATCTCGATCGGAAGACCCAGTTGCATGGTCTTTACCAGCAGTTGCTGCGTGCTTTGGCTGACCAGGGAGTCTTGATCGGCGCGGCCAGCAAGAATGATCCGGAGACTGTCGAAGCAGTATTTCGAAGGAGCGACATCGTGCTGCCCCGCGACTATATTTTTCCGGTCGAGGTGCACTGGAATGCGAAGTCGGAGTCGGTCACCAGGATTCTGGACACTTGGAACGTGCATGCCGACAGCGTGGTTTTCGTGGATGACAGCGCCAGCGAACTGGCGGAAGTGAAGGCCGCGCATCCCGAGATGGAGTGCATTCGATTTGACGCGCAGGATTATCGAGAGATCCACAGCCTGCTTTTCCGGCTGCGAGATTTATTTGCTAAGCAGACCATTACTCAAGAAGATGGATTGCGGCGGGAAAGTCTGCGCGCCGGAACTATGTTTCGCAAAGAGGCGCGGGAGCCTGGCGTTTCCCAGGAAAACTTCTTGCGCGACGCGGAAGCAAAGATCACTTTCGACTTCGCCGCTGCTGCGAATCCGCGGAGCCTTGAGCTCGTCAACAAAACCAATCAGTTCAATCTGAACGGAACTCGATACAATCAAACGGAATGGCACGGCAGCTTCTCGGGGCGGAATACTTTCGCAGTGAGCGCGAGCTATCGGGACAAGTACGGCCCGCTCGGCGTCATCGCAGTGCTTGCCGGCCAAGCCAGCGAAACCGCAGTCACCGTGAACACGTGGGTCATGAGCTGCAGAGCCTTCGGGCGGCGAATTGAATACCAGTGCCTTAAGGCAATTCTGGATCGATTTCCCGCGCAGGAAATTGTGTTCGAGTTTTCCCCGACGCCTCGCAACGAATACTTGCAGGAGTTTGCAAGACTATTCCTGGGAAAAACCCCCTCCGGACCTTTCAGCATTTCGCGAGCGGTCTTTCTGGATCAATGCCCAAAGTTGTACCATGAAGTCGAAATCCATCATGAATGATCTCCGTGAACGCCTTGCCCAGTGCTTTTCCGTGGTCTTTCCCGACCTCAAAGTGCCCGAGGTGTATTCCGCGAATTCCTCCTCCGTGGCCGCATGGGATTCCATGGCGGCTATAATCTTGGCCAATGTGATCGAGGAGGAGTTCCGGGTGAAACTCGACTACGATGTCTTGCCGGAACTGGTTTCCTTTGATTTGATGGCGAATTATCTGGAGAGCGACTACCTGAAGAACAACCATGGAACTTCCTGAGGCTGTTGTCCGACCCGCTGCCGCCCTTCGCGTCGGCCTGACTGCGGAGTTTGAGCGGGAAATCAAAGAGGCCGACGTCGTCGAATTCGCTCGTAACAGCGGCGACATGAACCCGCTCCACACGGACGCCGAATACGCTCGCTCCACCAATCTCGGCGCTCGCGTCGTTCACGGTGCTTACCAGGTTGCGCTCGCCTCCGCGATGGCCGGAATGTACTTGCCGGGGAGGAACAGCTTTCTCGTTTCCTATAACGCGCAGTTTCTCCGTCCTCTTTACTTTCCCTGCCGGGTGGCGGTTCGAGGTGAAATTACGGCTTGGGATCCGGCCAACGTACGGGGCAGTGTAAAGGTCGTAGTTGCAGAATTGGCTACTGGAAGCATCGCCAGCCAGATTCACGTGGGCTTCACTTGTCACGAAGCCGCTCACGAAATCGCGCCGCCGTCGATCAGCTCCGTTCCGAGTGCGGCTCAACCCGCCGCTGCTTCTGACGCGAAGGCCGTGCTGGTGACTGGAGCTTCGGGAGGAATCGGCTCCTACCTTGTCCGCGAACTGGCGCGCGATTACTCCGTTTTAGCGGTCGTGAATCGTCATCCGCTGCCGGTCGATCTGGCAGAGAATGCTCGCATTCAACAGTTGAAAGTCGATCTTTCGGAATCTGATTCTGTCTCGCACATTGAGAACATGCTTGCGGGCCGTCGCCTTTTTGGAATCATTCACGCTGCATGGCCCGGTTTTTTGCAGGGCGGGCTGCTATCGGTCCCACGGCAAGCGCTCGAACAGCAACTCTCGTTTGCCGTTTATCGCACCATCGAACTAGCTCGCCTGCTGGCCGATAGGGGCGAGAATGGGAGTGAAAATGAAGGTGCGCATCTAATCGTTCTGGGCTCGACCGCAGGTTCGCAAAAACCAACTTTGAATACGGCAGCGTATTCGCTCGCCAAAGCATCGCTGGAGCACACCGTAAAGCTGTTGGCGCCGGAACTGGCATTAAAGAAGATCGCCATCAATGCCATCTGCCCATCGTTCTTGTCTGTCGGTATGAACCTACAGGCGAACGAACGGCAGCGGCTCACGGCAAAGGCTGCCGTCCCGCTCGGCCGCCTTTGTGAAACTGCGGATGTCCTTGGCGCTGTCCGCTTTCTCTTTTCCCAAGACGCCTCGTTTCTCACCGGACAAACCATCGTCCTGTCGGGCGGACAACTGTGAGGGGCCGACAGCTGGATGCCGGCTACGCATCCAGGAATCTGGCTTTGGACGGCAATCTGGTGCACGCTGATTCGCTGCGGCAACAGCTGCAGCTTCTGAAGAAGCGCTATCACGTGATCACCCCGGAAGATTTTCTTCATTGGTCGGAAGAGATTTTGCCGGAAAAGAAGCGTTCACTTCCGGATCGTTCGATCTTGCTGACCTGCGACGACGCTCTGCGGAACACCCTGACGGAAATGGTTCCCATACTGCAGGAGCTGGGCCTGTCCTGTCTTTTCTTCGCCACCGGCGCGTCCGCCGTTGAGACGCCCTCCATGCTCTGGTATGAGGAACTCTACCTGATGTTGTTGGACGCGGGCGAGCCCGTCACTCTCAGCCTCCCCGAAGCGGGTGTTGGCATTGACCCAATTGCGCCGAACGAGAAACACGCGTGCTGGTGGAACTTGGTCGAACAGCTTTCTCAGTTCAATGGAGAACTCAGGCGCAAATTCCTGGATCAAATCCGAGAGCAGCTCAAGCTTTTGGAGAACTGGGGAGAGCGCTTCCTTCAAACACCGACACTGGCCTGCAGATTTCTCGCGCTGGATCGAACCGGGCTCCGGCAACTGGCCGCTGCGGGAATGACGATCGGCGCCCATTCTCTCTCCCACCCGATTCTCGCGCGGGCACCGGACGACTTGGCTTGGCAGGAGATCTGCGAAAGCCGGAGGGTCCTCGAGGAGGCTCTAGGGCAGACGGTATGGGCTTTTGGGTACCCGTTCGGCAATGCCGCCACAGTTACAGCGCGAGATGTGCGACTGGCGGAGCAAGCTGGTTTCCGCTGCGCCTTTATGAATACCGGAGGGGGGTTTGGAGCGAAGATCAACCGCTTCGCTGTGCCGCGCGTTCACGTCACCGCCGACATGAGCCTGTTTGAGTTTGAGGCTCACATCTCGGGATTCTATCGGTCCCTGCGCAAGAAGCTGCTAGGCGGTGAGGAACTGGAAGAAGTGGTGGGCGCTTGAGACCCTTCTCCGCCCAGATCACTTTGCTGGTGTAAGGGTGATGTTCCGAAAAGCCACGTGTCCGGCCTCACTTCCCTGCAGATAGATCGGTGCGGGTAGCGCTTCATGACTATCCATAGCTCCGCCGGTGATGCCCGGAATTTCCTGTTTATCAATGATGGTCTGACCATTCTGCACGACCGTGACTGTCCGTCCGACGAACGTAATGTCGTAGCTCTGCCATTCTCCTGGCCGGCGCGGTTGTTCCGGCGAGGGAGCGAGGAAACCATATACGCCCCCCGTGCGCATGGTCGGCCCCTCTGGCTCGGGATCGTCTTCGATCTGGACTTCATACCGGCCGCGCAGATAGACGCCGCTATTCGATCCTGCCGCGCAATTGAATTCGATGTGTAACTTGAAATCCTCAAACTCTTTATCGGTGATCAGTTCAGGCCCATGCCCGGGACTCACCAGCGTTCCGCTTTCGACCTTCCATTTCGCCGTCGCGCTCGGATCGCTCGCCTTCCATCCGTTCAAGTCCTTGCCGTTGAACAGCGACATCGCTTTCCCCCACTTCGGATCGCCCTTTCGCTTCAGCGACGGCGCCCTCTCGCCCGTCCATTGCCACGGAGTTCCATCCTGCCCGGTCGTAGTGCCCACCAGCGTTTTCCCGGACAGCTTGCCCTCAAATACCATGTCGTCTTTCCTGTCTTCCTCCTCCTTCGGAGAGACGAACATTATGTGGTCATGCGCGATCTCAACTTTCGGAAGCGGGCGCGCGTGTCCCCAACGGCTCACCATCCGCGCTCTGAGCTGCCCGCCTTCCTGAGTTATTTCCAACCATGAGGGATATTCGCGAAGCGGAGTCTTCAGGGTCAAATCCCAACGTCCCAGAAATGGCTGAGCCGACGCGGTTGTGTCTTCCAACTTTTTCTGCTTGCCATGAACCTGCATAGAAAACATCAGGATCAACGTGGTTAGCGCGAATGCTCTCCGCCGAAGACTCATATTGCTATCGCTCCTTTTCGCTGCTGTGGCTTGCCGCCAAGCATTACCCGCAGAAACCTGCCTTACGACTTGATAGTCTGCGAAGTTGGATCCCAATACACGGGTTTCTTCCGGTAGTAAGACTCATTCGCCATGTGACAGCCGAGGGCCGCGTTGTGACCGAACACTGCGTCTTGCAGCACCGGCTTGCGCGACCGGACCGCCTCAAAGAAGTTCCAGAGGTGGGGGCGCAAATCGTCATAATCGTTTCCTTTAAAGCTCAGGCTCTGGGGGGCCGGTTCTTGCCCGGGTTTGGGATCGTGTTCCTGATGCCACTGCGCGAGATAGGGAGTCTTCAGACGAGCTGGAAACGAGCCTGAGTAATAGCTGGGAGAGAGATCCACTCCTGGTTGCGGAGAATAACTTAGTCCAAATTCCGTCAGTTCGATGATGCCCTTGGAGCCCATAAAGCGAGTCACTTCCGCGGATTCCGTGCCCAAGCTCAAGCGCATGTAGACGGGAACATTGGCGTACTCGAAGAGGACGGCATGCACGTCGGGCGTATTGCGCCCGTCTTTCCAGCGGTAAATGCCTCCAAAGGCCGACACGCGCTTGGGAATCTCATTGATTCCAAGAACGCGTTGCATTCCGCTAATCAGGTGTACCAGCAAGTCACCGGCAACCCCGGTTCCGTATTCCTTCCAGCAACGCCAACGCGCGAAGAGCAGAGGGTCGAAAGCCTTTTTTGGCGCGGTTCCGAGCCACGTATCCCAATCTAGATTTTCCGGGGACAAGTCGGCGGGCGGCGGATATTCCCACGCGCCGGTGGGATCATTCCGTCCCAAGGTCGCTTCCACCAGGCTCAACTCGCCGATCGCACCCTGATCGTAGAGTTCTTTCGCCTTGGCACAGAGGACCGAACTCGTCCGCTGCGCTCCGACCATCACGATCCGGTCTGATTTCTTCGAGGCTTCGACCAGAGCCACGCCATCCGCGGGAGTATGCGAAAACGGCTTCTCGCAATACACATCCTTGCCGGCCGCCAGTGCGTCGACCACGACCTGCTTGTGCCAGTGGTCCGGCACCGCGACCACGATCGCGTCAATCTCTTTGTTGTCGAGCAGTTCCTTGTAGCGGCGCGTGGTCGGAATCGGCTTGCCGACGAGTTCGCGTGCCAGTTCATGGCGGCCATCGTAAAGATCGCACGCGGCCGCACACTCCACTCCCGGTAGCTGAATCGCCGTTGCGAGCAGACCGCTGCCTTCCATCCCCACGCCCACGATTCCAAAACGAACGCGGTCGCTCGCGGCCACGGGCAGAGCTGACGCCAACAGCGGCTCGGCATTCAGGAATATGGCATTTGCGGCGAACGTAGCGCCTGCCGCTCCGGCGGTTGTTTGTAAAAACTCACGGCGCGAGAACCGATTCTTTTTCATGAAGTGATCTCCTTAGATATTTACGGCCGATCTTCGTTTGCAATTCGGTTTGCCGCTCGGCACTGCGAGCGTCCGGCTCTGAAACAGACTCGCGGTTCACTGCGAGATCTACGGAGTTTGCCAATTTACTTTGTCCGTGAGCTCAATCTGCGCAACAGAACTTCCGACATACACGTTAAAGTCTCCCGCGTCCACCGTCCAGTCATGATTCTTGATGTTATAGAACGCGAAGGCCCTGCGGTCGAGCGCGACCGAAACGCGCCGGGTTTCACCGGCATTCAGTTGAACTTTCGCGAATCCCTTCAGTTCTTTCACGGGCCGGGGAACGCTCGGATGCGGTTCGCCCACGTACACTTCGGCAACTTCGGCACCCGCACGATGGCCCGTGTTGGTCACGTCGAAGCTGACGGTGACCACCTGGTCGCCAGCGGCACGCGCGGGCGTGATGGAAAGATTCTTATAGGCAAACGTCGTGTACGAAAGTCCAAAGCCGAAGGGGAACTGCGGCTTGACCCCAGCCTTGTCAAAGTGGCGGTATCCGATGAAAACCCCTTCTGGGTAAGGAGTCTTTTTGTCCCCAGCCTTCGGGTAGTAGACATCGTGCGCGGGATTGTCTTCCCAGCGGCGCTCGAACGTGACGGGCAGCTTGCCCGACGGGCTGTGCTCGCCGAACAGCAACTGTGCCAGCGCCGTACCTTGTTCCTGGCCCGCGTACCAGGATTCGAAAAGCGCGGGAATGTGACCGACCCATCCATTCATGTCCACCGCACCGCCCGAGGTCACTACGACGACCGTGTTCTTGTTCGCTGCGGTAATCTGATTGATG
>OBLT010000393.1_pt1 | contig 29170 bp, 30 predicted proteins | sample 1518721 | NCBI WGS metagenome assembly OBLT01 (sample SAMEA3539307, study PRJEB22396) | soil metagenome | biome: tundra; feature: field; material: soil | place: USA | collected 2010-05 | depth 0.15 m | reverse complement strand
GGGCCAGGGGATCGTAGTCTCCGTGGACGTGCCGCCCTGGCCACCGAAGCTTGCTGGCGCCGGGAGGGTTATGAGGCTGCTGCTCACGCCACCACCACCGGAGTTGCCACCGCCGCCCGTCGTGTTGGTGCTGCCGCCTTGTCCGCCGCCAACCGGCGGGCTGCTCTCGCTAGGGGAACACCCCGATGCGATGATCCCGACATAGGCGATCCCGCTAATTGCCAGGTCTAGATAGACGGCCTTCGTTGCTCGCATTGAATATCCCCCAGTGAAGACTCTCGGCTCAGATATTAGTTGCAACCAGCAGGCTGTTCCGCTCACCCGAACTTGGCTGTGGGCAATTGATGAAGGCTCTGCGCATAAAGCAATCCCAACATCCCTGCCCGGACCGTGCGTTATCCTGGCCCTGAAACCACAGATCGCGCGCATCGTCACATGATGGCAGCAAGTCTTTGTGCCTCGAACGCTGGGGGAAAGTTCAATGATCTTCAGCATGCCGCTCTTGCGCACGCTGAAGTGCGGAATGTCTGGTGCGCCGTGAAAAGCGGCGTGCTCCCTGTGAAAGGAAGGAGATTCACCATGTGAAAGGTCATCAACGCATGTAGCTCACCGGCGGCGCACAAGGAACCGTGAGGTCCCCGCCGAAGCCCGGGAAGAGCGAGGTCGCGGGCTGTAACGCAAGTGAACCTATAGGTAGCCCCGTAACACAATTGGGGAGGCCGAGCCCCTCAGACATGCGCCTTCGTTCCATCCCTGCCTTCTCCCATCACCACACCCCCTTATATCGGTTACGCACCCGCGAATAGCGCTAGTGCGGTCGCCTCGTTCCGGTGATCTTGGCATGATTTCTCAACTCTGACGTTGCGGCATCCCACATATAGGCGTTGTCGCACATGGGTGCGACCGCGCACGGGGTTGGGTTGAATCACATTGCCATGAGTACAAGAGGTGATGATGTAGTTCACGCTCCGACTCTAATCCGGACAGTTGTCTTTGTTCTGAACATTATTGGAGGACATGCATGAACTCAAGCAAGCTCGGTTGGACCTTGCCGACATCCCGCACGTGGCTCACATGCGCCGCCATTGCGATGTTGGCAGCGGCAGGGTGCGGTGATAGCAGCACCTCGAAGAATAATGATGGCGCGGCTGACGGGCCGAAAGTTGGCACAGGCGGCAGCACCAACACGACGGGCGGCGGTGGCAACTCCGGTGGTGGTGGCGCGACCACCGGCGCGGGCGGTGGCACTGGCGCGAGGACCGGTGGAACGACCGGCTCAGGCGGCATCGGGCAGACCGGTGGCGCTCCTGGGACGGGCGGCAGCACCAAGCTCGACGGCGGCCCTGTCGCCACAGGTGGAAACAATACCGGCGGAGGCCCCGGGACGGGCGGCAGCACCATGCTTGACGGCGGCCCCGGCACGGGTGGCAATGCCATCGACGCGCCCGAGGACGTTCCTGTCAAGCTGGACGGGACCTCGGACCAACCCATCAAGATGGACGTGACGACGGACCAATTTGTCTCCTTGGACACCAATCCCGGGGTTGACGGCGCGACCTGCGGTGGCGCTGGTGAAGCCTGCTGTCCAGGCTCGGTTTGCGAAAGTGGCGGCTGCTGCGTTCCGGGTAACGGCGGTGCCTTCCGATGCGTTGCCACTGGCAGCGCTTGCACCAACGTCGGTGGTACCTGCACGGCTGGCGCATGCACGGGCCTTGATGGCGGAGTTTCTTGCGGTGGATCTGGCGAGGAGTGCTGCACTCGAACTACTGGCGGCGGCGGCCGAATTTGTACAGCCGGAAAGCTGACCTGCGGTACCGGTGATGCTTCGGGGCGCTGCGAGCCTTGCGGTGCTTTGGATGAGCAGTGCTGCGGAACCGGCGGCAATAGAACGTGCACCGCTGCGAATACCGAGTGCACCGGCGGCGGCGGCGGCACCTGCACGGCCTGCGGCGCAAGCGGCCAGTCATGCTGTGGCGGCGGTGGTGGCGGCGGTGGCACCTGCGCCACGGCATCGCTCGTCTGTCGTGGCAACGGCGGCACTGCTACCTGTGACCCATGCGGCGGCGCTGGCGAACCCTGCTGCGGAACTGGTGCCACAATTGCGAGCCGGACCTGCACTGGCACCCTCAAATGCACAGCACCCGAAGTCGGTGGCGGCGGCGCGAACAACGCCCGCTGCGAATAATCAGCACCTGACGCCTAGGGGACGTCTCGTGCGTCTCCGGCGCGGGACTCCACGACGATGCAGCCGCAACGCGGCTCACTGTCGTGGAGTTTTTTGTGCATATGGGTCATTCGCTCGATTATTGACGTTCCCTGAATTACAATTCCAAGGTTGGTAATACTGAAGCGCGAGGGATCGTGGCCTGTGCCTTGTGGCGCGTGCGACGATTCGCTTCCGGAGGCTTTTCCATGCATACGCGTAGGTTTCTGATGTCGTGGCTGGACAGCCAGGTGTTTCTGGCCATCGCGCTGTCGATGACCTTGCTTGGTGCTGGATGCACGACCGACAAGCGTGGGTTGCCCAGCGCTGCCACCGGCTCCGGGGGCGGAGGTGTGAAGCTAGATGCTCCCAGCCCGAAGAGTTCGGGTGGAAGCACGGTGGCGGCCCTTGACAGCGGCGAGGCTACATCTGTCGCGAGCGGCTTGGGTGGACAACCGATGACAGGGGGAGCTGACGCAGGGAGCGCGATCTTGCCGGCTGGCGGTTCGGGCGGCACCTTGACGAGTTCGGGTGGCGCTGGCGCCGGAGGTGCTGATGCCAATAGTGCTGGCGGAACTAGCAGCGACGGCCCGGCGAGAACGGGCGGCAATTTCGCGAACACGGGCGGCTCGACGTCGGGCACGGGTGGCGGTGGCGCGACCGCTCAGACGGGAGGCGCGCTTGGCTCGGGTGGATTGGCGGTTGGCACGGGTGGGTCAGGCGGAACGGTTCCGCTCACGGGCGGGGCAGCCGGCTCTTCGGCTCGAACCGGCGGTGCAGGTGGGCCATCGACGGGGGGCGCGCTCGGCACTGGCGGGGCATTGGGCACGGGTGGAGCCACTGTCTCGACCTGCGGCGGAGCTGGCCAGGTGTGCTGCGCTGGTAATGTCTGCACCGGCGGTGGGTGTTGCGCCAATGGCGCTTGTATTGCCAACGCAGCCACTTGCCCAAACGCGGTGGGCGGCGGAACTTGTGCAAGCGGTGCCTGTGGCAATTGCGGCGGCGTCAGCGACCCATGCTGTAGCAACAATACGTGCACCGCGAGCAAGACCACGTGCACAGTCGGCACCTTCGGCGGCTCGACTTGCACCGCGTGCGGTGGCGCTGGGCAGTCGTGCTGTCCGGGCAATCTGTGTTCGGACGGCGCTTGTTGCGTGGCCTCGACCGGCGGCGCGACCTCCTCGACGTGTGTGGCCTCGGGCAACACCTGCGGGGGCGCCTTGGGCACATGTTCGAATGGCGCTTGTGGATCCTGCGGAGGCGCTGGCAATCCTTGCTGCTCCGGCAATCGTTGCACGGCACCCAGCACTCTGTGCCAGGCGGCGACCACACCAGGCGGACAGTCCAGCTGCGTGGCCTGTGGCGGAGTCGGTCAACCCTGCTGCGCGGCCACAGGCATGTCCGCGGGGACGTGCGCGCCTGGCAGCACCTGCCAGATGCCGGCCGGTAAATTCACCTATACCTGCGTGGCCTGCGGTGGCACGGGGCAAGCGTGCTGCAGCGGCAACAGCTGCACGGGCTCAGATCTCGTCTGCCAGACGTCGGGGGGCAGCTTCAATGCCAGTTGCGTGGCCTGCGGTGGCTCGCTCGAGCCTTGCTGCGCCGGCAACACCTGCGCGACAGGGACGTGCAGAGGGTCCGGAATTTGCCCGTAACCGCTCTGGCGCGTCTTCACTAGCAGACCATTCGAGTCGCTCAGGCGTGGGCGAGCGTCGTGCGTTGCCTGTACCGCGCATAGACGCAGCCGCCGTGACGACCGGCTGCCTGGCCGGGGTACTAACGGGTTGTGGATTGGTTCTGCAATGCCCCAGGAGGATTCTCGATGAGGACAAAACGAATCGTAGTTTCGTCGGCGCGTGCTGCGCGCTGTGTGGTGACGTTGGTGCTGGTAGTGGCTTCCGCCTCGGCTTGTTCGAGCAATTCAGGCGGTCTCACCATCACGACAACGCAGACCAGTACCGCCACGCGCACCGCGAGTGCGACTGGCACGAATACTGGAACCAGGACCGTGACCGTGACGGTCACCTCGACCAGCACGTCCACCATTGCGTGCGGCGCGGCCGGGGAGGCTTGCTGCCCCAACCAAGCTTGCACGGCAGCAGGCACGATTTGCATGGGTCGCGGAGGAGCCGACGTGTGCGCGGCCTGCGGGGCGCCGGGCCAGCCGTGCTGCACGGCGAGCGCCTGCGGCGGCGGCTGTTGCGTGAACGACGTGTGCGCGGGTGCCGGCGAAAGCTGCTCGATCGGCGGCACCTGTGCCAACGGCTCCTGCGGTACCTGCGGGGCCAATGGCCAACCTTGCTGCTCGGCGGGCGGTGGTGGTGGCGGCGGCGTGTGCACCGCAAGTAGCGTGGCGTGCAGAAACGGAAGCTGCGTGGCCTGTGGCGGCTCGGGCGAGGCCTGCTGTGCCGTCGATACCTGCACTGCGAGCGGGACAGATTGCAACGGCGGGACTTGCGTCGTTTGCGGTGGCAACGGTCAGGCCTGTTGCGGTGGCGACACCTGTTCGACCGGGTATGCGTGCGCGGTCAGCGCAACGGATGCGGGACCCAGGGGCGGCCAGAACCGCGCCTGCCGGGCCTGTGGCGGTCGGGGGCAGCCTTGCTGTGGCACGGGCGCGAACCGAACCTGCTCCAACGGTCTTGCTTGCTCCACACCTGACGCGGGCGGATTCGGCCAGATGGAGACCTGCCAGTAGCGCCCGCTTTAGCGTGAACAATCGAGGCCGAGGTTGCGCTTTTCCAGATCGGCAACCAGGGGCTGGAAATAGGCGAGCATGGCGCGCGGACCGATGTCCTCGCCGGTGGCTTCGCGCATGACCTCGCGCCAGTCGCGCGTGGCGCCCTTGGCCAGAATCTTCTCTCGTTTTTCTTCGCCCAAGACGTTGGCCATTCCCGCCGTGGGACCAAATGGCCCTTCCAGCGTCAACGTCTCGGCCCCTTCCGTGGTGGCCGGTTTTCAGGTGATCATCGATGGCCGGTTTTGGGTGATCACCGAGGTTCAGCAACCTCCGAAATCCGCTTTGTTTTTCGTCGATCCTGTTTTGGCACCGGACGGGGTAACGCCAGCCTGTCCAGTCCGGGCGGCGCGGCCGCGGCGGGTTGCCGGGCCGAAAGGCGTTCGCTTCCGTCAAAGCCGCTCTGAGATCTCCGTATCCACGATCATCAAGCCTGTCGGGTTCCCAGGAGAGCGAGGCACTTCTTTCAAGTGTCCTCTCAAGAACATGTGGCCCGCTTCGCTCACCGTTCCCGACCTGTCCACCTGGAACCGGTCGAAGCTCACCATCACCTCTAGCGGCTTCGTTCGCGTGATGACTACCTGCGCCTCCTTGCCGCTCTCCTTCTCGTCGTGAACTCGCCCCGAAACGCCCCGCTCAACCAAACCCCTTCGTTCTGCTAGCCCTAAACCGCCCTTCACAGCCGGCTGCGCCTTGGATTCGACGAATCTCAGAGCCGCCCTCAGCCGGTCTTCCACATCCAGCGGAGTCCAAGAGTACGCGTCGAAAACCCACCGCCGCATGAATCCCTTGATCTCCGCTTCCGTCCTCGCGTCGCCTGCGTGCAGAAAGCCCGTAGCATCTGCCTGGACGACATTGCCGAGAGAGTCCCGGACGAACACGTACGTCTCCTTCTGCTCGTTCCTCCACGCCAGAAACCCTACAACCAGCACCAGTGCAACATTGAGGCATGTCGACATGATGAGCTGTCGGCCGCGGCTCTTCACCGCCGCGTTCGCCCTGCCCCACGCCAGGATGAAATGGTCCTCGCCCCCAACCTCTGAAAGCTTTCCACCCTCCTCAGCACACCGCTGCAGCTTCGGCTCTCCGTCCTTCCCGTCCACAACGGACGCATGTCTCTTCTTGGCTACCGGCTCTACCGCTTTTCCCCTCCCCCTTCCTTCGTCCTCTTCGCCAAATTGCAGAGGGTACCCTTCGATGATCGTTGCGTCGTCCTCAACCCGACTGGCCATCATTCACCCCGCAAGTCGGCCACGCTCCCCGGACCGTCACCGCTCGACGCGCCTCCCTGAGCCCCCGCCCCTCCCGTCGCGGCGCCGGCCAGCATCCCTACCGCCCCAGCTCCTCCCCCCCCGCTGCACTCGCTGCCCCGGCACCCTCACCTGCACCGCCCGCTCCACCTGCAGCAGATCCCCCTGCTTGCCTCCCAACCGCTGCTCCCATCGCGAACGCGGCTCCACCTCCGCCCCCTCCCCCGCCGGTCCCGAGCACCATCCCGAGAAACATCGGCGCCGCCCGCACCACGGCAAACGCGCAGAACGGACCCAGCACTACAAACAGAAAATGGATGCTGATGTCCGAGCCATCCCCGTAGACCAGCCCGCTCCCCGCAACCATGGTCGTCATCTGCGCCATGATCACGCCCGCGAACTGGCACGTCAGACCCAGCAAAGGCATGTAGAGCAGCCCCACGAAGAGAAATGCCTTCAGAAAGCCCCAGAAGTAGGACTCAGTCTTCTCGTGTGCGGCGAAAGCCACACAAATGGGTCCTACTGCCACGAGGAGCATGTTCATGCCGAGACCCGTGAACCCTTCCATCAGAATGAACACCGTGATGACCAACCCGGCCACCACCGCCAGCACCCAACCTAGCCCCGTCAATAGTGCATCCACCACGTACTTTCCAAGCTTGCTGTACCACGAGTCGTCGCCCTTCCCCGCCTTCGTGGCCGTTACCTCGGTTCCCTTCAAATCCTGGTTTTCCGCTTCAGCCTTCTTGATCCCCTCAATCGCCGTCATCTCGGATTCCCAAACCGTTGCCCAATTCCCCGCAAAACTCGTCATGAACGTCGGCTGCAGTTGAGCAACGGTCCCGGTCACCACCGTCTGGTATCCCGCCAGCCCACCCGCAACTAGCAAGATCCTTAACCAGAACTTCGCGTGCCAGAGCCGGCACGAGCTCGGTGACGTCGCCAACTCAGCTGCGCCCTCGATCAGCTGGAACGTGAACAGGACCCCAAAGATCAGCAAGCCGGCCTTGCATGCCTGGCCGGCCGCTGCCGAGCCACTCTGCACTACCGCATCTACAACATGTGCGATCCCGAACGCTGCACTCGGCATGGTTCACCTTCCTCTACTTCGTGATGGCTTGGCCTAACGCCCGAATTTGCTGGTTGTTGCTGTTCACCCACCCTCGATCCCGAGTTTCCAAATAGACCCGCTGAGCGTCGTCCTGACCCACCATAAACATGATCGCCCGCTGGTTCGCCATCTGCAGCCCTTCCCCCTGGTGTTTCGCCTCAAGCGCTTGCACCTCTGCCTGCAGAGTTGCGATCTTCCCTTGGTTGACCGTTCCGTCCTTTCCAGTCGGATTCTCATTCTCATCCTGGATCTTGTCTCGTAGTGCCTTGATTTTCGCGATATCGGTAGTCAGAGCAGCATTCTGGCTTTGCATCTGCCGCATCATCGCTGCGCGCGTTGCTCGTGCCCGCTTCGACTGCCGCAACAGGGAATTCACTTTGTTCCGATACCAAGGGTCGTTCCTGTACCGCGGGTTGGACGCCCAGCTGTCAGGATTGACGTTCTGCCAGAGCTGATCGATCTGCCCGGCGCTCATCACGCTCAGAGTGGCCACGTTGCGAATTTCGTCTATCCCATCGACACCGTCCAACCAGGGCATTTGAAGGATTTGCAGCGTATCCACCCAGCCAAGGTGTTTCCAGTCCTTGAGCCCAGCGTACGCGTCTCGAAACGCTTGCAGTGCGCTGTGTGCCGTCCCGATGATCTCATTCCACTGGGTCAAGACCTGGACGAATTCCTCCACGTCCGACGCTATCGCTGCGCCATCGATCACCGCCATCTGGGCATGAGCCGCTCGGCTCACGCTGAGCCCGCACACCAACACTGCTCCAAGCAATAGTCGTTTCACAACAATCTCCTTTTTAACAAAGTCCGACTCTTGCCGCGTAGGCGCGGACCTTTTGGATCCGAAGTTCCCCCCCACCGATCGTCCTCCCTTCGCAGGCCTTCACCAGGTGTCCAATGCCCTCCACTAGGCCGAAGCGCTTGCAGAACTCCCCACGCCAATACTTGTCATCCCCGTCCGTCGTGGCGAACCAGTACAGGGCCGGCGGTATCTCAACCGACAGAACCCGGTTCAGACCGCTGCCCGATACGTAGTACACCTCCCGCCGTTTGTCGTCTTCTTGCAGATTCTCGTGCAGTCTCAGGTGATCCTTCGTCAGACGAAGATCCTGCTCCATGAACGTCGGCTCCGAAAAACCACGGTAAAGGAAGACCTCAGCCATACTCTGAAGCAGCTTCCGGGCCTGTCCATCCTTCAGATCCTTCGGGGTCTGCGTCGAAAGTACAATGAAGCCATTGAACTTCCGGATGGTCCGGAACATGTCCTCGACCACCCGGAAGAATGCAGGGTGAGCAAGAAACGACCAGGCTTCGTCCACGATCACGATCTTTTTCTCGCGAATCGTCCGCGGGTTTTGGATCCGTTTCCACACGCTGCCCATCAACGCCGTCACGAACGGCACCGCCAGTAGCGGGTCGTCCTCGAGCCCGGTCAGCTCGAAGTAGATGTACTTGGCCGCGGCGATCGAGTCGGTGCCCGAATCGAAAAACTTGTCCCGAGGCGGCCGGGTCCACAACTCCACCGCTGGTACGAACTCAGGCGCTTCGTTCCGAAGATGGGTGATCAAACACGACAACGGCCGCGGAGGCTGCACCTGAAGCCCGCGCGCCCTGCCTTCGCTGTAGGAGCGGCACTGATTTTCGTAGTCTCGGAAGAATCCGCCCTGGCCGCTGGCCCCCTTGAGTGCACGGTCGAGCCGGTTCTTGTCGGTCGGAGACAACACGTTCCCCTGCCCCACAAGGGCGTCGAGCCAGGACTCGAAGAATGTCCGGGCGTCTTCCACCGGACACGACAGTTGGTCCCCGCCCTCCAGCACCATCCGGTATGTCCCCGATGATTCTTGGCGCTGGCGCTCTTCGAGCGCCCACACCAGCGGAAACGGGTTGAACCGAAAGTCGCCGCCACGCAACCGCATCACGGCCACGTTGTCCGGCATCTCCGCCGCGAGAAGCTCGAACACAGGCCCGAAGCTGTTTCCTTTGTCGAGGACGAACCCTTGCGAGTCGAAGTTCGCGTTGCCAAGCAAAAACGCATTCATCAGCATCGACTTCCCAGACCCAGGAAGACCAAGAACCGCCTTATTCCAAGACGGCTCACGCCTCGTGAAGAGGGAGTACCCGAAGACACCTCCCTTGCGGTCGCCGAAGAGCAGGAACGGGGTCTTGTCGCCAGGGGAAAGCCTGTACACCATCGCCAGGTCTCCGACGTTCTTCGTCGTGATGAGGTTGGCGCGAAGACCGAATTGCCCGTTCCCTGGCAAGCTTGAGATCTCCCCTAGCACTCGGCTCTCCCGCTCTTCCAAGATTTCGCCACCGTCGAGCATCTTCAGCTGCGTAGCGATCTTCGTCGCCCGGTCTTCCACCTCCGCCCCAGTCGCTCCCTGCACCAGCACCGTGAAGTACCAATTGCACGGGCACGCCCCCTCTGCCCTCACGGAGCCCAGAAAATCCTGCGCCTCCGCATAGTACGCAGCGCTCTCACGGTGACGCTTGGCCAGTGCCGCTGCAAAGTTCCCAAGCCGGCTCACCCGTCCGCTTAGAACCGAAAAGTCCAGGCAGCGGAAGGTCTGAGTGACCGTCACGGGAAACCGCACCTGGTTCTGCAAGCGTGCAAGCACATAGGCCACCGAGCTCGCAGGTGGAATCTTCCACGTCAGCACCTTCGTTGGCCGACCGTTGATGGCGTAGTGCTCTCCGCTGTCATCCCGGTCTGACAACGCCACCTGTACGACCAGCGGCAATTCCGGCCGCAGAGCCATCGGCTCCCCCCACTTCCGGTTCACCACCTTCCACAAAGCCTTGTACGTCTCGACCTCGGACAGCGCCCGGAAACCAAACCCCATCTTCGGCCGCCGAACCGCGAACGCCATCAGATTCTCTTCGAGGATCCGCATCGTCCGACGGAACATGCGCGCCTGCTCCTGTAAAACGCGCAACTTGAACACCGCCTCCGACGTGCTGTCACGCAGCCGCCATACCCTCCACATCAAAGGACTCCTCTCGCGAAACCGCGGCAGGAACTTGAAGACCCACAAGATCGAATCCTCAAAGACCACCCGCTCTTGCCAGTAGCTGTTCGACGCATCCACCAGGTACCGCAACGTCGCCGAGTCACGAGTAGGCTGCGCCAGAAGCGGCGCCGAGCCCAGCGAGCGCGTCCAAATGTTCTGAACCTCCCAGATCCCTTGCCTCCACTCCCCCTCCTGGTTCATGGGATTGAGCACGTCCATCGCCCGGCGGATCGCTATGCTCGCCCCTTCGAGCCCGTCCTCCCCCATCGTTTCAGGATCCAGCCCATCCATACTGTACAGCCCCATCAGCCCGCCATCTCTGCACAGCACCAAAGGTCGCTCAGCCGAGTAACCCTCCTCCTTGCGGAAAAAGTCATGCAGCAGCAGTTCGCACTCCAGGCTTGAGCTATCCCTTCCCCACCCCGCCTCAACGTCTTTGACCGATTTCGGTAGGCTCATCTACCCCTCCTCGATTCGAACCGAGATTCCACTCGGGCTGTAGCTGTCTCGGCGCTTCGCAAACCTGTAGCGAAGCCGTAGCACCATCAGCGGCACTCTCGTCCGGTCCTGCCCATACACGAATGCGAGGGCCATCCACACCACGGCGACGACCCCAAGCACCACCAGGCCTCCTGTCTTGCTGATTGACATGGATCCGAGCCCGAACACCGTAGCCACCCCCAGCAACACCAGCACGTAATGTGCTGGTATTCCACCCAGCATCGGTGCTCCGTGCAGCAGCCGGTATATGGGCGTCCGATGGCCCTCGCCCACCGCAAGGACCTACAAGATTCCAGAGACGATGCCGCAAATCGCTCCTGCGGCAATCGTCCCAACCAGGTAGTGCAACGCGTGCTGGTCCCGCTGGGTGAACTTGAACGCCGAGAGCACCAGACCTCCGACCACAATCACGATTGCGGCGATCGAGAACACCGTCTTGATGATGCTCTTGAAGCTGCTCGTGGCCGAGCTCACACCATCACTTAGGTCCTGGGCCAGCGCCAGCCCGGCCACCACGGCCAGAAGGCCAACGCCCACCAGCACCCCGATCGCAATCCCGTACTTCTCGATGAATCTCTTCTTCTGCGTCAACATTGAGATCTCCTTTCGCGACAAAAGCGTTCTCCCCTTTATCGGGATCAGCGCCCCCTCGGTCCCGCGCTTTGTTCTGGCTCCGGCCGATTTCCTTCTCCCTGAGATCCACGGCCCTTGACGACGACTGTCAAAAGCGCTCGCTTCTTGCTACCGTCGTTTCTTCGGTCGCCATTCGCGGGAACGATCAGGCCGAAGAGCGGGTTATGCCGAGCTCGACATAAGACGTGCTAATGCGGGATCCTCTCCACTACAACCGACGCGAACCCGGAAGAACTCGCCGACAGGCGCTTCAGGCATCGACAGATCGAGGGACGTGAACGACGTAGTGGCGCACGCGGCGGCCACCCGGAGGTGCGCCTTGAAAATTGGGCGCAGAATCGCCGTACGGACGCAGGAAAGCTATGAATGTCTGAACGTGCCCGAGATGGCCTCATCACCTTGACGTAGCATCAATGATGGAGTATCAATGCTGAAGGAACCACTACCAGCGGACGAGGCAAAGCGCCTCATCGTGAAAGCGATCGATTCTGACCGGGTCGACTTCAAGCAGGTCCATGCACGCGAGGAGATGACCAATGATTATCTATCCATGCGAGACGTGTTGCGCGTTCTTCGCGGTGGCGTGGTTGAGCCCGGCGAGCTACTACGGAACACCTGGCGCTACCGCGTCCGCACGTCGTGGGCCTACGTCGTGGTCACGTTCCGCACCGAGGACAATGTCGTCGTGGTAACCGCCTGGAGGATCAAACGATGAAGAAGACCAAGAAACAGACGGTGAAGAAGGGGCCGGCCTGCGTCGAGTGCGGCGCAACCATGCGTGCCGAGAAGGGCGATTTCAAGTTCACCATCACCCCGCGATGGGCCGTCACCATCGCAGACAGCGAGCTACACACCTGCCCGCGATGTGGCACGCACGAGGGCACCGTTGTCAATGCTTCCACGCTGGAGAGGAAGATCGCTGCCGAAGTCCTTCGCAAAGCCAGTCCCCTGGCGCCCGACGAGGTGAAGTTCCTGGTCGAATCCTTCGACTGGACAAAGCGCCAGGTGGCCGCGCGTCTCGGGATAGCTCCAGAGACGCTATCGAGGTACGAGCAGGGCGCCTACCGCATCAGCCCTGCCGTCGATCGGTTGCTGCGCCTGATGGTGGCGGTGTTGTACGTGCGCGACCAGGAGCTGGCCGGCGCCGTCGTGTCAAACCCCGTCGCCGGAAAGACAGCCGACCCGCTCAAGCTGACCCTACGCCTTGACCAGCACGGCGACTACCAGGTGGTCGGCGAGAGCCAGCCAGGCAGCCATCAGGTGGCCGCGTAGCTGAGGCGGAACGGCCGTGTCCAGCCTCTCTTCCCCTGGCCGGTGTTCTGCGACGAGGTCGCGACGCTCAAGATCGGCCTTCGCGCAGGCGTCCTTCTCGACGGCGAATTCGGCGAGTTTGCTACCGTCCAGCGAAGGGCGCGAGATCATTGGCGAAAAGTGGTGACCCCATCGGGACTTGAAACACCTGCAAGCCATTCGTCGTGGCGCCGTTCAGGGCATTCGTCTCCACTCTGTGCTCAACCCGCTTCAAGCAGACGAGCTTGGTAGCCAGTACGGGGGACTCTCAAGAGAAGCGGACCGCGGCCAGGAAAAGGGTAAGGGCTGCTCGAGCCCTTACGAAGACCTTCCATCTAGATTGCGAACGTAATCGAACAAATCTAGAATCCATAAGTTTGTTCGGTTATAATCGAACTAAATGATTGTCCGTCAGGACTACGATTCCCTGGTCATTCCGTTCGAGGGTAAGCCGCTGGCCAAGGTGTTCACTGGCCTAAGACGCGTGGGAAAGAGCGGTCTTCTTACCCTGGCTCGTGAACGCCTGGAGCGCAAACGGGAGAATCGAGGCCGCGTGGTGGCCATCGACATGGAGAGCCTCGATTACCCATTCCTCGACTCGGAACGCGCCCTCGCGCGCTACTGCCTGGCGCAAACGAAAGACAAGCCTGGCATCCTATTCCTCGACGAGGCCCAGGAAATCCCAGCCTGGCAGAAGGCCGTGGCAGCCCTGCTGAAGAAGGGCTGGGATGTCTACGCCACGGGATCGAATGCACACATGTTGGCCTCGGAACACGCCACCCACCTTGCCGGACGACACATCGAGATTCGGGTGCAGGGACTGTCGTTCGCGGAATACCTTACCTTTGCCGAAGCTCACGCCACTCCCTTGCCCGATCTCCTGGAAGATCGTTTTCTGCATTATGCGCGCTGGGGCGGATTCCCTGGCCTGCATGCCATCACGTTCGCCGAGCAGTCTTGGATGCAATACCTCGACGCCATCCAAAACACGGTGGTTTTGCGCGATGTCGTGGAGCGCTTTCAGATCCGGCAGGTTCGCCTCCTCGAGGACGTCTATGTCTTCCTCATGGAAAACCTTGGCCGCTTTTCGACCGCGAAGGGCATCAGTGACTTCTTGCGCGGACAGAAGTCTTCCGCTTCGGCGGATACCGTGCAGGACTACATTCGAGCGCTGGAAGCCGCCTTCGCCGTCACCCGCGTCAGCCGCTACGATTTGCGTGGCAAACGCCTGCTCGAACGCACGGAAAAGTATTTTGCCGGCGACCTGGGCTTGCGTACTGCCCGACGAGGCTTCCACGCCGATGCCATTGCGGGGATCCTGGAGAATATCGTGTTTCTCGAACTGCGACGGCGTGGCTACCAAGTCCGGGTTGGCAAATTGGGTGAACGCGAGGTGGACTTCATCGCGGAGAAGGACGGCAACCGCGAGTACTACCAAGTCGCCTATCGCCTGCTCGACCCCAAGACCGTCGAGCGCGAGTTTTCGGTCCTGGAAGCTGTTCCCGACAGTTTTCCCAAGACCGTGCTTACCCTGGATCGCATTCCCATGAAACGAAATGGAATCCACCACTACTATTTGCCGGCCTGGCTTCTCGGTCAGGTGAATTGACGTCGGGACTGGCCCTAGCGACCCTGCAGCGGCGGAATACTTGGCCAACTGGGAGAAAGCCTGAGGCCTGCCTCCGAGGGAACCACCCGCGCATCTGGATAGAGTTTGGTCACGAGCTTCAATCTCCCGGCGAACTTCCTGCGGAAATCGCGAAGACGCGTGTAGTCGCCACCGAACTGCATGGCCAGGCCTTCCCATGGAATGAGCGTTTCGTTGCGAAGGTAGAAGAGGCGGTAGGTGAGCCAGGTATAGATGTCGATGGCTAGAGGGGAGCGCTCGTGGGCGAGAGCTCTTAGGATGCGCATATCGATGGGGACCGGGTTCCTGATGATCTCGTCGTAGAAGCGTTGGTTGAGACCTATCTTGGACTTCCAGAACGATGGCTGTTCGGGGCTCTTTGCGTCCCACCAGAGCATCGCAGTTTCCACGGGACGCACGCCAAAGGATGCCCACGCATTGTCCTTGGCATTGTCGTAGGTCCAGGACACGGTCGAGCAAAAGAGGCGGCGAAGGTGGTCGCGGAGTCTTGGCACCGTTCCCCATCTCCCCCCCGTGGTGGCGAGACCCAGCTGGCGGAGGAAGTCTGTGAGCGAGTCTCCGAGAACGATTTCGGGCGACTTGGTACGGACAGCCTCCGTTGTGATGAACGAAAGCAAGAGACGTGGATAGTGCCCGTAGGGGAGCCCGACGGCCGCGGGCGACTGCATAGAAATCGTCAACGCCCCGTTCTTGCGCGTGTATTCCGTCGCCTCAAGCTTGGCGTGTGGCATCGTGGCTTGCACCAGGATGCGGGCCAGGTAGCCCAGGTTCCCTGAATCCTTGGCGCTTTGCTGCTCGATGGCCAGGGCCTCGCGGACGATGCGTTCCGAGATCTCCGCTTCCACGATTTGGCGCTTGGAACGACTGTCGAGACCGCGTTCGACGTGGGTGAGGATGAGTTCGTCCTTTTCGTCATCAATCATGGGCGGCTCGCAGTCGGCAAATCGTTGCGGGTTGCGGAGTTCCAGTCCTTGCGTCCGTCTGCGGGGCGAGTCCGATGAACAGCTGTGGCACCAGCTTGCCACAGATCAGCGAGAAGTCGTGGAGCGGCGGCCTCCCCTGCCCTATCTGTGTCAAGGGCCACCCTCGCCTCGCGCCCGTTGCAGACCGCAGCCCATTCGGCTCGCCAGGTGGCGATGCCGGGTATGCCAAGAACAAGCCGGTCCTCGTTCAAGGCCCGGTACTTCCCGGTACGTTCCAAGGTGTCGATGGCTCCCTCCACGTAGACGACAGACGTCTGTGGCCCCATGGAACTCATGGCTTCGGCGCCATAAGGCCACAGCGCCCGGTAGCCTGCCGGAAACAGGTACTTTGGTGCGCGACCGTCGAGGCGGCGACGTTGCAAGGTATGGAGCAGCCCTTCGGGCGTGCGAAAAGGAATGAGAAGCCGATAGGCCGGATGCTGGGGGACCGGACCGGATTTCGACATACGGAGGTCAGCCAACGTTAGTACCTCCAGGCCGAACTTCGATAGAACCTGCGCGGCAAGCCTAAGACCTGCACTATCTTTCGGGAAGACGCCCCACCCTGCCCTCTCGGCCTCATCCAGGAGCATTCTGCCCGAAGGCCGAGACATGAGATAGGCCCTTGCCTGGCTATCGCGGGCTACTGGACAAGCGGCGAGCAGCGTCTGCAGGACTGCGTGAATCTTCTCCGCAGGGAGCGGCGCTGGGGCCTTGCGCGCTGACGGCGTGAAGGGACGCTCGCCTGGCGTCGCTGTACGCGCCAGGGCTGCTGCCTCGAAAAGCACGCTTCTGAAATCGGTTCGGATATTGAGCTTGCGCGAGAGCGCAACCAAATGAAGGGCATCCCCCGTGAAACCGCAGGAAAAGCAGCACGCGCGAACGGTGCCATCGGGGCCGACTGTGACCGAGCAGCTCGGGGTCTTCTCTTCGTGCGCGGGGCAGAGAATGAGAAGTCCCCCACCCTGCTGCGGCTTGGCTTTCCCTTCGAACCCGAGCAAGGTACAGAGCGACCGCGGATCTGCGAGCTCGCGGCGGATCTGTTTGGCGTCGATACGCCCTAGCCTCTTAGGTGCTGGCTTGATTATTTGCCTCGAGGGACGGGAGTTTGAGAGCCTGCCGCAAGAGTCTCTCGGTGGCTCCTCCAATGCCGGGGTGGAGGCCATTCTTGCGCGGATTGCTCTTGCGGTATTCGAGCTGGTAATCGTACAGAGCATTGAATAGCTCGCTCGTAATGAAGAGGGTCACATAGCGCTTCTCGAGTTTCTTCGGTGCAGGTTGCGCCTGGGGAGGGGATACCTCTTTAAGCCGTGGGCTAGTCTTGGCCGGAACCTCTTCAACGCGGGCGACATGGGTGGCCTCCTGCTTCCCCTTGGCGAGGAGAGCGGCGACGGCGTTCGGATCGAGAGTTTTTTTTGCCATGGTTGTCTCCGAAAATCAGTTACAGGTATACCAGTATAGCTGTGTACTGGCGCGCATGTCTATTCACTCGCGTGGGCTCGGCGGGATTCGGCCGCCATCTTTGCTTTTGGGCGGCGTGACTTACCCTTGAGGGACTCGATGATGCCCTGGAGACGCTGCATCACTTCCGTCGCCTCGGTGGCTGCGAGACCGTTGGAGCTCGCGAGCACCGTCGTTCCCGAGGCGTAGGACTCCTCGTAGGCGACGCGCTCCTTGATCTCGCCGATATAGGTGTAGCTGCGCGAGACTGCAAGAGCCTTCGCGATGCCATGGGCCCGCGCGGTGTCCCTTATCGCATTCAGAACAACGGCTGGAACGAGGCGAGGATTGCCGTTCTGCTGAATGGTCGCAACGGACTCCAGGGCTCTGGCCAATGCGACCAGGTCGGCGTCCCCTGAACGCGTTGGGATGATGACTACCTGGCTGAAGGCCATCCCCTGCAGCGATACGGGATCTGTTCCCGGGGGGCAGTCCACAACGGTGATGGAATCGCTCTCCGCCGCATCAACAAGAGCTTGCTGCCTGCGAGAGGTTACCGCCGAACAGGGCCGCTTTGCCTTTTCGGCCCAGCGGAGAAGGTCTCCCTGCGGGTCTAAGTCGAGCAGATTGGCATCGAAGTGCATGCCGGCGAGTATGGCGAGCGTGGTCTTTCCGGTGCCGCCCTTATCTGACCAGGTGCTGATGAGCATTTGCTAGAGCCTCCAATGTTCACTTCCATATAGGGACAGTCCACGGGAGGTGTCAAATTGTTACCCTGTTTGCGGGCTTACGGGGAACCACGTTTACCTGTACAGCGGCAGCCAGGTATGCCAACTCGCTCAGAACGCCGGATTTTGGCCGTGGCAACGACACGACCCCTGCCCCGCTATCGCTGGCTCGAATACACCCTGCTGGGCATACGGATTCACACCAATTCAGTGTTGCATTCGGATACATGTGGACCGGGAAACGGGTTGCCTTGTCTCGGAATGCCGCGTCTGCGGCCGGCACCCTGGCGCCCTCCCCACGCGGAAAGCCATGTAGGCAAGGGAACAGGTGTACCTGGGAACGTGGATCCCAGTCTGTTTGTGGCTCTCTTGCCAGAACAGGCGGTTGGCGCTGTATGCCCGGATACCTGTTGACGGGGAACCATGGAAACGGGCGTGCCGCTTGACGCAAGAGCGGGAAAAGTGACCACAGTTGCAACGACGACAAAACATGGCTAGCGGGAAACAGGTAGGCAGGGAAACAGGTAGCCAAGGAACCGGGTTGGCGTGTCCGTCTGGGACACGGTTGTGTCTTTCTTGTTCGGTCCTTGGCCTTGTTGGCACATGGCGCCATGTATACATGGAAACGGGGAAACATGGCGGTTGACCCGACGGGCTGGGCAATGTCCACAAACTCTACAAGCCCTCAAATGGTAGAAAGCAGCGAAAAATAGGCAAAAGGAGTGAGCCTTGCCATTGGCAACATGCAGACGGGTATACAGGGGAACAGGGCAACGGATAGGTAGACGGCGCCGTTGCGAGCCTGTGGGGTTGCACCTGGATACAGAGGTACATGGCGACAGGTGAACGGGGGGACGGGGGGGCAGGTAGACGTGCGGTGAACGCGGTGAATACGGCAAGGCAGAGCAAACCGTGTTTCGAGAAGAGATAGGTTGCATGTAGGCAGGGATACCGGTGAACCGGGGAACCAGGGATACCGGCCAGACGGGGTGCATGGCTCTGGAGAGTGTTTTGTGCTGGCTACCTTGCCTCGGGTGATACATGGACACAGGGAGACATGGGGACCGGGGAACCGGGAAACATGGAGTCGAGTCATTCCACGGTCACGAGCCGCCATTCTGGAGGGTTCAGCGAACAGGAAAGTGGCAAAGACACAGGTAAGCAGAGAAACAGGGGTACCGGGCAACAGGGATGCCAGGCAGCAGTCACACAAACAGAGCATGGCAAGCCTCGGCATTTGGGCCATGGATACCGGGAAACATGGGGGCCGGGATAACGGTAAACATGTTGCGGGGCCGAACGGCAATGAGGTGAAAGCGGTGACCGTGTCGCGAGGCGGATAGACCAAAGTGGGTAGGGATACATGGAAACCGGGGGACATGGATGTCTGTAGCCAGATGCCTCTGTCTCCCATGAGAAAACAGTGGAACCAGGGTGCGTGTGAACAGGGATACAGGTGGACAGGTGCGCGGAGATGTTGCGCTGGTTCCAAGTCCGCATGGCTAGGCTCATCCAAGAATGAGGCAAATGAGGCAAAAGAGGAGGACTTTGCCGCGTACTAGGCAAGTGGACATGGATACACGTGCACAGATACACATGTCGACGGGTGGCCAAGGGGGCGTCACGGTGCCTCGGGGTGTCCCGAGCGCATGTGCGGGGCGAGCAGCAGGACGCGGACCCTCGATGTTCAAAGTGCATAACAATCGCATGCTTAACTGGAAGCATGTATACCGGGGTACAGGTTGAGGTGTCGTCAGGGTTTGCACGCGGGGAAGGCACAGGTGCTTCATTCTCCCTTGGCCTATCGGCCGGCTGGATACAGTGCTGTCCCGGGCGGCCGTTTCCGTGTCACCTGGTCCACACGCTTGGAGCCACGAATGGGTGTGCTGAAGGGAAACGAAAGAGGAGGGGGACAGCGCGGTGGGCAGGCACTGCAACATGGGTGCCAGGATACAGGGATACATGTCTAGCTGTGTGCCAACAGGCGCCTCGGACTGCGCGATGCTGGATCCTTTTACGGCCATACTCGTGAGCACATCCCTGCGCTCCCCAGGGGCGCCTCGAAGGGGTGGCCATGGTTGCCTCGGGCTGAAGAGGCACGCATTCCAAAGAGAGGAGAGCTCAACCCATTCCAAAGGGTGAGCCAAGGTCGTGCTCGATGGTCGACTTTGTCGGACTGGGCTCCGCCTCGGACTCAGGGGCAAATTCCAGTAAGAGGCTTGCCGTGCGCGGCTGGTGCTGAGGCCCACGTCGCCCCGCATACCTGGGGACAGGTGGACCCGTATACAGGTTCAACGGTTTTGTCTGTGCCCATGTCCCACAAGAGGCGCAGGATCAGGCTACCCTCGTCCTCGCAGTGATGCTCGTAGTCGCCCTCCGCAACCGAAGCTGAGCCATGAAGAGCACGTTGGCGGCTGGGCAGAAGTCGTCTCGAACGGACATGTCGCCAAACGGATCGGAGATGTAGCGCGGCCGAAGTTCCACGGAGTATATCTCGCCATGGCGGGGATGCCTTGGCACTAGCACGGGGGTGGAAATGTTGGATCGGCGACCCTCGCCGAACCCTTGTTTGGGATCTGATTCCTGAACGCACGGGATCTACGGATCTCGCAAAGCAGTCCAGGAGCTTTCGTCAGCGGTAGACCTTGGACAGTAGGGTAGGGGCCCAACCAAGCGGGGTCGTCCAGTTGTTCGCTTCTATCGCCTGATCGAAAGTCGACTGGCGCGACGCGCCTTGGCACCATGTTGCTCGGCAGATTTCTGTTCACGAGCCGGAGGACGACACCCTCGGCACGGCAGCAGTCGTGCGGCGTGATTGGCCAATTTCCGAGTTGGCGATCCTTATCGAATCGAGCGCAATGCCTTGCGGTAGCTCATATAGTCATGGCGATCCTTCTCTACTCTCGGTACCCCTGACCAGGGAAGGGGAGGGGGAACCGCGACTACCGCTGACGCAATGGGCCGTGCTGTCATGGGCGGCTCATCAGATGAATGCAGCGCTGGAGCGCCGATGTCGATCGAACTTAGCACGCTAAAATAGACAGTTAGCACTGCTTCGGTGATGTTAAATCATGCTCCGGCTTGAGTTGATATGCACCCCGCTCAAATTTAACAAGTGCGCCGTTGTTAAATAAGCGCACGAGCGATGTCCGGATGGTTAGCATCTTGGCGATTCCAGCATCTTCTAGCTTCTGGAAGTCGCTGGCTGTGAATGCCCGCCTCGGATCCTCACGCATGATGCTCAGTATTCTCTCCGGAAGGCTTTTGCCATCGTCAGGTCGTCCGCTAGGCGCTTTTCCGGGCTTTGTGGAACGAGACAGCTCCTCCGATGCGGAATCTGGAATCGTCAACGTGTCGAGCTCCGCCTCCAGCTGAGCTAGCTGGTCGCGGGTCTCTTGGATCTTCAGAGCAAGCTCAATAACTCTTTGCCTATTTGTCGTTCCCATGGCTAGCCTCTAGACGTTGCCGAGGGTGCTAACTTATGTCAACTGTTAAATGTCAAGGCGACTAGAGAGCCGGGGGACAAGGCTCATCGAACTCAATGCAGCATTTATCGTCTTTCCTTGTGCTACGTCTCGCGAGATCCGTCTTGGGCCGCGATACCACCCTTTGGTGTGTGCGAAGGCCACGAATCACTGGTCCCAGAGCACTTGAAGTGCAGGGGACACCGACGCTGAAACATGGCAGTCCCTCGGGGCCTCTCCTGGGCGCTTTTCTTTGAGTTCAGATGGCCGCACCAAGGGGATCTCAACGCCCAATGTGCCGCGATCGCGCTCTCTCTCACCCTTGTCGCTCGCCAGCAGAACAGCTTCTCCTAGGCCTGGCCGTGGCTCGCAGGCAGATCGACTCGTGGACCCTCCAAAAGGACGGGATTGGGGCCGTTCCCATCGCTTGAATCCGCTCACCGGTAGTCAAAATTGCGGGTAAAGGTCTACACGAAGTCGTACAGATATAGTTCTATAAATAGTAGTTATATTAGTTAGATATGAACGCTATTGCAACCATCACTGGATGTAGGTGTGAGTCGTGGACGCACTGAGCTGTGAAATGCAACCTCTTGTACGCGAGCCTCCAGAAGGAAGTGGCTGCCTTCTCCGATCTGGCATACCGTTCTAGCCTCTTCCCTGAGTGAAACATGCTCGTCCATTCCATCTCCTCCAGCTCGGCATGCCCAAGGGGGAACCATGACGACGAGAGCGACAACCGAAGTGGAGCGGTGATGCGCGCATGTCCGGTCGCGGAGTGGGATCTTTGGCAACTCACGCATATCCGGTCGCGCCCCCATCTTGGCTCCTTCGTTGCGCATGTCCGGTCGCGCGCCCGCCTGTGGATAACTCTCAACAGCTGCGCATGTCCGGTCGCGCCCTCTCCTTCAATTCACGCATATCCGGTCGCGCATTCACGCATGTCCGGTCGCGGCCTTCCTTATACCTATATAGTCCCCATAGTTAAGACCGGTACGATGTCTTAACCCTTTGCGCCACTTCAACTCCCCGATCTACCATAACGCTCCGCACCGTCCGACTGTGCCACTATCCACCTTCAGCATGACATGAGTCCGATCTGCAAAGAAGAGACGTCGAAGGGTGGGGGGTTACTCGATCTTTGAGGGTTCCAAGCCACATGCCCTCTGCTGCGCCTCTCTGCACCTCCGCTGCACATTTGCCACCCGCTAGTCGATTCAACTCTTCCGCACGAGGAATCGCTTGTCCAGCGCGCTCTGCATGGGTTGGGGCAAACCAGATCTCGGCAGGCCTGACCAAGCAGCACCCGGGCGATCCATTCCGCACCTCGCGCTGGCCGAGCTGCTGGACGTTCCAGCGCCCTGCCTGACCCGCGCTCGATTGGCTAAAATGATAGCCACCTGTGTAGACAGTTATGCGACCAGGTGAAGTGAACAAAGACTATGTCCACATGTCGGCTCAAATTTGCGCTCCTCTGCGTGTTTCGCTAGGTTGAAGCTCGATGAAGAAGGCAGGTCTCGGCGGAGTTCTCAGTGCAACGGCGAAACGCGAACCTCCCGCGCGTGTCCGAACGACTGCCGACGGTGGGCCGAGACCCAAGACCCCCGACCGCACCTACCGCGAAGGCCGCTACCTGATCGCTGGCTACTTCGATGCGTCGGTTAAGTCTTCTCTCCGCCAGATCCAGGTGAGCCATCTCAAGAAGACAGTGCAGGAGCTTCTTGAGGAAGCCCTCAACGACCTTTTCGCCAAGTACAAAGTGCCGCAGGTGGCACCGCTGGCCTCCAAGCGCGGCCGACGCGCGTCAAATGAGTCGTGATGGGCTTTGTCCCACCCTACTCGCGGGACCGAGAGGGCGCTGATCCCGATAAAGGGACATGCAACTTCTCATTCTCGAAAGCCCAAACAAAGTCAAAGACGTCCAGAAATACACCGAGGAGCTCGGCCAGCCGTGCATCGTCACGGCCACTTGTGGCCACATTCTCGACCTCCCGCCCATGGCCCGAGGAGCCTGCGTCGACCTCAACACCTTCGCCCCCACCGAGCTCGTGCCCCGCGATGCTGCCGGCTTCGACCGCATCACCCAGCTGAAGCAAGCGATCGCCCGGGCCACCAAGGTCATCGTTGCCACCGATCCAGATAGGGAAGGGGAAGCCATCGCCGCTGAGATCTGGCCGTGGATTCCACCAGCCAAGGCCTTTCGAGCCACTTTCGAGGAAATCACTCTTCGAGGTGTCGAGCATGGCTTGAAAAACATGAGCCCCTCCCTCAACCGATCCGCTGCGGACGCAGCAGCCGCCAGACGCATTATCGATCGCCTCGCCGGTTGGCACGCAACCTCCGTCGTATTCGAAAAACTCCGTCACCTCAAAGGCGTCTCCGCCGGCCGCCTCCAGAGCGCCGCTCTCCGCCTGGTCGTCGATCGCTACCGGGAAACTCAGCAGTTCAAACCAACCTCCACCTACGGAATCCGCCTCAAGCTGCGATCACCTACCGGCCAGGAGTTCGCAGCCCGGCTCCTCGGTTCGGACAATTCTCCAAGGATTTTTCCGACCCAGGCCGAGGCCAGCGCATTTGCCCACCCAAAGTCCGCGGCCGTCACAAGCCTCGATGCCACGAAGAAAGAGCAGAAGCCGCGTCCTCCTTTCGAGGCCACGTCCTGGCTTCAAGTTGCCCAGAAAGCCCTCCACCTCCACCTCAACGTCAAAGACGCAACCGCCGCAATCCAAGGGCTCTTCGAACAGGGACAGACAACCTACCCACGCACCGATACCGTTCGCGTTTCCGTAGACGCCATCGAGTGGGCTCGCGCGGAAATTCTCCGTCGTTTCGGTCCTCAGTACCTTCCCACCACACCCGTCGAACACAAAGATCGCGGGCCATCTCAAGGTGCCCACGAAGCGATTCGCCCGACTATTCCACACCAGCCTTCCGATCTCGACGCCCGTCGCACAGGATCTTGGGCCTCGGCGTACGCGCTTATCGAAGCCCGCTTCCTCGCCAGCCAAGCTGCTTCACGGATCGTCGAACAAACCAAGGTCATCATCTCAGCCAACGGATCCGCCTACGAAGTCTCCGGTCAGGTGGAAATCTTCGACGGATGGAAACGTGTTCTCTCCACCGACGCCCAGGAAGAGCCCGAAAAGCCAGAGCAGGGTAGGGCGCTCGACGAGGAGCCGGACGCCCTCCCACCGCTCAAACCTGGAGACCAGCTTTCCATCGTCGGCCTCGAGATCATCACCATCACCACCAAGCCCAAGCCTTCCTTCACCCAAGCCGGTCTCGTCGCCGAGCTCAAGCGTCTTGGCATCGGCCGCCCCAGCACCTACCCAACCATCGTGCCCCTCCTGCTCTCCCGCGGATGGGTCACTGAACAGGCTCCACCAGCTCAAGCCAAGCGAAAGAAGAAAGCGGCCGACGGCCTATCCATCCTCGTCCCAGAACCTGTCGCCCTCGAGCTCTCGGACTTTCTTGCTACCGCCTTCCCTTCGCTCGTCGACTATTCCTTCACCGCCGCCATGGAGGATCAGCTCGACCAAATAGATTCCCAAAAGATCTCCCGCCTCGACGTTTCCACCGCCTGGTGGCGCCGATTCGCGCAGGAACTATCGACCGCCAGAGCCATCAAGGCGCACACGCAAGAGCGTCCTGACCTTGGACCTTGTCCCAAGTGCCAGTCCGAGGGCAGGGCAGGGCGGTTGCGCTTGATCAAAGGCTCCAAGGATGCTCGTGCGTACGAGTTCGCCGCCTGCGATCAGGACTCCAAGGAGAAACAAATTTGCGGGTTCACTTCCCAGACGGAGAACGGAGCCTTGATCCAACTGCTGAAATGCCCGGCCTGCAGCTCCCTCCTGCGTCCCGTGCGCCGCCGCGACGGCGGCCACTCGTGGGTCTGCTCCGCCTGCCCAGATGCGAAGTGGTTCCTCGCCGATAGCAACTGGCAGATTGTCCGATCACCAGTTTGCCCAAAATGTTCCAACCCAATGACCCATCGTGAACGCTCGGACCACAAGGGCGACTTCTTCTGGGGCTGCTTCAACTGTCACTCCTTCGCCGACTCAGACGTTTTCGGAGCCATCATTCCTTCATCTCGAAAAGCCAGCCGGTCGAACCGTTAGTATCTCGCCATCCTGCAATCTCGACGTTCAAGCATGTATACATGTATATCAGGAGACATGTACAATTGCTGCGCTTGTCCGGTTCTCTCGCTGCGCTAATATCTCGTTTGCACCATGTTCTTCGCCAAAGATTCCTCACCGACTCTCTCTGGAGCGAATCAATCAACCTCGTCGGTCGAGGTGCAAGCCGCCCCCGCTCTCACCATTCTTTGGCATCCAGATCCTTCCCGAATTGGCGCCATGTTCCACTTCGGCGACCTAGGCGAGTCCCGAAAATTCTCCCTCTCAAGGAACAACCCCGATTTCACCTTCTTCACCGACACGCCCGGTCCTCTGGGTGATCCATTCCTGAGCAGACAGCCCTGCCTCGAATTTACCCTCCTCGATCGAGGTATCAAGATCACCTCTCTCAGCCAAGATTTGCCCATCTCCATCGACGGCAAACCGATGCACTCCCATGCCACTTTCTCCGAGGCGGACGTGGCCCGCAACCCCATCATTGTTCTCGGCCGCCGCATCACCTTGTGCCTCCATTTCGCTGTTCCACCTTCGACGCCCAAGCCCACCCTCGGACTCATCGGCAACAGCGATGCTATCAACGCTATCCGCAACGCCATCCTCTCGGTCGCCGATCTCCACACCCCAGTCCTCATCCGCGGCGAAACCGGGACCGGCAAAGAGCTTACCGCCAACGCGATTGTCCATGCCGGCGCCCGAGCTTCCAAACCGTTTGTCGCCGTCAACATCGGATCTCTTCCACGCGAGCTCGCTGCCGCGGAAATCTTCGGCCACGAAAAGGGCGCCTTTACCGGGGCGTCCCAGGCCCGCAAAGGCTACTTCCGTGAAGTCGACGGCGGCACCTTGTTCCTCGACGAGATCGGACTCGCTACGTCCGACGTCCAAACCGCACTACTCCGCGTACTAGAGACAGGGCAGGTGAGGGGCCTCGGTGCACGAACTTCCACCTCGGTGGACGTCCGCATCCTTGCAGCCACAGACTCCAGCACGATCGACGGCGCCGTTGCCGCTGGAGGCTTTTCTCAGCCCCTTTATCACCGACTCTCATCTGTTCCCATCCGTCTTCCACCTTTGCGTGAGCATCGCCAGGACATCGGTCTTCTCTTCCTTCATTTCCTCCGACAGATCCTCTCCCAAACCGGCGATCTCGAAAAGCTCAACACCCCATCCACCGCCAAGCGCCCCTGGCTGAGCGCCCAAGCGCTAATGGCAATCGCCATGGCCTCATGGCCTGGAAACGTCCGCCAGCTCCGCAATTTCGCCACCGAGCTCGCCGTCGCAAACCGAGGCGCCCCCGTGGCCCGCCTCACTCCAGCCCTCCTCTCCACCCTGGCCCACCAACTGCCACCACCATCCGAGCCCGCCGGCCTTCCAGACCAACAGATCGCCTGCGCCACCGCCGTTCCAGACCAGCAGACCACCCACGCCAAGCTCGTCGATGCTCTCGCTACCCACGATTTTCAGCCCGCCCGCGCTGCTCGCGCGCTCCGCGTATCTCGCAGCACCATCTACGACCACCTACGAAAAGATCCAAGCCTGGGTCTTCTAAGCCGTGTCTCCGACGAAGAGTTCCATCGTCAACTTCACCAATGCAACGGCGACCTCCACCTGCTCGCCAAGCGACTTCGCGTCTCCTACCGCGCGGTCCAGCTTCGCTTCAACAAGAGCTGAAACTAAACCTCAGTGTGGATGGTCGGTGGATGGTCGGTTGGAGTGGATAGTCGGAATGAGCGCCATTTTGCCTTAGCCGAAATGCATCCGCCCATTTCCTCGTCGCCGTGGGCCACGAGCGCGAAGCTGGCCACGCGCAGTGACATACCCCCTGACACAAGCACCTTTGCCGCAATAAACCTTGCAGGGAACCCCGGGATGTTATACATGTATGACATAGGTACAAACCCATGCTCGCGATACGTCTACCCCAAGCCCTAGAGAAACGCCTCACTTCCCTGGCGAAGACCACTGGACGAACGAAATCGTTCTACGCTCGCCAGGCCATCGAAGAGCGCATCGACGACATGGAAGACATTTACCTCGCCGAGAAGAGTCTCGCCGAAGTTCGTGCAGGTGCCCCAACAATTGCGCATGAGGATATGATGAAGCGGTACCGTTTGAAGACGGCCAATGAGTAAGGCCATCTGGCAGTTACGCTACGCACCCGAAGCCGAGCGAAACCTCAAATCTTTCGACCGCCAGATCGCAAGGCGCATCCTGAAGTATCTCGACGAGCGCATTGCGCCGCTGGAAAATCCGCGAGCCATTGGAAAGGCGCTGAAGGGTTCCAAGCTGGGCGACTTCTGGCGATACGACCATGGTGACTATAGGATCATCGTCGACATCGTGGACAAAGAGATCCTCATCTGCGTGATTCGGATCGGGGACCGAAAAGACGTGTATCGCTGAAAGCGGCTTCCGGCGCTCGTCCGACCCTACCTACCGCGTCCAGGCCGCCCAAAAGCCGCCACGGCCCTGCCCGTGCGCGAGGTCGCGCGTTTCGAGGGCATCCTCGGCGTGATTACTTGGCCCAGGGCCAGTGTTCGATCAGCGCGATGAGGGCCAAAAGGACTTTGACCAGCAGATCGATCCGCCAGCGGTCGAGGTTTCGTTTCGCTCTGCCTTTGATGCTTCTCTAAACAGCCCAAGCAGACGTCGGGCATTCCTCGGTGCTTGTCGACCGCGCCAGCTTGAATGGAAGCCACGACATTCGCACGAGAACGCCACGGCGTGGCTGTGACCGCAGGCTGGTCGGCACTGGCATGCTTTTCGCTAGGCTATTCGCCCATGCGCTCCGACCACAGAAACCCAAGCCAAGGTGCCACCATCATTCCGCTTCCGCGGCCGGAATCCGGCCAGGGCGGTCGAATTGCCGTCCAGCCGCCGCGCCTGCTCGACCGCGTGCGCGCCGGCCTGCACGCCCGGCACTACAGTCCGCGCACCGTACAGGCCTATGTGGGTTGGATTAGGCGCTACATTGTCTTTCACGGCAAGCGCCATCCCGACCAAATGGGTGGCGTCGAAGTCGGCGCCTTTCTGTCCAACCTCGCTATCGCCGGGAAAGTCAGCGCATCCACGCAGAACCAGGCGCTGGCCGCGCTGCTCTTCCTGTACCAACAAGTCCTTGGACGCGAGCTGGAATGGCTGGGCGATCTGGTCCACGCCAAGCGCCCCCAACAGGTTCCGGTTGTGCTCAGGCGGCAAGAAGTGCGCGACCTGCTTGCGCGACTGGAGGGGCCCGTGTGGCTTGTCTGCTCGTTGCTCTACGGCGCGGGTCTGCGTTTACTTGAGGCCCTGCGACTTCGCGTGAAAGACATCGACCTCGACCGATGCGAGATCATCGTCCGCCGGGGCAAGGGCGGCAAAGATCGCCGGACCGTCCTGCCGAACGCATCGGTGGAACCCTTGCGCACCCATCTGGCGGCCGTGAAGAAGATGCACGAGGCTGACCTGGGCACCGGGGCGGGCGCCGTCGCCCTCCCCGACGCGCTGGAGCGCAAGTACCCGAACGCATCTCGCGAATGGAATTGGCAATGGGTGTTTCCCTCAACCCGGCCGTACACCGACCGCGACACCGGCGAGAAGAGGCGCCATCACCTGCACGAAACCGTGATCCAGCGCGCCGTCCATCAAGCCGCCATCGCATCAGACATCACCAAACCCGTTACCCCTCACACGCTGCGGCATTCCTTCGCAACCCACCAGCTCGAGGACGGCTACGACATCCGCACCATCCAAGAGCTGCTCGGCCATCGCGACGTAAGCACCACCATGATCTACACCCACGTTCTCAATCGCGGCGGCCTTGGCGTACGCAGCCCACTCGACCGCTAAAACGCAGCGCTCGCGCGCGGACGGAATCCTGCTTACGAAGCGGCCAAGGGCCCCCAATGACCAACCCGCGACCTCCAACAGCGCGAAATCGCAGAGATTCGTAGCCCCGACCCGCCCGCAAACCCCACCACCCGCCGCTGCGCTAATGTTATTGTCGCAGGCTAATACCAGTTAGCCGGTCGAAGCGCCATGGCAGGCGGGTTGCACTGATGGTATCATATGTGA
>OBLT010000391.1_pt1 | contig 29251 bp, 22 predicted proteins | sample 1518721 | NCBI WGS metagenome assembly OBLT01 (sample SAMEA3539307, study PRJEB22396) | soil metagenome | biome: tundra; feature: field; material: soil | place: USA | collected 2010-05 | depth 0.15 m | reverse complement strand
TCGGCGGGCGTGTTGAGGGAGTTGGTCATGTGGGTGTGGACGCCGGAGACGCCGTCTTTATTGGGACGCGCGCCCATGCCTCCGGCGATGGTTTCGTAATAGGCGAAGGGCTCGCCGGTGCGGGGATCGATGCCGCCGATGGTGAGGTTGTTCATGGTGCCGGACGCGGCGGCGGGGATGCGGTCGGGAATCGCCTGCGCCAGCGCTTTCAGAAGCACGTCGACAATGCGCTGCGAAGTTTCAACGTTGCCACCAGCAACAGCGGCGGGAGGCCTGGCGTTGACCACGGTTCCCGAGGGCGCGATAACACGGATGGGGCGCATGAGGCCGGAGGTGGCGGGCACGTCCTCGCGAAGCAGGCAGCGGAAGACGTAGAAGCAAGCGGAGTAGGTGATGGCCTCGACCGCGTTGATTGCGCCTGGGACTTGCGGGTCGCTGCCAGTGAAGTCGATGGTGACCTGGGTGTTGTGCTTCTTACTCGATGCCGACGAAGACGCGGCAAGCCGCGTCTCTACAGCGGAAGATTTCTTCTTGGACGGACCTTTGACTTCAATCGTTACGGCGATGCGCACGGGTTTGTTTTCTACGCCATCGTCATCCAGGAAATCTTCGGCTTGGTAGCAGCCGGGCGGGATGGTGCGCAAGAAGGCTCGCATCATCTCTTCGGAATAGACGAGCAGCTCGGCAGCGGCCTTATTCGCGCGCGCGACTCCGTAACGGGCGCAGATTTCGCGGAGGCGCTGGGCTCCGGTCTGGCAGGCGGCGATCTGGGCGCCGAGATCGCCTTCCCGTTCTTCGGGTGTACGGACGTTGTTGAGCAGGAGGGCCAGCACATCGGCGACAAGTTTTCCGCCGCGCATGATTTTGACGGGCGGAATGCGAAGGCCTTCCTGGTAAATCTCGCGGCACGGACCCATGGAGCCAGGGTAAGTTCCGCCAACATCGGCGTGATGAGCGCGGGAAGCGACGTAAAAATCGGGTCCGCGGTGCTTTCTTCCGCTCACATACACCGGCATCACCAGCGTGATATCAGGAAGGTGCGTGCCGCCCCGGAAGGGGTCGTTGAGCATGACCACGTCGCCGGGTTCGAGAGCGCACTGCTCCACAGCAGCCGCAACCGACATGGGCATGGAGCCCAGGTGCACCGGCATGTGATCGCCCATGGCGACGACCTGGCCTGCGGAATCGAAGACGGCGCAGGAGTAGTCGCGACGCTCTTTGATGTTGGGAGAGAAGGAAGTGCGGCGCAGGGCGGCTCCCATTTCTTCGGCGATGGAGTGGTAGAGGTTCTTGAAGACCTCGAGTTCGACAGGATCACGCATGTGGGTAGAGTTTACGGCAAAACGAGGGTAGGAGAGGTTAGAGGAGAGGTCAGAGGTGAAAGGTTAGATTGGAGAGGTAAAGTGCAGGTGCAAGCAGGATCGCCAGTGCCACCCGCTCCTCACTTCTACAATCTGACCTCTGACCTCTGACCTCTGACCTCTGACCTCGACCTCTGACCTCCCTAACTCGGTGCTACACTCGTCTGATTATGGCTGAAGGGCGTTCGCGTATTTGGATATGGTTTCTCGTGGGCGGCGGACTGTTTGCGCTGTTCGTGGTGGCGGTGTTTACGCTGGTCTACCTGAGTTTCGGAGGCCACGATGACGAAGCGTTTTCCGGCTTCGGCTCCAAGATTGCCGTGGTAGAGCTCGACGGCGTAATTTTCTCTCCCAAGCAGATCGTGCCACAGCTGAAGAAGTTTGCCGATGATGATTCCGTCAAGGCCATCATCATTCATGTGAATTCGCCCGGAGGCGGCGTGGCCGCGTCGGAGGAGATCTACCGCGAAGTGAAGCGGATTCGCGACGAAAAGAAGAAACGCATCGTCGCTTCGATTGAGACGGTGGGTGCGAGCGGCGCGTATTACGTAGCGTCGGCCACCAACAAGATTTATGCGGACAAGGGCAGCGTCGTGGGATCGATCGGAGTGATTGCCCAGTGGGTGAACTATGGCGAGCTTCTCCGCTGGGCGAAACTGAACGCGATCACGATGAAGGCAGGAGAATTCAAGGACACGGGCAGCCCGACCCGCGAAATGACTGCTCCGGAACGCGAGTACATGCAGGGCCTGATTGATAACATGCATACGCAGTTCATCCAGGCGGTCGCCGACGGCAGGCATGCGAAAGAAGCCGACATCCGCGCCATCGCCAACGGGAAGGTGTGGACCGGCGAGCAAGCGGCTGAGCTGAAACTGGTGGATCAGATTACAGACTTTGAAGGCGCGGTGAAGGATACGGCCCGGGCGGTGAATATCTCGGGCGAACCGACGCTGGTCTACCCGCCGAAAGACAGGCGGTCGGGTCTCGATCTGCTGTTCGGCGATGTTTCCGATTATTTGCCCACGCGGGAGAAGCTGTTGGAGCAGCAGATCGGCTTTTACTATCTTTGGAAATAGCCAGTTCTCAGAAAGAGCTCCGGTTTCCTTCACCGGGAACTGGGAACTGTGGGAACCGGGAACTGTACTTGCACAGAACCCCTTGAATTTGAGAAGGTTATAGGCAGGCGGGGGGCGGAAAAGCCCTCGGGCACACGGATCCCTACTAGGGAACGGTCCCCAAAGGGAGTAGAGGCTTATGACGAAGGCAGACCTGATCGAAGAAGTTTCCCGGCTGGCGGAACTCACTCGCAAAGACAGCGAAGTGATTGTGGATACGATCTTTGACAGCGTGGTGCGCTCGCTGCGGGTAGGCGACAAGATCGAGATACGAGGTTTTGGCAGTTTCCGCACCCGCCAGCGCAAGCCGCGCGTGGGCCGGAACCCGAAGACGGGCGAACGGGTGGATGTTCCGGCAAAGAAGATCCCGTTCTTCAAGCCCAGCAAGGAATTGAAAGATCTGGTGAATAATAGTAAGACACCGGAAGTTGTTCCCGTGCCGCCGCCCGCGTCTGCGGCACCCAGCACGCACTAGATGTGACGAAGCCCCAAAAGGGGCCGGTCGAAACTGGCGGTTTTTCGGCAGTGCTGAAGCGATGCCCTGATACAAGACCAGACCTCCTTTCGCCACAATCCTTCCGTAGCCGGCGAAGTCATGCCCTTCCCCAAGCCTGCGTTTCCCGGCTCACAAGTAAAAACTGGCGAATACAAATCTCGGGGGTACGCGTCCGGTTAGCGGGCTGCGGCGCGCGCGCGTGTCGCCTGTGCGAGGACTTCGATGGTGGGGAAAGACTTGGCGGTGGTGAAAGTTCGCTCTGGCGGCAGCACGCCGGTGGCAATGGATTTGACCATCATCTCCATCGCCAGATCCGCGTTCGGCGGGATGAAAATGGTGGCAGTCAGCAACTGGCGATGCACCCATTCCTGCCCGGTCTTGGGCATTCCATCACAACCGAGAAACGGCATCTTCTGCATCTGCCCGCGCAGTTCGCGGCATTCTTCGAAGGCTTTGCGGGCCCCCATGGCCATGGAATCGTCCTGCGCGCAGACGGCTTCCAGTTGTGCCTGGCGCGAAGTGGAAAGACGGAGAAACGAGCTGACCGCTTTGTAGGCGCTGGCTTCGGTCCAATGGGCCTTCAGGACGCGAAGTTGTACGCCGTCGGGTTTGGTTTCGAGCAACCCGGTGTAGCGCTGTTTGGCGGCTGGACTTTCGGCCGGACCTTGAATACAGAGGACGATTCCGCCAGCGGGCAGCAGGGTGCTCAGTTGCTGTCCCTGGATGCGGCCAATCTCTTCGTGGTTCGAGGTGATGGCAAATGCGGGCACGTCGGAAAGGCGGCGAAGTTCGACGATGTAATCGGCGTCGCGATTGAGCAGCACCACGCCAATGCCAGCCGCGGCGGCGGCGCGGGCAATCTGAGGATGCGCGGTCGATCCAGCCGGTTCGAAGAGGATGGCGTCGGGTCGTGGAGCGCTAGTGGATTGTATGCTAGTCAGCAGTTGCTGGCTCTGCACGATGCCGTCGTTGCGGGCATAAACGATCTCAAGTTCGACGCCCAGTCTGCGAGCCGCCTGCTGGGCAGCGGAGGTTTGCTCGATCTGGTAATCGTTGTCGTCGTTGGTCAGTGAAAGCAGGAAGCGCAACTTTTTCATGCCGATGGATGCTTCTGGCGCAATGATACGCCGCCGCGCAGCGGGTGATGTGTAACCGTGGTAACCGGATTATGCTGAAGATGTGCCACGCTATTGGGCCGACGCTGCCCGCGCCCGCTGAGCGAGATCGTCGAGGGCGGGGATGGACCTGGGTTCGGTCACAGTGCACACGGGTGGCATGATTCCCTGCTGCATGAAGCGAGCCATCAGTTCAATCGCAGTGCCCGCAGTCGGAGGGCTAAAGACGGTGGCCGTGAGAAGGCCATCGCGAACCCATGCTTGACCCGTCTTGGGCATGCCGTCGATACCCAGGAACGGGATCTTCAGCCAAGACTTGCGCAATTCATGAGTGCACTGCTGGAAAGCCTTGCGGGCACCGATGGCCATGGAATCGTCCTGTGCGCACACCGCGGCGATCTCTGCTGCGCGAGAAGTGGAAAGACAGAGCCATGAAGTAATGGCCTTGTGCGCACTCGATTCGGTCCAGTGGGCCCTGAGAACGCGCAATTGTATGTTTTCCGGCTTTGTTTCCAGCAGGCCGACATGCCGCTGCTTGGCAGCGAGGCTTTGGCTGGGTCCCTGGATGCAGAGGACCAATCCTCCCGCCGGCAGCAAAGCGGCAAGTTGGCGTCCCTGGATGCGGCCGATTTCCTCATGGTTGGGGGTCACAACAAAAGCGGGCACGTGAAAGGTCTGGCGAAGCTCGTTGAGATACTCGGCGTTGCGGCTGAGCAGGGCCCAGCCGATGCCAACCGTGGCGGCGGCGCGAGCCACCTGGGGAAGCGCGGTGGAACCGGCCGGTTCGGAGAGGATGGCATTGGGACGAAGATCGGCAGCGGACTGGATTCGGTTGAGGAGTTGCTGGCTCTGCAGGATGCCGTCATCCCGGGCGCAGAGGATTTCGAGGTCCACGCGCGCCTTGCTGGCTGCCTGGCGCGCAGTTGTCACCTGCTCGATCTGGAAATCGTTATCGTCGTTGGTCACCGAAAGCAAGAAGCGTGACTTGGTCATGGGGCCGCAGGGGCTGCAAAAAAATCATACGCCGAGTGGCAGTAGGCGGGGACATTACCCAAGTGCGTAAGGTTGCCGTTTCCTATCTGTGCGAGTTCAGTCGGGGATTGAGTTCGTGGGATAATGAGGCCGAGGGCCCATAGCTCAACGGTTAGAGCAGCAGACTCATAATCTGTTGGTTCCTGGTTCGAATCCAGGTGGGCCCACCAGAGACTCGGAAGCACAGAATCTAGCGCGACGTATGAATCACGCGCAGTGCGCCCGCGACCACTGAGATCTCGGCGGGCGTCTCGCATACAAACTCTCCATCAGCGTAGATATCGAGCGGAGTTCCCGTCTCCACCAGCACGCGCTCTGCCTTCGCGTACTCGACTTTGGGCGAGAGCAGGTGGTGCCCGAAATAAACGGTCGGAAACATGCAAAATAAGTGGAAAGGATTCAGCGTCGAAATCCGGCAGATGTCGAGCTTGCCATCCGCAAAATCCGCTTGCGGCGCGATGCGCATGCCGTCGCCATAAAACTGGGTGTTGGCGAAGGCGGCGAGCAAGGTGTGCTTCTCAGCCTCGGTGCGATCCTTGCCGTTGACGTGCGTCAGCCGCATGGAAAAGGCCGGAAGTTTGAGCAGCAGGGGCAGTAGCGCCAGGGCATAACCGCCGTGTCCGCGCAGCCAGCGCGGCATCTGATTGGCGCGCCGAGTGGCGGCAGAGTCCAGGCCGCATCCGGCGACGCAGCAGAAATAGTGAGTGCGTTCCGGCGCAGCCGATGGAACGATTACTCCGAGATCAATGGCCCGCGCTTGAATTTTCCCCGATTCGAAATTACGCCAGACGCGCAAGGAGTCTCGCACGGAGCGCAGGTCCAGCGCGCGGGCAAAATCGTTTCCACTGCCGGCAGGAACGATCAGCACGGGAAGCTGAAGACGCACCAGCGCCGGCAGATGACGATGAATGGTGCCGTCTCCGCCAAAAATCAAAATGACATCGGCGTCGCTGGAAGAGGCGGGCAGTCCCTGCATCCACTCGGTCGGAGAGCCGGATTGAAACGGCTTCAAGTCTGCCGGCGAGGTTCCCAACCCGAAGATGACGGCGGCGCGCATGGGTTCAGTGCTAAACGTTGAGCATTAGAACACATGCGCCGCCGCAAAACGAATGGCCAACGACCAACACTACTTCGGCAGGCACTTCCCGATGAAGTCGACCAGATCTTTTTTCATCTTGTCGTGTTCCCCGCGATCGATGTACACCATGTGCCCCGAGTTATAAGTGGCGTACGAAACATTCTGGCGGAACTGCGGACCGAGGTTCAGGTGATCCATGGTCCAGTTGGCTGCGGTAAAGGGCGTGGCCAAGTCGTAGTAGCCTTCCATCACCAGGATCTTCATATACGGATTCTTGATCATGGCCGACCGCAACCCGCCTGCCGTGCTGGGAAAGCCTTCCACCGCGTTGCCCCACTCCCACTTCTGGAAGCCGGGTTCGTCGTAGGCGAAAACCCTGTAGGGCATGTCGGACTTGTAGTTCAGTTCGGTGCGCAGATAGTTGTTGAACGCCGAGGTGTAAGGCGGCAGTATGGCGGCGCTGGTCGGATCATAGAAGAAACGATCTTCGTCGGGATTGGGACTGCTGAAGCGGCCATCGAGGCGGCCCGTGACCAGTTTTTGATCGAGCAGCAGTTCGTGGGTGAAGGTAGGAACGTCGATGCGCAGATTGTGCGCTTCGATGACTTCCGGGCGCAGCCCGATATAGCGCGACAGTTGCTCGACAATCTTGCGGTGTTCGTCCGGTGTGATAGCGTCGCCTTTGCCGAGCGCGAGTGCGTAGTCATTGGCGGACCAACGGACGACTTCTTCGCGCGTTTTCGCCATATCCTGCGTGAGATCGGCGGACAGCTTGTGATGGTAGCCGGCGATCATGTTGAAAGTGGGCACCAGCAGAAAATAAGGCAGGTCGTTCGACTTGTTCCATTCCAGCGTCTGGAAATCGACGGCCATGGAGAGCAGGGTTACGCCGTTGAAAGCGATGCCATGATCGGCCAGATATCCGGCGATGCCAGCGGCGCGCGTCGTGCCGTAGCTTTCCCCTAGCAGGAAGAGCGGAGAGCTCCAGCGATCGTAGCGGGAGATGTAGAGGCGTATGAATTCTCCGAAAGCCTGCACGTCGCCTTTTACGCCCAGAAATTTCTTGGTAAGTTCAGCGGTCGCGGCCCGAGAATAGCCAGTGGACATGGCATCCACCATGACGAGGTCACTGCGATCGAGCAGCGTGTCGGGATTGTCTTCGAGACGATATGGTGCTGCCGGCATAAAACCGTTTGGCTGCAGCACAACGCGCTTCGGTCCGAGTGCGCCCATGTGCAGCCACACCGAGGCGGAGCCGGGACCGCCGTTAAACGAGAACGTCAGGGGACGCTTGGCGGCTTCCTGTCCGTCGAGCGCGTAGGCGACAAAAAACATTTCCGCTTCCGTCTTGCCGTCGCCGCGCTTGAGGGGAAGCCTTCCGGCCGTCGAGGTGTAACTGAGAGTCTTGCCGTTCAACACGATCTGGTGATGCGTGATTACGGGCGGGACTTCGGCCACATCGTAATGCTCTTCCTTATCTTTATCATCTTTGTCCGTAGCTTCGGTTGACTGGGCTCTGGGCGGCTCCGCGGGTTTGCCGCTTTCCGCTGACTTCTCCGGAGTTGCGGCGCTGGCCGGCGTTGGTTCCTTCTTTGCTTTATCTTTCCGGGACGTGGGCTGCTTTGCGCTCTCTGACGACGTGTCCTGAGATTGGTTTTGTTGCGCTACCGCTAATGGAATCGTCATCACACCGAAAAGGAGAACTGCCAGAATCCTCATGCTTGTCTCCGGGAGAAATGAAATGGACCAGCATTATAACGTCTTTGACGTATCGATCTTGGAAAAGCCTCGTCCCAAGGACTACAATTTCGCTGGCTCGGCACAATCACGGCAGACCCTCCGGGAATTTTTGCGGCTACACTTCTCGCCCCGACGGAGGTAACTGCAGACGTGCTAGAATTTGTTGCGCCTGAAACGCTTCCTCCGGCTCAGTGGCGCACCAGATCTCTCCAACCCGGCAATGACGGACTGAAAAAGTGGCCCAGAAACCCAACGCTCCAAGCGACTCGATCACCTACGCGGACGCCGGCGTCAGCATTGATCGTGGCAACCGCACCAAGCAGCGCATCAAGTATCTTGCCCACAAGACTTTTACCAAGGGAGTCCTGAGCGAGATTGGCGGGTTCGGCGGGTTGTTCTCGGTCGATAAGAAATATTTGGATCCGGTGCTGGTCTCCAGCGTGGATGGCGTGGGCACCAAATTAAAAGTGGCGTTCGAAATGAAAATGCACCACACGGTCGGCGCCGACCTGGTGAATCACTGCGTGAACGATATCGCGGTGCAGGGTGCGGCGCCGCTGTTTTTTATGGACTATCTGGCTACGGGCAAGCTGGACCCGGAAGTTGCGGAAAGAGTTGTGGGCGGCCTGGCGGATGCCTGCAAGCATAACGGTTGCGCCCTGATCGGCGGCGAGACTGCCGAAATGCCGGGGTTCTATCCCGAAGGCGAGTACGATCTTGCCGGATTTATTGTCGGAGTGGTGGAGCGCGAACGTATCATCAGCGGCAAAGACGTGCAGGTGGGGGATTGCGTCCTCGGCTTGCCCTCCAACGGCCTGCACACCAACGGATACTCGCTGGCTCGCAAGCTGCTCTTTGAAATTGCAGGCTATTCCCTGGAGACCTTTGTCAGCGAGATCAAGAACAAGGTCGGCAACGAACTGATGCGGACCCATCGCAGCTACTGGTCGATTATTCGGAAGATGATCGCGGGTGACTGTGTCGCGGCGCTGGCGCACATCACCGGCGGCGGCATCACCGAAAATCTACCCCGCGTGCTCCCCAAAGGCACGTCGGCCGTGATCGAACTCGGCACCTGGCCGGTTCTGCCCATCTTTGAACATCTGCAAAAACTCGGCAACGTCGCTGAGGAAGAAATGCTACGCACCTTCAACATGGGTCTCGGTATGCTGATTGTGGTTCCCGCCCAGAAATTCAAGAAAGCACAGATCCTGCTGGAGCGCGCCGGAGAAAAATTTTACAGCGTCGGCCGGATTGTGAAGGGCGATCGCAAGGTCGTGTTCAGCTAGAGCGGCTTTTAGCTCTTAGCTCTTGGCTCTTGGCTCTTGGCTCTTGGCTTCTGGCTTCTGGTTCTTGGTCTCCCCTGTGTTTGGTTTTCTCTGTGTCTCTGTGCCTCCGTGGTGAATAATGATGTCGTATGAAGAATCTCGGCATCCTTCTATCCGGACGCGGCTCCAATTTTGTAGCCATCGCCGACAGCATTGCGGCGGGCAGGATACCCGATGCCCGCATTGGGGTTGTGATTTCGAATCGTAGCGATGCTCCCGGTCTTGAAACCGCCCGCCTGCGAGGCCTCAACGCGCTCGTCATTCCATCAAAAGGTAAGCTCCGCGAGGAGCACGACCGCGAAGTGGTGGCTGCGCTCCGGGACAACAAAGTCGATCTCATCTGCCTCGCGGGTTACATGCGGTTGCTCTCGCCCTGGTTGGTGCAGCAGTTTCCGGCGAAGATTCTCAACATCCATCCATCGTTGCTGCCGTCCTTCCCGGGCCTCGAAGCGCAACAACAGGCATTTGCTTACGGCGTGAAAGTTACGGGGTGCACGGTGCACTTGGTGGATGAGGAACTCGATCACGGCGCCATCGTCGTGCAGAAAACCGTGCCGGTGCTGGACTCCGATGACGAGCACACGCTGGCGGCACGCATCCTTGAGCAGGAACACATTGCATACACGGAAGCGATCAAGATTGTGCTGGAAGGGAAATTTGAGATTGCCGGCAGGCGGATGGTGAAAGGTCAGAGGTGAGAGGTCAGATTGCAGAGGTAAAAATCCAAAAATTCAAAGGCGCGCCGGTTCTCACCTCTGCAATCTGACCTCTGACCTCTGCAATCCCATGCAATCCTACATAATGAGTTCGTTCGTTCTCCGCGCGATCGGGTGCTGCATCACTTCTAGCTCGTTCTTCACCAGGTTCAGTCCATATACGCACTGCTCAAACTTTTGCGATAGCTGCGCGAACAGCGGCGCCACCTTGGCGTATTCGAAGTGTTCGAACTTGGAGACGACGTAGTAGCTTTCTTTTCCGGCCTTCACCCAATCGACGAAATTCTCGACGCGCTGGCGGCGCAGGCGATAGTGATTGATGCTCTCCGGAAACATGCCGGCATAGAACAACGTGTAGTCGCCAATGTGCTTGCGGACCTGGCGCTCGCGATCGAACGAGGGCGCCGGGCCGTAGATCGGGTCCGACTCGATCAGCATCTCGCCCACATCGTTCAGCGGCTTCCCCGCCGCATTGCGGATTTTCAACAACTGCTCGGCATCGCAAAACTCCGCCAGCAGGTGTGCGACGTAGCCCACAATTTGCGGATCGCGAATTCCAATCTCCTCGGCATAGTGACGGCTGACCAGTTCAACAAACAGTTGCTGCAGCGGATGCGTCTCCGGAATTTCCATGGCCCTACTTCCTCTCCAAAACGTCCCCTATGGCTCCTATCGGAACAGAACCTTGTGCGGATTACATACCGTGAATCCTGATCGAACGCAAGTACCCGTTGGAGCCATCGTCAAGTTAGACGCCCGCAAGGGGCGCGGCGTTCCGCCGTATCTGCTGGCAGGCAAACGAGGCGGCTGCTAATTTCCGCATCGTGTGGATCAAAACTTTGGTTCACTGAATCCATTACCAAAGAAGAATAGGAAAACGGAGGCAGAGTGGAGCGAATCAATATTTCAAGCGGAACGCCGTGGGAGCCGGTTGTCGGTTACTCTCGTGCGGTTCGAGTAGGCGCGCACGTCCAGGTTGCGGGTACAACCGCCACTGGAGTCGACGGCAAGATCGTCGCGGGCGATGCCTACGCGCAAGCGGTTCAGACCCTCAAGAACATTGAACGCGCGCTGCAGCAGGCCGGAGCCTCATTGAAACATGTTGTCCGGACGCGCATGTTCCTGACCGACATTGCGGATTGGGAAAAGGTAGGAAAAGCGCACGGAGAGTTTTTCCGCGACATCCGACCCGCCAGCACCATGATGGCGATCACTGCCCTAGTTTCTCCAGAGATGCTGGTGGAAATCGAAGCAGACGCGATCGTGCCCGAAGGGAAGCTCGATGGAAAATAAGTGACATGGCGGAAGCCGAGCGGGCCTCCGCCATCACTTGACCTGATAGAGCGAACCGCTAACGGCGGCCTTTCTTGTGGGCAACCTTCTTCGTTGCCGCTTTCTTGGCTGGCTTCTTCGCCGCTTTTTTCTTGGCCGGTTTCGCCTTCTTCTTGGGAGCCGGTTTTTTTGCGGCTTTCATGGCCGTTTTTTTTGCCGCTTTTTTCTTGGCCGGTGCCTTTTTGGCTGGAGCTTTCTTGGCCGGCGCCTTCTTCTTGGGAGGCGCGCTCTGTCCGCCGCCACCACCCGAGGGAGTTACGGGCGCAGGTGCGCGCACAGGTTCCCGCACCACCGGGACGGGAATCTCGTCGTCTTCCTCAACGAGAGCAGGTTCTTCCTCTTCTTCTTCCTCTTCTTCCAAATCCTCTTCCAGCGATTCGCCGTAGGCGCCGCTGTCGCTGAACTCATCCGTCTCATCATCCCGACCGTACAGAGTCGGATCATCGAAGCGCATATCTCCTCCTAAGTATTTGCCGTCCCGCACGCGTGCACGCACAGGGCCAGGGAATTAGGACAACCAGCTGCGAAACTGCACTGCTCCTGCGTAACGGCGGGGATTATAGCACGGACAGTTTCACGGGGCAGTATCGTGCATTCGCTGCCGATTTGCGAGGAAAATTATAAGGAAAATCGTGAGCGGAAGAAATTCAGCAAGCGCCAGCGAATTAAAAGCGAAACCAGAGAAGGGCGTCGGCCCTATTCGTAGGCCAGCGCGTCGATGGGATCCTTCTGTGCCGCCTTGAACGCCGGATAGAGCGCCCCGGCAATAGCGCCCGCGATGGCAATCAGGGTGGCGCGTACGATCCAGCCACCGTCCACCACCACCTGCATGAGCGGGAACTTATGGGCCAGTGCCGCCCGGGCCGCCAGACTTACCACGATGCCCAGCACAATACCCGCCAGCGCCAGCAGCGCCGTTTCCCGCAGCACTACGTTTACGATGTAGAACTTCGATGCCCCCATCGACTTCAGAATGCCGATTTCGCGCGTCCGCTCCATCACCGCTGTGTACATGGCCTGGAAGATAACGATGAATCCGATCACCATCGAAATACCGACCACGACGTCGATGAACGTTGATAGCAGAGGAATGTTGCTGGTGCTCATCGCGGCTAGGTAGGATGCCATCGAGTTCACCATGTAGCGCTCCAAACCCGGCACGTGCTTGATCTCGTCGACAACCGTGTCCGCGTTGGCCGGGTCGTCGAGCTTGACATAGAAGATGGTGGCTTTGTCCTTAGCGCCGATCAGGTCCTGCAAGGTATTCAGCGGAACGAACTTACGGGCACCTTTGCCTCGTTCCACGATCCCGCAGATACGAAACTTATTGTTCAGGATCTCAACCGTGTCGCCCACCCGGGCGTGCTTGGACTTGGCAAAAAGATCGTCGACCAGTACGTCGTAAGGCCCCTGAAAAGAACCACCTTCCAAATAGTGGAATCCCGCTGACAAGCCCTCATAACTGGGCAAGTCGATTCCGGCGATGATCTCGAGCGTGCCCGCCGAACTGACTTGCGTGACGACCGGAGCCACACCCTTCACATGGGGCAACTTGGCCAGCACGTCTCTAATCTTGATAGGCATGGGCGCGCCTGTCAGTCCGGCGATGAACGAAGACCCTGGCGGCAACACGATCACGTCCGCTCCAATACCGGCGTTTCGCGTCCGGTTGTCTCGCAGCATCCCCAGGCAAAGCCCGACGATCAGCAGGATGAGCGTGACCTCGAGTGCCACCGCCACCACGCTGATCAGCGAGCGCAGCGGCCGATACACCAAATTCCCGACGATCATGCGATTCATCATGTCTTTTCCGGAGAACTACTTGCCTCTGCCGTCCGGTGCCTTCGCCGCCCTGGTGTTGGACTGATCGAGGTGCACCACTTCAGCTCCCGCGGGCTGCTCCAGCGCGAACTGGTCGTCGGTCAGGGCTTTGTTGATTTCCAGTTTGATCATGCTCAGCGTGATGTCGTAATTCTCCCGCGGCCGCTCGATCTCAATCGTAGTCGGGAAGGTCGTTCCCGCGTAGTCCTTGTAATTCTGGTAGCGGGCGTCGGTCACGACGTTTCCCTGCTGGTCATAGATCTGTTGCCGGTGGGGCAGCAGGTCCGCTCGGCTGAACTGGATCTTGCGCGATAGATACCAGCCTTGGGGACCCTTACGTATGACCGCCAGTTCATAATCGGGCTGCTCGACGCGATGTTTCTTCGCGTCGAGGACGGTTTCATAGCCGTTTTCCATCACCGCAATCTCGTCCTGGCCCACCTCGGGCAGCAGCAGCGCGTCGTAAATGTACTGCGGCCGCATGTTCTCCAGCCGCTTGTTGGGCTGGTAGCTGTCGGCATTGTCCAGGCCCACGACGAACTTATTGGTCGGAGGAATCCACAGCTTGAATTCCCGCCCGTCGCTCACCATGTCGAAGGCCGTGTTCCGCACCAAAGGCAACAGGCCCTTCATGCGCAGCATGGAGGGTTTCCGCGCCAGCACGTAGCCGCGAATTTCTTTGTAATCGGTGATCCGGCCGTTCTTCACGTCTCCAGCCGAAGCGTCAATATCAACGGTCGCCTGCATGGACTGAATCTTGACGGCCTGCGTGTTGACGAATTCGATTAGCTGTTCCTGGGTCGCAGTCTTCAGCGGCCGGTCTGAGAACTGACGGTCCAGAGTCCGCGTTCGGAACAGGCATCCGCTCAGCGGAAAGGTCGCCGCCGACAGAAGCAAAAGCAGAAAAAGACGAAGATGAGGGCGATGCATTCCTATGCCGGTACCTGGGGAGACTTTTGTCGCATTGGTATCTGATTAGTATAAGGCAGGGAAGGGTTCAGCGCTTATCGCTGGCCGGGCGACTGGCTGAGTGAGCGACGGTAGGCGGTCACGTTCCGATTATGCTCTTCAAGGCTGCGGGCGAAGCGGTGGTGCCCTTTGCCATCGCTAACAAAGTAAAGGAATTCTGTGCTGTCCGGGTGCATGGCTGCTTCCAGAGCGCCTTTCCCCGGATTCGCGATCGGCCCCGGTGGCAGGCCAGGGAAACGATAAGTGTTATAGGGTGAGTTCATGGCCAAGTCGGCGTGATGGAGGCTTCCCTGATATGTGCCCGTCAGTTGCTCGGCGTAGATCACGCTGGGATCGGCGTCGAGCGCCATTTTATGTGTCAGGCGATTGTAGTAGACGCTGGCTACGCGTGGCCGTTCCTCCGGAGCCGCCGTTTCTTTTTCAACGATTGACGCCATGGTCACGACCCGGGCGACATCCAAGTTCGACCCGGAATTCAGCCCGATCTGTTGCGCCACCTGCCGGAACTGATGGATCATCGTCGCTGCCATTTCTTCCAGGCTCTGGGTGCGCGTGAACTGGTAGGTGTTGGGGAAGAGATACCCTTCGAGCGACTTGGCGTCGGGTGCGAGATCCGAGATGAGCTGGGTTCGGGTTTCGGCAATGTGCAGAAAGTCGGCGGCCGACCCGAGGCCCGCGTCTTCCATCGCCTTGGCAATGTCGAACATGGTGTAGCCTTCGGGGATCGTGACTACGTGGAAGTAGATATCGCCGCGCGCGATGCGCTCGTAAACCTGCGGAAGCGTCGCCTCGCGATCGAAAAGATACTCGCCCGCCTTCAAGGATGGCTTGGGATGCTTTGCATGCCAGAGCTGGAAAGCTAGTTCGCTCCGGATCACCCCTGCCTTCTTCAACTCGGCTGCAATGCGCCGCGTGGAGTATCCAGAATGCAGCAGCAAAGCAGTATTGGCGGGCGGCGTCATCGGGACATAGACCTGCCAAGCCCCCCAGCCCCCTGCGGCGAGAAGGAAGAGCAAAAGAAGTGTGATCAGCGTGCGCAAGATTCCAGTGTAGAGGCCTTTTCAGATTGCCACAAAGTGGCTGGAGTACAGGGCCGTGTGGAAGCGGGGCTACGCCCCGCTTGGACGGGGCCTAGCCCCATCCCCACACAAGAAACGGTTTCTACTCGCCTAGCCAATCCGCGTACGGCTTCATCGACTCCACGTGGTCGAAGACAATCTTGATCGCGCCCGTGATCGGAATGGCGAGCACCAGTCCGATTGCGCCCCAGACCGCTCCCCAGAACAGCAGCGCGATCGTAACCGCCAGCGGATTGATTTTCAGGCGGCTCCCGAGCAGCTTCGGATAGAGAACATTCAGGGCGAAAAGATGCAGTCCGACCACGCAGAGCACCACCAGCAGCAGGTCTCCGGGTTCGAGTTGTCCCAGGCCGACCAGGATTGGCGGAACCATCGCCAGAACGATTCCGAGGTAGGGAACCAGGCTTAAAAAGCCGCTGAGAAAGCCGACGAAGTAGAAAAACGGAACGTGCAGCAGCCCGAAAAGGGCCACGCTCGCGCCTGAAATCAGCAGTCCGATCAGCAGGTTCCCGACAATAAAGCTCTGCAACATTTTCCCGATCAAGCCCAGCGTCACGAAGGCCGTATGCCGGTGATGCAAAGGAAAAAGCATCACGGTGGCCGAACGCGCATGGCTCTGCCAGGTCAGCAGAAAGTAGGCCAGAAACGGGACGAACGACGCCGCCAGCACGATGTCCGTGAAAGTGCCGGCGCCGTGCGTGAGCACCTCGGACCAGCTCTGCACCTGGCGCACTTGCACAACGCTAGAGGACTCGGGCTCGCCGACCGCCTCGCCCGTCTTCGTGAGCCGTTCTGCGTCCCGCTGGAAGGGCTGGAGCATGGAGCGGATTTTCTGCGAATACTTGGGAACGCTGTCCGCGAAAATGATGGCTTGGTTGTAGGAGGCAACGGTGACGCCATACAGCACCCCGAGCAGCATGACCACGCTGACCAGCGCTGCCAGGGCTCGCGGAAGACGCAAATACTCCAGCGCCTGCACCACCGGGGAGAGCATAAAGCTCAGCAGAATGGCAAAGAACAGCACCGCCAGCACCGATTCGCCGTAATACGCGAACATTACGACCAGGGCCATGCCGAGCAGCGTCAGCGACCAGTGATGCCCGCCTCGTGTTTCGGTGGTTTCCATAGGGTGTGGTGGCTAACCTCCGCTTTCAACTGGGCAACAATTCTGCCTTACCGCCGCCGGAATTGCACCACCGGAATTGCAAGGGCGGACCATTTTCACGGGGCTCAGAATTACGTAGCCCCGGACGCCCCGTCCGGGGGGCGAGCGAAACTCGCCGGTTGTCCGCCTCTGCAATCTACAATGAATGGATGCATGCACCTGGAACGCCCGGCCACCGCCGCATCATGGCCCTCGATGTCGGCTCCAAACGAATCGGAGTGGCCGTCTCCGATCCGCTGGGCATAACCGCGCAGGGGTTGGATACGATCCAGCGTCAGAACAAACGCCGCGATCTGGAAGCCCTGGGACAAGTGCTGGCGAAATACGAAGTCCGGGAGATTGTGGTCGGGCTGCCTCTGCGCCTAAGCGGTGCGGAAGGAACGCAATCGGAAAAGATGCGCCGCTTCGCCGACGATCTGCACGCTCACTTCGGCTTGACCGTCCATCTGTGGGATGAGCGTTGGACCTCGACCGAGGCCAACCGCCTGCTGCGCGAAACCGATCTTTCCATCAAAAAGCGGGGGCAAGCGGTCGACCGGATGGCCGCCATCTTGATTCTTCAATCCTGGATGGAAGCGCACGCGGCGCGCTGAGGAGTCTTCTGTAGAGACGGGGCTTGCCCCGTCTGGATTGGACGCGGAGGGAGACGCGGCAAGCCGCGTCCGAACGGGGAAATCTGGGGTTAGCGCGGTTACGAGGCGAGTTCGGAAATTTCCGGGAAGCGCAGATTGCACTTGGTCAGCGCTTTGGTGAGCGCCTGTTCAATCAGACTTTCCTCGCAGTTGCGCGAGATGGCGATTTCGCTGACCAGCAAAAAGCGAGCACGCTCCAGCATCTTTTTTTCGCGGAAAGAGAGCGACTTGCCCTGTCCGAGGATGAGCAGGCTTTTCAGCACCGCAGCCACGTCCGAGAGCGACCCGGTGCGCATGCGATCGGAATTCTCCTTGAACCGGTCTTTCCAGTCGGCCGCGTTAATGCACTCGCCGGTGGAGAGGTAATCCACGATTTTCTCCACTTCGCCAATGCGCACCACCGGACGCATTCCAACGCTATTGGCGTTGGCGAATGGCACCATGACCTTCAGACTGCTGGCTGCAATTTTCAGCAGGTAGAATTTCTCGATCGTGGCACCAATGGTCCGGCTGCTGATTTGTTCGATAATTCCGACGCCGTGGTTGGGGTAGACGACCTTATCGCCGATGTGGAAAACGCCGTTTCCGTTCATGGAGGGGCCCTCGCCCGAGGGAAGAGAACTCCTTTTAGTCTAGCCGACTGCCGATACTAAGGCAATGAAGAAGCGATCTGGCGCCTGTATGGTGGCGGGGCCCGCCCCGCCACCACGGGGCAAAGCCCCGTCCCCACACGGGTAAGTCATTTTGGGTTAGTAGGTTGGGCTAGGACGTCTGTAGATCCGGACCGCCAGTGCGTGTCCCATTAGCCGAGGGTTATAATGCCCAAAGCGATGACGGAAGACATCAAGAAAAAGCTTAGTGAAGAACTCAACACGCTCGAGCACGAGCTCGCCTTCGATATCCCCAGAGAGCTCAAGAAGGCCGTCGCCATGGGCGACCTGAGCGAGAACGCCGAGTATCACACCGCCAAGCAGCGTCAGGAGTACCTGAAGGCGCGTGTCCGTCAACTGGGCCAGCGTCTTGCCGACTTGTCCCTGGTCAACATGAACAATATCCCCAAGGATAAAGTCGGTCTCGGCTCGACGGTCACGATCTTCGACGGCACCAAGAATGAAGAAATGCGGTACGAGTTGGTGGCCAGCGAACAGTCCGACGTGGCCAACGGCAAGATCTCAACTACTTCGCCGATCGGGCGCGCCCTGCTGAACAAGAAAGTTGGCGACACCGCCACGGTCGTCACCCCTGGTGGAAGCCGCGAAATGGAAGTCCTAAAGCTCTCCACCATGCACGATCTCGCTGAAGCCAAGCTGGAAGCGGAGCTGGAAGCGCTGCCCGAAGCGGAACGGGAAACGGAATGAGCCGCCAGGTGATCATCGACACGATTGCGAGGGGCACGGCATGAAGGGGAGTTACCTGAGTTGGACCAGCGGATTCGGACGCGCTTGCGGCGTGCTGCTTGACGCCATCGTGCGCCTGCTCGCCCTCTCGCGCATCAATCCGAACGTCCTAACCCTGATGGGACTGGTGGTCAACACCTACGCCGCGTTTTTGTTTGGCTACGCCAACGGCGACAATCAGCGCCGCATGTTTTTTTACGCTGGCCTGGTCATCATAGGCTCGGGATTCTTCGACTTGGTGGATGGCCGCGTCGCCCGCCTGTCGAACCAGGTTACCCGCTTCGGAGGGTTCTTCGACTCCATCGTCGACCGCTACAGCGATGCGTCGCTTTTCTTGGGATTGCTGGTTTTTTATGGCCGCGGCAACCGGTTCTTCTACGTCGTGCTGGCCGCGCTGGCCATGATCAGCGCGATCATGGTGAGTTACGCCCGCGCCCGCGCCGAGTCGCTCATCGGCACCTGCCGTGTCGGTTTCATGGAGCGCCCCGAGCGTCTGGTGCTGCTCATCATCGGCGCCCTGTTCAACGTAATGGCCCCGGCGCTCTGGGTGATTGCGGTGCTGTCCACGATCACCGTAATCCACCGCGTCATCTATACCTGGCAGCGGACAACGGAAATGGACGCTCCCGCCAGGGCCGCCTGAACGCCCCCTGGAAGATGGAGCGACGGGCGTCCCCGCCCGCCCCACGGCAAACTGCGTTCCCAATCCCTTATCGAATTCCAGACTTTTCAAGTGCTAGACTAATCCCCGCAACGTTAACTTTTCGTGGAGTTCGAGAGTGCCGACCAATCCTGTTCTAGTCGTTCACGGCGGTGCCTGGGCTATTCCCGACGACATGGTCGAGGCGCACCTCAACGGTGTGCGCAATGCTGCTGCTGCCGGATGGCGCGTGCTGGAAAAAGGCGGCTCGGCTCTGGACGCGGTCGAAGAAACCGTGGTCGTGATGGAAGACGACGAAACTTTCGATGCCGGCCGCGGCAGTTTTCTGAACCGCGACGGCAAGGTGCAACTCGACGCTTTCATTATGGACGGCTCTACCCTGCGCGGCGGCGGTGTCGGTTGCGTCGAGCGTCTGCGCAACCCGGTTCGCGCCGCCCGGAAAATTCTGAGCGACAGCTCGCACGTCTATTTTGTGGCCGAAGGCGCCGAGCGCTTTGCCGCCGAGCATGGCATCGCACTTTGCCGCAACGAAGATCTCATTATCCCCAGGGAAGTCGCGCGCTTGCGCGAATACCAGGCACAGGGCTCAAACCACGGCAACGATCTGTTCGCGCCCCAAATTTCGCACGACACTGTCGGGGCCGTCGCGCTCGACCGCAAGGGCAATATCGCCGCTTCCACGTCAACCGGCGGCACCCTCAATAAAGCGCCCGGCCGCCTCGGCGACTCTTCGCTGATTGGCTGCGGCTGCTATGCGGATAACCTCAGCGCGGCTGCTTCCACTACCGGGTGGGGAGAGCCCATTATGAAATTAGTGCTGGCGAAGTGGGCGGCGGATCGGGTCGAATCCGGCAGTTTGCCGGAGTGGGTCGCGAAGGAAGCGATGAATTATCTGAAGCAGCGCCTCAACGGCCACGGTGGAATCATTCTGCTGGATGCTCAGGGCCGCTTCGGAATTGCCCACAACACCCCTCGCATGGCTTGGGCGCTGCAGACGGTACAAAAACAAGAAGCTGGGATCGCGTGCAACGGTTGAACCGGAACGCAACGGCTTGCGCCCAACTGAAGTTGTGCCCTTCCCGAAGCCCGCTCCAAACAGAATTTCTCCACGCTTTCCGAAGGCCCACTGCGAAGATGTGCGCAACTTTTAATATTTCCATAATCCAGCCTTAACATTCCTCGTTTATTACTTCGTTGTTCCCACCTCTCGATTTTTGCAACGCCGTTCGACCGTCTTGGCCTGGAACTTTCAACCGCAACGATCTTAATTTTGGAGGATCACCGTATGAAGATCAAAAGTTTCCTTCGTGGAGCCGGCTTCGCGGCCATTCTCGCCGCGGCGAGCATGGCTGGCGACAGTGCCGCTTACGCGGCGTCTCAGCCTGTACTTCTACCGACGGGCGCAACCATTACACCTGACGCAGCGCCAGGTTCGGTGTTTCAACCTTTGACGGTTGCTTTGCCGGACTATCCCAATTACTCGCCGGACAGCGCCCAGACCACAGCAGTGAGTCCGGACGGGAAGACGTTGCTGATTCTGACCAGCGGCTTCAACCTGAACCTGGACGCCAACGGCCGCTATCAGCCGCAGGATTCCAGTGAGTACGTGTTTGTTTATGACATTTCGGCGCCCGGCGTGCCGGTCGAGAAGCAGATCGTACTGGTGCCGAATGCTTTTGCCGGCTTGGTTTGGAGCCCGGATGGAAGCAAGTTCTACGTCGCTGGCGGGCAGGATGACAACGTCCATACTTATGCCCAGAGCAATGGCCAGTGGGCGGAGGCCGGTACACCGGTCTCTCTAGGTCATTTTGGCGATTTGATGCAAAAGGAGACTTTTGTCGGCCCGACTGCTGCCGGCGTCGGCATCACCGCGGATGGCAGCACGGTGATCGTGGCGAACTACGAAACCGATTCCGTCACGGTAGTGGATGTCGTCCACGGGGCGGTATTGCAGGAGTACGATCTCCGTCCCGGCAGAATCAATCCAGCGAATTCCGGCGTCGCGGGCGGCGAATTCCCTTACGGCGTCGCGGTGGCGGGCAACAACACGGTTTACGTTGCCAGCACGCGTGATCGCGAAATTGATGTGCTCAGCCTGAATGCCGGCGCACTTACACTAACCGCCCGCATCCCGGTCAAGGGCAATCCCGAGAAGCTGATCCTGAACAAGGCACAAACCTTGCTCTACGCTGCCGAGGCCAATGCTGATGCTCTGGCGATCATCAACACCGGTTCCAACACGGTGGTGGGTGAGGTGAACGTCAGCGCACCGGCGGGCGTCCTAGGCAGCGGAAAAATGGTCCCGAAGGGCAGCAATCCCAACAGCGTCACCCTCTCGCCAGACGAGAAGACTGCGTATCTGACGGATGGCGGCACCAACGCTGTGGCTGTGGTCTTCCTGTCGGGCAAGAAGCCGGTCGTCACCGGCCTGATCCCGACGGGATGGCAGCCGAATTCGGTCAGCATCAGCCCGGACAATTCCACCCTTTACGTCGTCAATGGAAAGAGCAACCCCGGCCCCAACCCATTGAACTGCCGCTTCATTAATGCCGGCGGCAACTATGGCTCGAATTGCCAGAGCCCCTCCGAGCAGAACGGATCGGGCAACCAGTACGCATGGCAGAACGAGAAGGCCGGATTCCTGGTCCTGCCGGTGCCGAGCGCGAACGATCTTTCGCAGTTGACCGGATTGGTCGCGCAGAATAACGGGTTCAACTTCCAGCTGAGCCAGCAAGACATCTCGACGATGCTCTTCCTGAAACAGCACATTCAGCATGTGATCTACATCGTGAAGGAAAACCGCACCTACGACCAGATTCTGGGCGACCTGACGAACGGCTCCAACGGCGATCCAACGCTGACGCAGTTTCCGTCGTTCGTTACGCCGAACTTCCACAACCTTGCGACCAACTTCGTAACTCTCGACAACTTTTATGACAGTGGTATCGTCAGCATGGACGGCTGGCAGTGGTCCACATCCGCACGCGCCCTCGACCTCAACGAGAAAAGCGTTGTCGTCAATTACGGCAAAGGCGGCGCCAACTACGACAGCGAAGGCACGGCGCGCAACATCAACGTCGCGCTGGTGGGAATCGCCGCTCGCAAGGCGTGGCAGCCGCTGTATCCGCCCGATCCCGATCTGCTGCCGGGCACTCGCAACGAAGTGGGTGCCGACAGCGAAGATGGCAAAGAAGGCCTGGGTTACATCTGGGATGCGGCCATTGCTGGCCACCTCTCGTTCCGCAACTACGGGTTCTTCGTCGATCTGGGTTCGGCTCAGGGCCTCGATCCCAACCTGACCGATCCTTGCTCGGCCAAACCGCCGATTCGCGTTGCGTTCCCGGCGCACCCGGCGCTGCTCAAGAAGACCGACCCCTGTTTCCGAAGCTTCGACCAGGCGTTCCCGGACTTCTTCCGCTACAAAGAGTGGGCGCGGGAGTTCGACAGCTTTGTCAAGCACAACAACTTCCCGACTTTCGAAACGGTCCGCTTCAATCATGACCATTTCGGCAGCTTCGGCAGCGCCTCTTTCGGCGTGAACACGCCGGAACTGCAGATTGCGGATGACGACTATGCGGTGGGCTTGCTGGTGGACAAAATCGCCCACAGTCCCTACGCCAACAACACGCTCATCTTTGTGATTGAAGATGACCCACAGGATGGCGCGGACCACGTCAGCGGGCAACGCAGCGTAGGCTTTGTCATCGGTCCCTATGTGAAGCAGAAGGCTGTGGTTTCCACGCACTATGCAACCGTCAACATGCTCCGGACGATCGAAGAAGTTCTGGGCATTTCCAAATTGAGCGTGCATGACTCGGGCGTGCCGCCCATGACGGACGCTTTCGACACCACGCAGGCAACCTGGACCTATTCCGCGGTTCCGGCGCAGATCCTCTACACCACGACGCTCCCAATTCTGAATAGGTATGTCCAGAACAACGCTGCGCTACCGCATCCCACGCACGACGCAGCCTGGTGGGAAGCGAAAACCAAGGGCTTCGACTTCAGCCAGGAAGACCGGATCGACTCCGATCAATTCAACCGGATCATCTGGGAAGGCCTGATGGGAGAAAAGCCCTATCCGACCATTCGCCTGAAGGCTGGAACACCTCAGCCGGAGACGAAGGAAGTCAGCAAAAGCGGCTCTGAATAACCCAAAGCCGCAATCCAGCAAGCCTCCCGGCTGTCCGCTGACTAACGCGGACAGCCGGGAGTTTCTTCAAATTCACAGAATGTTTACCTTCGTCCGGTAGATTTGTTGAGTGCCGTTCTTTCTCACTCTCCTTGGCTGTGCGCAATCGTCCAGTTTGATCACAGGCTGCGGATGCGAAGACGCGAGACGCGGGGTTTGATTCGTATCAGGGCATCGATTTAGCGATGCCGTAGCTTCTAAGAATCAGGTGGCCTTTAGGGGGCATCGGCACGTTTCAAGCGTGAGGACGCCGAGCAAAGGGATTCGAGCAATGAAAAAGACTGGTTATCTCCTGGTTCTCCTCTGCGCCGCATTTTTAGTGGAGTCACATGCTCAGAGCGTGGTGACGACCGGAGATGTGCGCGGCGTGGCCTGGGACAGTTCGGGCGCTTCGGTTCCGGGCGCCATTGTTATTCTTTTGGCGCGCAACACGGGCCAGTCGTCGACGCGGAGAACTAACGACGCCGGCATCTTCGTATTCCCCTCGCAGCCCGTGGGAAGTTACAGCCTGGAAGTGACGGCGGCCGGATTCCGCAAGGAACTGGTGGAAGGTGTCTACGTGCAAGTCGGGCAGCCGACGACGGTGAACGTCCGCCTGCAGCCGGGAGCGGGCAACGAGTCGATCACGGTGAGCGGGGAATCCCCGCTTTTGCGGACGGAAGACTCCAACCAAAGTTCTGTCGTCGGGCGCGAGCTTCTCGATGGACTTCCGCTGAACGGCCGGCGCTTCCTCGATTTCGCCTTGCTCGTTCCGAACGCGAGCCCCGACGGGCAAAACGGCTTGGTGAGTTTTGCCGGCGAACAGGGTGGCGAGGATACCGGTTACGCCAACGCCAACGGCGCGAATTCCTTCACTGTCGATGGCGCCAGCGCGGTCAGCAATTACTTCGGCAACGCCCGCGGCGGCGAGAAAGTTCCTTACATCTTTGGCGAGAATGCCATCGAGGAGTTTCAGGTGGCCGTGACCCCGTACCGCGCGGATTACGGCGGAGCCGCCACCGGCTTTGTCAACGTCGTGACGCGCTCCGGCAGTGACGCTATCCACGGCGGCGGTTTCTACTACAACCGCAATTCTGGAACGGGCGCCAACGACGCCATCGACAAGGCCAACGGCTTTGCTCCTCCGGTCAACATTTTGCAGCAATTCGGCGGCAGCATCGGAGGTCCGATTGTTTCGCACCGCGCCTGGTACTTTATCGATTACGAGCAGCAGCGCCAGAAGAATCCCATCACCGCGATTAACTCTGGCTTTACCAACCTGGACTTGATGCAAGATTTCAACGTCCCCGACGGCACGCAACTTCCTGCTCCCAATTCCTCATTTCCGGTCCCCAGCAGCTTGAACGCGGCAGACGCAACCAATCTGGTCTATCTGCAGGACGTGGCGAACGCGCTGAACGCCATTCAGTCGAATCTTGGGGTTCAACCTCGTTTTGCCAACGACTGGTCGCTGTTTTCCAAAATCGATTACCGTGATTCGAAAGACGACCGCTTCTACTTGAGCCTGAACTGGAATCGCTTCGACTCTCCCCACGGATTTATTCTGGGCACGCAGACTGCACTCTTTGGGAAAAGCACTCTGGCCAACGCTTTCGTGCGCGACTACCACGCCAGCGCGGGATGGAGCCACGCTTATGGCAGCAATCTGCTGAACGAATTGCACGCCAGCTTCTCTCGCGACGATCAGTATTCCACTCCCACCGGAATGGTCAATCCGGCACTACCGACCGTGCTGCTGACCTCGTCCGGCGGCGATTCCGGAGCGGGCTCGAACCTGCAACTTGGCAACGCCGGTTTTGCCGGCGGACGCACCAACGAAGCGATCTGGCAGATTTCCGATCACGTAAGCTATCTGCGAGGCAAGCACACCGTTAAGTTCGGAGCCGAGTTGACGCGCACGCATCTCACGGACCTCGCTTTCGGCGGCTTCGATCCCGACGCGCAAGCGCAGAACGGCACCTTCCGCGGCACCTATGGTTTCTCAAGCCTGCAAAACTTCGCCCTGGGGATCTACGACAACTTTTTTCAAAGTACGGGCCAACCCAAGTTTTCTTTCGACGTCCCATATTTGGGGTTCTATTTTCACGACACGTTCCAGGTTCGTCCCGGTCTCACGCTCGATGTAGGGGTGCGCGAAGATTTTCAAGCCTATCCACAGCCCAAAGAGAATCCGGCATTCCCGTTGACTGGTCAATTCCCCAACCAATATCAAAGAATCGCACCGCGCTTCGGGTTCGCCTGGCAGCCACTGGATAAGACGGTAGTCCGCGGCGGATTCGGAATGTTCTACGAGAATTTCAACGGCCTGAATTACCGCAATTCGGTGGTTTCCAACGGACTCTTGTCGCAACAGGCCTCGGTATCCCTGGGTTACGATTCAACCCTGGCCCCCAACCAGCAGGCAGCCACCTTTCCCCATCAGATCTCGGATCCGTCGCTATTCTCGGCGTCCGACATCTCGCTGGTTGACCCGCATTTCCGGTTCCCCTACATCCTGCAGGGAAGTTTGCAGATTGAGCGCGAGATACTGCCCGACACCGTCGTGACCATCGGAACCACGTGGACGCACGGAGTCCACTTAGCGTCTTCGAGTGCCTACGACATGAATTTGAATCGGCCCGCGGGCACCACAACGTATACGCTCTGTCCCACCGGAACAACGGACCAGAGCCAGTGCGCTGGCGGTAAGTCGGTGGTGCTTCCAAACCTGGACTCAGGTTTGCTGACCGACGGGCGTATCACCTCTAACTTCGGCCAGATCAACGCCCTGATCTCCTCGGGTGTGAACAACTACAATTCGTTCTTCGTCCAAGCGCAGCGCCGCTTCCGCCGTGGACTGGCTTTTCAAACTGCCTACACTTTCTCCAAGAACGTGATGTCGCGAGGCGTTGATTTCAATAACCAGTTCGACTTCAGCAATACCCGCGCGACCTACTTGCTCGATCAGCGCCATCGCCTTTCCATCGCTGGCGTCTACGAGCCGGGCTTAGGGAACAATCTGCAATCGGGATTCTTGCGGACGGCCCTGTCGGATTGGACCCTGAGCGCGGTGATGCAGTTCGCCTCTGGGCGGCCATACGCGGCCCTGATCGACGTTGCTTGTACCACCCTCAACTCACAATTCGGCGACTGTCAGCAACAAATTCTCGTCAACGGAACCGACGTACAGGCCAGCAACTCGATCAACAACAGCGCCGCCCTGCAAGCTACTGCCAACTCTGCGCTCGGCATCAACGCGGGCAGCCCGAGTCCCTTTACCGGCTTGAACTCTTTCTACGGTCCATGGACCGAGCAGATCGATCTTGGACTGACACGAAGATTCAAAATAACGGAGCGCCATGCCGTCACCTTGCAGGCGCAGGTGTTCAACGTCATGAATCACGCGAACTATTACGTTCAGAATGGCACGGGCGCGGTTCCCACCCAGTACAGCCCCTTCGGAACTAACTGTGGCGACGGATCGACTCAGAACCAGCAGTGCTATCTGGTGCCCACTTCAGGCTTTGGGCAACTTCAAGTCATCAACGCTCTCAACGGCCCGCGCGTGATGCAGTTCGCGCTCAAGTGGACTTTCTAGCGCCGCGCACACGCGACTATTCTTCCGATGGAGAAACGGGCGTCTCGCCCGTTCAGCAGGGAGGTGGCCGGGCGGGGACGCCCGGCGCTACAACGGCTCGGTTTTGATTTCGCTGAGACCTGCCTTCAAAAATCTAAATGAAAGCGCAGGCTCGGCACCAGCACTGGCCCGCGGTCGCGGTTGTAGCCAGGGTTGTTTACGTGCTGCAAGTCGAAAGCCGTGTAAATCCCCCGCCACACATGCACGTTGTAGTAAGTCTCGAAGATGTTTTCGCGGCCATAATTTAAACCGCCATCGCCCAGCAGAAAGCCCACTCCGCCCAGCCGCAGATAATTCTGGTGGTCTTTCTTGATGGCATTGGTCACGACCACGACGCCGATCTTGTCGAATTTGCGCTTCCAGCGCTCTCCGGCAACATCGCCTCCCACCTGCAGGGTTTGGTCCACTTCCGTGTAGGCATAGGATTCGTGCTGGCCTTCATTCCATCCCCAGCGGGAAAAGACGCGCGCGTTCTTGCTGACCTGCTGCATCAGATTCACATCGAATCCGTACTTGATCGTGGTGCGCTCGGGGTGGTCGGTAATGATGGGCCGAGTTGTTTTACCGGCCAAGTAATTGGCGACGGCGTCGCGGTACACGCCCATGTTGGCGTGGTTGACGAACGTCAGCAGGCGGAGCGTGGTATTTCGCTTTCCGGCGACACTGGGACGCAGTTCCAGCTCGAAATTTTCCGCGCGCGCTTTGCGCAGGTTCCACTGCAGATCAATGCCGTTGGCGATCTTCGGCATCAGACCCTCGGCGAATCGGAAGGTCCAGTTGCGGTCGTGATATTCGGCGAGCATCGCCATCGTGTATCCGCGAGTGTCCGCGGCATAGTCGTAGGCGCCGTTGTCGTCCACGGTCCAGTTCATGAACTGCAAATGGCTGTCGGTGCCGGCGTCGTTGGTGTCAAAGAAGTCGTTCATCCCCATCTTGCCGAAGCGCAACTCGATGCGCCGCACTGGGACCTTCGTGGCCAGGTACCACGGACCGCGCTCCGCCTCCACCGTCTCATCACTCAAGGGAATAATCTGGCGAATCATGCCGCGCGCAATATAGGGCACGGGACCGAGCGTCGGATTGCGCACCACGTCGAGATCGGTAAATCCGCCCAGGCCCAAAGCGTCGCTGATGCCGCCGCCATCCGCCATCTCGAAGTGCATGAAGATCTCGGTGGTGCGGGTGAGTTGCACGCCGGTAAAGAGGGTGCCGATATTCGACGTGGCATGTTCAGCCACGGTGCGAAAACTATTGGGACCGCTGTACTTCGCGCTCAACGACCGATGCCACTGCATGATGACGTTGTCTTGCCCGGAGACCCACCAGCGCGCCGTCTGCGAGTGCGGAAACATGGTGAGGACGGGATCGTCCGGGGTTGATCCCGATGCAGATTCCGCTGTCGCCGATGCCCTGTCGCCTGCCGCCTGCGCCCAACTTCTGGTTGAAACCGCAAGCAGCAATGCGAGGCCGAAGAAAATAGCAAGCCCCTTCGTCGCGCCCCCGGTTTCTGAAATGTTGATAATGGACTGGCGGAGTATTCGCACGATCACAATCTTCCGTAATTGAAAGTTATACCTGAAGCGATCGCGTGTTTGCCGCGTGGCGGCCGGGGGGTAGTGCAGAAGAACCTTCCACAAATCAAAAAAGGACAGCCCGGAGCCCCCCAAGGCCGTCCTGATAAACCCTCCCGGTTAGAAGGGCAACTGTTGCTAAGATAGCCACGAGAGATTGCAGGAATATTGCAAGTTTGTGAAAATCGGATGAATTCGATTTGTCTCGTTGCCCGTTATGGCAATGCCTGCGAGGTTCAAGTGATCCGCTGCGCTGCCAGCCCTCCCGCGCGCCGCTGTTATATTGATCGGAGTATCTGAAGGTGGAGTGACGGGCGTCCTCGCCCGTCCACCTCGAATCGCTGCCCGTCTTAGCTATAACGACCGCTGCTGTGGAGGAATGATGGCCCGCAAAACCGAACAATCCCGCAAGCTGCAGAAACGCTCCGAACAGTTGATTCCCGGAGGCGTGAACTCGCCGGTCAGAGCTTTCCGCAGTGTGGGATGCGATCCCCTCTTCATCGTACGCGGCCAGGGCTCGCACATTTGGGATGCCGACGGCAATGACTATGTGGACTACATCGGGTCGTGGGGTCCGATGATCCTGGGGCATGCCGCGCCCGCAGTGATCGAAGCCGTGATCGAAGCAGCGCGCAAGGGCACGAGTTTCGGAGCGTCCACTCCCGCCGAAGCCGATCTCGCCGAGTTGGTGATTAGCGCCTTTCCCCACATGCAAAAAGTTCGCTTCGTCAGTTCGGGCACGGAGGCGACCATGTCGGCCATCCGCCTGGCGCGCGGGTATACGAAGCGCAAATACATTGTGAAGTTTGAAGGCTGCTATCACGGGCACGCC